>Ga0265780_10012379_pt1 | contig 10016 bp, 10 predicted proteins | sample P1T30metagenome_FD_192432 | JGI IMG/M metagenome (GOLD analysis project Ga0265780, IMG submission 192432) | Plant litter microbial communities from East Loma Ridge, Irvine, California - P1 T30 | ecosystem: Environmental > Terrestrial > Plant litter > Unclassified | place: USA: California... | reverse complement strand
GATGCATCTCGATTACGTCTACTCCTCCACCTGCCCGTGTTCGCTGGAACTGTCCGAACATGCGCGGCAGACGCGTGGTCAACTCGCGACGCCACATTCCCAGCGGTCGGTCGCAAGGCTCTCGGTGGAGATGCGGGGCGAGGCGCGTCTGTGGTTCGAGGATCTGATCGAGATCGCCCGCATCGGCGTGCCCACGGAAACGCAGGTCATGGTCAAGCGCGAGGACGAGCAGGCCTTCGCCGAACTGAACGCCGCCAACCCCATCTTCGTGGAGGATGCGGCACGGTCTTTCTGCGCGGCATTGCAGGCCGACGCCCGCGTGAGCGATTTCCGCGTGATCGCCAGCCATCAGGAATCGTTGCACAGCCATGACGCGGTATCGGTGCTGACCGAAGGCCCGACATTCGCGCAGCAGAGCCTCGATCCGAAGCTGTTCTCCACGCTGTTCCACATTGGCTGAGCTGGCGGGCGGCCGTCGCGCAAGAATTATCTTCTAGGATCGCTAATCAAGGTGAAATTAATAAAACAGCAACGCATTACATGTTAAGTTACAAAGATACCTATTAATCAAGGACGTATATTGGACCACTAAGGATCTGAAATTCGACAACATGTATAGGTAATGCAAAGGTAATTCGATGTTTTTTTTCAGGATTCTTTTACAAATTGCAGGTTCAACGGTTATATTTGTAAATATGGCGACCGCGCAGTCCTTGCCCGCGCCTCAAGGCGATGTCATTTTGACCGTGTCTGGCCGTATCGCGGTTACGAATATTGGAAACACCGCACAGTTTGATAGGGATATGCTTGAGAAGCTTGGCCAGGCTGAAATCACAACTGTAACCCCGTGGTTCGATGGGGAATCGACTTTTACAGGCACACCCCTTTCAACATTGCTGCAGGCCGTCGGAGCAGAAGGCGAGACGATAAAAGCAATCGCTTTGAATGATTACGAAACAGATGTGCCGCTTACCGATGCTTGGGACAGTGATGTAATCCTCGCTACTAAGCTGAATGGCGAAATTATGACAGTACGCGACAAGGGTCCAATCTTTATAATTTACCCATACAGCAGTTCCGTACGCTTCCAGACACAGACATATTATGCGCGATCAGCGTGGCAGGTCATGAAGCTTGTAATAAGGTAACGCAGTTTGACACGCATCTTTGGTGTTCTGATCGCGGTTTTTATACTCGCAACAATCTATCTGTCGGTCACAGTATCCGAACGTCAGGCAGTTTTACGCAAAATCGCTCACCATAACGATACTTGGGCGATAAGTCAAACCGTGCAAGAGTTCATGCGGTTAGAGGCATCGCTGGCACTTTATCGTATGTATGATCAAGAGGTCGACTTGGCTGCAGTACGGTTGCGCTCAGACATCATGATCAGCCGCCTTGTGTCATTCCGCGAAGGCACATTGAAGACATTTTTAGAAGCAACGCCAGACCGCAAACAGATTATTTTTGATGTTACCAGCATCGTTGAAGCTATCGACCAAAATCTAGATAATTTGGACGATAGCCAAATAGGCATAATGCTGAGTCGTATGCACGCGAATATCGCTCCATTAACGAATTTATCCTCCCAGAGCGTACAACAAAGCTGGACGAGAGTGGAGGCCAATCTCAAATCTCTTAGAATACTGCAGAGAACATTTCTTACAGTAGTTTCTATCTTAATCCTATGCTGGTTTGGCCTGCTTCTCATGCTGGGCCAGCGCAACCGCATGCTTGCCACTTCGAAGAAGCAGGGAGAGCTTCTCAATGATAGTCTAAATTCCGCGGGTGAAGAACTGCGCGTCAAGAACCGTAGTTTGGAGTACGCAGCATATCACGATCCATTAACGGAGTTACCTAACAGGGCCATGTTTCGGAACGCGCTGGATACGGCATTGGGCGATCTTACCATCTATGATGGGTCTGTTAGCCTTCTGCTTATAGACTTGGACGAATTCAAAAGTGTTAATGACACATTTGGACACGATGCGGGCGACAGGCTATTGATTCAGATCAGTGAACGGCTGCGCAACTTTGTACCAACGCCGCGCATGTTCTGCAGACTCGGTGGCGACGAGTTCGCGTGCCTCCTCCTTGGCAAGACCATGGATGAAAGCATTGCCTACGCCAGCAAAATAGCGACTGAAATTGCAGCACCGTACAATTTTTTGGATCAGCGATCAGGAATTGGGTGCTCGATCGGCATCGCGCGCGCCGACGAGGAAGAAAAAATTGATACCGAACTTCTCTTCAAGCGTGCCGATATCGCCCTGTATCGTGCCAAAGCCTCCGATCTCAGCCGCGTGTGCGCTTTCGAAAACCACATGCAGAGTGAGTTCGATGACCGGAAGATGCTTGAAGCCGACCTTCAATGGGCCGTAGCTGAAAAGCTGATTAATGTCGTCTATCAAGTTCAGGTAGACACACGATCGAGCGAGGTGACGGGGATGGAAGCCTTGGCAAGGTGGTCTCACCCTACTCGGGGAAATATCCCACCTAATATCTTCATTCCAGTTGCAGAGGAAATAGGCATCATTCGTGAACTGGGTAAAATGATCCTTATGAAGGCCTGCGCCGAGGCAGCGACATGGAAACAGCCCTTTAAGATTGCTGTTAACTTATCCTCCATACAGCTTCGATCTCCAGATATCTTAGATATCGTCCAAGATGTACTGGTAGTTACTGGCCTAAGCCCGAGCCGTCTTGAGTTGGAAATTACGGAATCAGTCTTGCTAAGTAATCAGGACAACATCCTACTTTCAATTGGTCGACTTAGATCGATGGGAGTCAAGATCGCGATGGACGATTTCGGAACTGGATATTCCTCGCTAGCCGTACTTCGTCGAATTCCTTTTGACATCATTAAGATCGACAAGGCTTTCATACGCGACATCGTTTCAGATAAAGAGGCGGAGGCCTTGCTGAAGCTTGTAATCGACATTGGCAGCCTCCTTGGTAAAAGTGTGGTTGTCGAGGGTATTGAAACGATGGCCCAGCACAGGATTATATGTGCAATGGGTCATGTCACTGGTCAGGGCTATTTGTTTGGCCGTCCAGCATCCGCTCTGGAGCTAGCGAATCTTCATAATGATGAAAGAAAGATGATTTCTTATGACTGAACGCGCAATATTTTGCCTTCACGGAATAAATGTACCTATCGAACAGCGCGACGTATCCCCCATAATCTGGCAAGCGCTGATGGATGGATCTTATGAAAGCAAGGAAGCTAAGCAAGTCCCAAGTTGTCTTCGCCCTGGAGATAGAATTCTTGAGCTCGGCGCAGGTATAGGCGTTATCACTACGTTAATGGCAAAAGTACCAAACGTCCAGATATGGTCGTTTGACGCAAATCCATCCACGATTGAGCTGGCCCGTCTGGTTGCCGAAGCGAATGGAATCTCGAATGCCGTTTTCAAGCATGGATTGCTGTCGCCTGGCGCCCCGAATGTGCATACTTTCTATGTCCGTCGTGATTTCTGGATGTCATCCCTGTCGGAAATCCAAGGCCCTTATGAGACCACTCTGCAAATCACGTCCACCAATATTGACATGTTTTTGACAGAGAATTCTATCAACGTTTTAGTTATGGATGTTGAAGGTGCGGAGCGTGATATCCTAAAGCTAGCATCTCTGGAAACGATAGACCGGATCATTCTCGAATTACACGACCATCTTTATGGTCTTGCAGGGGTGAGGGACATATTCGCGGCCATGCACCGACACGGCTTTGCTTACGATCCACGAGGGTCATCTGGCCCTTGCGTGCTGTTCATGAGAGATGACGGCCTTATCCGGTCCTACGCGGGGTGACTAGAGAATCTACTCTATGCCTAAAACGTCAGGTGTCTCCCAAGCCAGATGCTGCCCGCCGTCAGGACAAATTATCTGTCCAGTCGTACTGCACGCATCCAAAAAGTAATTTACCGCAGCGGTGATATCATCAAGGGATGTCCCGCGTTGTAAAAGAGTAGCGCGACGTTGTTTCAGGAAGTCCTCCTCCGACTGGCGAACGCCTTTTAAGGTCGGCCCTGGGCCAATTGCATTCACTCGAACATTGGGCGCAAGTGCCTGCGCAGCAGTTTGGGTAAATGTCCAAAGGGCTGATTTTGCGAGCGTGTATGACATAAATTGAGGGGTAAGCTTGTGGACTCGCTGGTCAATCATGTTAATGATCAAGCCTTGCGCCACAGGCTCACCGTCAGAAGCTGCGTTGGGGACCTGAGACGCAAAACATTGAGTCAAGACAAAAGGTGCTCGCAAGTTGGATCCCATATGACGATCCCAACTTTCACGGGTTGCAGTTTGTAGACTATCGTCTTCGAAAATCGAGGCATTATTTATCAGAACTGTTAGAGGGCCGCAAAAATCCGTGCTTCTTTTAAATAAATTATAAATTTGTTCGTCATTAAGAAGATCCGCCTGCAATGCCACCGCGGATCGCCCAATATCACGAATGATCGATACGGTTTCCTCAGCCTCGGCCTTCGATGTCGAATAATGGACTATGACATCATGGCCTCGATTCGCTAGATTGATTGCGATTGCACGTCCAATCCGCTGCGATGCTCCTGTTACTAAGGCTGCCATCTGTATCCCCCAATTTATCTCTTCATCAGATACCTCATAACAACATCCTAGATAATCTGCCAACGATCTTTTGTATTTTGGGTGATCTTTTTCTTCGCACGCGCCGCTCTGATCAAATTCAGAGCGATGCGGATCGTTTAGCAAGTAAAAACACATCACAATCGTTAATTTTAAAGCTAGTATTACATTCCCTTTTAGGAATCGGAGCACCCAGGGTGCAAATACGGAGCGCGAATCCAAGACAGGTTTATTGAAACCTACGACAAGGTGTTGGTAGATGATCCTGAAGCAATTTATTGATCCAATAAGTTCGATGCGAAGTATGTCAGTTCAAGGTCATATGATTCCATTGGCAGGTGTTTGACCCCACGGTTTGATGGTGCGACCCTTTCTTCGGAATGGATTGATGCCCTATGGGACAAGTTTGTCACGGCAGCGCCACGACCACGCACGCTGTCCGAGCAGCATACAGCGATCGCAAGCTTCGCTCGCGCAATTGAGCCGGGAGCTGGGCAGTGAGGAGGATGAGAAACCGATCCAGTGAATCGTTCCCGACGAACCCCAAGACCGTTGCGAAATAGTGCGAGCGCACGACAGTCGAGGATATGAAGACCGGGCCATCGGAGCCGCCCTCCACCGCCCTCACCGAAGCTGAAGAGGCGATAGCCGTGGCGTTCCGGCGCCATACGCTACTGCCACTGGATGACTGCCTCTATGCTCTTCAGCCATCCATCCCTCACCTGACACGATCAGCGTTGCACCGGTGCCTGCAACGCCATGGCATCTCTCGCTTGCCGGATGTCGGAGGTGACAAGCCGAAACGGTCGAAGTTCAAGCGCTACCCCATAGGGTTCTTCCATATCGACATCGCCGAGGTTCAGACCGCCGAAGGCAAGCTTTACCTGTTCGTCGGCATCGACCGCACGAGCACGTTCGCCGTGACCCAATTCGTCGACAAGGCAGACGGCTTGGGAGTTCTTGCAGCACATGCTCGATGCCGTGCCGTATCAGGTCCATAACATTCTCACCGACAACGGTATCCAGTTCGCATAGCGGCCCAGGAACACCATCTACTCCCGGCCCATGCGCTTCGACATGACCTGCTAGGCCAATGGGATCGCGCACAGGCCGACCAATCCCAACCATCCGCGGAGTTTGGAGGATCAGATAACAGTCTAGGGGACTATTGTCCCGACAAACGGCCAGGTCGAGCGAATGAACCGAACCATCAAGGACGCGACCGTCAAGCGCTTCCATTACGACTGCCATGACCAGCTGCGCACCCACCTGGCGGACTTCATGGCAGCCTGCAAATCCGCACGCGGGCTCAAGACCCTCGGCGGCCTTACACCTTACGAATACATCTGCAAGATCTGGATATCCGAGCCGGACAGATTCATCCTGAACCCGATCCACCAGATGCCAAGGCTAAACACTTAAAAGACCGGAAGATAATTGGGACTTGTCTATATTGAGCCTGCAGAGTGTTGTATTTCTCTGTCTTTAAGAAGCTTTTGGAACTGCCTGGGTTCCATCGGCCTGCTTAGCAAGAACCCTTGGAACGTCTTGCACCCCATGGAGGCGAGCAGGTTGCGTTGCATCTCGGTTTCCACTCCTTCGACCGTCACTGATATTCCGATGGCCCGCGCTAGTCCGAAAATCGCCTGAATCAGGCGGTCGGATTCCTCGTCTTTTCCAAGGCGTGCGACGAAAGTTCGGTCGATCTTGAGGCCATCGACCCTGTGGTCGCGCAGGTATTGAAGGGACGAGTTGCCAGTCGCGAAATCATCTAGGGCAATTTTGATTCCGGTGTCCCGAAGCCGGATGAGGGTGTCCGCGATCTCGCGGCTCTGTTCCAACACTGCCTTTTCGGTGAGTTCCAGTTCAAGCCGTTCGGGTTCCAACCCAGAACTTTCAAGCGTTCGAAGTACGATCGAAACGAAATCAGGATTTCTTAGTTGCAAGAGTGACACGTTGACCGCGATCTTGGCAAGATTTGCTTCCGCCGCGAAACGACTGGCCTCATCCAGCACCCACTGGCCAAGCTGATCGATCAATCCGCGCTCCTCGGCGACGGGAATGAAGACTTCGGGCGACAATGCACCAAGCGAGGGATGATCCCAGCGACACAACGCCTCAGCACCGGTCACCTGCCCCTCCCGATCGAAGAAGGGCTGATAGACTAGATGCAACCCGGCACCGGATCCGAGCGCAGCACGCAGATCGTCCCCGATTTCCCTCCGATGCCGGACCGTGTCCGTCAGGTCCTCCCGAAACAGGTCGTAACGCCCCTTGCCCTGCGCCTTGGCACGATATAGCGCCATGTCGGCACGTTGCAGCAGATCATTTGGACACCCATGTCCGGACTCAGCCCTCACAGCCCCCACACTGGCACCGATGCAACCGGAGTTTCCTAGCAATACGTACGGGCGAGACAACTCGGTCACGATCTTTGCACAGATGCGTCGCACGTCACCATCGTCCGCTCCTCCATCCAGAAGGATCATGAATTCATCTCCACCGAACCGTGCGACCGTGTCTTTCGTCCTAACGATTTTGGTCAACCTACCGCCCACCTGCCGGATCAACTCGTCCCCCGCCGGATGGCCGAGCGAGTCGTTGATCAACTTAAACCTGTCCAGATCGATGGCTAGAAGCGCCACGGATCGACCGCTTCGTCCCGCAGTATACAGGGCTTCTATGAGCCGGTCATGGAAGAGAGCCCGGTTTGGAAGCCCCGTCAGGGCATCATGGTTCGCCAGAAACCGAGCGTGTGCTTCGCTAACCTCTAATTGCCCCGAGACCCGCAGCAGACGCCGGGTGACGCACCAAAGCAAAAGCGTGATCGCAACCGCGCTAGCCAGCAGCACCGGCAGCATGTTCTTTAGGATGTCCGTCCCCGGTCGGTCGGGTTGCCAGACCAGCCATGTTATGACATCCCCGGACGGATCGGTCACCGGTACCCCCCCAAGCCCGCCTATAGGAGATACCGTCTGGAAAGCGACGTCCCGAAGCTCTATGGAATTTCCGATCTGCGCTGCGAAAGCCGCATCGACATGACGCACCGCAACATGCAGCGCCTCCCTGCCCGACGTCTGCATCACCTGCCCGGTATCCGAGATGATGGGAACAACGCTGACCACGGCTATGCCGGTGTCGAATCTTAAGGGAGCCACAACGGAAACTTCGGCGAACTGCTCGTGAAAATTGTTCGAACCTTCGCGGATCTCAGCCATGGCCGTCCGGAGCCGCATCACGAGCGGTGCGATCACCTCTGCCCGGTTAGTGTACGCTTGGGGCGAAATTGTTTCTCCCTCGATCGCCGCGAAGAGCGGCCTGCCTGACGGGTCGAGGATATAGCTTTCGTCGTGCCCGAAATATTCCTGCATCCAGGAGCCGAGATTTGCGTCCATCCACTCGTGATCACGCATTTCTGTTCTGAGGATTGCCTCGTCCCAAACTGTTCCGCTTCGCTGCTGCTCCGGAAGGCGGGCGACTTCTTCGGCGAGATTGCGCATGGCGAACCGCTCTTGTTTCACCCGAGCGGTCGCGTCTGCCATGCTGATTGCATTGTAGCCGATCAGCACGAGGCTCACGATGACCAAGACCGGCACGACAAGCAAATAACCGAGGATTTGCGTGGAGAGAAACTGTCGTCTGTTCGAACGCGTCATGATGGATCCCCGGCATTTACCAGTTTCTCTATCGGACAACCTTTAAGAGATAGTGGACCGCCAGGGATTGATAGTCCCAATGCCCCGATTAATGTCGAAATGCAGTGCTGTAAAACTTGGTATGCCGCGGGATTTAAGTACCCCTCTTGCCCGGACAGGTTCCACCATCTGTCATGCATATCTGCATATGGATTGAGACCAAGCGTAGCGCAAAGCCGCCAACATGTCTCGGGCGATCCCTGCCGCCTAATAACCAGCATCTTCCAGCATACCCACCAGATCGAAGCCGATAGTGGGGCTCGTTTTCGACATTTAGAATATAATGGGGCATTAGGCCGTGTTGACAAAAGGGATTCCTCTAGCCCGCAACCTTTAATTCAAGCTCATCTCTACGTGGGAGATGATCTTGGCTCGCAACCTTATCCGACGCTGACTGGGCGTTCTTCGAAGGCTTAATCCGTTCAGTTCGTCGCCCGAATGGGTGTAAACCTGCGGATCAACGTCTTGTTCTGGATGGCATATTCTGGATTGTGCGAACTAGACCGGCTTGGCGTGACCTGCCCGAAGAATTCGGCAATTGGTCGTCGGTCTACCGCCAGTTCCGCCGCTGGACTTTGGCAGGGCTGTGGGAGGACATCCTGGACGCTTTCAACCATGCCGGAGTTGCGCCAGACAAGCTGCAGATGGTCGACAGCACAGTGATCCGGGTGCATCATCACGCAGCGAGCGCAAAAGGGGGACTTCGAAAGAGGCTCTTGGCCGTTCGAGAGGTGGGTGTTCGACCAAGATCCATCTCCGCGTCCATGGGGATGGCCTCCCGATGAGGACCGAGATCACACCGCGGCATGATTCCGACTAAACCAGATATAAGTTGGTGATGGCTGACAACCTGCCGCAGCCCGCCATTCTGGACGCCGACAGAGGCTATGACTCTGTTAAAATCCGCGAAGATATCGAGAGCCGCAACGCCCTGCCGATGATCCCGATGCGCAAGAACCGGAAGGTTCGCAAGAGCGCCGATATGACCATCTACACGCTGCGCAACATGGTCGAGCGGTGCTTTAACAAGCGGAAAAACAGTCGCCGGCTCACAACCCGATACGACAAGACCGCAGACAGCTTCCTCGGTTTCGTCGATATAGCCTGCATCAGACTATGGCTCCGCCATTTGTAAACCTGACTTAGTTTTTTGCTTTAGTTCAAATATAAAAAACCCAAGTTTTTCTGCTGGTTCTCTTTCTTTACTTCTATGTTGATCTTATCGGAAAGATTAAGAATATATATGTCATCTACATGTTTTTTTATTAGTATTTTTATATCATCTGAAATATCATCCCATCCAATGGATTTTGCTAATTTAAGCACGTCAATGAGAAGATCCCCAACCCAGATTTTTTGCTGTTTATATTCATCTTCCAGCGCATCAATCATTTATTTTTTCCATATATATCTACACCCTTGCATTCAGAAGTATTTATTGTTGCAATACATAAGAAAATTCTCGTTTTTCGGTATGAGTGTACACATGTAATATTAATTTATGGTTAATAGCATTCAGGAAATTATAAATATGGGAGTGGTGGGTTCAACCGGTCAGAGCAACATCTTTGATTTGAGATGTTCCGAGAGGACCTACGATGGCACGAACCGGTCGCCCAATCTTGTCGCATGAACAGAAGGCCGAACTCTCGCGACGCTGGAAAGCCGATGAAACGCTGAGTGATATCGGGCGGACCCTGGGCAAACATGCGGCTT
>Ga0265780_10012378_pt1 | contig 10018 bp, 9 predicted proteins | sample P1T30metagenome_FD_192432 | JGI IMG/M metagenome (GOLD analysis project Ga0265780, IMG submission 192432) | Plant litter microbial communities from East Loma Ridge, Irvine, California - P1 T30 | ecosystem: Environmental > Terrestrial > Plant litter > Unclassified | place: USA: California... | reverse complement strand
AGTGTCCTTGCCCGCGTCGATCACCGTGTTGCGCGCGATCTCGGCGCGGTGGCCGCCGGCAGCGGGTGCGGTATCGGCGATCGCGATCGCACCGGGATGTTGCGCGGCGGTCACGCGGATTTCATTGTCGGTGAAGCTCGCCTGCACGGCGCTGCCGCCGAGCGCGCGGTATGGCGCAGACATCGGGCGATCGAAGCTCAGCTTGTTGCGGGTCATGATGAGCGTGCCGGTTCCCACATAGGTGACGTCGCACGCAACATTCTCGAACGTGTTTCCATCGAGCACCAGCCGCGAGAAGTAGCTTGGCAGGCACCCGCCGGTTTCGGTCTTCCCGCCCCAAACGAAATGGTTGCCGATGAAGGACACGTCGATCGCGCCCGGCGAGCGCGCGAACCCGGCGCTGCGCATCCCGAACAAGGCGCGCCCGCCGCTCTTGCCGTAGCGTTTGCCATATTTCGCGGGAAGCTCGGCGGCGCTGCCGTCCTGATAGACCTGATTGTTGCGGAACACGATGTTCTTGGCGGCGTAGAAGGTCGCCAGCCCATAGTTCCCGGCGTTGCGCACGATATTGTCGTGCGCGACTGCGTTGAAGCAGCCCTCGAAATCGATGCCGACGTCGAGCATCTCGCTGACCTCGTTATGCGCCACGAGGATGCCGTCGCCGTTGTTGCCGTAGATGCCGCCGTTCGCGCCATGCACCTTGTTATGCGTGATATAGATGTCGCGCGCACGGCGCAGAAACTGCGGCGCCCCGCCCATAGTGATCTTCGCCGAGCCACCGAACCAACTGATGTTGGCGAAACGCCCGGTATTGCCGACCGCGATGATCCGGCGCGCGAAATTCGCCCGCAGGATCTGGCTCATGTACGCGCCACCGTCGATCCGGTTGTCGTAGGCGATAATATCCTCGTTGAGATCGTCGCCGTTCGGCGAGAAGCCCGCTTCGAGGGCGGTATCGTGAATGTCCTTGCGAGCGTCGCGAACCGACCTGCGCAGCGGTCCGACGAACAACGCTCCGAACCGGTCGGTCGAACAGCGCGTGACCGAAATCTTCCTTACGTTCAGCCCGCGAAGGATCGTGCCGTTGGAGGGCATCGGGGCGGGGCGCACCAGTCGCAGCGAATCGATGTGGACGCCGGTGAGGAAACCTGCCGGGTTCTTGTCCGCCGGCATCGCGACGAACGGGTCGCGCTGTCGCCCCTCCCAGCGCAACACCGTCGCATCGCCCGCGCCGAGGATCGCGATCGGTGCGGTCAGCGTGACGGGCTGAGTCATCCGCAGCGTGCCAGCAGGGATGAGCAACACCGCCACCCCGGCGTCGATCGCCTGCTGGAGCGCGGGCGTGTCGTCGGCCTGCCCGTCGAGCTTCGCGCCGAACTGGCGGACGTCCTTGCCCTTGGTGCGCCACTGCGCGATCTCGGCATAGAAAGCCGTGCGCGTCGGCGCCCATTTGGGCCATTCCGCGTCTTCGGTCGTGCCATGCTGTGCGAGCGTCGCGCGTACGCACAGCGCCCCGCCAGCAACGCCCAGCAGCGGCAGCACCGCGCGCCGGCTCATCTTCAGAAGTTCGGTATCACGCATCGAAGATACTCCTGCACTCGCCGTTGGCATATCCGCGCGGACGCGCCTAGCCGCTCCGCTGGCCGCGTTTGCGGCGCGCATCCCACAGCGCCAGGCCGCATAGCACGCACGGCCACAGCATCGTGTTGAACACGTCCTGCTGCGTATCACGAATCTGCCAGCCTTGCAGAACCGGCCATGTCGCGGCGAGGTCCATCGTTTCGTTAAGCGCTTCGAGCAGCGCCACGCCCGCCAGCGCCCAAAGCGGGCCGCGACTCCGGCGAGTCGCCAGCCATAACAGGATATAGATCGCAAGGCCGAGGTGGATGTGGAGGATCGACCTGCCGAGTTCGCCGCGCGGCGCGACGAGATTCTTCAGCGTCTCGAAATCCAGGATCACACTCATGTCCACCGTCTGCCACGCGTGCGCCCCGCGTATCGAGCATAGCGGTGTTCGATGCCGGAACAACCGCCATATTGGTACGAGTTGATGCGCCGCACCATTTATGGCATCTTTACGCGACGGTCGTGCCGCCCCATCGACGTCGAAACACAGGGGATCGTAACGCGTGGCTACTTTCGAGAGCAAGCAGGAGGAGAGCGAACGCGTGTCGCTTGATCCGGTCGTGCTCGCGCCGCGCCGCATCTCCAAACAGATGATCCGGGGGCGGCTGGTGGTCGGGGTGCTGGCGACCGATCTGGTTGCGATCATCACGCCGATCGCTTTCGCCGCGTGGGTCCATCTCGGCTATTTTTTCGGCGTTCGCGTGGTCAGCCTGCTCACCCTGGTGCTGCCGCTCTATTATCTCATCGCCTTGCAGATCAAGGCGTTCTCCCTGCGTAACATCATCAAGCCGCCACGCAGCATGCGCAAGGCGTTCTCCGCGCTGCTCGGTGCCTATTCGATCGGGCTGGCGATCACCTTCGCAACACGCTCGAACGAGGAACTGTCCCGCGTGCTGGTCGCGGTCGGCTGTCTGTCGAGCGGCGTTTCGCTGATCCTGGCGCGTGCGATCTTTGCCGATCTGGCGTCGCGCGCGCTCGGCGGCACACCCGCGACCGAGATCGTCATCGTCGACGGTGTCGAGCCGCCACCACAATGTACCGCGACCCGCGTCGATGTCGCGGGCGCGGGCATCACGCCCAACGTCAGCGATCCGATGATGCTGCACCGCATCGGCGAATGCGTCTTCCAGGCCGATCGCGTCATCATTTCCTGCCCGCCCGACCGGCGCGGGAAATGGGCTTTGGCGTTGAAGGGCGCCGGTGTTCAGGTCGAGGTGCTCGCGCCCGAACTCGACGCTTTGGGCGCGATCGGGACGAGCACGTACCACGGCTTCGCGACCGCGGTCGTCGCGGTCGGCCCGCTCAGCGGCGTCGATCGCGTCACCAAGCGGATCTTCGATCTCGTCGTGGCGGGCGGCGTGCTGATCGGGTTGCTGCCCTTGCTGGTGATCGTCGCGATTGCGATCAAGCTCGATTCGCCTGGACCGATCCTGTTCGCGCAGCAGCGTGTCGGGCAGGGCAACCGGCTGTTCCGAATGCTCAAGTTTCGCAGCATGCACGTGTCCCAGACCGATGCCAGCGCGAGCCGTCTCGTCACGCGGGGCGATGCCCGCGTGACGCGGGTCGGCTGGCTGATCCGCCAGACCAGCATCGATGAATTGCCGCAACTCCTCAACGTGCTGTGGGGCGAGATGAGCATCGTCGGCCCGCGTCCGCATGCGACGGGCGCGCTGGCGGGCAGGGCGCTCTATTGGGAAGTCTCCGCGCATTACTGGAATCGTCACGCCGTCAAGCCGGGGCTGACCGGACTGGCGCAAGTGCGCGGGTTCCGCGGCAATACCGAGACCGGCGCGGATTTGCTCAACCGGCTGCAGGCCGATCTCGCCTATCTCGAATCGTGGACGGTGTGGCGCGACGTGATCCTGGTTCTGCAGACCTTCAGGGTCTTGATGCACCGCAACGCGTTTTGAACGCCCGCCGGTAAGCTGAACGTCGTCGCCAGTACAAAGCGACCGACGTATAGTGTCGCGGTGCAGCAAGAATACGGCATTTGGTGCCGGATCGGCGTCGTATGACAATCGACAAGACCGTGCCCGCGCCGGTATAGGCATAGCGGTAGCGGCCCTGTTTCTGGCGGCGCATCAGCTCACATTCCATCGCGATTTCGGAGATAAGGACGCATGACGATCAAGCCGGTGCGCAAGGCGGTTTTCCCCGTGGCGGGTTTGGGAACGCGGTTTCTGCCCGCGACCAAGGCGATGCCGAAGGAGATGCTGACCGTCCTCGACAAGCCCCTGATCCAATATGCGGTCGAGGAAGCGCTCGAGGCGGGGATCGAGCAGATCATCTTCGTCACCAGCCGCAACAAGACTGCGCTCGAGGATCATTTCGACGTTTCGTACGAACTCGAAGCGACGATGCGTGCGCGCGGCAAATCGCTCGCGGTGGTCGAGAGCATTCGCATGAAGCCGGGTTCGCCCGTTTACGTCCGCCAGCAGGAGCCGCTCGGGCTGGGCCACGCGGTCTGGTGTGCGCGCGACATCGTCGGCGACGAGCCGTTCGCGGTGCTGCTGCCCGACGAGTTGATGGCCGGCACGCCCGGCTTCATGAAGCAGATGGTCGAGGCGTATCAGACGGTCGGCGGCAATATCGTCGGTGCGCTCGAAGTGGCGCCGTCGGAAACGCACAAGTACGGCATCATCTCGCCGGGCAAGATCGATGGCCGGCTGACCGAGGTCAAGGCGCTGGTCGAGAAGCCGGCGCAGGGCAGCGCGCCGTCGAACCTGATGATTCCGGGCCGCTACATCCTCCAGCCAGAGGTGATGCGGATTCTGGAAAGCCAGGAAACCGGCGCTGGCGGCGAGATCCAGTTGACCGACGCGATGCTGCAACTCATCGGCAAGCAGCCGTTCCACGGCTTTACCTTCGCCGGCGAGCGCTACGATTGCGGCGACAAGGCCGGCTTCATCCAGGCGAACCTCGCGATGGCGTTGGTGCACGATGACATCGGCCCGAGCGTTCGCGCGTTCGCCACGGAGCTGCTCGCGCGGTGAGATCCGGCCGCGCCGGGCGATGCCCGGCGCGGCTGATCGCCAATCAGGCGGCGCTTCGCCGCGCGGTTGCGGGTGCCGGTATCGTGGCCGATTCGAACAGCCACCGGCGCGTACCGTCGATCCCGAGCACGGTCAGTCGCCCGCTGTAAACCGCGCCGGTATCGATGCCGATCCGATTGGTGCGGAGTTCCGGTTCCTCGGTAACGGTATGGCCGTGGACGATCATGCGGCCATGATCGGCGTTGCTTTCGAGGAACGGGCTGCGAATCCAGCGCAGGTCGTTTTCGGACTGTTCGGCAAGCGGCACGCCGGGGCGGATACCGGCGTGGACGAAGACATAGTCGCCGCGAAACACCATCTCGTCGCAGTCGTTCAGCAGCGCCAGATGCGACGGCGGAACGAGGTCGCGCAGACGCTCCGCCAGCGCCTCGTTCGAGAGCGTGTCATACTCCTGGCGCGTGATGCCGTAGCTGAACAACGTCTCGCGGCCACCGATCTTGATGAACATCGGCAGCAGATTGGCCTAGCCCTGCAAGACGCGGAGGAAGACTTCCTCGTGGTTGCCGAGCAGGACGCTGACGCTCCGCCCGGTGGCACGCAGCGCGACGACACGTTCGACGACTTCGGCCGAATCGGGGCCGCGATCGATCAAGTCGCCTAGGAAAATGATTTCGGAGGCATTGCCGGCGTTCTTGGCGTCCTGCCTGTCGATCTGGTCGAGAACGTCGTCGAGAAGATCGCGCCGGCCGTGGATATCGCCGATCGCATAGAGGCGCCCGCCATAGGACGCGGCCGCCATCCGCCGTTCGGGTTCACGCTCGCGGCGGCGGTTGAATAAGCGGGACAGCATCTACGGTCGAACACACACTTGGCACTTTGGTTCAGATTGAACAGCAAGACGTGCGAACTCTGCCATGTTGCGGTGCAATAAACCAGATCGTCACGCGGCTCAATCGCGCAGCGACAGGGCGCGGCGGGCGCGCGACGGGCCGCACACCTTGCCCGCCGAACATAGAAGGCTTATTTCACCGCAATGGCGAGCCAACACGATCATCATGAACCGCACGGCGACGAGCTCGCACGCGCTGCACAGGACGCGCTCGAGCGGTCCGGCGAGCAATGGACGACGATGCGCGCGCACATCTTCGCCGCACTTGCGAGTTTCGACAAACCGGCGTCTGCCTACGACATCGCCGAAGCGGTCTCGAAGGCTGAGGGGCGTCGAGTCGCCGCGAACAGCGTCTATCGGATTCTGGATCTCTTCGTGTCCGCCAATCTGGCGCGGCGGGTGGAGAGTTCCAACGCCTATATCGCCAACGCGCACCCGGATTGCCTGCACGATTGCATCTTCCTCGTCTGCGACACCTGCGGGCAGACGACTCATCTCGACGATGACCGCATCACCAATGGCGTGCGCTCTGCGGCGGAAAAGGCTGGCTTCTCGCCCGAGCGCCCGGTGATCGAAGTGCGTGGCAAATGCGCGGAGTGCGACGCGGCGGGCTGAGCGCGTTCAGGCGAGCGCTTTGCCCATCCGCACCCCCGGCACCGGCACACCGCTGCCGTTCATCTTGTCGACGCGTTCGATCACCGCATAACCGCACGCACTGTAGAGCGGCTCGCCCGCCAGCGTCGCCATCATCTCGGCACGCCTGAACCCTGCGACATGCGCCGCATCCTCGCAAATCCGCAGGATCATTCGGCCGATCCCGCGCCGCGTGAAATCGGGATCGGTGTACATCGCGCGGATTCGCGCAGCGTCGGCGGCGGGATCGAGCACCGAGCCGTCGCGCAGCGAAACGCTGTGGTTGCCGCCGTATAAGGTGGCGCGAAAACTCCAGCCGCCGCACCCGGCGAGTCGATCGCCGACGAGGACGACGAAATAGGTGCCGTCCTCGATCAATTGCGTGTCGAGGCCCATGCTCAGCCGGCTCGCGGAAACCTGTTCGGGCGTGAGAAAGCCGCTTTGCAAGGCGGCGATCGCGCGGTCCATCAGCGCAGCGATCGCGGGAATGTCGTCGGAAGTGGCGAGGCGGTGTGACAGAACGGACATGCACCTGTTGTCCGATTGCAATGCAGCCGCCGTCAAGTCGCATCGGAAACGATCGCAACAATCGACAGTCGCGCACGGCTTCGCTAATGACGGCCGATGGTTGACGCTTCCAACACGCCGCTTCTCGACACCGTCGACACGCCTGCCGATCTCCGCAAGATCGCGCCTGCTGATCTCAATCAGCTTGCCGACGAACTGCGCCAGGAAACCATCTCCGCCGTCGGCGTGACGGGTGGTCATCTCGGCTCGGGGCTGGGCGTGGTCGAGCTGACCGTAGCGATTCATTATGTGTTCGACACCCCGCGCGACCGGCTGGTGTGGGATGTCGGCCACCAATGCTACCCGCATAAGATCCTAACCGGACGGCGTGACCGAATCCGCACGCTGCGCATGGGCGGTGGCCTGTCTGGCTTCACCAAGCGCAGCGAGAGCGAATATGATCCGTTCGGCGCGGCGCACTCGTCGACCTCGATCTCGGCGAGTCTGGGTTTCGCGATCGCCAACAAGATCGCCGACCAGCCCGGCAAGGCGATCGCGGTGATCGGCGATGGCGCGATGTCGGCTGGCATGGCCTATGAGGCGATGAACAACGCCGAAGCTGCCGGCAACCGCCTCGTCGTGATCCTCAACGACAACGATATGTCGATTGCGCCGCCGGTCGGTGGCCTGTCGGCGTATCTGGCGCGGCTCGCGTCGAGCAAGGAGTTCCTCGGGCTTCGCGATCTAGCCAAGCGAGTCGCCAAGCGCCTGCCGCGTCCGCTCGCGACCAGCCTCAAGAAGACCGACGAGTTTGCGCGCGGCATGGCGATGGGCGGCACGCTGTTCGAGGAACTCGGCTTCTATTATGTCGGCCCGGTCGACGGGCATAATCTCGACCAGCTTATCCCGGTGCTCGAGAACGTCCGCGATGCCGACAAGGGGCCGATCCTCGTCCATGTCGTGACGCAGAAGGGCAAGGGCTATGCGCCGGCCGAGGCCGCGCCCGACAAGTACCACGGCGTTCAGCGCTTCGACGTCATCACCGGCACGCAGGCCAAGGCGCCTCCGGGTCCGCCGCAGTACCAGAACGTGTTCGGCCAGGCGCTGGTCGAAGAGGCGAAGACCGATCCGACCATCGTCGCGATCACTGCGGCGATGCCCTCCGGCACCGGACTCGACAAGTTCGCGAGCGCGTATCCGGAGCGCTTCTTCGACGTCGGCATCGCCGAGCAGCACGCCGTCACCTTCGCGGCCGGGCTTGCCGCGCAGGGAATGCGGCCGTTCTGCGCGATCTATTCGACCTTCCTGCAGCGCGCTTACGATCAGGTCGTCCACGATGTCGCGATCCAGAATTTGCCGGTCCGCTTCGCGATCGACCGCGCTGGTCTGGTCGGCGCGGACGGCGCGACCCACGCCGGCAGCTTCGACGTGTCGTACCTTGCGACATTGCCGAACTTCGTGGTGATGGCGCCGTCGGACGAGGCCGAGCTGGTGCATATGGTCCACACTGCCGTCGCGCATGACAGCGGGCCGATCGCGGTCCGCTATCCGCGTGGCAACGGCGTTGGTGTCGAGCTGCCCGCGACGCCGGAGGTGCTGGAGATCGGCAAGGGCCGCATCGTCCGGCAGGGGCAGAAGGTTGCGATCCTGTCGCTCGGCACGCGGCTCGGAGAGGCGCTCAAGGCGGCTGACGCGCTCGACGCGCGCGGCCTGTCGACCACCGTCGCCGATCTGCGCTTCGCCAAGCCGCTGGACGAGGCGCTGATCCGCAAGCTGCTGTCGACTCACGAAGTCGCCATCACGATTGAGGAAGGTTCGATCGGCGGGTTCGGCGCGCATGTGCTGACCTTCGCGTCAGACAATGGCCTGATCGACGCCGGCCTCAAGCTGCGCACGCTGCGTCTGCCTGACGCCTTCCAGGATCAGGACAAGCCCGAGGTGCAATATGCCCAGGCCGGTCTCGACGCCGACGCGATCGTTGATTCGGTGCTGAAGGCGTTGCGCTACAATTCGGACGGCGTGGTCGAGAGCGCGCGCGCCTGACGGATGGCCGTCAGGCGCGGACGATCTCGGGCAGGATCGCGTCGAGCAGCAACATGCCGGCTTCGTTAACGGCGAGGTGATCGCCGGTGCGGCTGAGCAGCCCCTGTGCCGCCAGCCGCATCGCCGCGGGTTCATCGATAAGCTCGGAGACGGGCGCCGCGCCGAGGCGAGCGATGCGCGTGAGATCGATCCCTTCGCGCAGCCGCAAACCCATCAGCAGCGCTTCCTTGGCGCGTTCCGACGGGGCGAGCGCCTCTTCGGTCTGAGCGCCGTGGCCGTTGCGCGCGACCGCGCCGAGCCAGTTCTCGGGCTTCTTGTGGCGCGCCGTAGCTAGGCCGCCGCGCCGGCCATGCGCGCCCGGGCCGATCCCCGCATAATCCTGATAGCGCCAATAGACGAGGTTGTGGCGGCTCTCCGCGCCCGGCCTTGCGTGGTTCGAGATCTCATAGGCCGGCAGCCCGGCGGCGGCCGTGATCGCGCGTGTCGTTTCGAACAGATCGGCGGCGGTGTCCTCATCGGGGATCACCAGCCGCCCCGCCGCTGCTTCGGTCGCGAAACGCGTGCCGGGTTCGATGGTGAGTTGGTAGAGCGACAGATGCTCGGTGCCGAAGCCGAGCGCGCGGCGCAGTTCCGCTTCCCATGCGGCAAGGCTCTTGCCGGGCCGGGCGTAGATCAGGTCGAAGCTAACCCGCGCGAACGCAGCCTGTGCGGTGGCCAGCGCGGCCAGCCCTTCGTCCACGCCATGCGCGCGGCCGAGGAAGTGCAACGCCGCGTCATCGAGCGCCTGCAACCCGAGCGACACGCGGTTGACCCCCGCCGCCGCGAGATCGGCGAAGCGCGCCGCCTCGACCGAGGACGGATTCGCCTCCAGCGTGATCTCGATAGCGTCGGTGAAGCCCCATGCGTTCTCCGCCGTCGCGAGGATCGCCGCGACGGTGGCGGGGGGCATCAGCGAGGGCGTACCGCCACCGAAGAAGATCGAGCCGAGCCGCCGCCCCGGCAAGGCCTGTGCCTCATAGGCGAGATCGGCGAGCAGCGCGTCGCGCCACGCGATCTGATCGACGCTCTCGCGGACATGGCTGTTGAAATCGCAATACGGACATTTCGACACGCAAAACGGCCAGTGGACGTATAGAGCGAGCGGGGGCGGTTGGTCGGCGGTCATATCGCGCGGCCTATGCGCGTGTGCGGAGGAAGTGGAAAGATGCGGACTGTCGTGATGCTGGCGCTGCTGCTCGCGGCGTGGTCCCCGCCGGGGCCGCCGCGCATCGTCGAAGCGCGGCTGAAGGAGCAGCCGGCGCGGGGGGCGAGCCTGCTGCGGCAGGCG
>Ga0265780_10012376_pt1 | contig 10018 bp, 9 predicted proteins | sample P1T30metagenome_FD_192432 | JGI IMG/M metagenome (GOLD analysis project Ga0265780, IMG submission 192432) | Plant litter microbial communities from East Loma Ridge, Irvine, California - P1 T30 | ecosystem: Environmental > Terrestrial > Plant litter > Unclassified | place: USA: California... | reverse complement strand
AGCGACGACTTGAGCTCCTCTTCGACAGTAGAGTGATTGGCACGCTGTGAGCCACGTCGAGCCAAATCAAGCGAGGCTCTGAGCTCGGTCTCAACGGAGCTGCGAGATTGCTCCTCATCTTGAGGCGTTTCGTCGTCTGAAGCGAAGAATGTTCGCCCTTCCAGGGTACGCCCTGGTGGCGTAATGTTATCGTCCTCTTTGTCTTCGTTGAGGAACGCAATCTGCTCTGAGAACTGATCAGCTGCAAGACTGAAGCCAAGCGACTTGCGGCTACGACGGGACGGGATCAGCTCTGGGACACTTCCGGCAGAGCTTGCCGAGCGCCTCACAGGGGAGCTCCAGAGACCGCAGCTCTGAGAAGAGGACATGAGGCTGCTGTCATAAGAGCTTCGCCTACTTAGTCGGACGTGACTGCTACGTGCCGAGCTAGTCGTGCTTCGACCGGCATCGAGCATTGGAAAGTGGCGGTCGGACGCGGCATACTCGTCAAGCAAGTCCTCATATGTGACTTCTCGTGTATCCTTGTATTCCTGGGGGACAAGAAGAGAAGGGCTTAGTATAAAGCCAGTTTCGCCGCTGAAACGGTTGGCGTGGAAGAATCCTGAGGGTGTCGGTGGCAGGCCAGTGCTAAGGGTGGATGTGGATATCGCAGAAGTCGGGACCAGTTCTGGCACATTCGCTGTGCTGGGAACCAGCAAAGATGAGCGGAAATTGTCAGAAGCGAAACGCTCTCGATCAGCGGACGTTATTCTGGAGTTGCGACGATTGGCTTGCTCAGCAGAAGGAGTGTCGCAACAGCGAACACCATCATCAGATACTCGATCCCATTCGAAGTCACAGTCAGCTTCTAGAGCGTTGTCGTAGATATAGTCGACGTCTTCTTCCCATGACTCCTCTATTGCGCGCCATGTGTTTGACTGGCGACGCTGATAAGGTTTTCGAACAGACATCCTCCTCGGCATGCCAAATGAGCCCAGCGTGTCAGACATTTGCGATGAGGGTCGTGAGGCTGAAGGCTCAGCCCTCGGTGAAGCAGGGGACTGACCTCTACCCTGCGATCTAGAGGTAACGGGAGATCGCGGATTTTGGAAGGAAAACGATCCAAAGTAAGGCGATCTCGGCGAAGTCGGGGACTTGACTGGAGGCTGTGGTGCAGGCCTTGGGCTAACGAATCTTTCTGGTTCCTCGACAACATCTGCGAGGCTGGGACTAAAGGAAGGCGGTGTGGTTGCGTGAATGGCTGAATCATCAGGCGTCGTGACCGCATGGCCAAAGTACGAATCTTCTGATATCTCAGGTAGTATGTCCGGGGTGGACACAGCAGAGAGAGCAAATGAGTCCCAGATACCTGACTCTCGCTTTGACCGCGACAACCTACGCGGACCAGAAGCAGGCTCTTCGTACGCGAACTCAGGTGTACCGAAGGCTGGTCCCAGGGGAAGATGAGGCGACTGTATCGACGATGTGTGCGTATGTTTCCGAGGGCTAGGTTGGGAGAAGCTCTCTATAGATCGGGCTAGGCGAAGGGGTCGTCGCGATATTGGGAAGTGGGGTACAGTTTCGGAATCGTGACGAAGGTCTGGGCTGCGAGGGGGAGAGTTGAAGCCTAGAGCAGACGTGGATCTCTCTTCTCCATTTGTCAGGTTTTCGGAAGAGAAGTTCCTGAAATGGACGTCATCGGATGGTGTTACGGGCAACTGCTGTTCGAGAGCAGCTATTTGATGTCGGTCGGTGTGTGAAAGGTGCTGAAAGTCGAATGGGCTCGAGATACGGCTAATCAGACTTGTACCTATTGTCACGATAAGCAGAGGGTCTTGCATCAGGGAAGACAATTACTTACTAGCATCCTCGCTTCTTTTGCCCTTCCGTAAGATTGATGATCGTCTTTCGCTGACGTCCCCTTCGAACTCATCGACGTTTATCATGGGCGTCTCGCTCAGCCTCTTGCCCTTCTTCCCGCGGAACAACGACCTCCTGGATCCGGTAGACTCTTTATGACTCTTGTTGCTGGTGTGTCGATGTCCAGGTGGTGAGCCATGCCATGAAGCTTCATGATCGGCCATCTCGGAATGGCTGAGAGACAACAGCGAAGGGGTCATAGATGTCGCAGTATTGCTTCTGGACCGTAGATTGAACACGGAACTTCGTCTGGCCGGATGGGCTCTGTGTTGCTCGGGTGAATGCATACCAGGATGGGTTGAATGCGTAGAGAACTGCTCTGACCAAAAGTCTGAACTTGCGGTAGGAATGGTAGGCCCAGTGGCCTGAGAGTCGACGGATGACTGTCGAGACCGGGAGGCATCGGTTTTATGGAACGAAAACATGGCTTGAGAGCCTGAACGAACCCCAGAAAAATAAAGCCTAACGCAAGCAACGCGAACCGAGCAATGCTAGTATGGCGTGTGCAGGTCCCCACAAGTGGCCGGCAGATGTAGTTATGGCAACAACCATTGAAGTTGATGAGATGATCTGGGGAAACCTGTCGCGCGCACGCGAGCTCGGATGTTGTGAGTTCAGATGCCCGGGTTATACGCCTGCTGGAGGCGTTAGTGATGTATGCGAACGACTTGCCATTGGTACACAAGACCTGAGTTGGAGGGATCGAGGTTGGACGAGGCGAGATGACTGAACTTGGGCCAAGGCTAGGATCCAGGCGTGCCAAATGAGGGTAAAGGTATAGTTGAGATGCAATAGCAACCAAAGTAATATATGCGTACCTGGTCAAGTAGACAACTTATTTGCAGGGGAGGAGAGAACGTAAGAGCCTGAACACGGACCACTGCAGGGCAACGGCTGATGAAGGGGTTCTGCCCTCCGTGTGGGAATAACACGAGGATGCGGTCAAGGAGTTAGGGTCGAGTAAAGGTTGGCGAACTGCACAGACCGAAGTGAGACAAGCGGTGGTTGCGAATGAGAGGGAGTGGTGGACGGTCCAGGTAGCCGAGCAAAGATTCGAGTAAGGATTGTAGTTGCTGGAGAGCGATCATTGGCATATGCCGCAGTATTGCATGCCGTGACACGGGAACAAGAAGCTTTGTGGCCGGCAAAGTAACAGCAAATGTAGGGATGATCTCACTATGTAGGAACATGGCCGGCTTGGACGAGCAGCGGAGAGTATGTGGAGAAGATGGAAGGTGCTCAGTGTGCTCCACCAGGTTAGTGACATCCAGGACGAGCCAGGACAGGGCTCGCTGCGCGCCAGCAGGAGAGAAAGACATGGGTATCTGCCGCTGAGCGACGGCGCCTGAGCATCTGTTAGTGGCTGGGGGATGACGGAAACAGGGGTGCAGGAGACGGGGGATGCCCGACTTCACAAGGCTCGTGAGCCACTGACGATGAGCGCGCAAGTGAACGCGGCCCGACAGGTCGGCCTGCGCAATATAACGTTGCAGGGGCAGATATAGCGGGCGCTGATTGGACGTTGCAGCGAAATAAACGGTTAAATCTGCTGCATATCTGCTCTGACCACGTCCAGGCCCGCTATGCTACGAGGCCGTGAGGTCCAATTTGCTTGGAATGTCGGCCGTATGTTGTTGTGCATCCGAGAGGATTTGGCAACGCGTCGAAAGACGTGTCGTGGCTGGGGTCGGTAAGCTCCCACTGCTGTGTTCGCAGACAACAAACCTGTAGTAACACAGCACGCGTAAAACTGTGCTGACAATACGAGCGGGTATCCTCAGTCGGGGAGAGTATGATTTTGGCAGCTACGTACAGCATTTGTGCTGTTAGTGCCGAATATGCCGGTTCGCGATTTCAGGCGGGCACGGCGCAAATGCTTGCAGGGTTAGGCCTGGTGCTGGGGGCACATGGGTATGCATAAGGCCTAAGCATCAACATGTCTGCCACTTTGGACTGGAGCTGTGGCTAAGCTTGTCGACAAGAAGCGCAACTCTAAGTATTGACGCATGTCGTCGTCGTGTACTGGCGCGGAACAATCAAACTGTCAGAAAGGGATCGCGATAAGCGTCCGAGCAGAAGACGAGAGGCTAGAGCATCGTCCCATCTGCAGATCTTCGCTCGTGAGACGGCGGAACCTGAAACAACCGAAGAGAGCCCCTACCATGGCCGACGATGTGTCCAAGGACTCGATACCCCGCCTCACTCAGACGTCTCAATCTACACAGGGCTCGTGGGCGGATCGATCTGAAATCGCGAACAGCCCTCGTCGAGGTCAAAGTCCATGTGGTGATGTCTCGGGCCCGGTAAGTTCCAAACATGTTTCAGAGCCCCACGACAGCGATGACCGGGTGCTGGCTATCGTGAGTTGTGAGACCCCTCTGATGTGCCTTCCTGGCTGTCCCCAAGAGACTCAGCATGCACAGAGCGCCACCTTGGCGCAGTCGCACCGCCAGCGTAGCATAGCCTTGAGCTTGCGACCGTTCTGGGTACGGCGGTGTTGTAACACGGTCCTTCTGCTCGTATCATGCTGTGATGCAGTCGCGTACAACAGCAGTAAGGGCTGTAGGCCCTCGCATCAGCCGCTGTACCACGGCTCCATCCAAGATTTCCACAAACATGTGTGACGAGCGCCTATCTCTACGCTTTCTTCTTCTTGGGAAATGCGCCTGTAATGAGATCCAATACTTGAGGCGTGAGCCGTGTGGGGGTGGTGGGCCGTCAGCTACTACACCAGCTGCATGGACGCAATGTGAGCACACCGACTGATGTCAAAATGTCCGATGATGGTGTTACCGTCGTTGAGGTTCTTGTGCAGATGCATGAGGGTAGCCGGTCGTCGGCCTGTGATTTCCCCGAGGCGGGAGGTGAAAGCGTGCTCACGTGTGTTGTTGTGCCAAGGCTGCCTACCTAAGTAGGCCCATGGACTGGAAAGAACGCCCGCAGGTCCTCGGGAACATCCTCCACCATCACCACAGCTGTGCACACGACTGTGCACGCCAACTCCCACCGACGCCGGAGCTGAACACATCTCTAGTCTCGATAGTCCCAGTGGTTCCTGGCCGCTGCGTGGTTCCCCTTGTTCCTGCAGTGGTCGCTGGCGGCTGGCCACAGATCGGCGAGAACTACTCGGTACCTCCACCTTGCTGCTGCTCCCACGCACCGGCGGCCCACGTCTTACGCACCACTCCTCTGCGCTTCAACGAGCTGCTCCTATCAGTCGCCTCCCCGTTGTGTAGATGACGTTGGCTGCATAACAACTGCGCTACTCCTCACGAGAACCTCTCTAGCGGGCTCCTATGTGTTAGGCTCGGCGCCCGAACCTCCGGACACAATCTTCACCGGTGTATCCACACGCCCAGGTGGCTATCCATGCGCCGTAGTCCGCTTTCTTGGAGACCGTTTGCACACATGAATTACCTCATCGAGTCCAATTATAGGTGTTCGTCTTCGCTCCACTTTCTATTCGTTTCGAGGCATTAGGCAACGAATTCGACATTCCCCAGGAACATGCTGGCACTGCCAAAGAGCAATGACGGTGCAACTCGTACCTCTTCTGCGACGTGTTCAGGTTTGCATCTTCCGGAGGTCTGTCCATGCTAGAACCTTGTTTCCTGTACCTGCAGGTCGCAATTCCTGCTGTCTAACCCTTTTCGTCCGACCGGCAGACTTTAGCTGGAGCCCCACCTAGTTGTCTTCCCCAATCCAACTTTAACTAGGGCAATTTGCAAACTGAAGAACCTCTGCTACAAAGCCGAATGCGGGTTCAACAAAGCCGATGCACATAGCAACTCGGAAGCCCTCCGGATCCGCCCTCGCTAGGCTTTAGACTTTGGTTTCACCATTAAGGCGTACGGGATGCAACGGCTATTGACAGCGGTAGCCACGGTCTCGCTGTACTGAAATTCCAACAACTGTAGGAGATCGACCCGGAACCTTAGGCTTTCCCTGACGGTATCGCGTTTCATATTTGCCTGTAACGTCTGGACTCAATTCTTGAAAGACTTTGAGAGACGATTGAGCGACTCTTTATTCATGTTAATGTTTTAGGCCATCTGCACCAATGTTTTCTTTATAAGTACTGATGTGGTCTGTAGTGGATAACTCTGAACTGAGAACCATCCCACCAATGGAATGAATGTGGCGTCCTCGCTTGCCGACCTTGGCAACTGGCGGACATACTATCCCTCCATCCCGGTGGTTCAACGCGGGCAAACGCAGCCACAGTCGTACCCGTCTCAACAAGAGACGCTCTCGCCTTTTCATGCAACGGGACACTGGCGGATCTATCGAACTTTATCTCACCTTTTGTGGAGATAGCAGCAGATGCAAAAGTACGAGCACCTGTCCCATCAGCTTGATAGGTCAGACGGCGAGTACTCCAAAACGCGGTCAAGCTCCGGTCGGGATGCGAGATTCGCTTAACTCTAACAAAGTCCTTGCAGGTAGAACTACCTAGGTACCTGGTTGTCGGTTGAAGAGCGACTCCCATATCTGGTAAGCGACCACTGCTTAGGTACAGCAGTCTATCGATAATCCTCACTTTAGCCTTCCTATGGTGTGAGCGTGGAACGACTCTGAGGTCCAGACGACCGTCAGCTTCGGATCTTGAATGGAGGCGTCAAGCTCACTATGCAAGAATGCTCCCAACGGGCTGTCTAAGTTCCGGCCCGCAGTCCTGAACCTTACGCAACATCAGAATTTTCTTTGATACATGGATTCGCAGCGCTGCCATGGCACGTCTTACACATAGTCTCGTCATATACGTATTCTAAAGTCAAAAAATTATGGGCGGATCATTTCTCGCACTCATGCAGCTCTTCATCTTGTTTCTCCATGGGCAACTTCCAAAAAAAAGAGGGGTAACCTGCATGGACGGGAACTCCACCACTGTTCAACAAAGCTCCAGCCCGGGTTCAGGAGACTAGGGACCTTTTTTACCCTCTCGTTGACGCCTAGATATTGGGCTTTCGAGTAAGTTCGGATGAAAACAGTCTCTGACAGCCACAAGTTGCCATTAGGGGATGTGAATAGCTGGACAAGAGCGGAGGAGTCCTGGAACCGATCATTGTTGTGTTCATATGCCAAATTCGATCGTACATGTGCTCTGCAGCACTAATGGGTAATGGGCTGGTGTGAACCGACAGAGAATGCGCCAGCCAATACCGAGTGTGTACCATTGGCCCCTCATTGGCTGTCTTCCCATTGCTATTAGTACGTCTCTCTCTTCGCCATAGTACCGACAGAGAGAGCAATGACATCTTCTCTGTGCCAGGCTCATCTCTTAGGAGTTGCGCTGGTGGCTCACGGGCCGTGAAACATGGATTAGAATCCTTCGGCTGGCGATCGAAGAGCCACCAACACCACTATAAGCCGCCCCGTGGCGTGAACTGCAAATTTCATCACTGGTCAAAGCGTTAGACGCACGGCGGTCCCGTAATGCACATTCCTCTTCGGCTGGTCCCTCGAAGGGGCAGGTCTGGGAGGGGCCAAAAGGGCCATCTTTCATAACCCTGAAAGCCATGTGGGTATAGACGCCATGCGTGTCGCGCACACCGAATAACACAACACTGTAGTTTAACGGGGCTGAAGTGCCGACCGCCTTTTGCTTGTTTAGTTCATGCCGTCGAATAGGCCATACGTCGGGATGCTGAAGTCAAAATCCGATCACTTGACATCGTCGTCCAACAAGATCGAATACAGAAAATATAACGTGTGCATTTTCGAGAAGATCCTATGACGGATCAGCGCTCCTTCTAGCCCGCAAGGATGGAGACTAGTTTACTAATGCTGTTGTAACGCCTACAACTGCCGTTGGTCCATGCAGTGTAGAAAAGCAAATCTATACAACAAGCCACCATACGAGCTTAATCTCGTTTGCGAACAAGGCAAGCATCGCAACATGCACGATGGTAATCTCAAACTGCAGGTACGATCGAAATGCTGGCACACCGTGTCCAGGCCAGTCCATGTTGCCGGAAACAATAAGCAAAATGGCCCGGATGGTTTTGCTTTACATGTCGAAATCAGGTGACTTGCATGCCAACGCATGTATCTTGACATGAGAGAAGGATAGAATTGTGGATTTGGGAGAAGAAGCACCATAGAAGACGGTTCCAGAACACGGATTCTACCCTGCGCTTCGCCCATACTAGGAGGTCTTCTATCAACTTTGTTTTGCCCCCGCTGTATTACTGAGACAGATAGTCTAGACGACACGATGAAGTACACCTCGCGTCGAGAACGCAGTCTGCTTGTTCATCAACTTGTTGCACGAACCAGGGCCAAGCGGTAAGCTTGTAGCGCTGAAACCGTGAGTGGTGGTCAAGCCAAGCAGTGAACAGCCATACCCTACAATTCGGCCGAAGACCACACCACCCCTAACTTCCGCACACGCTCTGAACAGAGCCCATCATGCCATATTACAACTACGTGTATGCCTGCCCCGCCGATCGCGGCACATCCCAAGCACCACGTCGCAACCATACTTCCGCAAACGGGCTGACCCTCCCAATCAAGCAACAGATCTACGACCTAAACATTACCCCAATCGAACACACGGCTACATGAAGCCGTTCCCCAAGGCCGAAAAAGTGACAGAAGTGACAGCCAGCATGTACAAAAACGTGCGCGCCGTTGCGCGAGTCCGCGTGCACCGAAGAGAAGCCGTGGTATTACACCGACTGGATGATCGCTTTCGCTCCGTTTTCTCGACGTTGACACGAGCCCTCGCCTCCCCCTACCTACCCTACCCCTCCCCTGTCGTGAACATATCTCCCGTGTCCCGAGTGTGTGGTGAGTTTGAGATCAGGGCGCTGAGGGCTTACAAGTTCGATATGGTTTTGAGATGCAAGTTCTAGATGTATGGCGTGGCGCCGAGTGGTGAGTCTGGCCGTCTGAGACACTGGCGGGGATGCGGCAGGTTCCAGTTGGGTATACTTACGTCTTCGGTGTGCGTACCTCGTATGTCGTTGTTGCTTACCCACGCAGGGAACCTGAGGGGCAGCCGGGAAGTGGAGGACGAGCTGACGACCGTCTTCTTGTTGGGACGAACAGGCCGGGGAGACGATGGCTCGCTTGCTGCTGGCGCTCGTGATCGCCTTGCTGTGGGCAAGCGAGTGAGGCCGTGGTTTCTTCGCACTGATGGTCCTTCGAACCCAGAGTGGTGATCTTCGGATACTAAGACCGAATGTGAGCGCAGGGTGGAAAGTAAGGCTGACGTGCTCGTTGGGGAAACTTCGGGCTATAGGTGATAGTCATGAGTGTATCAATGCGCACTATATACCACATTCATTGATAAGAGCAAGTCGTGAGCTCCGTTTCGAAGACAACTCCCCTGCTGCGATAGAAAGGGGGAGAGGACTAGTCGTACACATCGATCGCCGATTGAGGAGTGACATCAAAATAACCCGGTTACTACCGAGACCACTAGATTGGAGAATATGGCGGTTTTTGTGTATATGATCCTTCGCGTAACGTCCAGGATATCTGCAGCGTTTTGCTTCCACGACATTTCCAGAATTCGGCAAGCTCTCGCGTACTTAAGGTTACGAATCGCGCGATCGATAGCCTTGGGAGAAGATGTTCGTTTGATAACTCAGCGTCCATCCTGCGATTGTTAGCGCGTTGTCCTAGTCCTGTAAATTGGCCGAGTGGGAGTACGCTTCGTGGGCTTCACCACAACTGCGGAACATAGACGAGCTGATGAGGTCAGTTTGGTCCGTATCATTATCCGAGTCTTGTTGTGATATCTCTTGCGAGGACTTCCAAGGCAGCTGGACATGTTGTTGAGCCAGACTTCACTGTCATCTAACGCCGTCCATCAGCGATCCAGCAGCTCAACAAGGTGACCGGAGATGATGAAAGTTTTGTTTGCTCGTTCTGTGTGGTATTCCATATGTACAATCCCGCAGTAACGAAACCTGAAGCAACCGGTACGCCCTTGTCTGTATGCGCTTCCTTTCAACACCACCTCTTAGTGTCCCTCCTCGTGGTGGCCCTTATCCTCGAAGAACAGTTGCTCGGCAACGAGGTATCCAGCGAATGCAACGGTGGCTATGCCGAGGCCGGGGAAGGAGCCCTTGAAGCGGTTGAAGCGGGTGAAGGGTCCGGTGTATCGCCA
>Ga0265780_10012375_pt1 | contig 10019 bp, 3 predicted proteins | sample P1T30metagenome_FD_192432 | JGI IMG/M metagenome (GOLD analysis project Ga0265780, IMG submission 192432) | Plant litter microbial communities from East Loma Ridge, Irvine, California - P1 T30 | ecosystem: Environmental > Terrestrial > Plant litter > Unclassified | place: USA: California... | reverse complement strand
AGAAACTGAAAGTTAAATATGATTGAAGACGATTTCCAAATTGAGGAATCCACCGATTCAAGCGTTGAATCGCCGTCAACGGTGTCTGGGCTACCCATTACTCAGGCGCTCGAACAGCTTCGGCTGCGACTCCTTGACCTGACAGGCAGAAATCGTCTAATAAATTTCAAGCACGGTCCTGGCAAAACAATTCAATTCGTGGACAGCGACTTCGGCGCCGTATTTGAACGGGTCGCCGGAGACTTGGCGGCCGGGGTGAAACTTGAGTTTATTCCAGAACCGAACCGTTCAGAGTGGGAAACAAAAAACGGTCGGCTTGCTCGCCCCGATGCGAAAGCTTACGCGGCTAGTCTCGGACGAAGCACAGCGTACGACCTGACCAGTAACAAAAATACCGCGGGCCGCCGGCTCCGGTCATTGGCAGCGCTGCAAACTTTGTACTATGGCGAAGAGTTGGGAAAACACGGTAGAAAGTTGGCGCGCGAAGCGAGGTTGGCCATCGAGGAAACTGGCTCGAACATGCTTTACCTTGTGTTCGGGTTTTTAGAGTTTCCTGACAATCCCGGCAGCGACAAGCTCTACCAAGCACCGCTGCTTTGCGTACCAGTCACGGTCACGATTTCGGACGAAGGTCAATACTCGACCTTTACGCTAATCAGCTCTGGGGAAGAACTAACAGACAATCTTTCGTTACGCGAAAAGGTCAAACGAGACTTTGGCCTGAACTTACCAATCTATTTGGACGAAGAGGACGAGTCTGCTGATGCCTACCTCGCCCGCGTAGCGAAAACGGTTAAGGAACTACCAGGGTGGCGAGTACAACACCGTATCACGCTCTCGTTGCTGTCGTTCGCAAATATGTTAATGGTCAAAGACATCGCGCCAGAGACCTGGGCAGATGCAAGCGGAAAATCCGCGCTGCTTGACCATCCCTTGATACGTCAGGTGTTTGAGGGCAGCAGTTCTTCGGTTGGGGAGCCAGCTTACGCTGGGGAATACGACATCGATGCCCACCCGCGCGGTGATGTGCCCTTGATTTATGATGCGGACAGCTCCCAACACAGCGCACTCATCGATGTCCTGGAAGGAAAGAACCGAGTCATCGAAGGCCCCCCTGGAACTGGCAAGTCTCAAACGATTACAAATATCGTAGCCGCAGCAATGCAAGCCGGTAAAACCGTACTTTTTGTCGCTGAAAAATTGGCCGCGCTCGAAGTGGTTAAATCGAGGCTAGAACAGGCAGGTCTGGAAAATTTTGTCCTGGAGCTTCATAGCAACAAAACCAACAAGAAGCGCGTGCTTGAAGATTTAAAGCACCGCCTCGAAATGCCGACGCCGCAGCTCAAGGAACTTCCGGCACTGATGACTCAGCTGCAGGAAAAGAAAGACGAGCTTCGCTCTCATATGGAGGTAATGCGGGCGACCGAAGGCAATGCGCTTGGCCTAACGCTGCATCAGGTCATGTGGAGAGCTGAACTAAATCGCACCCGATGCGGGGCACAGGCAGCCTCACTGGAAACGCTCGAGTACTTGCCAGCTGCGGTAACGAACTCAGCGGAGCTAGCACGCATTTACGATACTTTGAAGTACACGGCCCAGCAGTTCGAGGCTGTGGAAGGATTCGGGGAGTCCCATCCTTTTTGGGGATTTTACCCAACTGAGCTGACGCCACACGATGCCATCCCAATACAGCAAATCCTAACTAACTATCGGAGTCGCTTCCAAGACTTCCAATGGGGTTTAGTGCGTGCCATGGACATATTTGGCACAGATGATATCCAGCTGGACAATGTCACCGCGTCAAAGCTCATATCGGTATTGGCAGAATTGGCCCCGGCCGACCCCGATGAAATCAACTTCCATCTCCTTCCGACACTATTCCCTGCCGGCGACGAACACGGCCGGAAGTCCATCGGGGTTCTGAAAGAACTAGCGGCGGCCAAAGCACTGCTGTCCGCGCTGGAGAATAGTCGGGACAAAACCCTCATTGCGAACTCTGCCCCATCCATCAGCGACGTCACACATGGTGAAGAAATTCTTAGGCAGGTAGCTGTAACGAAGCTCGATGAACGAACTGGTGAGCAGTTTAAAAAAATGCTCGATAAGCTGCGCCCGGCCGTAGAGGTTGGCAGGCTAGCACTGCTCGACTTGGAACGCATCGCGAAATCGTTCCACCTGTCGTTTTCGGGGTCCGCTGAAGACGTCAAAAAGCTTCAGATTGTGCGCTCAGTGTTGGAAGAGGCTCCGACTGGGATTTTGCATCTTCGAAGCGCGCAACTTGCACAACCGACTTCGCTTGAGACACTGAAGCGAATGGCGGACGAACTTAAATCAATTCAGTCATCGTTCGAGAGGCTTGAACAATCGTTGTATATGGATTCATTGCCCTCGGAGGAAGAACTGTCCGAAGCAATCGCAATTCTGCGTCAAGGCGGTACTTGGTATCGAGTGTTCCAAGGAAGCTGGCGCAAGGCCGTCAAATTACATAAGCGACTCGCGCGAAACAAGGCGACCAAGCTCTCATCCGACCAGAAACTCGCCGAACTTGAGTCCGTCGGGGCATACACTAAACGGCAACGTGCCTGGAATAGTGACGAGAAGCTCAAAATGGTCGCCGGCGCCGCATTCGATGGCGAAAGGACCCCTTTCCAAGAGCTCATAACCGTGGCCAGTTGGTTAGTGAAATCAAGCGAAAGATTTGGCGATAGCCGTATCACCAATGCGTCACTCGACCTGCTTAATATCACTCGTCCTGACATCATCGAGTTGAGCAGCGCGACAGCTAGTCTCGACGCGGCACTTACCGCGTTGGATGAAGTAGCGGCATCGGCAGCGTCGATACACTCGGCCGTCCCTGAAATTACCGCTCGAATCGAGCAATCTAACTGGGACGAACGCCTTTCGGAATATCACGAATCGGTTGAGATGCTCGACGCAGCGCACGCATTTATGACACGGTGGGTCGCGCAATCCTTCACTCTCAGGGAAGGAGTAATTGCCGTCTCTGATGCCGTTAAAATTCCGGAGGTCGAACGGTCCGTGGCGCTCGACGCAGGCGGGCAAGGGATTTTCCGAACCTCATATCGTGGCCGGGACACCAACTTGGACACTGCTTTCGCCGCTCACACATACGGTACGCTATTGCTTGGAGCGCGCCTGCCTAAGCCAATCGAACAGTTACTTCTGTCGGCCGACTCAGTGGCGAACCAGGCAGCGATTGAAGAATCGATTATCGCAATCAACAAGGGATGGCAGGACCTCGTCGAGTTCGAGCAGTCATTGAGCCACTTTGGTGAGGTGAACACTAAGCAATGGGCCGGCAGCGATGTGGACGACATAATCAATTTTGCGCGAGGACTCACCGAGCGTACTGCGAATGCTCTGCAGCAGTATTCCAGACTGCTCCCATGGGCGCAGTACGTTCAGGCGCGCGAAAACTGCAGACGCATGGGTCTGATGAACTATCTATCCCTTGTGGAGGCAGGCACCCTTTTAGCGGCTCATTTAACGAGCGGGTTCGCTTTCAGATTTTACGCATCGATAGCCGAACAAATTTTCCGTGCAAACAGGAACTTGCGCACGTTCAGTGGAACGCGCCATTCAGCGGTGAGGAAAGATTTCATCTCGCTGGACCGAGAAGTCATCAAGATGCGTGGCGCACAAGTGGCGCGCGACTGCATGCGGGCCAGCACGCCCCCGCAAGGGACCTCAGGCGTTCGGGTTGACGATAAAACCGAACTTCGCCTGCTTGAACATTTGATTCCGCAGCAGCGACCCCGTGTGCCACTTCGCAAACTACTAAGCCGCTCAGGCAGAGCAATCCAGTCGTTGAAGCCATGTTTCATGATGGGGCCTCAAGCCGTCGCCCAGTTCCTTCAGCCTGGTCAACTACACTTTGACATTGTCATCATGGACGAGGCGTCGCAACTGAAACCCGAGCAGGCCCTAGGGGCGATTGCGCGCGGCTCGCAGCTTGTAGTAGTCGGCGACCCTAAGCAGCTTCCTCCAACGTCGTTCTTCGCAAGAATGGCGACGCCCGAAGACGATGGGGATAGTGGTAAAGGCGCAGCAGCGGTCGATGCTGAGAGCATTCTTGACGTTTGTATCAGTCACTTCCACCCAGTTCGCACTCTGCGCTGGCACTATCGCTCTCAGCATGAGTCGCTCATAGCGTTCTCAAACCAAAATTTCTATCGCGGTAATTTGGTCGTATTCCCATCCCCATTCGGGAAAAGCAAAGAGCTAGGCCTCCGCTATCACTACGTGAAAGACGGCGTATACGAAGGCCAGATGAACGTCATTGAAGCCCGTCAGGTTGTCGAAGCCGTCGCTTCTCACATTCAAAATCGTCCTGGAATCTCGCTCGGTGTCGTAACGCTGAACGTGAAGCAAAGAGAACTTATTTCCGAGATGATGGACGAACGCCTGAAAACGGTTAGCGGCGCCGACGATTTCAAGGCGCATTGGAAATCGCAAGGCATGGAACTGTTTGTAAAAAATCTTGAAAACGTTCAAGGTGACGAGCGAGACTGCATCATAATTTCGACCACCTTTGGCCGCCCGGCATCTGCAGGCGTAGTGCGACAGAACTTCGGCCCAATCAGCCGAGGCGGCGGATGGCGTAGGCTCAACGTGCTCTTCACCCGCGCCAAAAAATCGGTCGTGGTTTTCAGCTCAATGCGTCCCGAAGATATAGTCGTCGATAAGAGCACACCAGAAGGGACAAAGGCATTACGCAATTATCTGCTCTTCGCACGTGACAACGTCCTCACGCAAAACGAGGAGACAGAACTCCCTCCTGATAGCGACTTCGAGGTCGCAATACTTGATTTGTTGAAGGCCAAAGGCTACGAGGTAGTGCCACAACTAGGTGTTGCCGGCTTCAGAATCGACATTGCGGTGCGGCACCCAGACTACAAGTCTATGTATTTAGCAGCTATCGAATGCGACGGCGCCAGCTACCACTCCGGCGTCACTGTGCGTGACCGCGACCGGATTCGTCAGGAAATTCTCGAAGGGCTGGGATGGCGCGGTCGCATCTGGCGTATTTGGTCGACAGACTGGTTCCGTAATCCTCAGCTAGAAGCGGAACGTCTTTTCAGCTTCCTAAACGAACTGCGTTCCACGCCTCTCCCTACAGGAGAAGTTTACGAAGAGGTCGAGAATGACTATGAAGACGCCGCGCTGCAGGAGTTCGACAACGTTCCAGCGAAGAGTGAAGAGGCAACCGAAATTGTTCTCGAAACCATTGACGACGAAATAGAAGTGAGTGTGGGCGACTTGGTAACGTACCTCAATATCGAGAATCCGGAAATTTGCCTCTTAGTCAAAATAACGAGTCTGCATACCGACTTGAACCAAGGATTAATAGGAGAGGGGACGCCGTTGGCGCAGGTCCTGCTTGGTTCAACCGCTGGCGACGAAGTCGTGCTTCGAGTACCAGGGAAGGCACCGGCTACGTTGCGCATACACGAGATTTATCGTAATGACACGTTATCGCGCGAGACAATTTGAAAGGCGTTGTTTCAAAGTGACCACGACACTGAGGTCACGGGAATCGCAGCCGCGCTGGGGACTGACGGAAGCGCCAGTTTGACAGCCCCGCGTTTAAATTGTTCAGAAAACAACCGTCTTTCACTCGCGACGGACGACATGAACTGACAGCATTGGTGTTCTTCCTCATTGACGTGTAACACTTTGTGAGGAAACCGGGTCGAAGCAGGCCGTCATCGCCTGGCTACATGACGAATAAGCAACTCCGGACGACGCTAGACATTCAGGGCGCCGACTCTTCACTGTTAGGAGGTGGCAGGGACCGTAGAAGTTCGCGGACTTCGTCTTCTAGTCCCGCATCAGCCAGGGTTAGCTGCTCGAAACTGTCGGGTGTCGTGCGCCGCCGAGCAATTTCAGCCTGTTCCTCAGATGAAGTCGGCCGAAGAAGTTTCCGCATTATTTTTAAGGATTTTGTGTCCATGTAATCAGTGTACTCGCGCCACACTATGTTGGCGAGCTTGCGCCGACCAAGCGAGCAATCTGGTTTGCACTCTACGATGCCCTCCGCGGGTATGTCACGGTTCTAATCGACCCGCAGCTTCGGAACTGTTATGGCGAAGCGAGATAACGTGGTCTGGGGTGGGACGACAATTTCGGCGAAGTTAACTAGCCAAGCGCACCTCTTTTATGTGTTCTCTAACGAAGTTGGGACCAAATTTGTCGTTTTCTAACGAAGTTAGCTCGACCTGAGCAGCCGGCTGGCCTCCCAGCGATGTGGCATTGCCGTGGCCGCGAGCGGCCCCACAAACTGCAAATCTGAATCAGATAGGACCTCGGAATGCATCAATACTTGCTCGACACCGCTTTTGCCGCAAATGGCCTGATTAATCTCCTCATCCATGACTCCCAAGAGCTAACGAGCTTCGAAGAAAAGCAAAAAATTGCAATAGGGAAGGAAGCTTACTTTGACATTGAGTTCATGCATCGGCAAATGGATGCGACAGCCAACTATTGGCACGGGCGGCTTCACGAAGCCCATAAGGAACGCATTGCCACTGAGGAACAAATAAAGTTTCTACAGGCTCAAATTTTGGACAAGCGATTTTCGCTTGAGGCGCTGGCAGCCGCGCTACTTCAGCTAGCAAAACAGGGCATTTCTACAGTTCGCGGTCACCCCTCCAAATGTCCAAGCGGCCGCAAAGTCCAAGGTGTCGACTTGAAATTGGTGGTCTGGGCCGGGCGCAATCAGGCTCAGCACTACGAAGAACCAAAAAAAATTGATGAAAACACCGCGAGCGTTTTTACTCAACTAAACGCTTTTGCTCCCGAGGCCCAGGCCCTTGCCCCAAAAAGCAAAAGCAACCTTGCATTCGAAATTGTGAAACTCTTGGGTTGGCATGACTATGCCCAATACCAGGAAGACATGGTTAGCTTGATAGGCTAACTCTAGCAATCTTCGCTTGTGCAAGTTTCAATGCCGTCGTTCGACCGGTCTTCGCGTCCGATGGCGGCCGGCATGACGGGGCTGCGCGACTTCGCCGTTGGTTGGGCTTCGAAATTTCGGGTATCGGCGTGCTAGACCCGCAAGCGACCGCTATGACGGCGCCTGGCGCGGCGGGCACAAACGACGCTTCATCAAAACAGATGGTCGGGAGCTAATTGCTGCCTGCGGTGTCGGCCAGAGTACTAAGTCGCGGACCACCGGGGGTAGCAGCGACAACTTTGTGTCTGCCGCATAAAGCCGCTGAACTCTGGGGTTGCGGTCATTAGAGAACTGTCTGCACTTTCGCGCCAACGTGCCCAATCATCTAACCGGTCGACATGTCTTGAGGAGTGAGCATCGGGATACCTACATGGTCAACGATGGCATCCTCGCCTGGTGAGCTGACCGGGTCAGGGTCCTTTCCTGCGGAGGTCTCATCGTTTTGGTAGAAAGGACTAGTGAGACCGTTGAGCAAGTACGGAGGGTTGGTACAGAAAAGGACTCGCGCCTGTATAGGAGCATCCGTAATTGCGCGCTTGGCCGCGCCCTTGGCGGCGCTAACGGCCAAGCGGAAATAGTGCTCCGTGTCGACGTGCCATTGGCCCGAATTAACGGGTTGCCGTAAAAAATTCAGGACACGTTCGGAAAAATGGTCAGGGCAGGATTTGTGGCGAAACAGCCCCTCGACAAGACGTTGAAGCAGTTCTAGGACCACACCAAACTGACAACTGCCTGAGCGGATAAGTAGCCGAAGGAAGCTTAAAGTAACTTGGGCCGCCGAATTAAACTCAGTAGTATCGTGGGCGATATGTTTAGCGAAGCGCCTAATGCCGGCGTCCAGCCAATCACCGCCCTGATACACCAGAATTAGTAGGTCTTGCGCGCGTAGCGAGACGAAGTTTCGATTTCGGAAAAACATCTTGAGGCTCGCCAGAGAGTAGTCTCGTTGGGTCATCTGCCTATTCGCAAATTGCTCCATAAGGAGAACTTGAGGCCACACGCCGTTAAGACCACAGTACTCAGCCATCATGCGGAATCGCTGGTCTAACGCAAGCAACGTAGACTGATGTTCTAAGGCCACTAAGAGAACTGCGTACTCTTCATCAGAAACCACGAGCTCAACTTCGGAAAGCTGTGAAGGTGGTGTGGTAAGTCCGTATGCCGGCACAACCGTACAGTCGCGCTCAACAGTCTCGCAGAGTTCCGTGAGGAACGCAATTTCCTGCTTGTGGTTCTCGGCCGTAATTTCATGGAAAACGAGGCGCCCGTCCTCGGTGCCTGCTATGCCCGAAGAGCGGTCTGATTCGGCCCGTAGGAGGCTCCCCTTCAAAACATCAAGTGTCCTGGAGCTTACGAATACTCTGGGGAGCAGTGCTAAAGCGCTCAAGCTTTCAATCTGGGCCAGCTCCGTTAAAGTGGCAGCATCCACCACGAATGTCACGTCAAAGCGGCGAAGAAGTTCCAGTGCCGCATCTCGCAACTCGCCAGTACCGCCGCCGACAACTAGTGCAAGTTTTTGCGCTGGCCACGACCGAACTAAAGTCACGATATCGCGCCCCAGCATTCTAGCCGTAACGCCAAGCGTAAAATGATGAGACTCATACAAGCCCAGGACCCCATTCGCCGCTTCTGCCGTCTTGTTGAGCTGGTCGGTCAATTTGTCGAATTGCGGCACCCCGTCTTTGTCTTGGTCAAGTGTTACCGACGTCAAGCTTTTTGATGGCTCAAGCGATACGTTCAGCGACACTTTGGCGAGTTCCAGCAGTCGTCTATAAGCGGAGGCGACAGATGCGACGGTGTAGGTCTTCTTGCTACCGAACCCATCCTCAACTACGAACTGGTCACCCTTTTTCTTTCCGAGCAACTGCTTAAGCACAGGCGACGTTGACGACCGGAACTCTTCTGTCTCGGGCAATTCGCTGCATCCATCAGGGTCTATGGTGAAAGTGGAGACTGCATCATCAGCACCTTCGATGGCGACCGTTGTGCCGGCTTCGACGATTTCAAATTTTCTGTTTAGCAAAGGGAGGTTGTCTGCTTCAAGCATGTGCGTCGAAATGTACGCAGCCGCCGATTCGGCGCTGTTGAGGTTGTTTCGACGCATTCGATATAGACGCAGCATTCCCTCGTCTTTGAACCCATTTGCGAGTTCAACGCTACCCAATTGAGCCAGGTCGTGGATGGAGCCTTGCAACAGGGGCGGGAGTGTACTGATTGCGTGTTTCATCTGAGCATCGGAAACGCGCATCTCCACCATCAGCTTGAATAACCAACTCATCGTCTTGGTCGGCTCGGCTCTAAGCTGAGCATCAACAACCTCACTTAAAAGGCTCCAATCTCCAACTGCTTGACCAAGCTCAATCGCCAACCGCCTCGCGACGTCGTCATCTTGCCATCCCTCCGGGAAACTACGAATCAAAGCTATCGCTTTAGCGCGGGCCCCGCTCCGCACGTAACAGTAAAGAAGCTCGCCATGCAACTCACTAAATTGACCCTTGGGTAAGATTGTTTCGTAAAGGGCTGCAGCGTTCTTTAGCAACTTCATATACGACAAGAGCGACGCAACCATGTACTTTTCGCCAGGCTCTGTACTGACTAGAGCAAGCTCTTCCGCTCTGGTAGCAAATACTACGGCACGAGCCTCCTGTTGGTTCTTGTGAAGAACCCTCGCTGCCGTCGTCAACAACGAGATAGAGGTCATGGAATTGGAGTCTAAAGCCGCGACTTCGCTCATGGCTAACTCTGTGAGGTCCGTGCGCGACAGCGTCTCCCATCGCAGGGAAATCAGAGCGTCAATCACGGGCTGGTCATTCGAGTGCAGGCGACGAGCTACCTCGATAGCGCTCTCAATCGCCGTGACGTTTCGCGCAAAGTTCGCTATCTGTGCGAATGCGACAAGCCCACCCGGTGACATTGATTCCAACGCCCTCTGGCCTAGTTCGAGCGCTTCATCGCGTCTTCCCAGTTGCGCCAAGGCCTCCATCTCCACACGACCAATATTGGAATTATCGATTCCTCGATTGCGCGCCTCGCTAACGACCGC
>Ga0265780_10012373_pt1 | contig 10020 bp, 11 predicted proteins | sample P1T30metagenome_FD_192432 | JGI IMG/M metagenome (GOLD analysis project Ga0265780, IMG submission 192432) | Plant litter microbial communities from East Loma Ridge, Irvine, California - P1 T30 | ecosystem: Environmental > Terrestrial > Plant litter > Unclassified | place: USA: California... | reverse complement strand
GCAGATCCATGAGATATCAGCTCCAGCGTGGTATATCGAGAAATGGCGTCATGCGCAATGTGAGGCAATACGCGTACATGAATCGAAGTGATTCGCGGTAAGGCTATATAGGCTGCACCGTTCGCTCGAAGTCACATGTTTTCGTGGAGATGTCCTGTGCATGCCTTGTAGAATATACATATAATACAGTATTTCAGCTTCATGACTGACAGAGTGCGGCCCAAACGCTGTGCAGGTATTCTCGTGATTTCTCTATAAGCATTGCTTTCTCAACATGTCCTAATCCCTGAGACATACCCCTGCTCACTACGTAGTCGGTATCTCTCCTCTCGCCAGCTTGAGCAGCTCAGCTTCCCTCCGCTCCTTGATCAACTTCTCCCGAACCAGGATCCTGTCGGCGTTGGCTCTCTCTCTGGCTTCCTCAAGCTCCTGTATCTTCGCCACCTCCTCCGCAGTCGGTTCGAGCTGCTCCGCACCCGTCTTCTCTATCAACGCCGCAAGTATCTCGCCATCCGTTTGATCTCTTATGTTGATTGTGAATGTGGGTTTTGAGGTGTCGGGTACGAGGGTATTGCGCGGATTTGGTGTGCCTGACGGCGGTGTCGAGTCCGATTGTTGGGCTGTGGGCGCATTTGTGGTGCCAGTAGCAGGCTGGGTTTTGGTGGCTGTGTAAATGTGGAGGAGCGAAGGGCCTTCCGCCTCGTTGTGTCGTGAGATTTCAATCGGAACCGAGGGGTTGCGAAACTTTATTTTTGGTAGCATATTGCGCCAGAATTTTCTGTTGGTGGTGTGAGCATGCGATCGTATTCGTGAGCCACAGTTGCCAATCTATCGCCTCCGTGTCTTGTACGAGGTATTCAATTCCTTCTGGAGGGTCTGGGATCGACGACCGCAGGCGTACCTTGCTCCTTGATGTCCTCCGTAGATCTTTGCGTTGAATTCCATGCTAATCTTCGACACCTCTTTGGGTAATATGATTGCGCCTGGTCCACATCTTATCCATAACAACTAATCGCGCTGCCGTCAGCAATCCCTTCTGTACTTGGAAAAAATCGGGCTCAATCGTGTGTTGCGAGCGGCGCATTCGGGGGTGTCTGCGATGGAAGTAAACGTACCTTCTACGGTATTTGTTAGCCTTGTGCGATGACAAACATGCCCTTTCAGATCTCAATTACTTACCCGATGCAACTTGGTCATGCGCTTTAATACGTGCACCATGGCTGCTGTGATATGAGTGCTGAACTGGGGTTGCGGAGTTCAAGAGATTCTTAGCGCAGTCACTTCGTAGCGTGGCTGCATCTTGGCACGTGTGCGCGGGATCTTGGTGACAGTCAATCTGGCCAAGTCAAGCAACTAAAGATGGCCCAAGTCATGATTAAACGCATTGAATTTGCCAAACGCCTTTCCAGGTATCGAGCTACAATAATCCATGGAACATCCGTAGACATCTACTCTACATCTGTCTCTTCCAGACATGTATAGACCCTAGCTGAACAAATCGAATTACAACACAGTGTACATCATATTAGCCCTAAAAGCCCTTGTATATCATTGCAACCAGGATTTTCATCTTGCTGGCAGCTTTCAAAGCCCACATAAAGCAGACTCGTACTGATTTACTGGGCTGGTCGTGCGCCTGCGCGCACCTCGGCGGGGGTAGGTCCGGCCATGCGCTTGCTCCTACAAGAATGTCAGAGTGTTTTCTTTGAGAACGGCATAATGATTGTGCTTACATGAACGACCTGCTGAGGAAGGAGATGAGGATCATGGGCATCCACGAGGGCATCTTGGAGAACCAGTACGTGGCATGGCCATATGGCACAGCCAAGTTGTACTGTTGTAGTGTGCCGTTGAAGGGGTGGAAGTGGCCAATGTACGGCTCAACCTCCTCAATCTCGTTGTCGATGATGAGCTTTTTGATCGTCTCGGCGGTGGTAGAAGTGCGGTTCAATGGCAGGTAGCGCGCAGTGGGTACGGGCGCAGACTGGTCAGCCAGGGGCTTGGGAATTTGGAAGTAGTACAGCGACGGCGCGCCGACCGACCACGAGTTGCAGAGGACACCCTCGGTTTCGCAGTCAAGGTACGCGAACTTGGGCGCGTTCGGCATGGCGGCAATGAAGGGAAGAGATGCCTGGGGCAAGGTCAGCGCAGCGCGTTGAGCTGTGTCAATGCCATACGTACGTTCCACGCCGTGGTCACGTTTCCACACAAACCGAAGCATGTGTTGTTGCCGCCAGTGGTGAAGACAAGCCAGTCCTGCGTCGTGCTAGGGCTGGCCGTGGCGTCAACCGTCATGACATCCTTCCAGTTCTCCAGCGTAATCGGATACTGGATTACTTCGGCAACTTTGGCGGCTACCTTGCTAGTCGCCGTGTCGACTGGCGCCGATGGCATCGACGAGATGGAAGCCGACACGGCAGCGGTTGCCTTGTTGAAGAAGCCCTTCACCTTGTCGAGGAGGGGGATCTGCTCGTCGGCGACGGCAAGCGCCGGGAGGGCAAGGACGAGACCTGATGAGAATCGCATTGTGGGCGTGTATGAGAAGGTGTGGTGGTGAACGTGCAAGCGTTGGTGGGTTGGTGCGCTTACGCTCTTATGCTTGATGATGCCACAGGGTCCAATTGGAGACGGGCAGAGGCAATGTGGGGGAACGGCAGAGGCAACCACCAAACGAGTGCAAAGAAAAGGACGATGTTTACCGACGAGAAATAGACGGTGAGCGTTCGATGAACCCCCCGATCGGAGAGTAGCTAATAATACGAAGAATAGGAGATGAGACGAAAGCTAACAGCATGGGCTCACCTTGCTGTACACGGCCGTAATTTCTGAAGCATGGGCCAGCGAGCCTCCACCCGTTCGTGAGCTGCCTTGCCATGTTCCCAAGCAACCGGACGTGTCTGAAGATGGATGCACACGCATGTAGCTGGGTAAATACGGCCAATACCTGTAGCGCCCTTCAAGGCGGATCGCTGAGCCAGTTGCGCACTGAACAGTGCAGACCTCATCGCAGAACAATCTCGGCATGCTCCATCCCCTGCCGTGTCCTCTCCAAGCTTCCGAAGCTCCAATCCGGACGCGCAATGTGTGCAGCCAGTGTAAAGACGAGATTCTCGCCGCTCGCCGACGTTGAAAGTTGCCGGACAGGAGCACCTATTGCCACATTCAATTCTATGCACATCGGAGCTTGAGCATATACAACATACTTTGATCCTGGAGATGCTGTGACACGTTTACCATTATCGAAGTCCTAGAGAGTGTTGTCAGCGAACTATCGTCAGAGCCCCGTCGAAGTTCCGTCGCACATTCATGCTGAGTTACTTGTCTTGAGCTCCTTCTTGTGAGCGCTTTCATCAAGTCGTCTTGAAACGCCTGGTTGGGATTTGGTGGTTCATCGGCCTCTGCATTTACAGAGCCAGCGGTACTTTCCTCTGCAAGTTGAGCCCGTTCTCGCTCTTCAACATCTCGACTGTGTGGCGTTTCATCGTATACTGCTCTGCCTCCTTTGGGGTTCACACTAGCATCTTTCTTTTCTGAGTCGGCTACTTTGCGTAGCCTAAACCCACTCTGGATATCACCAAGCAAAGCATCCATGGACGCATGTTTGAGTAGAGTCAGGGGGGATTTAGCGGGAGGAGGAGGAAGAGGAGGAGGAGGAGGTGGTGATGTATATGGAAATGGAGATTCGGCAGGCGACTGATGTCCATCCGGATTAACTGAACGCGCCGATGGTGAAAGCTCACGAGGTGGAGGTTCGACAGGAGCCTCATGTTCATCCAGTTTAATCGCATGTGTCGATGGTGAACGACCACTCCGAACTGGAACCGGTTCCCATCGAGGTCTCTCAGTGTTCATCGGCGGCTGAATACGTATCTCGGGAATAGATTGACCTCTATCGCACAGCTTCCTCTGTTTCCACTCACCAACCCGTCGACTTCCTTCCTTGTCTCGGTCTGCAGATTTCTTCGTCTCCTCTGGCCGTTTCTCCCTACCATTATTCGTCGCTCTTGTCCTCCCCAACCGCCTTCGTTCGTACCCACCCGTAGCCTCTTCTACTGTCTCCCCCCTTCGTCCCCTCGCCTCATCCATCTTCTTTTCAACGTATCCTCTTGCCCGATGGCCAGCCCGATGCTCCGCCTTGATGTGTCTGTAAGTATTCAGAACGTGGTCGCCAAACCCCAGTGCCAACCCTGCCTTGGCTTTGTACTTTGGCAGACTACCAAACAGCGTGCCGTCTGGCCCTCTGGGTAAATCTTCCCTTGAGCCTTGATGAAGACGACGAGCCGGATGCGGTGTCGCCGCTCTTTTGTCTCCTTCTCGAGACTGCGAACGCGAACTTTGTGGTAACTCCAAGTCTCGCCATGAAGTCTGATACCCACTTGCACCGCTCGCTGGAAGAGGATCAGTCCCGCTGCGTTGGTCATCCGATGCATGTACTGGCCCTGTACCACGTGCCATCTCATACTGAATGTCGTCGTTGAACGGGTTTGAGGTATTTCGGTCGTAGTCCCGGTTCAACCGATGAGATTGGTGTTTTCTGTCTTGAGGTTTGGATCTGGATCGGTTGTGGTGTCTGTCATGGAATTCATCATCTCCGTGCGTACGTCGGGATGGAGAAATACAGCGATTGAGGGTTTCATGGTCATGTCCTCTGTGCCGAGGTTTGGAGCAATGCTTACGTCTATGTTCATGTTCGTGTTCGTGTTCGTGTCCGTGTTCATGCCCATGATGCCTCCTCCTCTCCTTCTCTCGCCCTCTCCCTCTCTCGCCCTTCCCACTAACATCGACCTTGTCTTGTCCCTTCCTTATCCCCTCCTCCTTGCCCTGCTCCTCCTTATACGCCCGATAAAGCTTAATACCTTCAATCACGGCTTCCATAGCCAGTCTCCCTGTGCTTTTATTTTTTCGCCCAGAGATGAGAGCTTGCACTCTGTCTTGGACTTGTTTGCGGAATGCTTCGTCGTCTGGCATAGGGATTAGGGTGGTCGTGATAGTGGTCGTGAGAAAGAAACACAGACATGGTGGGAACAATTACGAGTAATGAACAAGAGAGCTGTGAAGGGGAATGGTGAATGATGGTTTGTCAAGGGTACAAGCAGGCAGAGAGATAGTGTGTGTGTGTGTGTGTGTGTGTGTGTGTGTTGGTAAGCCGACACTTGTTCATGGAGAACAAGCAAACGGCTGGGAGGTGAAGAGAGACAAAGAATTCAAGTCAAACACACAAGGCAGGATGCATAGAGCAAAAGCCACAGATTAATCGTACGCGTAAAACAACACTAAAATTCTTTTCTTCTTACTTCTTTTCCTCAATTGTCATATCAAATCAACCAATGCTAGTTAAACCACGTTACTCCCTCTTTTATTACCCCCCACATTTTAACACTACCACCGCCAACCACTCTCGCCCTCACCATTCGGCTCTTTTTAATTTTTGGAGAAGAAGAAAAAAAAGACAATCTCTTCAAAACATGATCCTTACGCATCGTTCCCACCATCCAAATCATTAACAACGGTTGGCATATGCTCCAGGTTGCTACCATCGTTCACGTTTACACCAGACGGTAGAACAGGGCCAGGAGCCATGATGAGGGGCAACAAGGCCACGGCGTCAGAGTCTTCACCTGAAGATGAAGGAGAAGTGCGAAAAGGCAGGAGAAAAGGAAACACGCCATCAATCCAAGTATCTTTTGCTTCAGTGGTAGGTAGGGGGTTTGTGTCAGTAGTTTGATTAGTGGTGGGGGTATCGTCGTTGTTGTTGTTGTTATTTTGTGACAGGGTGCCATTCCCCGTCCCTTTTGAATGCGAAGATGGTGCGTTGTGCAGCCCGTAAACGATTGCTGGACGCGGTTGTGGCACCACACCCGGTCCTCGTTGGGTGTTGTCAGACGTGCTGGTTCGAATGGACGGGTAAAAAGTCGACCAGTCAAACGGCGTCTCGGTGTTGAGAGTTGAAAGTGAAGTTCCTCCAGGCGTACGAGTTTGTCGCCGCAGTCGCACGGTATCGTTGGTAGAACCGAATCTTGAAGCTGTGGTCTGCGTAGAGGTCATCAGCGCGGCAATATGTGTCTTGAGCTCTTGGAGCCAGTGCCGCAGTGCTTGGGCTTTGTTCGGAAATGTAGATATCTCTTGGGCTGTGCTTGGATGGCGTGGTAGACTGTCCATTTCTCCGTTTGCCAATGCGAAATTGTCGCGTTTCTGATACTGGCTTTCTCTCGTGTTTTCTGCATCATTGTCACGAACATCACCGTCGCCATTATTTCCAGCAGTAGTAGTAGTACTACTACTTTCAAAGTAGATATCAGGAGGTGCCCGATCCAAGAATATACTTGCAAACTTCACAAGCGTAAACAGTGAGTTACTCAAACTGTTCAACCTTTGGAGAAAAGCTGCAAAACTAGTGTCGATGACCTGTGGTGGTGGTGCCTCACTGCTATTCTCAGATGCCGTCACGCCCAATTCGCTTTCTACTGTGGCTTGCGTGTTGCTACTGGTATCCTGGACATTGTTTTCGTCTGGGCTGAGAGCTTGATACGAGGACCAGCGTTTCTGACGGCGAGTGTATATAAGTGTATCAGCGAGGATTGCGGCGCCTTGTTCGTTGTTTGCTCGTGGAGTGGCTGCAGCTCGGTGTTTATTGGGTGTTTTATTTCCGTATAGGGCTGCTAGGTAGGCATCCAACTCTTGTTGCACTTGTCCATTTGGCTGTTTATTGCCTTGTTGGACGTCAACAGGCCCGAGACTGTTTTGCAGTGGAGTTTGTGATGCACTGGGAGTTTTCTGACTGGCCGTGCTCTTATGTATACCAGGGTTGTACTTTCCGTCGTTGGCAATTACAGTCCTGCTCAAAGACGCTGGGGGTTGCTGCTGCATCGAGTCTCCGCCATGCCATTGTCCGTCATCTCCACCTGTACTGGAACCAGAGTTACTGGGAGATGATGGAGGTGATGCGGAACCAGAAGAGATCGAAGCGCTCATGTGCCCTTTGCCGATGCACGCGTTCCGTTGGAAAGTCGGCTTGGAGGTTGAACCTATGTCGTCCCCGAATTGGACTGCGCGACCTGGATCACCGAATACAACGTCGTGTGTCTCCGGTGCCACGCAAGTATTGATGCTAGCCAAGTTCGCGACGAAGAGATCAGGATAGGAGGCAAGCGCTGCCTGGGCAACAGCATTGACCTTTGCCGTATCGCGAACTGCTAGATGTTGCGAGTGACTCGATTTGGAGCTCGTAGTTCGTGTGCTCCGTGGCACAATGTTAACGACTGTGTTGATAAGAAACTTGACTTTATGTTGACGAGGTAAAACGTGTTGCTTACCTGCACAGTTCATATACATCTCCCTATTCCCGACCTTGTTGAACCTGCTCATGATTAACACCATGTCACTCCACTTTACTCCAAACTGCTCTACATACCACGTCCAAGCGAATAAACAAGTCGTTCTCCCCAGCTTGCCAAGTTCTGTAGGAACCGTAAACGCGTACTGAGACTGCAACGGACACCCTCCAATGATACTCTTAACAACCTTGAAGTTGACGCCTCCATCACAACTGAAGCTGAGCTGGCAGCTACCCCCGCCATGCGTTGCTCCGCCTATGACAGACATGTTGTAAGTCCCACCTGCTTCGTAGGTAGCTACAGGCGTCCATGGTGTGTTCCATTGATAGCCTTTGCAGGCAAAGTTACTACCGTCGGCGTTGAGAGGATTGAGAATATTGTAGTCTTTTGGTTCGTTTGGGCGATTGGCGTGAGGATCGCGGAGGGGTGATGGGTTACTCATCTGCATATGAGCGAATATAGTGGGGAGCAAGGAAAGCGCACCGAACACCTGGAGAATAGATAGGCGAGACATTGTGCAGGAGGGATTTGCCGAGCGTCCTCCAGGGACTACTCATGGGGGATAACTAACAAAAAAACAGCGAGTTTGCATCCTCGAGCAGACGTGTTTTAACATGTCCATGTTGGTTGTGAGAAGCAAGGGAGTCGACATGGCCGGAAGAGAACAAATACGCGTCGAATTCCAATGTCCCGTGGAGTTCTGTGCAACTCGAGAGTGTGATCAAGACAGAAGAAGATGGGTCAGCCGGCTATGAAAATTCGGATTGTGCAGACAAGTTGGGAATCATGCCAGATTAAATAGGATATAAGTGACGAAGCAGCCTGTACACGGATACCAAAGATCCCATACCGACTTCCTGCCCATGCTTCTCAAGACTGTAAATTGGCGCTAAGAAGCGCGACCCGTGAGTCGATGAGCTTAGGAATGACTTGTCTCGTACCACCGAACACTCTACCCGTTCCACCCAGCCGCAAGATGCAAAAAAAGCTTCGCATGTTGGCAAAGCTTATCCCAGAACTCCATTGGAATGCCTTGTATACATCCATTTAATCCACCTTAGCCCCGTCATCACACCATTATTCCCTGTTCCCCCGAATACCCGATTACCCCCGTACATACGGCCTATTCTTTCTTCTTAGCTTCCCCCTTGGTGACCTTGACGCCCTTGCCCCGGAAGTCATTTGCATTCGGACCATTGCTCTTGCCAAGACCCAGCTCTTCGGCCTCCTTATCCAGCTGTTGTTTTTGCTTCTTGGCGGCAGCGTTGAGCAGATATGGGCGGATGAGGAGGTAGGCGCCGATGATGGCAATGATGCGGAGCCAGCGCTGGGCCGTCATTTCCTCAAGCGACTTGAGTCCATTGTTGACAAAGCGGTTTTTCCACTCGACGACGTTTTCGGTTACGTAGTCCATTTTAGAGTTGTGAATTGTAGTTTTGGCTGGAAGTGGAAGTGTACTGCGCGTTGTAGATTCGGAAGGCGTTGCGCTCGTAGACGTATGTGTGCGTGTCTTGTTTTGGTGGGTGCGAGTGTGAAACTAGCAAGTCTAAAATCTATACTGTGGTGATGCGCTGTAGAGAGGGGAAATTGAGGCAAGACTGCGATATCAGCGAGGAAGAGAAGAGAGTTGTCGCGGCGCAATAAATCACTCAAACCAAGCGTTGGACCCAGCCAGTCGCCGGGGTTGGCAGAACATTTGAGCCATGCATGGGCGGTGTCTTCCGAGGCCCCCACCATCGGCCCGCTTTCCAGTCGCGTCACGTCGCGTCTGGCACCGCAACGGGAAATCAAGCACCAAACAAAGGTGGTCAGTTTGCAAACAAAATGGCGTCAAACGACACTGAAGCAGAGCGCGAGGAGGTCAGAAACCTCCTTTCCACCATGTTTACAAAAAGAAACCCCCCCAAACTGATGAATCCCAGCGTCTCAAATCCGCCCTCTGGTACTCCATCGGCCAATTCATCGACGAAAAGTCACTCGAAAACAACCTGAACGCCACCCCACAATACATTGGTGCTCTCACCGAGCTAGTCTACACTCAAATCGGCATGTCTCTTGCAGCCCTTCCCATGGTATAGTTTTTGTTAATACAAGGATTTGTAGCAAACACAGCCCGGGACCTGGAAGTCTTCTCCAAACACGCCGGCCGCAGGACAATCAACCCAGATGATGTGCTACTCCTCGGACGACGCAACGAGCAGCTTCAAGCTATGCTGGAGAAGGAGCTGGAAGATATCAGGGCAGCAGAGGGGAGAAGGGCTGATGGGCAGCCGGTTGCTGCTCGCGCGCAACCGGCTACGGCTGTGGCGGGGAAGAAGAGAGGGAGGCCTGCTGGCGCGGGCAAGGGCAAGGGGAAGGCTTGAAGATTCTCCTTTCTTTTTACATTAAATCGGTTGTTTGAATTGGGAGTATGGAGTTGTGGTAATGATGATACCCTTGCGCTGGTTGGACGTGATAGTTTAGCAGAAATGTGAACACGATTAGATGTTCAAAACACCGAATTCGTTGCATAGGACATGTTCCTTCGTAACGAGTGGCATTGATCTGCGGTGATGTATACCTGTCCCACCCATGCATCACACATATCTCGGTCAAACATGATGGTTGTGTGATTGTCGTACGGGTTTATTGTACAACATGTTTCACCTACTTCGACTGTTTCTATCATCACCATCCTTCTCTATAA
>Ga0265780_10012371_pt1 | contig 10020 bp, 7 predicted proteins | sample P1T30metagenome_FD_192432 | JGI IMG/M metagenome (GOLD analysis project Ga0265780, IMG submission 192432) | Plant litter microbial communities from East Loma Ridge, Irvine, California - P1 T30 | ecosystem: Environmental > Terrestrial > Plant litter > Unclassified | place: USA: California... | reverse complement strand
AGGACTACCAATGCGGGTGGCTGCGCACTGGTGCATTATGCCTGGCGATGGCGAAGAACATCGCCTGCGACAAGTTGAGCGAGCTATCCAGCTGAGCCAGGAGTTCAACAAGAACACTAGCCCTGATTTAAGGGTCGTTGGCATCAAGGTCATCTGTGACGGAGTGATCGATGCTTGTACTGCAGCGCTGGCAGAACCCTATACCTCAAACGGCCATTTTGAGGGTCCGATCTGGACACCGGAGATGCTCGATCCTGTCGTCAAGAAGGCAATCGAAGGCGGACTTCAATGCGCATTGCACGCAATAGGTGATCAGGCTGTTCACAATGCTGTCAATGTGCTGGAAAGATATGGAAAACAAGACCAGAGGCACCGTATCGAGCATCTCGAACTTACCGCACCGGAAGACGCGAAGCGACTTGGTCAGCTCGGCATAACAGCAAGTATCCAACCAGTTCACTCAGACCCTGCTATCCTCCGTGCGTGGCCGAAACTTCTTGGTCCAGAACGCGTGAAGCGAGCCTTTGCGTACTCTGACTTCTCAGATCACGGCGCGACACTGGCTATCGGCTCTGACACACCTACCGCACCCTACGCACCGCTGCCGAATTTGTACGTCGCTACCACGCGAAAGTCGGCGAGACAGCCGGATGCTGGAGACGCGCCCGTCAATGAGAACTTCCGCCTTGAGTTGACACAAGCAGTGACTGCTGTTACCCAGGGCGCGGCATATTCCTCATTTGCAGACGACCGTGTAGGTAGTTTGGAGGTCGGCAAGATGGCAGACTTCTGCGTGGTAGACATGGAGTGGAAGGGGGAAGAGTTGCTCAAAGCCAAGGTCTTGGAAACATGGTATGAGGGAAAGCAGGTGTACAAAGCTTAAGTATTGATCTGCAGAGGTAGAAAGCTTTCTGTAGATGTAGCCTCGAGAAATGAAGACGCGAAACGGCCGATGGTGCCTGCTGTGTCAGCCGCATCGGGACGTCATCGTGACCCACCTGCACGTGGTATTAGGCGATTGCATCACATACACCAAACAACACTACCAACTGCACTCTACCCAACACCAACGAGACAACGAAAGACTTGGCCAAGGTTCAGCATATCAGTAGATTCCATCGCTCGATGAGCAACCACACCCTCTGGTAAGCCTCGGTAATGACCAAGAAGGCTTCAAAGAAAAAGCCTCGCGGAAGCCTTATCCATGCACCGCATGTGGCGATAAGGATCACACAAATGCGCATATAACGGCATTGCGCACCGAGATACGAAGAAGTTCTGGCATTGTCAAGATCGGTGTTCACGCATCATCCATGTATCAGCGGTGCATCTGAAACCAGAGGTGTAGCCCCGCAACCTTGCATGTTTCATACCTCGACTCGACCTGCCCGAACCTCATCGCGAACTTAAGTGCGGAATCCCACTCCGCGTTTCTATAGCCAGAATTCGGTCGCGAAAGACGGTTTAATCTCCGCCACCTGCAGAAATTTTGCTGGACGGCATTCCAGCCCGTCTTAGCAGTTGTTTAGCAGCTGTCATGGTGGCTTAGACGTCTAGGAACTATGCCTGGATGACAGCCCATGGGGAGGCATGATCCTCAGGTGTTTCGCAACCCGATGGACGTCATTTGAGGTGCTCTTCGGATATATTGATCGATGGTCGCGCCCTGTTCTCCGCTGCGCACTTCGAACATCACGTACTATACAAACACAAATACACCAGCTCCTAGTTGACACATACATCTTGAGTCGTATCATATACCAAGAAAGCAACTTCGACTTCTTCTATTACCTTACCACATCGATCAACAACATGTTGACCAACCGTCGCTCCACCATGATGGTCCCTCCCAACCGCATGCCCAGTTGGCATCCCCACTCAAAAGGCACCATGCCTCAGCAGCCATCGTCAACGCCTCTTGCGATCGACACCGAAGCACCTCAAAGCCGCACACCCGCCATCTTAACATCAACAACGTTCGATCTGCCCGGCCATCGCGTCATTCGCGTCCTCGGTGCCGTCCACGGAACTACAAGCGCGACGCGCAAAGACCCGAAGTCTTTCATCAAGAACATCGCAAGCAGTTTCAACAGCAGCTGGGGAGAGGCAAAGAGTGTGACGAGCATCGTATACCAAGCGCGCGATCAAGCCATCGACAGGCTTGTGAAAGAGGCGATAAGCAAGGGTGCGAATGCCATTGTTGGATTGGAGATTCGGGAAAGCGAAATCATGAGCTGTGTGGTGGTGAGCGTCAGCGGCACGGCGGCTTGGGTTGAGAAGGAGAATCAGGTCAATGTCAAGAGGGATAGCGCGCAAGAGGCTGACCCTTTTCGATGACAATGTACAGAGGGCGAAGGGCATCGGTGCGCAATAAGGCTAAACGGATGTTATTTTGAACGGGTAATGGGACGATGCAGCACTGGCTTGCGACATCACGATTTCGACTTTCTAGAGAGCGCGATATTGGGATCAGGTATTTACTGTGTGTTTAGAAACTTCAGCATGCTTACCACAACTCTTCATTTCCTGCGTCTTTTTCTTTTGTTACTAATCAGACTGATCGAGCAGATAGTGCTGTTGCGCGAGCAAGTGTCGGTGCACTACCCCACAGAGCAGAATCTTTCACAGCGGAGAACGCTCACCCGAAAGATCGAAGCGCTGACATACCCACCTCGGACTACTCCATCACTTCACATTGGAAGTTCCCGCGCTTTACTGTCGTGGGCATCTTTAGTGTTCAGACAAGAACAGGATCCCTGGGCGCCAAACCGTCTCATCTCGTACCGCTCGGAGGCTGGGACACGCTAGCGCCAAAGTAGCAATTTAGCCGCGCATGAGGCCGACACGACATTTGACGGCGAAAGCACCGAGCTGCGATTGAGCGGAGACCCCAGCCTGCCCCAGGTTCTTTCCCTAGCCTCGGCAAGTGGAGACGCCTTATGGCACCAATTCAGCTCCACAAGCAGCTGGACAGCAGTTGAAGACGATGCAATTGCTCTTGCGGACGCCGCGACCGAGCATCTGCAATGCCATGCGCGCACCGTGGATAGAAGTATTGGACATGCGCCGCCATTTCCATCAGCCAAGATGTCGGACATCGCATAACGTCACTCGAGAGGGGTCGCTGCATCCGCCGGCATGGATGCATGGATCGTCAGGAACTAACCCTCGACTTCATCCAATTCTTCCGCTCGTCTACGCCTGAATCCTCCAATGACGGGTGGCGCTACACAAGCTCTTTCGCCTACACGCAATCGATCCGGGAAATATCATGACGATTGTACCGGCCCATGTATGCACACTGCTCTTGATTCTTCCCGTGGCCAAGGCCTGGCATGGCTGGAGACCCGCGATGTTGGGGAACGGTTAGTGAACCGGGATATGGGTGAAGGTATAAGGTCAGCCAGAGTGGACGTTTTTTTTGGGAGATCAGCAATTCATCGTCTTTTGATCGCAAAGATGGTGTTTCTCAAAGGGATTGCAGCTGCGGCCTGCGCCACGTCTGCGCTTGCTGCCGACATTATTGTCCAGAACTCTGGAGGCAATCAAACCGGCGCGTTTGGTCACTCTTACGGCTATGGCTTCCTTCACGAGGTAAGCTATCGTCATCATCATCCATGCCAGAATGCCATGTACTGACATTTTCTCAGGATATCAACAACTCCGGTGATGGTGGCATCTACGCTGAGTTGATCCAGAACCGTGCTTTCCAGTACAGCCAGAACTACAGCGTTTCCACGGACCATTACTTCAGCGTCAATGGCGCTCAACTTAGCATTCAAATGCTAGACGAGCCGCTGTCTGAGCAGTTGCCGGCATCCATGCGCGTCTCAGCTGGAAATGGAAGCTATGCCACCGGAAAGATTGGCTTCAAGAATGAGGGTTACTGGGGTATGGACGTCCGCCCGCAGACCTACACCGGCTCTTTCTGGGTTAAGGGCGCGTACAGCGGTGTGTTCACTGCATCGCTGGAATCGAACTTGACCAGCGATGTATTTGCATCCGTTGAAGTGCCATCCAAGTCCGTTGCAGACGACTGGACTGAGCACACTTTCGAGCTCGTTCCCGAGATGGCTGCACCCAACTCCAACAACACTTTCTCCGTCACTTTTGACGGTGCCGCAGCCAGCGCACTCGACTTCAACCTCATCTCCCTCTTCCCACCAACCTACAAGGGCCGCAAGAATGGTCTTCGTGTCGACATTGCTGAGGCTCTCGCCGACATGAACCCTAAGCTCCTCCGATTCCCAGGCGGTAACATGCTTGAGGGTCTCAGGAACGATTCTTACTGGGACTGGAAGGATTCGCTTGGTCCTCTGAGATACCGCCCTGGTTTCCAGGGTGTATGGGGATACCAGCAGACTCACGGTCTTGGTCTCATGGAGTACCTTGAGTGGTCTGAGGACATGGGTCTCGAGATCGTTTTGGGTGTTTGGGCTGGTCTTGACTTGGATGGTGGTGTCACACCCCAAGGAGACCTCGCACCTTTCGTAAAGGACGCTTTGGACGAGATTGAGTTCGTTTGCGGTCCTACCAACTCTACTTGGGGTGCGCGCCGTGCTGAGCTTGGACACCCTGAGCCCTTCGAGCTCAACTACGTCGAGGTCGGTAATGAGGACTGGCTCGCTGGCTTCCCTGGTGGCTGGGAGTCTTACCGCGCATACCGTTTCCCCATGTTCTACAACGCCATCAGCAATGCCTACCCTCACATCCAGGTCATTGCTTCAGCCGCATCTAGCGACCCTGCCGGAGACCCTCCGATCCACGGACCCAACGAGGACAACGGCCAGATTCTGCCTCTCGACGCGCTTGGTGACTACCACCCGTACCGCGAGCCTGATGAGCTTGTTTACGAGTTTAACCGATTCGACAACGACGCCGGCCACATTGTCGGTGAGGTTGCCGCTACCCACGTCAACGGCGGTATCCGCTGGGAGGGTGACTTGTACCCCTACCCATGGTGGCAGGGTGCCGTCGGTGAAGCCGTCTCTCTGATCGGATACGAGCGCAACTCCGACCGCATTCCCGGTACCTTCTACGCCCCCGTCTTGAAGAACAACAACCGCTTCCAGTGGCCCATCACTCTCATCCAGTTCGATGCCGACCCGAAGCGCACCACCAAGGCCGTTACCTGGTACTGCTGGAGTCTTTTCGCCCACCACCCAATCTCCCACACTCTTCCCACACACTCCAACACCTCGTACGGACCCCTCTACTGGGGTGCCGGTTACGACGAGAACCGCAACGGCGCCATGGTCTGGAAGGGTGCTGTCTACAACACCACCGACCACGCTGACGTGCCTGTAAGCGTCCAATTCCAGGGCGTTGCTCCGGGTACTATGGCGAACCTCACTTACCTTACCAACTCCGTTGGCGACCCATACATGTACAACGATCCCTTCACTGGCATCAACATTGTTAAGACCAACAACATGATGCTCACCGCCGGAAGCGATGGTGTGTTCCGCTTCAACCTGCCCGAACTTAGTGTTGCTGTGTTGGACACCGAGATCACTGGTGGAAACAGCACTGGCCACTACCGAAGACGGTTGTAGGAAACTACTTTCGAACTCGTAGTTACGTAGATAGTGTATGAATCAAGTAATTTATATCACGACATCATTTCGACAACTTGAACACGAGGTGAAATTCTATGAGCATAAAACTCGTAGATTGATATGTCTTGTCCACGGGCTTTTTCTAACGCTTGATCTTATGCTACTGAGGTGGCTGCTCATTGGCTGGTCGAATATGTCCTGTCTGTCAGGTCGAACACGGCACTGAGAAGGTGATATCCAGTGCGAAAGCACAGCGACCTGCTCTCTTCCTTTCCGATGAGCTCAACACAACTCCGCAAAGTGCTGAGTACCCTTGCGCAGTCAGGGGGCGGAACCGGGGCGAGGAGCTGTACACAAGTTGACAGTGCAGCTGCGAAGAAGTCCAACATGTATGGTTGTGCAACTAATGCCAGATCTGTACCTTGCCCCGGGAGCGACAAGAAAAGTTGATGGTGCCCCATCGTCGCAAGGTTGCACTCAAGAAAGGACAAATATGAGACCGGGTATAGACACTGAGCATCATAGGCTATCGCATACTGTCCGTGAAGAACTGATAGCGCACGACGAAGGAAAAGATCGAGCGCTAATCGTAGATTTTCGTTACCAGGCAATTCTGACGTTTGGCGCATCAGCTGGCGTATCTCAAGTTCATATTGCGCCGCTTCGTCGTAGGTGATCTGGTCGTGCGCCGAGTTGATCCGGGAAAGAACGTGACGTATGATTGAAAGCGAACGCGGCAGAATGGATTCGAAGCAGTCTTCCAAGTTCGCTGGTGCGCAATGTTCTGTCTCGTTTGGAAAGTCGTCCTGTGGAAGTACTGACTGCTGACCTGTGATCAATGACAGTTGTATGTCCATATATACCACTACCATCCATAATTTTCGCCGAGCTTGTCTCTCGTGAGCAATTGCTGGCTCATCGAATCCAGCCATCCATTCCTTATGTAGTACCATCATCATGGACAAGCGAACGACGAGGCCCATGACGTTCCAGCTGGTGTCTAGAGCCCAGCAAGTTGCATAAGCCACCGACTTTGCAAGCACCATGAGACACAGCGTACTGATGTTGGCGGTGGTTGGACGATACATGTATGCCGTCTGCGCTAAACAAGCTTCGCTGGCGTAAAAGTATTCCGATGAAGCTGAGTCATTGCGGGTGGTGGCATAGGCGCCAAGGCCGAGTACTACGAAGTATTGGGCGAGCCAGCTGGAATCCTCTGTTGTCTGGGTATGGTGGAAACTCTCCATTTTTGACATGAATGTGGACCGGTCAAGGACCGGTAGACAAGGGTTATATACCCTGAAGTACGCATCGGCGTACAGCACTGCAGAAACAAGAGAGTTTTGCAAAAGATCTTGTATCTTATCAAGCGAAGCGTAAGCTTGAGACTGCGGACTTCCGAAAGGGAAGTTCCCGGCTAGAGCGAAGTCGCTCGAGCAGTTTCCTGCAATGTGTTCCCGCATAGCCATAGTAAACGGGGGCGCCGCGAGGCCGGGTAGTGTTTCTAGCTATCCACGATCAGAAGCCAGGGACTTGTGAGGAGCAGCATGAGAGCAACTCACCCGATCTAAGAGAGCCCTAAAATGGCTAGAGCTTCGTCTTCTCAGAAACCAGGTAGCTACGACAAACTCGGGGTCCTCAAGCGCAAAGACAGAAGACGGTACAACCGTCTTCTCGGCTATCTTGACTCTGTGCGTATAGAGACATGTTGTCTCATACCCGGAACGTGCGCATCTGCTACAAGGAGATCTTCTGTCGCACTTGATCTTGAGCCGGTGACATCTCGTGCAGGAAAAGCAAGCTCGAGCGCGTCTCTTTACGCGCGAATGAGGTGAAGAAGATGCAGATGTGCTATCGAAAGCTTCTTCCGAGCGATCAATAGCCCCAAGTGGTGGCGTTTCTGGAGCCTGTGCTTCGTAGATGCAATTGGCCTTCGCCTTGTTGCAGCGCGAGCACGCGGGTTGGAGTTTGTCGCATTGACGCTTGGCTGAACGGCAGCGGGTGCATGTCTGCACATCCCGAGCATGTGTCATGGTGGTTTATGGGAGCACCTCATACGAGGGAAAACCTGAAACCCCAGGAGCCTACGTCGCTGTTAGGCCACCAACTTCGCAAGCTTTTATCTTGATGTAGGCTCTTGGGTGTTCGGTTTTTCCCTTGAATGGGGTGGGAGGGTGGGAGAGGCGGTCGGGCGTAAGAGGGCAGATGCGGCCGCAACATCCCGAGGTCTTTATGAATCCTGTCTGAGTCAAAGGCGCGCTCTATGAATCCTACGCGATGGGGCTTGAGAGCGGAGAAGATGCGGGCGGGGATAATCGGTAGTGTCGGCCGCACGCTAATCCCATGGAGAACTAGCGTGTCAGACATCTCGCGCTATCCCTTGCCGTGCCCAGGTGGGACCCGCTGCTTTCCACGCGACTAACATCTGCCAACACGAACGCGTACCGCAACCAGAATGCGAATTCGCGGCCCTGCTGTCGTAAAAACGAGTTTCAAAATTTCGCCGACATGAGATCGATGAACACATACACACATAAGACCGCGAAGATGCCTAGGTACTCAAGCTTGGCCACCTCGTTCGACATCCGTCTTCTTCGTCTTCTTCGGCGTGAGCATATCTTGACATGGCTTCGAACACTGGAACCTAAGACCCGCATTGGATTCAAACTGGTTCTCCGATTTGACCCGACCGTTCTCTCCGCCTTGCCTCCCGTTGCCTTGGCCTCCAAGTATAGATAGGCGACTATCGGTTATATGAAAATAGGTGTAGAAGAGCATTGGACGTTGTCGAAGTATAAGATAGCGATGTACTCGCCAGTCAACATTTTTGCATACCCATTAGTATCTGTCTACGTCTATTCATCAGCATCGACTTAGTTCTCGCCAACATGTCTATCACCGACGGAAATACGAAAGTGAACGACTCCATCGATACCGAGTCTCCTGGATCATTTCAAAGACAGGCTGTCGTTCTAGCTTATCAAGAGCTACTCACGGACCAGGCCTCGCAACCAGACAAGATATTCCTCGCGGGCCACGAGATCCAGCATCTTGATCCCAACCTGGTGGTACTGGACGAAGATACACAAGAACACCCTCGCGTAGGTGTCAACACCCATGCAGTGCATCTGCAGCTAACACGTTTCTCAGACCTGGCCAACCGCCAAGAAAGTGCGCGCCACCGCAATCGTGGGAGGATGTTGTTTCATCTCTCCCTTCGCAAGCACCATATTCGCCCCGTCCATCCACCTAGTCATGAACGACCTAGGTATCACAGACAGTACCGTCGGCGCCTTGCAGGTCTCCATCTTCCTCTTCGCATTGGCGATCGGCCCACTCTTTCTTGCCCCACTCAGCGAACGATACGGCAGGGCAGCGATTATACACTTTGGCAATTTGGTCTTCGTTGCCTTCTCTCTTGGAGGTGGCTTCTCTCAAACTGCTGTTCAGTTCTCAGTTTGCCGGTTCTTTGCTGGACTCGGCGGGTCTGCTGCCATCGCGGTAGTCGGTGGTTTCGTATCTGACGTGTGGAATCTTGCTGCCCGTCCGAAGGCATCTGGACTCGTAATGCTTGGACCGTAAGTTTGTGATTGTATAATTTTTTGAGTCCTTGCTTACAAGTACCAGCGTCCTAGGCCCCGTCCTGGGCCCCGTATGTGGAGGCTGGATGTCAGAGCGGGTCTCGTGGCGATGGACTCTTTGGATACCCGCCATTGCCAGTGCCCTGCTTTCGATCGCCGGAATTCTCCTCCTCAATGAGTCCTACGCACCCAAGGTTCTACAGAACAAGCTACGAAGAGAACAGAAAACGAGGCCTAGCGCTGAGCTTTATACCGTACTGGATCTTCAGCCCCGTTTTACCGGCCCTACTGCGCTCGTCAACGCTTTCGTCCGACCCCTGGTGTATCTAGCTCTCGATCCAGCGCTGCTGTTGGCCTCGCTGTTTTACTCAGTGGTGTTTGGTGTCGTATATTTGATCATCGTTACTTACGCTGATGTCTTTGGTCGAGGATATGGACACAGCGTTGGCATTGTGGGTACCGACTTCCTGGCCGCTGGCATCGGTATGCTCCTCGGTACATTCGCTACTATTCGCGCTATGGAAGCCATCTTCAAGCGAGACACAACATCCGGCCAAATGAAGTACAAGCCTGAGTCAAGGCTCGTCAGCTGTCTTGTTGGCGGAACATTGCTGGTTGGTGGGTTGTTCATGTACGGGTTCACGGCCACCAGAACGCACTTTATGGTGCCACTGGTAGCCATCATGCTTATGATGGCCGGAGGCATGAACATTCAACTCGCGCTGCAGCTGTACGCTATCGATGCTTTCAAGTATCCCGCTTCTGCAGTCGCGGCCATATCCTTCCTTCGCTGCATGTTCGCCGGCGCGTTTCCGTTGTTCGGAGAGAAGTTGTTCGATACACTTGGCCTTGACTGGGGCGTGGGATTGCTGGGCTTTTTG
>Ga0265780_10012370_pt1 | contig 10020 bp, 3 predicted proteins | sample P1T30metagenome_FD_192432 | JGI IMG/M metagenome (GOLD analysis project Ga0265780, IMG submission 192432) | Plant litter microbial communities from East Loma Ridge, Irvine, California - P1 T30 | ecosystem: Environmental > Terrestrial > Plant litter > Unclassified | place: USA: California... | reverse complement strand
CACGCACTTCCAGCGGCTTGTTCGGGTCGAGGGTGAGCAGGTCGTGCTTGATCACCCAGTCCTGCAGCTCGGGAATCTGGCGCCGGATCTCGGGCAGGAAGTTCTCGCGCGCCACGTGGCGGCTTGACAGCTTGTCGATCAGCAGGCCGATCTTCCTGAAGCGGTCGTTCGGCTTGCTCACACCGGCCATGTAGCGCGGCCAGAGTTCGTCCGAGATCGCGTCCATGCGCGCCAGCAGTTCTTCACGCGTGCGCAGGGCCTTGCGGAAGGTCTGTTCGGCGCTGCTGGCCGACTGGATCTCGAGCGCGAACTTCTGTTCGTACAGTGCCTTGCCCAGCCTGAACGAACGCGCCTGTCCGCTTTGTCCGAGCGTCTTCTCCAGGTTGGTCAGGTAATCCACATAGGCCAGCACCGCGGTGCCGGCATTCGCGATGCGCTGGGCGAAGATCGCCTTTTCCTGGGAGTTCAGGATCGAGCCCTGGGCCGCCTGGCCCAGGTCAGCCAGCACCGCCAGCGTGCCCGGCGCCTGCGCGATCGCCAGTTGGGTGTGTTCGAGGGTCGGATTCTTGATGGTCGCTTGCGCCGCCTGATAATAGGCCGGCACATCGGCCAGGCGCTTGAGGATGGTGCGCAGGCGCTGCGGCTTGGCGGCGTAGTCGGTGTTCAGGATCAGGTCGAGCGGCTGGGCCACGTTGTACAGCGACGGGTTCCATTCAAACTCGCGCAGCGTGGTCAAGCGCCAGCGGTCGGTCTCGAGCTTGTTGATCAGGAGGGCGACGTCGGTGCGCTGGCGCGGCGACAGCTGGCGCCCGTCGAGCTTGCGGAATTTTTCCAGCCACTCGCCGGCAAACGCGAGTTTCTTGGCACGGGTGGCGTCGTCGGGAATGGTGAGATTCGCAGCGACGTCGAATTTGCCGACCGAGATGCCGCCTTCCGGATCGACGCGCCAGAGCGCGGTCAGGTACTGCATGCTGTACGAATCGGCGCGGCGGTCGAGGCGCTTTTCAGGGCCGCCCGACTTGGCTGCCACGGGTGCTGCGACTGGTGCCGCCACCGCGGCTGCGGCTGCGCCAGCACCGGCTGCCGCGGCCTTGCCCTTGGCCTTGCCTTTGGCGGCGGGCGCCTTGGCCTTGGAAGAAGCTTTGGATTTGACTACTTTGGTCGCCTTTGGCTTGGCGCTCTTGGTCTGTTTGGCACTGGCGGGCGCCAGTGCGAGGCTGGCGAGCATGAGCGCCAGCGCGAGTTTCGTTTTCATCATCGTCATCGGCCCTGTGGATGGTAGATCGGGGCGCCAGGCGCTACGGAAGACGCAGGCCAGCGCGCCAGAGTAGCACCATTCAGGCGGCTTGCGGGCGCTTGAAACAATACGTCACGTTTGGTCCGGGCGCCTTCCGCGCCATCATTCCGCTATGGCTGCGCCAGCAAAAAACGGCATCATCACATGGATGTGCTCAGCGCGCCAGTCCCTGCTGCAGCATGGCCAGCATGTCGCCCGCCGACATCCGCGCCGCCAGGTCGCCACCTTCGAGCAGGCTGTCGGCCAGGTCGCGCTTGTGGCCGTGCAGTTCGACGATGCCTTCCTCGATCGTGTGGCGCGCCACCAGGCGGTAGATGGTCACCGGCCGCTGCTGGCCCATGCGGTGCGCGCGGTCCGAGGCCTGGTCTTCCACCGCCGGGTTCCACCACGGGTCCATGTGGATCACGTAGTCGGCGGCGGTCAGGTTGATGCCGACCCCGCCCGCCTTCAGGCTGATCAGGAACAGGTCTCCCTCGCCGGCCTGGAAGGCGTCGACCCGTTTCTTCCGTTCCTGCATGGGCGTCGCACCATCCAGGTACTGGTAGGCCATGCCGCGTTCGTCGAGCAGCTTGCGGATCAGGCTCAAGTGGTCGACGAACTGGCTGAACACCAGCACCTTGTGGCGGTTCTCCAGCAAATCGTCGATCAGGTGCGCAAAGGTATTCAGCTTGCTGCTGGCGATGCCCAGGCCCGGCGCTACCAGCTCCGGATTGCAGACCGCGCGGCGCAGGCGCATCATCTCGGCCAGGATCGCAATCGACTTCTGGCTTTCCGGCGCTTCGAGGGCCGAGAGTTTATCCAGCGCTTCGCGGCGCAGCGACTCGTACAGCGCCGTTTCTTCCGCGGTCAATTCGACCGGGATCACGATCTCGGTGCGCGGCGGCAGTTCGGTCAGCACCTGGCTCTTGGTGCGGCGCAGGATGAAGGGCTGCGTCAGGCGCCGCAGGCGGGTGCGGGTTTTTGCCGCGACCTCGGCCTCGGCCTGCTTGTCCTGGGCCCGTTCGATGGGGCCGGCAAAGCGCAGCTGGAACTGGTCGGCGCTGCCGAGCAAACCAGGATTGATGAACCTGAACAGGTTCCACAGTTCGCCCAGGTGGTTTTCCAGCGGGGTGCCGGTGGCGATCATGCGGAAGTCGCCGCGCAATGCCATTACCGTCTGCGAGCGGCGCGTGGCCGCATTCTTGAAGGCTTGCGCTTCGTCGAGCACGATCGTGTGCCAGGGCTTCTTGGTGAACAGCGGTGCTTCCAGCTGCAGCAAGCCATAGCTGGCGACGATCACGTCGAATGCGCCGGCGCGCTCGATCATCTCGGCACGCTCGCCGGGGCCGAACAGCTTGATGTTCAAGGTAGGCGCAAAGCGCGCCGCTTCCGCGATCCAGTTGGTGCAGACCGAGGTCGGCGCCACCACCAGGGTCGGGCCATTCGGCGCGCGCAGCAGGATCAGGGCCAGCGCCTGCAAGGTCTTGCCAAGGCCCATGTCGTCGGCCAGGCAGGCGCCCACGCCCCAATGCGCCAGGCGCGCCAGCCACGCAAAGCCGTCGCGCTGGTAATCGCGCAGCTCGGCCTGCAGCGTGGAAGGCAGCTGCGGTTCGTAGGCGGCGTTGTCCGCCATCTTTTTCAGGTGCGTGCGCCAGGCCTTGTCGAATTCGACGTTGCCGGCATCGATCGCCAGTTCTTCCAGCGCGAAGCTGGCCAGCGGGTGCACGCGCAGCGCCTCGCCGTCGGCATCGGTATACGCGGCGAGGTCGGTCAGCCGTCGGTGCAGTTCGTTGGTGAGCGCCAGGAACTGGTTGTCGCCCAGCGCCATGAAGCGGCCTTCGCCCCCGCGCAGCTTTTCCAGCAGCGTCACCAGGTTCAGCACGCGGTGCTCGTCGATCACCACGTCGCCATTCGCGGCAAACCAGTCCTTGTCGCGCTTGATGCTCAGGCGCACCGATTTCGAACTCACCTTTTTGCTGACGCGGAAAGGCTCGCCCTCGGGCCAGGCGATCACCACGCGCGCCGGGTCGAGCTCCTGCAGTTCGCTCACCAGTTCCAGGCTGGCGTAGGGCTGGCCGAGCAGCCATTCGCCGTGTTCTTCTTCCGCCCCTTCCAGCGCGCGGCAATCCGCCAGCAACTGGCGCTGGCTTTCGCGCTCGGCATTCAGGTCGCGTTTTGCTTCGGTGCGCACGCCGTTCACGTCGGCGATCACGCGCTCGGCGCCGCTGCCCGGCGCGTAATAGGCGCCGCTGTCGACGAGCGGCCGCACCAGGATGCGGATGCGCAGGCCTTGCCCATACGGCAGCAGGTGCAGGTGCAGGCGCGGGTCGGCATCGATGCGCTCGATGTCGGCGGCACTCGCGCCAATGTCCGACTGCACCGTGACGATCGACGAAATGGCGCCGATCGCCTGCAGCACCCGTACCTCGGCTTCCAGCGGTACCACCAGCGACTCGCCGACAATCGCGCCGATGCGGCGGTGCTCGTCGCGCACGCGCACCACGCGCAGGCGGGTCGGCGACTCACGCGTGACCACCACGTCCCCAGCGCCGCTGTTCAAAGGCGGGCGCAGCGAGATCGTCACGTGTTCATGGTCGGCTTTCACCAGCAGTTCGGGCTCGCCCGGCAGCAGTTCCACCCGGGTGCCGGGAGCGTCCATCCAGAACAGCAGCGGGTGGCCGATCAGCGCGGCCACCGCCTTGTCGAGATCGAAGTCGTAGCGCAGGCCGCTGCTGTATTGCTGGCGCTGGGCGCCGATGCTGGCGACTACCTGCAGGTCTTGTGCAGTGACGAAGTCGAGCGAGGCGGCTTCTTCCAGCAAGCGCTTCAGGCCCATCGGGCGGCCGCGGCTCCACGCGCCTTGGGCGTCGCGCTTCTGCTCGCGCGGCTCGATTTCCTGCATGCCGAAGTTGGCGTCATAGCGCAGCAGCCAGACCAGGCGCGATTCCTTCACCACCTCGACGTTCACCGCCGGCTGCAAGTTGATCAGGGCGTTCAGCTGGCGCTCCCAGGCCTGCTCGCGCTCGAACCAGAGCGTCATGTCGCTCAGGCGGTGCTGCTGGCGCAGGGCGATTGCGCGCTGTTCGTGCGCGATGCTGCCGAGTTGCCCGAGCACGCCGGCCAGCTGGGCGCTGAGCAGGTCGAAGCCAGCCGCTTCCGACAGCGCCAGGCTTTCTTCCAGCAGCTCGCGGCGGCTGGAAAGCTGCGGCATGCCCAGCCACCAGTGCATGAGGGCGCGGAACATCACCGGCTGCAGCGCCGCTTCCCAATTCCGTGACGGCAGTACGGCTGCGTCCACCACGCCGCCGCGGATCTGGCGCAGCATGCTCAGTTGCTGGTAGACGGCGGTGTCGTGGCTTTGCACGGCGCGCGTGGCGCTGTCGAGATAACTGTCGAGGGCCTTGTGGACCTTGGGATCATCGCGGCGCAGCATGGCGGTCACGTACAAATAGCCGCCGATGCCGGGGAAGACCGCCTTGCGCCTGCCGGTTTCGCGGCGCAGCAGTTTCAGGGCGGCGTCGAAGCCGGCCAGGGCTTCATCCAGCTCGTCGCGCAGCAGCAGGATCACGCCGCGGTAGAACAGGGCGGTGGAGTCGTCCAGCTCGGCCAGCAGCGCGCCGGCGTCGTCCAGGCGGCCGCACAGGACCAGGTGCTCGGCCAGCGCCACGCGCAGGTCCATCGAGGCCCAGCCCTGGGCCACGTAGCGTTCGGTGTAGGCGCGGATGTCCGGCGCCACCGCCGGTTCGCGCTGGGCATGGTGGATCAGTACCGCCAGCACGCTTTCGAGCACGCGCGGATATATGTGGTCGAGCAGCTCCGGCTCGAAAGGGCGCGCGCAGATGTCTACAAAAGGCGGCGAATACGCCGCTTCGTGGCAGGCCAGGCAGGCCGCCAGCAGCGGCGCGATGGTCGCGCTTTCCTTGCCGGTGACCAGCGCCACGCGCAGCAGGGCCACGCCCTGGCGGTAGCTGCGCAGCACCGGACGGCCCTGCCAGTCCATCCGCACCGGCATGTCGTGCAGGTAGGCGGCCGCCAGCTCTTCGAGCTCGTCGGTGTCAAGCACGGCCTTCAGGGCCGGCCAGGATGCCTCGGGCGCGATAATGAAACCACGGCCCGTGACTTCATGGATGAAGCCATGCTCGCGCAGGGCGCTCAGGTCGGCGTACGATGCGCTTTCGGTGAAGCTGCCGTCGTACAGGAACTTCAGGCACTCGAAAATGCGCTTGCGGCCCATCGGCTCACCCGCCAGCGCGAGCAGGCCAAGCGGGCGCTTGAGTTGGTCGTCGAGTCCGGGGATGGCCTGGCGTGGGTCGTTCGATGTCATGCCGCCAGGTTCTCGATCTCGACTTGGGGCAGCCCGCCTGGCACCGGCATGCAGAACACGCGCAGGTAGAACACCAGTTCCGCCTCCAGCGTCCTGACGACGCTGTCGGCCTTGCGGAAGCCATGGCCTTCGCCCTCGAGCGTGATGTAGGCCACCGGTACGCGGCTGGCGCGCAGGGCTTCCACCATCGATTCGGACTGCTGCGGTGGCACCACCTTGTCGTCCAGGCCCTGGAAGAAGATCATCGGGCGCTTCAGGGACGCCGTGTGATAGATCGGCGAGCGCTGGCGGTAGACGGCGTCGGCCTGGTCTTTCGGCGCGATCAGGTATTCGTTGTAGTGCGACTCGAACTTGTGCGAGTCGGCATCCAGGCCGGCCAGGTCGGACACGCCGTAATAGCTGGCGCCGGCCTTGAACACGTCGTGGAAGGCCAGGGCCGACAGCGTGGTCAGGCCGCCGGCACTGCTGCCGCGGATCAGCAGGCGCTCGGGATCGGCCAGGCCCTGTTCGGCCAGGTGGCGTGCGCCGGCCACGCAATCCTCGACGTCGATCACGCCCCACTGGCCTTTCAGCAGGTCGCGGTAGCTGCGTCCGAAGCCGCTGCTGCCGCCGTAGTTCACATCGAGCACGGCGAAGCCGCGGCTGGTCCAGAACTGGGTCGCCAGTTTCAGGGTGCTGGTGGCCATGCCGGTCGGGCCGCCGTGGCCGATCACGATCAGCGGCGGCTGCTCGCCATCCGGCAATGTGTAATCCTTGTTGCTGGGCGCGTAGTGGAAGGCGTAGGCGCTGCGGCCGTTCGCGCTCGGATAGCGGATGCTGCGCGGGACCGACAGGTAGCCGGTATCGGGCAAGGCGTCGATCGAACGCGCCAGTACCTCGCGCGCGCCGTTTGCCGGGTCGATCAGCGCCAGTTCCAGCGCCATCGTGGGCGAACCGGCCAGCACCGCCACCGCTTGCGGCGTCACGCGCAGTTCGCGGATTTCCTGGTACGGCGTGTCGATGGGCGTCAGGCTGCAGCCGTGCGTGGCCAGGCTGGCCAGGCGGCTGACGCCGTCCTCGATATAGGTGCAGACGATTTCGTCTTCCGAGCGGAAGCCGTACATCGAGCCGCCAAAGCTCCAGTGCGGGCCGCCGAATTCGGCTTCGCGCGGGCACAGCGGATGCACTACGCCATGCTCGAAGCGGTACAGGTTCCACCAGCCACTGCGGTCGGAGACGAAGTGCAGCAAGCCGTTCGGCGACCACTCCGGCTGGCAGATCGATTCATCCATGCCGCCAGCGACCAGGCGGCCGTCGACCAGCTTGCCGTCCGCCGCGACGTCGGCCACCCACAGCTCGGTCCCCTGCCAGGGCATGCGCGGGTGGTCCCAGCATAGCCAGGCCAGCTGCCTGCCGTCCGGGGACAGGCGCGGCGCCGCATAAAAATCGTTGCCGTCGACCAGGATGGTCTCGACGCCGTCGAAGCCGACCGCGCACACCGTGTTCACCGGATAGGCTGCGCCGGCCAGGTTGTCTTCGCGCACGGCGATCAGGCGATTGCGCGCGCGATCAGGCACGAAGTCGGCGTAGCGCACCGCTTCTTCACGCGTCATCAGGACCGGCTCGGCGCCGTCTTCCACGCGATACAGCTTGTTGTCGGCATGGTGCGAGAACCAGACCGTGCCTCCGTCCACCGCATACGCGCCGCCGCCGTACTCATGCACGCGGGTGCGCACGTTGAACGGGGCCGGGGTCAGCTCGGCGGCCTCGTTCGCGCGCCGGCGCAGCAGGGTGGTGCGGCCCGCTTCGCTCGCACGGCCGGCCAGCCACAGCACGTCCTGGCCATCGAGTGCGAGCTGCGACAGCGGCATGGCGCCAGCCGCCACCACGGCGGCGCTGATCGGGGAAGTCCAGGTGCCGCAAGGCGCGGCCTGTGGGCGGTGCGGGTCGGTCATGGCGTTGGCGTCGGTTTGAATGAGAACAGCATTATAGGAGTAGGGTGGACACCTGTGTCCACGCGGTACGCCGAATGAATGGTCGATACAGTTCCCTAGGGCGGGCCGGGCCGCGCAAGGCACGTGTGCCCATGCCGATTCGACAGGTGCAAACGCGCGATGGTGTTTCGACTCTTCAAGCGCCGTACCGCGTGGGCTCGGGAGCCCACCCTACAAACCCGGGCAGGCTCTTCGATCTCCACCCACCCGGGTGCCAAGACCCCGCGATGAATGCGATAATAACCCTCTTCCCGACGCCATTATTGTCAGTCATGCCACAATTCGCCCCGCTCAAGAACGATACTTTCCTGCGCGCGCTGCTGCGCCAGCCGACCGAGTACACGCCTGTCTGGCTGATGCGCCAGGCCGGGCGCTACTTGCCGGAATACCGCGCCACGCGGGCGCGCGCGGGTTCGTTCCTGGGGCTGGCAAAGAACCCGGATTACGCCACCGAGGTCACGCTGCAGCCGATCGACCGCTATCCGCTGGACGCCTCGATCCTGTTCTCCGACATCCTGACCGTACCCGACGCCATGGGCCTGGGCCTGTACTTCGCCGACGGCGAGGGTCCGAAGTTCGAGCGTCCGCTGCGCACCGAGGCCGACGTGCTGGCGCTGCGCGTGCCCGAGATGGAATCGCTCGACTACGTGTTCAAGGCCGTCACCTCGATCCGCCTGGCGCTCGATGGCCGGGTGCCGCTGATCGGTTTTTCGGGCAGCCCGTGGACGCTGGCCTGCTACATGGTTGAAGGCCAGGGCTCGCGCGAATTCCACACCATCAAAAAGATGCTGTACGCGCGTCCGGACCTGATGCACCGCATCCTGCAGATCAATGCCAGCGCCGTGGCCCAGTACCTGAATGCCCAGATCGACGCCGGCGCCCAGGCCGTGATGATCTTCGATTCCTGGGGCGGTGCGCTGGCCGATGGCGCCTACCAGGAATTTTCGCTGCAGTACATGCGCCAGGTGCTGGCCCAGCTGCAGCGCGAAAAAGACGGCGTGCGCATTCCGGCCATCGTGTTCACCAAGGGCGGCGGTATCTGGCTCGATGAAATGGCGGACATTGGCGCCGATGCGCTGGGCCTGGACTGGACCGTCAACCTGGGCCGCGCACGCGCCCTGGTCGGCGAGCGCGTGGCCTTGCAGGGCAACCTCGATCCGGCCATCCTGTTCGCCGAGCCGGAGCAGATCCGCGCCGAGGTGGAACGCTCATTGACCGCGTATGGCGCACCGGGCGCTGGCCATGGCCACGTATTCAATCTCGGCCACGGTATTTCGCAGTTCACACCGCCGGAATCGGTGAGCGCCATGGTGGAGGCTGTGCACAGTTTCAGCCGCCGTCAGCGCGCTGTTTGAACCGGGCCTGCCATCAGCGTCAGGTCGGCAAGAAGTGCGCGGCAGCGCAGCATGGACCACACTTGTTCACAAGTTTCAAAAATACAAGTCTTGTAGCTGTGGACAATTGGTCAGCTGGATAAAAACTGTAAGCTATTGAATGCAAAGAGTTTTTCTTTGGCTTGTAATGTGTCTTGCAAATATGAAAGCTAGTTTTCCCAATAAAACTTAGGCTTGACAGCTCCTTGTTCACAAAGTTATCAACAGCGTAGGTGACCCAACGGTAAAAAGTCCCGTGTTTACCGATACTTAGCAAAAGATCCAGAGATTATTGTTTAAATTGGCAAGCACTGTGCATAGTTAAAAGCTCCGAAAACAAGGTTATGCACAATCATTGCAAGGAAGGAAGTAACTTGCTGTGGACTACTTCGATAGTTGTAAGTGACTGAATATATTCAACTTATTTTTCTTGAGTTTCAGCATATCCATGCTTGGTTTGACTTAACGTAAACTTCTCCACCGGTCAAGCACTTCATTCTCCACAAAGTTTTCCACAGCCTGTCATTCACCATTCGCACGACAAGGACCAGTTTGCCGCATTGCATCCTACAAATCGCACTCGACACACCGCTCGACAGCGTGTTCGACTATGGCTGGTCACATGATGAAGGGGCGGAACCCCAAATCGGGCAGCTGGCGCTGGTGAGTTTTGGGCGGCGCGAAGCGATGGGAATGATCGTGGCGGTCAAGTCGGAAACCGATGTCCCGCTTGAAAAGCTGAAGGATGCGCTGGCGGTGCGCAGCCAGTTGTCGCCGCTGTCGCGCGAATGGCTGGCGCTGGCCGGTTTTGCCGCCGACTATTACCAGCGCCCGCTGGGCGAAGTGGCTTTGCCCGGTTTGCCGAAAAACCTGCGCGTGCCCACCACGGTGGCGCTCGACCGCGCGCTGAAAAAGCTGGCCAAGCTGGACCCCGCCAACGATGCCACCCCGTCCGGCATGCCGTCCCTGAACCCGCAGCAGCGCGAAGCGGCCGACGCCATTGGCGGCGCGATCGGCTTCAAGCCGCTGCTGCTGTACGGCGTCACCGGCAGCGGCAAGACCGAGGTGTATTTG
>Ga0265780_10012369_pt1 | contig 10021 bp, 12 predicted proteins | sample P1T30metagenome_FD_192432 | JGI IMG/M metagenome (GOLD analysis project Ga0265780, IMG submission 192432) | Plant litter microbial communities from East Loma Ridge, Irvine, California - P1 T30 | ecosystem: Environmental > Terrestrial > Plant litter > Unclassified | place: USA: California... | reverse complement strand
AGGAGATACTCTAGAATATATCTGGGGTGGTGGACCTGTACGTCTCTTCACTGTCTTAAGGAAAGGGCTGATAAGCAGCATACCGCTACTTTATCAGACGGAACTAACGTATGCAACAAGTCCTCTGAAGCAGGTGCATTCGATTCTGGGAAATGTAAGCATTCTTTCAATCCTCTGATTCCCTCCGAGATACATGGACTGAGAAGCAGTAAACGCTACCGCTACTTTCTCTACTGTTTACGATAAAAATACGACTGGACCTACTTTCTATTATTGTACGGTTGGACAACATTGTGCGAATGGGATGTTTGGGATTATCAAGTGAGTTTTATCTTATTCTTCCCTCTCTTACTTCCCCCCCTTCTCTCTCCCCTGTCCGTTCCTTTCTTTCGCCTTGCTCGGAGACCAAAATTCGTAAGGGACATGATAGAAAGCTAACACCAGCCCGCCCTCGTCCAACGTCTCGAATGCACTTACCGACAAAGCCACCTCCAAACCTCCAAGACCCGATTCGACCGCTGGATCAGGAGGAGCTGTTAAACCAGGTGTAGACGGCTGGGTAACTTCATGGGGTCTTACCGTATGTTCATGCCTCATCCATTCATCGTGTAAACACATGATCTTCTCCGACTGCCCAAGAAAGAAGAAGTAGTGCTAACTCCCAGAACCCCGATAACCAAAAGAAGATCGACGCGGTCAAAGCTCAATGTAAGACTGCTCCTGGATCTTGGGCTTGGGGATCAAATTGGGATTGGGATTCTATGTTGAGTACCACCGTCACCAAGGAGGTCATCGTGGAAAACACCTTGTACGTTCTTTTCCCACTCTGTCCAATTTAAGAGAAGAATCAAAAAGGAAGAAGCTAATGTCAGATACACTCGTCTCATGGCATCCTACAACCCAGCTATGTTATCCGACGGAGCCCTGCCCAAAGATTGGAAAGCCGCCCCGGACCTTACTTCCTTCGCAGCCTCTTACTCTAGTAACACTACCGCCTCTATCTCCGCTCCTACCGCCGGTTCAGGTTCTGGTTCTGATTCAAGCTCAGATACCCCGCCTTCCGCAGACCCATCTACCGCTGCTGGACTTGCTGCTACTGGGAATGGTGCTGGTATGTCTGACTGATCGGGGTTGAGCTGACAATAGATCGAGCTGGAACTTCGGTTGGTGTGGTTGTATTGGCTGGATTCGTCGGGACTGTCTTCTCGTGCTTCTAGATGTGGGGATTGGTGTTTTAGAGACTCCATGTACGGACTCGGACGATAAATGCATATATGCCTGTTCTTCACTTGCTTGATTTTCTTGTTTGATTCACTTGCTTGATCTTCTTCATCAGATCCAGTTTGCTCTTATCGGTTTATGCTGTAGATGATGACGAGTCGTGAGCATTCTATCGATTGCAAGTAGCGGTAATTGGTCTAGGAAGCTTTGATGGATGGTGATGATGGGTATATGCATACATTGATTATAGAAATAGCGACGGACGTCATGATATCGTACCTCACCCATGCCCAGGGGCAGCTCACTTGGACCCCCTCTTGATAGCCTCCAAAAGCACACCCATCCTAGCTCCCATATTCGGCTGTCCCCTCTTCCCATACCCACCCGCACCTCCACCCACAGGCCCACCCCGTCCCCGCCCACCGAACCCACCTCGGATCGCAGTATGATTTGGCGGATATCTCTTTGCGAATGCTTCCTTCTTCAATCCTCGTAATGAAGGTTGTTTCTCCTCTACCGTCTCTTCTGTTTTGGGGGCTGGTCGACCCCTTGGTCCTTCCCTGTCTGGTTGTGGTTTCTTGGTTGAGATCGATCGTTCATTTGGGATCTCCCTCTCTTTTCCTTTGGCTTTTGTAGATTTGGCGGGGAGTGTTGATCGTTTTGATTCGGGTACGGGATGTGGTGATGGACTAGTTGATAAAGCCCTCTTTCGTCCAGCTTTCATAATTTCCACCTCTGTTCCCTTTTCTTCTTCTTCCTCATCTTCATCCGAATCAGAACCAGCTCCATCCTTCTTCATCATAGCATATGGATCTTTGACCAATCCAACCCTCTCCCTTCCTTTTCCTTTCTCCTTCTCTACGCCTAACCTGTTTGATTCCATTCCTTCTTCTTTTAAGATTTTGGCATAGTTCTTCTTTGCTTTTGCACGTTGGATCAAGTCCGCTTTAATCTTTTGAGCTGACGTTTAGCTAGATCCGAACAGGCCAGAGGACACTAGCTACCTTTGCCTAGGTATGCATCTCTGGGAGCATGAGCTGGACCGACTTTAAATCCAGTCTTTTTCCCTCCTTCCCTCCCACCTTTCTGTTTTGGGTTCTTACTCTCATATGCCCCTTTTGGTTTAGGTCTACCCTTCCCTGCCTCCTTTTCCTTCTTTGTGACTCGAGGCATGGTGTATAATGAGTAATTATAAAGAGTTGAGTCGCCACACTCATATTCCCGTCTATCAAGTATTTGATTCCGTTGCATTCGGCTCCGCCATGACCTTCTCTATTATGAATTGAATGATGACTTAAGATAGCATATCTCTGATACATTCCATTCCCTCTATATCACACTCTCTATAACAGCAAACAAACAACTCAGACACGTCTAAACATTTGATGAGCACTACAAGTATGTTCAGCTATCACCCCCGCGTCTGGAAATAGCTGACAGATAGCTACAACCAAACCCAAAGTGGACGCCACTACAAAGAAACCTAAAGCAGCCCCGGCTTCGACTGCTGGGGTCACAAACTTGGGTCCTGCTGCTGGTATGTTTATCGTCATTATTAGATTTGGAGGCTGACGACGCGTAGATCCTTTCGATACCAAAGATCCTTTTGCTGGAACTAGGGAATCTGCTGGAACTCCTACTATTGATAACACCAAGAATGACAAGATTCATATCCGTTAGTCATTCGCGACACCAGAAGGGCTCAAGCTGATCTAGTCCCTTCTTCACACTACGCTACACTTTCATGCCATTTCACTCGTCCTCGACTCATCCTTCGTACGACCAAATCGCGTCGCGTGACCTACCTTCCCACCCATCCAATCAATTCTACATTCGCCACTTCCCACAACAGGTCTCCAACAGCGAAATGGTCGAAAAACACTCACCACCGTCCAAGGTCTCCCCGACAAGTACGACCCCAAGAAGCTACTCAAGGCCATGAAGAAGGAATTCGCCTGTAACGGACACGTTGTCGCTTCGGAAGATGGATCAGACGATGATTCCGCCCCAGCGCCTACTACTGGTAAAGCCATCCCTACTGGGAAGACTCACGATTTCGGTCGAGTCTTGCAATTCCAAGGAGATCAGAGGCTTAAGGTCAAGGACTTTTTGGTCTCTTCCGGGCTAGTCAGTGAGAAAGAGGCAAAGACTACCGTCGTCATGTAAGCTCATCATTCTCTTCTGAATCGAGAAAGTAGCTGATGAATAGCCACGGTTACTAAGTCACTCGCCGGCATCAATTCCTGCACCTGCTACCGCCTCGTTGTCATTCGATTACATTACGCCTCACTTGGATAGTCTCAGTCTAGTCATGATGTATCGTTACATTCTCGGATACTATGACAACTGTACAGGATTGGGGTCTTGGTTCATCTATGCCGGAGTCATGCCTGGGATATCTGGTCCTCTTCTATATCTTTTTTCTTCTACATTTCACTTTACTTCTTTACTTCCAGCACCTTTCGATACCGCGTCTCACTCAATCAGTTGGTCATCCTCCAGCGCGTTCATCTGCATTATCAGCTGGTGTTGAAGACTCCGATCACAAAAGCTGACCTTGAACTCTAGGATCCCACTATGACTCCCCATATCCACACCCTCACTCACAGGCATCATGATCTGTATACACATGAATCCCTCCCTCTCGATCTGAACGCAGATCTTGATACTCTCCTGCAGGGCTCTGGCGAGGAACGCAAAGTGAGATGCGTGATAACTGCAGTTCAGCTTGACTCTCGGGTGCGAGAAGGGCAGCTTACCTGAATGAGATCTTGGTGTTACAATCGAATTTGTCCATTACTTCTCGGTCATTTGGGTAATCCAGCTACTTATCAGCTGTGTCTCTATCACCTGGACATCGAGGAGAATCGAAGAGCTTACATCAGTCTGCCCAAAGTCCCCTTTAGCAGTAATGCTAAAGCCCCCAACATCCGCTCGATGATATCGTCGCTGATTACTGGATCCCGTCGCTTCCAACAATTCGGGTGGATGTGTGGTATCAGCCGGCATGGCCGTTAGAGTGATTTTGGTACATGTAGGAGGAAGGTCCATGAGGGCATCTCGGAACCATTCCGACTGGTTGTCAACTAGGGCCCTGCGCGAGGAATGGCGAGCAGCTGACCTTCATGATTAGGTATAATTCTCTACACATCAGCCTAGCTCGTCACTTCGAGACTGGACGTACAGATTCTCCACGTCTAGGTCCTGGTTCATGAGTTCCTCTGGCTCGAGAAGCTTTAATGCGCATTTCGTCAATGGTGTACCTTGCGAGTCATCATGTCTATATCATCAGCTTTTGCCTACGGGTCAAAGAGAGGTAGCAGCTTACAGCAATACATCCAAATCATGCCCAGGTCCATTCCAAGTCATTCTCATCCCCGTCCTCCCTCTTCCCTTCCCCCCCGATGATACCCGACTATCATCAAGATCATCAGGATCCCTATCAACTTCACCAGCCATCCTCCTCTTGATCCTGATACTGCTTGTACTCCCGCCTCCGGGGGCTGCATTGCCAAATATATTTAGACATTGTAATAATGCGTCGAGAGAGATTTCGAAACATGAAGGTTCTTCCGATGGTTCATCTTCGCCTGATGCATTCTGAGATGGTGGTGGGCGGTATGTGAATGAATCGAAGAGTGTTGTGGGGATCCAGGCTGTTGCTGGATTGTTAGAATGGAAGGAAGGGAAAGTGGGAAATGGTGAATGGTGACTGACCGCAGAGTGTACGGACTTCTTCTACGGAGATCTCAAAGCCTGCTTTTGAGATTACTACTGTTGCTTGCTATCTATCAGTCTATCCTCGAATCTCCACGAGAGTGAGGGGGACGTACATGCTTAATCCCAATACCCCTCAGTAACCTAGCAAAAGGCCTAACATCCCTCATCTCAGCGACTAGGACCTGCCCCTTACTATCAGCTTTTACATACATATGCCAGGGCATTAGAAAGCATCAGAAAGCTTACGGTACTTGTGCTCCTTGACATTGTGGTGGTCAGCGATTTTATTGCATGTGGTATAGTTGACAGTGATGGTTCTAACTTTTGTTGATGGTGGATTGCCAAAGTGGAGGTCACGAGGATGCGTTTGTGGCAGCCAACTGGGCGATGGTGGCAAATACTTTCTTCCCGATAGCTTGACTCAGCTTGAGTACGACCACGCTTGACGTAGCCAGGCGCATACTGTGACGGTGTGAATAAAATCGTCTGGTAGTAGCTCAAAGAGTCGACCGCTCTTCATCTGAGCCATCACATGGAAGGCGGAATCGGTGACCTTCATTATATACAGTCATTGCATAATAGACAAGGCAACCTTAATCGCAAATATGTACAAGTGCGATGTCCATTTCGTAGTAGACTATACGATATCTTACAGAGAGCATAAACAGAATTGTAGGAGACAAGAGTCATTGTGCATTGCGCTAGCCCCATGAAGCGGTGGCACAGTGTCAGCAATGTCAGCTCGACGCCCCCAAGTCAAGTGGATGCCGAAGCTCTGACATGTCGCTGTCTTCATCGATTGGGCTGGTAACGATTGCTTTTGGATCGGGGTGGCTCTGATCGTCTAGCTTGAGATCGAGAGCTGTCTCGCGTATGATTCGAGCTGGCTGTCCGCGAGGACGATGCTCTGGAATTGGACCTGCTCGCACCGGGTCCGGACCCCGGAGCCGGGCGGATAGGATGGCTTATAGCAAAATAGTCGACTTTCTCGGGCAGTGAGGCGGCTTCTAAGAAGTCGAAGTTTAGCCCTGCAAATTGGTCTTTGTGTTTGTCGAGAGTCTCGGCCATCTTCGGGAAGTTTCTGAGAATAGCCTCTTTGTCCTCGTCGTAAATCCTCTCCCAATGCTGATACCTACGAGTTGATCCATCGGCATGCCTGATTGTGGGCAGTCTGACTCCGTTATCATCGAGAGTCCTACGGATTCGTGGCCACTGTGACAGAATCACAAGGTCTATCTCATCATCTGGAGCAGGAGGACCCTCGATTACTTGCATCGCGCCTTTTATCATAGCGGAGTCAGGAGCGGTTGAGTACGCGGCAAGTGTTCCGATGGCTGCACAGGCACCCTCCGAAGGCAGGCGCACACCATCGCTGCTGAAGCCTGTCTTAGACATGCAACGATTCATCATGTATGCGAACTGACCGTTGTCAAGGTCTTCGTCTGCGAGTTTCATCAGACTTTCTTGGTAAAATTCGTCTTGAACGTCTGCGATATCCAAGCCTTGCCGTGCACTCTTTGAGAATCGGTGCCTGTTTGAATATCGGTCTCTCATTCTCCCTTCGAACTGTAGAGCTTCTCCATACCGACTCGTGGCATTCGACAATCTATACTTCGTACTATATGATTCGAATGCACCATGGGCAATCTTGAGCCACGACACCGAATCGCTCACATTGTTGGGCTTGCCCATGGGATATACGCTCTCCGCTGCTGAACTTCGACTGCGAATAGACTGGGCAGTTTGTGAGGAAGCCGGCGCATGCGGCCTACCAGGGGTCACAAATGGACTGTCGGGCGGTGGATATCGGGTTTCAGAAGGCGTCGGCGCCGGGTGACCGTTTCTTGTTGAACTCGTTAGCGGCGGAGGAGCAGTTTGAGACGCTGCCTGGGCTTGTGGTGTCCAGGTCCGCGCTGAGAACGGATTGTTTGGCGCTTGATATTGGCTACCATAGGACGTTGACTGCGGAGGCGGGGCGCGTGGAGTAGCCTGTTGCCACGGACGAGCGGAACCGGGACCCTGTTGAAAATTATGCTGAGGGGCTTGCTGACTTGCCTGTGTATATGGTGCTCCACCGCCTTGACCGGTTGTATGTGCTCCTTGAGACGGCTGGGCTGAAGGGGCTCGGGTACTCTGTGATCTTTGCCTAGATTCTCGAGGCGTATGGGGGCCCTGGGGTATCGGCTGTGACCCAGAGCTACTCTGTCTGGATGAGCCGTATTGTGGATTTCCCGATGGAGCCGCAGCAGCTGGCCTCCCGTGCGACGCAGTTGTAGGCTGATAGCTCCGGCCGCTCACTCCGGGAGCTTGGGACCATGTTGGGCCTGGATGCTGTGACATGTCACTTGGCGGATTGGCCCAGCAACGCGGCCTGGGGACATGAGCTGCTCAACAAGGCCTACTTTGCGTCCCTCTTTGCTCATCGTTGTGTAAGTAGGTGAAGTGGCAAACTATGTGTACAGTAGTGAGTAGGAGGCAGGCCGACATTTGTGAGTCATCCCGGAAGAAGTCTCGTTCCTTTGTGCCCACTGCTGAGGGGTAGACATGGAGCAGTCTCTCAAAGGTTCCTCGTTGAGGCTGTATCATACCCATTGTGCTAAATGGACTGTTTCTCAGCTTCGCTGCCTCTGGGCGTTGTGGGCTGCGAAGTTCAGGGGAGAGCAGCACTCGGTCGCGATGAAATAGAGCACAGCGCTGTTTCAGGACCCTCGAGTGACCGGGGTGGCAGGCCAAGGGCTGAAAGGGAAGGAGATTGAAGGACGGGATATAATAGATTTGATCGCCGTCGCCATCCTTTCACACTACAGGCATGAGAACAGGGTGCTTGAAACAAGACCCAAAGGACAACTTCCCTCTTGAAACATAGGTTACTGACTCCCCGTAGCTCTACATCTGGGGTCAGTTGCGGTGGAGCGCCAATGCCGCTGCCAAAGAGGTGCTTGCGTGGCCATTGCAAGGCTCCTGATCTCTTGGCTACTGATGGATTTCAGGTGTACATGTATCTGTCGCTCGGATTATACACTGCGTCCAGATTTCTGATGTATCAAGACTAACGCATTCATATTCACGAACAGCAATTACAAAGAAGGAAACGAACAGCGCCTACTGCGAGTCAACATAGATCCCGTCATCGTACATGACTTCGTTTCGCCATGAGTTTCTCCGTCCTATACGTCTCATAAAGCCTCTCCTTCGTCTGAACCTTGAGCGCCTGGTCGTCAGCCAACTTCTCGGATCCCGATAGCCACGAGCGAATTCACCGATGCAAACTCCCCAATGACCGCATTCCTCAAAGCAGCAAAATCGGTCTGGGCAGGGTCCATCACGTTCGCTTGACCCCATGGGTATTCTCTTCCTAAGCTCGTTGTGCCGTCTTTGAGGATCTCGGGGCTGAAAATAGCGTATGGCATCGCTTGGGTTTCAGGCTTGTCAGTAAGCGATATCGGGGTCGGAGGACGATCGTGCTCGCTATCGGATCCTGATGATAATTCGGGAGTGTCTACCTGCTCTTGTCAGCCAAGTCGGATGCTGAATGATTTGTGACATACCCTCATACCCTCACTTTCCGTTTTGCCGAAGATGCTGAATACTGCTCCTTCTTCTTGTCCGAAGACCTTCGCTAGGTCACTTCGAACGACTTCCCTGGCTTGTCGAAGCTCGGTGGTAGTCAGGGCATCGGAGTGAGTGAGGACAGGAAGGACATTCGCCCTGAGTGATAATCGGCGTATCTATACGTCAGCTCTGCACATCGCATACTGGGCTCGGGGAGCTTTACCGTAGCTATCTCAACAATGTCCAGACCTGCTTCGGACAGCACTCTCGATATATTCAAATGGTTAGATGACTGTTTGTCCTGGTCGAATAACCCGATGCAGGACCAATCTGCATCTTCATCGTGGTCCACCTCGTTTCGTGGATTCAGTACAGTTCGAGCGTCAATCAAGTAGATCACTATCATCAGTCATGTCTCATACGGTTTAAGATGCTCACCTAGATGGATCATCCCATCTTCCTGCCTTTTTCGAGTCCTGATAATCCTACTCTCCTCCTTCAAAGTTTCCTCCAATCTCTCCTCAAGCAATCGGGTCAATCCAGCCACTCCCCTCTCCCTAGCCTTCGACGCGACAGGATCATTTGAGAGGTTGAGACCGGGTGTGTCGATCAATCGAAGTTGTACGGGATCGTACTGCTCGACAGCGGCAATCACCACCTGAGAGGAGAGTCTCAGGGTCGGACCGGTTGGTGCCGGCATTGAGGGTTTAATTTCGGTCATCTCGGCCACAGCTTGGAGTACTTGGGTAATCGGTGGACCGGGAGAAGTGGGCGACGAGGGTGTATCGATGGGCGAAACGGGTCCTGCAAGGCTGAGAGCGCCCATATCTCCCTTTCCGCTCGAGTCGTACTGACCCCTGCTACGGTCTTGATTGAAAGATTGAGCGAGAAGATTGATGAAGCTGAACGTCAGCCGGTCGTCTCATGAGGAAGATAGGAATATGAAAGACTTACCTCGTCTTGCCGACGTTCTTGCCGCCCGCTACAACGATGTTGAGACTCTCTGGGACCTTCCCTCGTCCCCTTCCTCGCTGCTTGCCGATTGACACCTGACTCCCGGCAGTACTTGCTCGCCATTTGGCCGTATCTCTGAAGTTTCCGTTCCCTCCATTTCCCTGATACGGGGCCATCCCATGTCTACTGGGAGTGGAATCAACCACTTGCCAAGGGGTGAATGGTCGATGAAACTGGACTGGTGAATTTGGATCCCGAACTAGGGAGGGTTTTCGATTACGTTCTGAAGGGGAAGGGGTGGCGCGGACCGTGTGAGAAGTTACAAGAGGAGGTACCTCGTCCCAGCCCCATGTGCTCGTATCGAGAAGTGGGCAGGTGATATCGGGTAAAGATAAGGATGGCCGGAGTGGCGCAGGTTCCGATACCTTATATTGTGATTTTCGTTTCCTGAGTATGGATGGCATGTGGCATGGGAGGGTGTGTGAGTATGTGAGTAGTGTATAGGTAGACAGTATGTTTGGTATGTGTAAGCAAAGCAGTGTAGAAGAAGCAGTATCTGATACTTAGATACACA
>Ga0265780_10012367_pt1 | contig 10022 bp, 14 predicted proteins | sample P1T30metagenome_FD_192432 | JGI IMG/M metagenome (GOLD analysis project Ga0265780, IMG submission 192432) | Plant litter microbial communities from East Loma Ridge, Irvine, California - P1 T30 | ecosystem: Environmental > Terrestrial > Plant litter > Unclassified | place: USA: California... | reverse complement strand
CCAGACGTGGCGAGCTGGCGCGCGGCGAGCGATGCCGAGTTGCAACCGCGCAAGATCACCGACACGATGGCGTTCATGGTCGAAAGCTGCTGGCCGTACCGCCCGACGCGTTTCGCGCTCGATCACGCCCAGCCCGACTATGACGCCGCGTGGGCGGGCTTCCCCAAGGCTGTGTTGCCGGGCGGTTGAACCCGGCGGCGTGCCCGCCTAGTCTCGCGCGATGCCCGACGCCGCGCTGAAGCTCGATAATTTCCTGCCGTTCCGGCTGTCGTTCACCTCGAACCTGGTGAGCGACCGGATCGCGCGCGCCTATCAGGCGCTGTTCGGACTCACGATCCCCGAGTGGCGGCTGGTCGCGGTGATCGCGGAAAGCGACGGCATCACCCAGCAGGCGATCGGTGCGAACACGCGCATGGACAAGGTGACGGTCAGCCGCGCCGCGATCGCCTTGGTCGAGCGCGGGCTGATCGAGCGCGCGCCAAACGCTGGTGACCGCCGCTCGCACCTGTTGCGGCTGACTGCATCGGGCCGGGCGCTGTACGAGCAAGTTGCGCCGAAAGCGCTCGAGCTGGAGCAGCGCATCTTCGGCGGCTTCGATGCCGAACGGGTGCAAGGCTTCGTCGCAATGCTACGCGAGATCGACGCGGTAGCGATGGCGGTGGAAACCGAGGATGCCGGCTAGGCGGGGGTGATCGCCAGCGGATGCGCCGCGATGATTCGGTCGCGTGTCAGCAGCCGGACGCCCAGCCGTTGCGCATGGATCAGCAGCATTTCGTCGAACGGGTCGGGGACAGGCATCGCCGGGTCGAGCATCGTCGCACAATCTTCGGCCGATAAACTGGCCAATTGCATCTCATTGGCAGCGATGAAGGCGAGCGCGACTGCGGGGTCGAGCCGACCTTTACGCTGGCCATGCCGATCGTGCTTCTGCCATTGCAGGCGCATTTCCCAGATCGAGGCGGCTGAGACGATCACCTCCGCCGTCCCGATCAGCTCACGTTCGCGTGGCGTGATCTCGTCCGGCGCGATCGCCAGCCAGATCAGGAAGTGGGTGTCGAGCAGCAGCCTCACTTGGCTTCAGGCTCGTCATCGAAATACTCTCGCCCGAACAGCTCGCGCGTCCAGGCCGGATCGTTGAACTCTTCGAGCCACGCATCATCGAGCGGTGGCCCATCATATTTGTCGAGCCCGAGTTCCTTGCGAACCCGTTCGTTGCGCTCGAAATCGAACCCGCCCTTTTTCTTGCGCGGTGGCCCGAGTTCGGCGACCGGCTTGCCGTTCTTGGTGATGATGACCTGTTCGCCCTTCGCCGCAGCGTCGAGCGCTGACGCGAAATTCGCCCGAGCTTCCCGTACTGACATTTCCATGACGAGGCCCCTTGTGTACGCGAGTGTACACGATGGGCCGCACAATCACAATCGAAGTCGCGTCATATTGGATAGGACGTATTATCCGGCCGCACCCTGCGCGCGGCAGCGATCGGAGCAGAACTTCACGTTCTCCCAATCGCGCTGCCACTTCTTGCGCCATGCGAACGGTCGCGCGCACGCGGCGCAGGTCTTGGTCGGCAGGGTGAGCTTCTTGTGGGCCATGCGTGCGTAACGCACGAAACGGCGGTAACGTTCTACAGCAACCCGAAGCGTGTCAGGTCGGCGCGCAGCACATCCGCGTCGGTGAACAGCAGGCCGTGGATGCCGACCGCGTTTGCCGCCGCGACATTATCGGCGCGATCATCGATGAACACGGCGTCAGCCGGCGCCACGCCGAACCGATCGAGCGCGAGGTGATAGATGGCGGGATCGGGCTTGGTCAGCAGCTCGTCGCCCGAGACGACGATATCGCGGAAACGGTCGAAGATGTCCGCCTCGCGCTCACGAAACGGCGGCCAGAACTCGTGCGAGAAGTTGGTGATCGCGTAGAGCGGCACGCCGCGAGCGTCGAGCTGCTCGACGAGTCCGCGCATCCCCGGCAGCATGTCGCCGAGCTGCTCGATGAAACGCGGCCCCCAGGCGGCGATCAGGTCGGCGTGTTCGGGGTGCGCGAGGCTAAGCTCCGCCGATGTATCGGCGAAGGCGCGGCCAGCGTCATGCTGGAAGTGCCATTCCTTGGTCGCGACATCGCGCAGGAACGCATCGAGCGCCCGATCGTCGTCGATCAGGCGCTCGTAGAGGAACCGTGGGTTCCAATCGAACAGGACATTGCCGACGTCGAAAATGACGACAGACGGCATTCCCGCCACAATCAGCCCTGGCGGGCCTTGAAGCGGCGGTTGGTCTTGTTGATGATATAGGTGCGGCCGCGACGGCGGATCACGCGGTTATCGCGATGCCGGTCCTTGAGCGACTTCAGGGAATTGCGGATCTTCATGATCGATTCGCTTCTTGGTTCAGGGGTTCGTGAAAAGAGGCGCTCGCCTATAGTCGGCACCCCTCCAAGTCAAGGCGGCGCGCCCGGTAAAAATCTCGTGCCGCCGACACATTGCTGACAAATCCGTGGAGCTCAAGCGGGATACGATCACCCCGCGCGAGCGTTTCACCAGAGTAACGAGCGCGCTCGTAAGGTAAGGAAGCAAGACCATGAAAGCCTTCATCACAATGGCGATGGCCCTCCCCGCGCTCGCGCTGGCGGGATGCGCGACGTCGAGCGGCGGCCCGGTCCAGGTGACCCGCTTCCACCTCGGCGCGCCGGTGGTGAAGGGCACGCTCGCGGTGGAGCCGATGGCGGGCGGCTCGCCGGCCAGCCTCGAATTCAAGACCTACGCCGCCGCAGTGCAGACCGAGTTGCTCAACTACGGCTACGGCGTACCGGCGGCTGGAGATGCGGGTCAGTTCCTCGCCGTCGTAGGCTTCACGCGCACCACCGAGGAAGACGGGCCGGCACAGCGCTCCGGCGTTTCGCTCGGTCTCGGCGGTGGCGGCTTCACCGGCGGCGGACGGCGCGGCGGTGGCGGCGGGATCGGCCTCGGCGGCGGGATATCGTTCCCGATCGGCAAGCCCAAGCAGCATTATGTGATCCTCACCGAGCTGTCGGTGCAGATCAAGCGCCGCAGCGACGCGACCGTCGTCTGGGAAGGCCGCGCGCGCACCGCCGCCCCTGAAACGGCGGCGGCATCGCAAGCCGACGTCGTCGCGCACAAACTGGCGAATGCCCTGTTCCGGGGCTTCCCCGGCGAATCGGGGCGCACTATCACGGTGCGATGAGCATCAGCATCAACGCCGCCTTCGACAGCGGCAACATTCGTGTCCTCGGCATCGCGGGCGACGTCGTCACCCTGGAAATCGTGACCGACACGCAGAGCGATTTCTACCAGTGGTTCCACTTCCGGGTGGCGGGCGCGAAGGGTCGCGCCCTCACCTACCGGATCGTCAACGCGGCCGGCTCGGCCTATCCGCCGGGCTGGCCGGGTTACAAGGTACGGATGAGCACCGACCGCGAGACGTGGCGGCTTGCGCCGACGCGGTATGAAGCCGGGGCGCTCGAATTCCAGTCGGACGGCGAGGCCGAGCTTGTCTGGTTCGCCTATTTCGCGCCGTACACGATGGACCGGCATGACGCGCTGATCGCCCGGATCGCACGCGAACCCGGCGTGAGACACCGCGAACTTGGCCAGACGCTTGACGGACGCGCGATGGACTGCCTCACCATCGGCGGTGGACCAAAGCCGGTGTGGCTCTACGCCCGCCAGCATCCCGGTGAGACGATGGCCGAGTGGTGGATGGAAGGCGCGTTGGAGCGCCTAACCGACACGGCCGATCCGGTGACGGCAGCGCTGCGCGCCAAGGCGACGTTCCACATCGTCCCCAACATGAACCCGGACGGCAGCTTTCGCGGCCATCTGCGCACCAATGCAGCCGGCGTGAACCTCAACCGCGAATGGCACGCGCCGACGCTGGAAAAGAGCCCGGAAGTGTTGTGCGTACGCGACGCGATGGACGCGACCGGCGTGGCCTTCGCGATGGACATTCACGGTGACGAATCCATCCCCGCCAATTTCATCGCCGGGTTCGAGGGCATTCCCAACTGGACCGACGCGCAGGGCGAGCGGTTCTATGACTTCCAGCGCCGCCTGACCGCACATACCCCCGATTTCCAGATGGTCCACGGCTACGGCAAGTCGGCGCCGGGCAAGGCCAACCTTACGATGTCGACCAACCAGATCGCCAACCGTTTCGGCGCGGTGGCGATGACGCTGGAAATGCCCTTCAAGGACCATGATGCCAACGCGGACGCCGAATTCGGCTGGTCGCCGGAGCGGTGCAAGCGGCTGGCGGGATCGTGCCTTGAGGTGCTGGCGGAGATGATCGACGGGCTTTGAGCGCGGCCTACCCTCCCCTCACCCGTTCGTGTCGAGCGAAGTCGAGACACTCGGCAAAGCGCATGTCCCTCGACTTCGCTCGGGACGAACGGAGGGTTGGAGGTCAACCCAGCGGCCAGCGCGCGACGGTATCGTAGCGCGCGCCGGCGCTCCCCAGCGTGCTTTCGAACAGGATGAGATGCTCCATCCGGAACGGCGCGGTCGCCAGCCCCGCGTGCGCGGCGCGCCAGCGCTCGATCTCGTCCGGATCAGCGGTGCGCGGCAGGCGGGCGAGTGTGATGTGCGGCAGATAGGCTCGGCCCTCGGGCGGCAAACCGAGTCGGACCAGCGCATGATCGACCTTGCGGTGGAGCGCCGCCAGCGCGTCGTGCGGGGTCAGCCCCGCCCATAACGCGTCGATCCGCCCGCGCCGGTCGAACGCGCCGACGCCGCTGACCGCTGCGGTGATCGCCGCGGCATGGACATGGCCGAGTTCGACCGCGATATCCTCGGCCATGCGGCGATCGACCTCGCCGATATAGCGGATCGTCAGGTGGATTTGCTCGTCGTCCTGCCAGCGCGCGTCGGCGATGCCGTCCAGGATTTCGGCGAGACGCTCGCGGACGGCACGCGGCGGGCGGAGAGCAACAAAAAGTCGGTGCATGGCAACACACCATTAACAGAAGACAACAACATCGGAATTAGGCGGATTTGCTTGAAAACGCTCTCGCAAACGCCGATATTCGCGGTGAACCGGCACGTGGCCGGTCCAAGGAGATGTATTACAATGGCCAACTGGTCTGATCCCCGTCCCGGCGCAGCCCCCTTCGGGGCGGACTCGGCGGCGCGCGCTGGCGCGTTCGACGCGGGTCTGCGCCGCTATATGTTGTCGGTCTATAACTACATGCTTTCGGGCGTGCTGCTCAGCGGCATCGTAGCGCTCGGCTTCGTCGCCAGCGGTATGGCCGCTCAGGTGTTCGGCGGCCCCGGCCTGCTCAAGTGGGTCATCAGCTTCGCGCCGCTCGGCTTCGTGTTCGGCATGAGCTTCGGCGGTGGTCGCATGTCGGCTGGCGCGTTGCAGGCGATGTTCTGGGGCTTCGCGGTGGCGATGGGCCTGTCGCTCTCGACGATCTTCCTGGTCTATTCGCCGATCGCGATCGCTCAGGCGTTCTTCGCGGCATCGGCGGCGTTCGGTGGCCTCAGCCTCTACGGCTACACCACCAACCGCAACCTGTCGGCGATGGGCACGTTCCTGATGATGGGCCTCGTCGGCCTGATCGTGGCGAGCCTGCTCAACCTGTTCTTCCACTCGGGTCCGCTCGATCTGGTCATCAGCTTCGTCGGCGTGCTGATCTTCGCGGGCCTCACCGCCTATGATACGCAGCGTACCAAGAGCCTGTATGCACAGGTCGCTGGAACCGGGGCGGAGCAGCACACGATCATCATGTCGGCGCTGAGCCTGTACCTCGACTTCATCAACATGTTCCTGTTCATCCTGCGTCTGTTCGGCAGCCGCAACTAAGCGGCGGACGAACCACCAAGATCGGGAAGGCCCGGCGGAGCGATCCGCCGGGCCTTTCGCTTGCCCGAAGGGATCACGATGCGCCTCAAGATCGACGTAGAGCTGGATTATGCGATCGACGGCGTGAGCGACACGCTGCTGATGGTGCAGGCCGCCGCGCTGCCCGATCAGCAGCTCGAATATGACAATCTGCTCGTCTCGAGCAGCGAACCGCTGCGCGCCACGGTTGGCACCGACGATATCGGCGTCCGCTGTTGGGTGCTTGCCGAAGGATGGTTCCGCGTCACCTATCAGGCGATCGTCGCGGTCGATCGCCCCGATGTCGCGCTGGCGGCGCTCGGCGCGACCGCACCGCGCCTGCTTCCGCCCGAGACGGTGCCGTATCTGATGCCGAGCCGCTATTGCCCGTCCGACCAGTTCGAAGGGTTCGTCGCGCAAACCTTCGGCGATCTGCGTGGCGGCCCGCTCGCTGCGGCGCTGACCGAGTGGGTGGGTGATAACCTCATCTACACGTCAGGCAGCAGCACCGGCGCCACCACTGCGCTGGAGACCTTCGCCAACCGTCACGGCGTCTGCCGGGATTACACCCATCTGCTCGTCACACTTGCCCGCGCCGGCGGCATCCCGGCGCGCTGCGTCTCCGCGTACGCGCCCGGTGTCGATCCGCCCGATTTCCACGCCGTCGCCGAACTGTGGCTGGATGGCGCGTGGCGGCTGGTCGATGCGACCGGCATGGGCAGCGCGCGCGATCTGGTGCGGATCGCGGTCGGCCGGGACGCGACCGACATTGCTTTCATGACGACCTTCGGCGCGGCGACGCTGAACCAGCAGCAGATCAAGGTGGCGCTGCTCGACGCATGACGCGCCGGAACGCTCGCGACGTTTCGGTCGTTCTCCTCCCGTAACCGCCAGGAGAACGGCCATGACAGAGGACGATACGCAACGCGATCCGGACAGCGAAACCGGCGCAGTCCACCACCCCCGCCAGGATGCTGGCCAGGACGAATCGATCGCCGCACGACTCGAGCGCGACCCGGCCAACCCCGAAGCGAAGCTCGATCGCGGGCTGGACGAGTCGATGGACGCGAGCGATCCGCCCTCGACCAGCCAACCCAGCAGCAACGACGCGCCACCGGCATCATCGGGATATGATGAGGAAGCCGAACGCAAGTTGCAGCAGGAAAAGTCGGCCTGATATCCTCCCGCGCGCCGGCGGGGCGGGAACCGCGCGCACCGCATTGAACGAACGAAAATGTCGCCGCTGTTACCGTAAGGTTACGGTCCGGTCTCCGTTCGTCGCAACCTTTGTTGCATCGCAACACGGAATATGATGCGATGTGAATATCGGGCGACGGCGCGTTAAGCATGGCGTTAACCATCTCGGCGCATCATCCTCCGGTTCAACACGGTGAGCGGGGTGGATTTATGGGTGCGCGCATGAAGCCGGCGAATGGTGCGGTCACGCTGGCGGAGATGAAGGAGTTTGCGGGGTTCTCGTCGGCGACGCAGCGCTACGTGCGCCGTTCGCTCGACATCGGGCTGGATCGCGACGATGCGATGAGCCGGTGGTCGCGCGATATCGTCGAAGCGGCGAGCATCCGGGCACAGGCACGGCTATACGGCCGCCTGCCCGACATCCGGCAGATGATCCCCGACGATAGCGGCCTCGACGCGGTCGAGCCGTTCCTCGCCCCGCTGATGACCGTGACCGCGTTCGATCTGGGCCAGGGGCGGCTGACCACCTTCTCGGCCTATCGCTTCCTCTACGAGCGGCTGATCGGCGCCGAGGTGCGGCCGTGGCTACCGGCGGCATTCTGCGCGGCGGCGGCGCTGCCGCAGCTCCATCCCGATCTGCGGCGCAAATTGCTCCAGTCGATCAGCGAAGCCGCGGCGACCGCCTCGGGCTGGTCCAACCGGCAACCCGCCTTCTATCCGAAATGGGTGGAGAAGGTGGAACCCAACGCGGTGCGGAACTGAACGGAACTCCGTAACTCTTCCCCCTCCCGCTTGCGGGAGGGGCTGGGGGGGGCCTGTCCAGCAGCGTTCCGGGCGGTTGCCAGCCCCTCCCCTAACCCCTCCCGCAAGCGGGAGGGGGACAGATGGTAGACCACCTTACCGGCACGCACGCCAGCCGGTCGCACCTCTCGCTGCCTGATCGAGATGCAGATGGTTGCGGTGCGCGGCGTTATACTCGGGCGACAGCACGGTCGCGAACAGCTTGCAGGCTCCGTTGCGAACCGTGTGGAGAAAGGTCGCGCGCGGGCCGTCGCCTTTCCAGTCGTCGGTCACCGTGATGCGCGTGCCATCCGCCAGCCGGAATGCCGCGACGTCGATCGCATCCGCGCTGCCATGTTCGCTGAGCGTGGTCGTGCTGCCTCGGATCGGCCGGCAGTTATACGTGCCGAGTTGCTCGATCGCGATCACCGGCGCGCCGAGATAGCGCTGGGCGGCGGGCTGGACGATATTCCATTCCCACATCGCCAGCCCCGCCGCGACCGGGCACGCCATCACCGGCTCTGCAGGCGCAAGCGCGATACGGCGCGCGCCGCCGCCCGTGAGGCGGAGGCCATCGGTGTAGCCGCACACGCCGTCCTTGATCGGCGGCGTGGCCTCGAACCGAACGCCGGCCTCGGTGAGCAGCCTTTCGCACTTCGCCCCGGCGCCATGCAGCCCGGCGAGCTAGCGCCCGGTGAACAGCCCGATCGGCTGGCTCAGGTGCAGCGGCGTCCACGGCAAATCCTGTGGGTTGCTGCGCAGGCCGGCGATCGCGGCAAGGATCAACACCAGCAGCAGCGCCGCGACCAGCACCGCCAGCGCGGCGCTTCGAACCGCCGCCATCACCCGCGCTTCGCGTTCGCCACCGGCTCGGCGGTTATCGGATAGCCGAGATCGTCCGGGATGCAGAGGTGCGGCACGCCGCCGCGATCCTCGGTCCAAGGTGAAACGGTGCGGATCGGAAACGCCAGCGCGTCCGCGCGTGCGTCCGCAAAGCCGCCATAGCGCGCGAGCCGTTCGAGGTTGCGGTGAGTCGGGAAGATCACGCGCTGCCGGCCCGCTTCGGCGGCGTCGAGCACATCCTGCGCGCTCGCCCAGAAAACGCGGGTATTCTCGGTTGCATCGACCACCGGCTCCGGCGCGCCGGCGGGGTGCGCGGCGAGGTAGAAGCGCGTGTCGAAAACGCGGCGCTCGCGGCCCGTCGGCAGCCAGCGCGCGAACGGCACCAGCAGTTCGGGGTCGATCGCGAACCCACCCGCATGCAGCGCCGCCCCGAACGCCAACCCGTCGTGCAACGCCGCGCGCAAACGCGCGAGTGCAGCCGCGCCTGGCATCGGCGTGAGGCCGATCGGCACACCCGCTTCCTCGATCGTCTCGCGAATCGCGGCGATACGCCCGGCGATGTCCTCGGCGTCTCCGCCGAAGACCGCCGCGAGCGCATGGTCACCCGGATCGACCCGCCCGCCGGGGAACACCGTCGCGCCGCCCGCGAATGCCATCGTCTTGGCGCGCTCGACCATCAGCAGCTCGGGCGGAGCGCCGGTGCGATCACGGAAGATCACCAATGTTGCGGCGGGAACCGGAGTTTGCGGATCTTGCATCGCCAGCCGATCTAGGGTGGCGCGCTGCGCACGGCAATCCGGCGCGCCGCTACTCGACCTGCGCCGCGCCCTCGCGGGTCTCGCCCAGGCCCCAGATCGTCACGAGGAGCGCCATCGCCACCACCGCGATCGTGTACCACAGCCCCGAATACGGGTTGCCGGTGCGTGCGATGATGTACTGGCTGATGAACGGCAGGAAGCCGCCGAAATAGCCGGTGCCGATGTGATAGGGAATCGACATCGAACTGTAGCGGATCCGCGGTGGGAACATCTCCGACAGCAGCGCCGCGACCGGCCCGAAGGTCAGCCCCGCGAGCGCGCCGAGCATCAGGATCGCGATCAGCATAACGCCGATGTTGCGGATCGACGGCACGACCTTGTCGAGCTGATATCCCGCCTGAGTCAGTGCAGCGTCGAGGCCCGCCGGGCTGGTGTCGCGCACCGCCTCGCCGCCGATCAGAACCAGCGTTACCGGGGTACGCCCCTTGCGGTAGGGCACGCCCTTCTTCGAGAAATAGTCGAGCAAAGTGCCGCACGCGTCGGGCTGCTTGGCGGCGAACGGATCGTATCTGCAATGCGGCCCCGAGACGACCACCGGCGCCCGCCGCGA
>Ga0265780_10012366_pt1 | contig 10022 bp, 6 predicted proteins | sample P1T30metagenome_FD_192432 | JGI IMG/M metagenome (GOLD analysis project Ga0265780, IMG submission 192432) | Plant litter microbial communities from East Loma Ridge, Irvine, California - P1 T30 | ecosystem: Environmental > Terrestrial > Plant litter > Unclassified | place: USA: California... | reverse complement strand
GGTTGGCGCCACGAATCGCGTGCATGTCGATGACGTTTTTCAGGTCCGCGACGTAGGTGTTGATGTAATCGTGTCGATGGGTGGTGTCGGCGCGCAGGGCTTTCTCGTGGGTCATGCGGGTGACGCCGATGACACGCTCGGCGAGCAGCTCGTTGGCTTTGTTCTCGATCCACTTGGTGATGTGCGAATCAGCCGGACCGCCATTGGTGGGGTTGTACTTGAAGCCACCACTCTCGGGCGGATTGTGCGACGGCGTGATGACGATGCCGTCAGCCAGTCCTGACGTACGGCCGCGGTTGTAGCAGATGATCGCGTGGGAAACCGCCGGGGTCGGGGTGTATTCGTCGCCCTCGGAAATCATCACGGTGACGCCGTTGGCCGCCAGCACTTCCAGCGCCGTGGCGGCGGCCGGGGTCGACAGGGCATGGGTATCAGCGCCAAGGAACAGCGGACCATCAATGCCGTTGGCCTGGCGGTACAGACAGATCGCCTGACTGATGGCCAGGACGTGCCATTCATTGAAGCTCAGCTCGAAGGAGCTGCCGCGGTGCCCGGAGGTACCAAAGGCGACACGCTGGGTCGCCACCGACGCATCGGGCTGGCCGGTGTAATAGGCCGTCACCAGACGAGGAAGATCGACCAGCAATTCTGCGGGTGCCAGTTTGCCCGCGAATGGACTGATACTCATGCGAAACCTCCGTGGATGAAAAAACAGGAAATGACAAAAAGAAAGATCCCCGACGAACCGGGAAATAACCTGAAACACCGACTGCGCGGCAGTTTACTGGCAGTTGGACCGTTGCGCTCGGCTATCGATCCGTAACGCCCTGAGACAATTGGCCGGGGACGGCTAAAGTTGCCACCACGCGGGCAGAAGCTGCTGGATCTTGCGCTCGGCGAAGCGGTCATCGATCAATACCACCACGCCGCGGTCGTCCTGGCCGCGGATCACCCGTCCCGCAGCCTGCACCACCTTCTGCATGCCGGGGTACAGATAGGTGTAGTCGTAACCGGCACCGAATAACAGGCTCATGCGCTGTTTAAGTTGCTCGTTCACCGGGTTGATCTGGGCCAGCCCCAAGGTCGCGATGAACGCGCCAATCAAGCGCGCCCCCGGCAGGTCAATGCCTTCGCCGAAGGCGCCGCCGAGTACCGCAAAGCCAATGCCTTGACTGTCCGGCGTAAAGCGATCAAGAAACGCCTGCCGATCAGCCTCCCCCATGCCCCGTGACTGCTTCCACACTGTCACTCCCGGATGGCTGCGCTCCATCAGCTCGGCGACCTGCTGCAGGTAATCGAAGCTGCTGAAGAATGCCAGGTAGTTGCCCGGCCGGGCTTCGAACTGACGGGCGATCAGCTCGACGATCGGCGCCAGCGACGCCTGCCGGTGAGTGAAACGGGTGGAAATACGGCTGACGATTTCTACATCCAGCTGCGAGCGCTGGAACGGCGACTCGACGTCGACCCAGGCCGTCGTGTCAGGCAAGCCCAGTAGGTCCCGGTAGTAATGGCGCGGATTGAGCGTCGCGGAGAACAACACGGCGCTGATCGCGGCAGTCAGGCGTGGGCGCACAAATCCGGCCGGCACCACATTGCGCAGACACAGGCGCGACAGCGCTTTGCTGCCCAGTTCGCGCTTGCTGATGTCGAACAGAAAGTGCTCGTCGAACAGTTCAGCGATGCGCCCGAACTGAATCGCCTCGAAGTAGAAGCTCTGCAGTTCACCATTGGCGGCATGCGGGTGTTCGTTGAAGTAATCGCCGAACGTCGTAATGCACTGGCTAAGGGTGTTGAGAAACCTGGCTGGCGTGGCTGCGTACGCCTGATAAGGCGCCAACTGCTCCTTATGCAGAGCGTTCCACTCGCGATTGAGCCGCTGCAGGGCTTTCTTCACCGGCTCCGGGGCACTCTGGCGCACCTGATTCATGCTGTGCTGATCAAGGGTCGCGCTGTACATTTGCCGCGCCCGTTCGACCATGTTGTGCGCCTCGTCCACCAGCACTGCAACGCGCCACTGATTGAACTGACAGAGGCCAAAGAGCATGCCGCTGAGGTCGAAATAGTAGTTGTAGTCGGCGATCACCACGTCCGCCCAGCGCGCCAGTTCCTGGCTCAGGTAATAGGGGCAAATTCCGTGGCGCAGCGCCACCTCGCGCGTACCCGCCTGATCAAGCCACGGCGCAGTCATCGCGTCGGCCCGCGCTGCGGGCAGTCGATCGTAGAACCCCTTGGCCAGCGGGCACGAGTCGCCATTGCAGGCGTTTTCCGGGTATTCGCAGGCCTTGTCGCGCGCCACCATCTCAAGCACCCGCACACCCAGTTGCGGAGCGCTGCGCGCGATGACACTCAGGGCATCCAGCGCCAGCTTGCGCCCCGGCGTTTTTGCAGTAAGGAAAAACACTTTGTCCAGCTTGCGGGTCGGCGCGGCCTTGAGCATCGGAAACACAGTGCCGATGGTTTTGCCAATACCGGTGGGTGCCTGCGCCATCAGGCATCGCCCGGTGCTCACCGCCTTGTAGACGGACTCGGCCAGCGCCCGCTGCCCGGTACGGAAATCCGGATGGGGAAACTTCAATGCACTCAGCCCGTGGTCACGCGCCTCGCGGTGCGCCAACTCTTGCCGGGCCCAGCGCAGAAAAATGCCCGCCTGGGCCTCGAAGAAAGCCTGCAGCTCGGGCGCCGTGAAGCGTTGCTGCACAAGGGTCTCGTGCTCGCTGATGATGTTGAAATACACCAGCGCGAGATTCACCTCGGTCAACTGCATTTGCTGGCAGAGCAGCCACCCGTACACCTTGACCTGAGCCCAGTGCAGTTGACGATGATTGGCAGGCAGGCTGGCGAGATCGCCGCGGTAGGTCTTGACCTCCTCAAGCTGATTGAGCTCCGCGTCATAACCATCTGCCCTGCCGCGGATCGTCAGCTCATGAAACACCCCGCTCAGTGCCACCTCAGACTGATACCCGGGCCCGCGCCGAGCTGCCACCGTTCGATGGCCGACAATCCCCTCCTGCGCCGTGGGCGACGGCGTAAAACGCAAATCCAGATCCCCCGCCTTCGCCGTGAACTCGCACAACTCCCGCACCGCCACCCGATAACCCGTTTCAGGATCGGCAGCCGCCACCGGCACAGACGCCACGGGCGCTGCACGCGAATCGGATGAAAGACTGGAAATGGAAGTCACTGAACGGGCAAACCAACGATCGGAACACTGGACGGACGTACAGATAACAGCTCAAAGCTGCGCAGGCAAATGCAAACGGATTGACGGGCAGAAATCGCACAACCGCGAGCCTATCGCATCGTGCATATTCCAGGTACCGACTAACCCAACGACACAGCTCATCGACTATCGACCATCAAATTGGATGATCCACCGCATTCGCCAGCAAGCCGGCTCCTACAGGGCGGTGTTCCGCCAGTGGGACCGGCTTCAGCCGGGAAGCTTATGATCTGCTTTTGATCTTGATCTTGATCTTGATCTTGATCTTGAAAATCCAAGCCTCACCCCAACCGCTCTTGCCCCAACGCATTCCTCACAATCACCAGCATCGACTCAATATTCTGCGCCCAATCCACCGTCCCGCTGATCCGCAAACTCTGCTGATGCAACCCCCTCGCGCTGAACAACTCCCCCGGCGCAACTACGATTCGTTGCTCCAGCAACCGATTGAACACCCGCGCCGTATCCACCCGATGCTTGCTCTCCAGCCACAGCGACGCCCCGCCGCGAGGCCGCAAAAATCGGACCTCGTCCCCCAGATACAGCTCAACCGCGCCCGACAACTCATCCATCCGCAACTTCAAGCGGCTGCGCAACTCATGCAGATGCCGGTCCAGCTGCCCCGACGCATAAAGCCGCGCAACCGCCTTCTGCCGAACCGGCGGTAAACGAAACGAACGCAGCACCCACTGCTCGTGCCAGAGCGGGCGCGAATGGCGGCTCAACAGATAGCCAAACGGCGCCTCCAGCCCGATCGTCTTGTCGAACGCGCCCAACACCAACAGGCGCTGTGGGTCGATCAGATCCCGGAACGGCGGATGGCCCTCCTCGAAACACAGCGCCCCATGGCAATCGTTCTCCAGCACCCACAGCCCGTGAAGGTTCAATACCTCTGCCATCTGCGCGCGCCGCTCGCGAGGCTGAAGCTGGCCGCGGACCGGGTCCATCTGCGAGGAAATGATCGCCATTTTCACAGCCTCTCGCTGGATCACCGCACCCAGGTCGTCCACGTCTATTCCGCCGTGGGCGTCGGCAGAGACCTCGATCACCCGGATGCCGAACGACTGCAGTGTGCGCAGAATCCCCCAGCCACACGGCGACTCCACCAAGACCGCGCAGTCCCGCAATTGCAGCGCCTTGATGACCGCCTTCAAGACGGCGGTCTTGTCCGGCCCGATGAACACATTGTCCGGGTGCCAGCAATGCTCGGTCGACGAGGTGTAGTAACCGGCCAGCGACGTGCGTAATTCAATATCGCCGAACGGCTGGAACTGCGGGTCGGGCGGGCAAGGATAATGGCGCATGAGGTCGCGCTCGGCGCTGAGCAGCGCGCCGTGAAGGGACACCATCAACGTCGGCTCATCGACACCAAAGATGAACATGTCAGTGCGCCGTGCGCCGGCATGAAAGCGTGTAAACACATCGTCGCCCTCGCAAGGGGCGTCGTGGCAGGGGTTGGGCAGCGCGTAATAACCGGATTTAGGCACGGAACAGATCCGCCCCTCCCTCTCCAGCAGGCTGTACGCGTTTTGTACGGTTGAAATCGACACCCGTAACCGTCTTGCCAGCAGGCGTAACGATGGCAAGCGCACGGCTGGCCCGGTGGAGATTTCATTGGTCAACCGCAGCAAGTAGCGATACACCATCTGGTAGGCAAAATCGGTCTTGTTGTCCATAACACCCCCCATCCGTGCGCCTGGCGCAGGGTCGTCGCAGAAAGAGCCAGGGGATCGCCCCGGCCCGTTAAACCGCCGCTCAGCGGCCTGAGATCACTTCGCTCGTCAACGTTCCCGTGAGCGGATCCACCGTCACCACCCGACGCTTGTCGGGGTCGGCTGCACGCACGCGCGCGATAATCGAACTGTCGTCGTTAAAGTCCACGCGACCCTTGGCGTAAAGCGATTGCAGTCCCTTCAAGCTCAGGCCGCTGACATCCACGAGCCAATGCTCCACCAGGTCCGGCGCGAGCTGGCCAGCCAACGCCTTGTGCAGGTCACTCAGCCCGACCAGCATGCCCGGATGGTATCGACGCAGGAACGCTTCGAGCCGCGCGCCTGCGTCCACAAAGGGCGAAAACAGCAGGCACACCCACTGCGTCTCGCCCAGCCCGAATGCCTCCTGACCATAGCCTTCGGCCAGTTGCCGGCGATCCTGGATTTTTTCAGGGCTGTCATAAGCGGCGAGCGCCTGGATGATGAGCCGCCCTGGCATGCGCTTGCGGCGCATCAGTGTGGCGGCCACTTCGAGGTATTGGGCGATGCCCTCGTCGTACGAGCGATCTTCGATGAACTCGGCCCTCAAGCCCCGCAGGTGGGCCATGAGCAGCGGGTTGGCGCAGTCCGACTCACTGAAATTGAACGCCAGATCGTCGAAACGGAAGCCCAGGAAATCTGTCAGTAAGGCCCAGTGCTCATGGGCCCGAAAGCCGATGAGGTCAGCAGCCGTCAGCAAGGTGGGCGCCATGCTTCGGTGCGGGTAAAACGGCGGGCGGGTGTAGCCCGACGGTTGCGCAGCGTCGCCGTACAGCGCCTGGTAGTACTCGCTTGCAACGGTGTCGATGACGTTCAACGCTCCGCTGAAACCCAACGTGTGCCAAGGCGCGACGTTCTCTTTGCCATGCCGGGCAAGACGCGTTATCCACGCAGCGTACTGCTTTTGCTCCTTGAGCGAGTCCGCGCTGATCAGCGCATCGACGCCGTCCCCCCAACACGCAGCACGGACCATGAACTCGGCCATGCCCAGATAACAGCTGTTGCAAAAGGTGGCCCGGGCGTCCCCCGCCGTCAGGTGGCCGGCCAGCAGCAGATCGGAGCGGTTCTGCTCACGGCCTGCGCTGGAAAACGGCAAGTCCGCTTCGAAGATCTGCGCATATTGGTGGTCGATTACCAGCAGCTCGACCCGCGGATCGTCGTGCATGAACAGGGCGGAGTAGCAGCGATCGATATTGCCCATCACCGCTGAGGTAATACCGGCATGCCGCATATTGGCCACTCGCAGCCTGAACGTTGCCGGCCCCCTCGCAGCGATGGTCAACTGCGCGGCGCGCAACATGGCAACGGTGTACGCGCTGTCCTTGCCACCGCCAAACGCCACCAGCACTTTATAACCGCCGATCTTGTCGATTCCCCCCGCGGCAACTACCAGGCGTTGAATCAATAGTTGCAGCGCCGTTCGTTCGTTGCGGTTCAAATAACCTGACAAGCGTTGCAGCACTTGTTGGTATACGTAGTTCATGGCTTGTTCGTGCATGGCACTCATGGCGTCACAACCCGGTTGCCCTTAACCGACAGAATAGGGGTTTCAGAACTCATAACGCAGACGATATTCGCAGGGGCTGTAAAGGCCGCAGCACTGGCGTGGGCGGGCGCGGCATTCGGCGGCAGGTCATCAAACATTGCCTCATTCCTTGAGTTTTAATTATTGATGAGATTATCGGCCTCCGAGAAATAATTACAAGCCGGCAACCACCGACATAAAAGCAGCGGTTTTTCCGCGCACAAAGAGGCGCATTAAACAGACTTGTTTAATGGCATGAATAAACGGATGTTTAAACAGAGTGGATAAAGCAGGAACAGCAAACCCGCTCGGCTGACGCAACTCCATGGGATCAGTCACATAGGAATGTTGTGAACGTCGTTTATAAAACTAAACTTCAATAAACAAAAAGCCTTCCGGACTTTGCGGGAAGGCTTGAATGTGACCTGTGACCTGTGACGTGTTGGCTACCTTCTACCGGTCTCCAACCTGATCCCGACGCCAGGTCAAAGCGTCGAGCATTCAATAAGCGCGATGATCTGCGCTCAGGATGGATCAACCTCAACCACGATGCGACCACCGACCGGGCAGCCGTCCATCAAACGATGGGCTTCGACCAACTGATCGAACGGGAACACTTTGGTGATCTGCGGAACCAGCATGCCATCGGCCGTCATCTGATTGATGTCGCGCAATGCACGTTTGATCGCCTCTTCGTCCTGCTTGATGCCCAGCTCAGGCTTGCCGGTGAAGTTACCCACGCAATGCACGAAGAACTGGATGTTCTTCTGGAACGCCGCACACGCCGGAAACGGGGTCTGGTTACCGCCCTGCAGCCCGTAGAGAATCAGGCTGCCACGAGGCGCCAACACATCGCCCAGCATCGACATCTGTGGACCGCCCAGGCCGTCCAGAACGATGTCCACGCCACGGTTGTCCGTGTACTTGTTGATCGCCAGAAGCAGATCCTGCTCCTCGGTGACGATCACCTTGTCAGCGCCCATCTTCAGCAAATACTCGCGGCAGGTGTCGGTCTTGGTCGCCGCGATCACCTTGATCCCCAACGCCTTGCCCAATTGCACAAAAGCAGGACCCGCACAGTGACTGGCATCGGTCACCAGCGCCGTTTGCCCGGGTTTGGCCCGCGCCAGCTCGACGAACGCGAAATAGGCCACCAGCATCGGCGTGTAATGAACCGCCGCTTCATTGGGGGTCAGCACGTCGGGATACAGGGTAACGGCGTTACGCGGCAGCAGGATCAACTCGCCGTATACCGGGTGTACGTTAGGGTCTGCCGAGGGAAAGCTGGCAACTTTGTCGCCGACCTTCAAATCGCTAACACCTTCACCCACGGCGGTGATCACACCCGCCATTTCGGAACCCAGCCCGGCAGGAAGGCGGGCCTGGGATGAAGCCAGATTTTGTCGCCACAGCACGTCGTACCAGGTGACGCCGATTGCCTGAACGCGCACTTGCACCTCACCGGGTGCAGGCAACGCGACGGGCAGCTCTTCTACTTTGAGCACCTCGGCCGGACCGAACTGATGAAAACGGATCGTGCGGGACATTTCGAACCTCGCCTTATGAACCTTGATGCCATGAACTCTATCCGGGCGCTGCCGGTAACACTATCAGTGGCTATTAATAGTCGACATGCCTGCCATCGATTGTGATGGCGACGGCGGCTGCCGGATCTGCGTCGACCGTCCCGGGCCTGCAGGGCGCACATTGTTGTGTGCCTGTGGCGACATTGCAACCCGGCGCCGTGAAACGCCGGGTTGTACGCGTGCGCCCTGCTCTGCACCGGTCCAATTTAGCTGGATTACAAATGGCCAGTATGTAGGGTTGGGTCGCTTTCTGCTCGCAAGGTTCACATGACACGCCTGGACGTACGGCAAAAGCCCGCGAGAAACGCATTTACACTGCTGTAGGAAAATTCAACAATGCAGACCGCCGGTATTTACCCGTAATATCCTTGGCTGAGCTGAACACGTGGCGCGCGTCTGGGCCGCCCATGAATCGACCAATGTCCCCGAGACCCCCGTCATGAATCGCAACGACCTGCGTCGCGTTGACCTCAATCTGCTCATCGTTTTTGAAACACTGATGCATGAACGCAGCGTCACCCGCGCCGCCGAGAAGCTGTTTCTCGGCCAGCCGGCGATCAGCGCAGCGCTGTCGCGTCTGCGCGGGCTGTTCGACGATCCGCTGTTCGTGCGCACGGGGCGCAGCATGGAGCCAACCGCACGAGCGATCGAGATCTTTGGTCTGCTGTCCCCTGCGCTCGATTCCATCTCAACCGCTGTCAGCCGCGCGGCAGACTTCGATCCGGCCACCAGCACCGCCGTGTTCCGCATCGGCCTGTCCGATGAGGTCGAATTCGCCCTGCTGCCCCCGCTGCTCAAGCGCCTGCGCTCGGAGTCGCCGGGGATCGTGCTGGTGGTGCGCCGGACCAACTACATCCTCATGCCCGCCCTGCTGTCGTCGGGCGAAATTTCCATTGGCGTCAGCTACACCGATGATTTGCCGGCCAACGCCAAGCGCAAAGTGCTGCGCCGCAGCAAGCCCAAACTGCTGCGCGCCGACACCATGCCGGGGCCAATCACCCTGGACGACTTCTGCGCACGGCCCCATGCACTGGTGTCCTTCGCCGGCGACCTGGGCGGCTTCATCGACGAGCACCTGGAACAAATCGGACGCAAACGCCACGTCGTGCTGGCGGTTCCGCAGTTCAACGGGCTGGCGACGCTGATTGCCGGAACCGACATCGTCGCCACCGTGCCGGACTACGCGGCTGCCGTGCTGACGGCTGCGGGCGGTGTGCGCTCGGAAGAACTGCCGATCGAATCTCGCACGTTCGAGCTGCACATGGCCTGGCGCGGCTCGCAGGATAATGATCCTGGGGAGCGCTGGTTGAGGTCGCGCATTCAGATGTTTTTTGGGGATCCTGACAGCCTTTGACACCCTGCCCGCAGCGCAGGTGAGCGCTTTGCAATCCCCACCCCCTGACTCGGATCGAAGCTTACCGAGCCGCAATCCGAGGTTCGCCCATGGCACGCGCACAATTGCCCAGCCCCGCTAAACCTTCAGCTTGCGCGCCAGAAACTCCCGAATGTATGCCGCAACCTCCGGTGCATGGGTCTCCAGCGCGAAGTGCCCGGTGTCCAATAAGTGCACCTCGGCGTCTGGAATATCTTTGCGAAACGCCAGTGCTCCGGGCGGGATGAACGCTGGATCGTGCTTGCCCCACACGGCCAGCAACGGCGGCTGATGCTGACGCAGGTACGCCTGAAATGCCGGGTAGGCCGAGACGTTGGAGCGGTAGTCGAGGATCAGGTCCAGCTGGATATCTTCAGCGCCAGGCCGTGCCATGTACAGAATGTCCAGGTTGTAGCCGTCGGGCGACAGTTTCTGCGGGTCCGCACCGGTGCCGTACTGCCAGTCGCGAATAGTGGCCGGCAACAATGACGGCCGACAGGCTTCCCGGTTGGCCGGTGTGGGGTCGCGCCAATAGGCTTGCCACGGATCCCACTGGTCGCTGAAGCCT
>Ga0265780_10012364_pt1 | contig 10023 bp, 11 predicted proteins | sample P1T30metagenome_FD_192432 | JGI IMG/M metagenome (GOLD analysis project Ga0265780, IMG submission 192432) | Plant litter microbial communities from East Loma Ridge, Irvine, California - P1 T30 | ecosystem: Environmental > Terrestrial > Plant litter > Unclassified | place: USA: California... | reverse complement strand
GAGTTTCTTTCCCCGAGCACTAAAATGTAGTCTGCAAGTACTGCCTCAGTATCAAGGAAGTCCAACTCGGTATTCGAAACCGTTGGCTCCAGAAGGAGGTCCGGATTGGGGTGCAGGTACTTCGGAAGCTTTACCAGTTCGGGCTTGGTTGAGCAAGCTCCTAACAGCAGGAGGGACAGGAGTAGACAGATAACTAGCCACCTCGGGACTAGACTTACTTGATTCTGTAAGCATCTTTTGCACTGCATCTGTATTCCCCTTAATCTTCGCTAGACCTGACCGCAGGGTCAGTACTTGTAGTCGGTCCGCTGCTTGAAGTCTCGCTAGTTCCTGTAAGCTCCCTTGCAAGGTCTGTAAGTGTTCCTTGGTACTCGATAGCTCCGAGGCCATTCTCTTGTAGCTCTTGTAAGTCATATACCCCGCCAGGCTTAAGACTATTGACACTACTAGTATTTGCACCAGTCTTGACGTAAACATGTGAGATCCCCAATTTCTTGTACACTGCTCGTTCCAGGATCACGATGCTAGCATCAGTGCCCATCCAAGAGAACACACCTACGATTAGGATTGTCCAGTTATAGGAGAACCCCATGATATTACAGAGAGTGCTAGTCATAGCCATTATAAATACACTGGCCATAACAGCGAACATCATTCGGGAAAGTTTGATAGTCTTACCTGCTCGCCACTGACGAGAGATATAACCAAGTGCAGCTCCAACGATGGATACTAATACCATCATCACTGTTTCTGCATGTCTCCCTAGAGTGGCGAGCGAATCCATACTTTACAACTCCACTATGCCATTGGCATATTTGTTAGGACCAACCAGAGTCAGCACTTGCTTACGTCCTGGGCCGCGAGTGAAACTAATATGCACCCAAGTAGGCTCCAGAATCAATTGATCGAAACCAATCTGAGACTTAGCTAGGGCGCGGACGATCTTAATAGGGGACCCGAAACTAGGGCACCGGAAATCAACAGCTTCACCAAGAGCATGCTGAGAGTTAGCTACTCCACCTACAGCTCGATTCAAATCTGGGTTACGATACCAGGAATTAACAAGCACCGGACCACCAAGGAACTCACGTACCTGATCCATTGCTAGTGCAGTGCGATACACATTGGCTTCATGCTCAGGGTATACATAGTTGTCTATGCCGAGCTTGTCAGCCGTATCAGATTTAATAACTTCTGCGTTAGTAAAGTATTTCGAATTAATCATCTTACTCTCCGCCCCCACCACCACCTGTATCAGGAGGAGGAGGTTCAGGGGCAATATAATTAGGAATAGTCATCATTGGCGAGCCTATCATAAGCATGTCATCAGCTATGCCAACACCAATTACTTGGAATGCATAATTAGTAGTTACAGTATCCCAGACATTAAGAAAGATCTGGCCATTACCTACGTAATCCGCAGTCAAGTTATCAAAGGCTGAGCGGCTATAAGCTAGTTGCCCAGCTCGTGCACCACTAACATTAACTACAGCAGGACCTATTCCAATGTCTACCATGTTACCAACTTCAGCATCGTTAAGTGCGAATCCAGTAATACCCCCTCGGTATAATCCAAAAGCATTTAAGAATCCTCCACCTCCTTTAATAACTCCAGCACTAGTCATAGGGAATGGGAAATCCTCTTTAAGTCCAGCATACTCTCTGGCATCAAAGACTGTGACTAGATCACCTGCACTAATATCTACAAGAGCTGGCATCTGGAAGGACCGCAAGAATCTCATTGCTTCCGTGGGCGGGACCCCACTGGATCCTCCGCCACCAGGCAGGACTCCTGATAGCACCTGTGTCAAGATATGAAGGGCATTATAAATATCAGCCATATCTGGGAACAAGGCGGGGTCCTGAGTCTTGGGTTGCTCCCCCAGGCCCCCCAAGTTAATCTTACTGGTATATGCCATGAGGGGTTAACTCCTTATCTGCGGCCATCTACATTGAATAGGAACTGCAAAGAGTTCATATCAAAAGCTCCTTTGACTAGCAGGTTATGGTTCTTACCCCACACATCAAAGTAGTACTTTTTTAGCAGCCCTGTCACAGTATCAGGGTCCGGGAATCCAAGCACTGGACCTAGCAAGTTCTTACCATCAAGAGTGGGAATTATGTAGACCTCAATACCGGGCCCAACCCGCACATTCTCAATCTCAACTTCACTAACTTGCACCATGTTATTTCTAACTGCTTGATACTTACCCAGTATTGCTACTCCACCATCAGTAGCTCCAAGCACATCAAAGTTAACAATGACTGACTCTCCATTATTCTTAAGTAGTGCAATGGAATCTCTGGCTGGGTCAAATAGTGCAGTGGCTTCATCCCAAACTGGGAAGGTATCTTCATGCAACAGGCGCAGTTTACCCATACGAGTCTGCACCATGTCAACAACAATCACATGGGTATAAGGCCCATTAGCATAAGGCCCATAACTAACCATGAGATAGCGAGAATTGAGATACTTAACCTTTTTCCGCATCGGAGCTACCAACTTCAATGTCACAAAGGTATTAGTAGCCTCATCAAAATCTTCGAACTCATCCCCAGAAAGGAAGTCACTAATATACGGCAAGATACTTTTAGCCCCAGTATGATGCACCTGTTGCAAGCCATAATTAGTGTAAGCAAAGTGTTGTCCAGTAGGACCTTGGCAAACTTGACCTTCCTCAATAATTCCACCCGCGCCAGTAATAGCCCGGAAACGCCAGGGGTAATTGACGTTGCCTGACCAGATAGATGATACCGCATTACCAGTGGTATAGACAACAAAGCCGTAGTCGGTTTCTTTCGCAGTAACTATTCGTCCTTTAGCATCCTGCAACTCACCAGCCCCTGCTCCAGTAACATCACTGGGAACAAAATCAAGTGGATCAGTAGCACTCGACCAAGCAAGTCCTGTTGGAGACCATGTGACCATGTAACCAGAACTGGCTAGAATACCTCCAACTGAGCCAACTTCCAGACCTTCTAGTACCACTACCTCAGCGGTAGGATTAGTAACCATTGAACCTGGAAGTATCTTATATACATTCTGGTAGCCTACGCAGATATAAGATTCCCCATTAATAGTGGCAATGCTAATTTGAGTGCCCATACCAATGAGAGGCACACCAAGCAATCGCACCCACTGGTTCTGTCTATTCACAATCCAGAGAGCATCAGTACCACTGTATTGTGCAATACCTAAATAAGCTTTATCGCTAAACAGGTATTCAATCCAGCGAAAGTTCACATTCTCTGGAGCTTGTGGCAAGTACGCACGATAGCCAACAGATTGATAACCATTGGTTGTTGGCATCACATTGTGCGCATAGTACAGTTGTGGAACCCCTCTATCTACCGCTTGGGTACTATCGGCAGGGTTAACTCCAGGGACATAAACTTGATCCCTCTCGCCAACAATGACCGTGCGACCCATGGTGGTAGATAGCAGAGGGAAGAGAGAGGACTGTAAATTTCCTCGGTATCTCAACTCTGCCATCTTGTTCTCCTTAATTAATACTTAGGCCACTCAATGGTTTCAGGGAACCCAGCTTGGTCTGGCAAGTCTCGCAGTGCTTGTCGGTAAGTGGAGATAACAGCAACCTTTTCATCATCTCCAGAATCCCGAGCAATGTTATAGGCCAAGTCTGCTCCAACCAACAGCTCATCCCGCTTAACTCGAGCTTCCTGACTAAGCCGGTTAACTCTAGCATCCGCATCTTCAACCCATTCTCCAGCTACCCATTTATAGCTAGCAGCAGGCCTAGGAATATTAGTCTGCTTATCCGTAGGCTTATGACCTGGGAGAATAATAACTTCTTGCCCAGTGTCTGTGTTAAAGTACCCAGCCTTTCGGTAATCCGGAATGACTTGCCATTGACCATCCAGGAATACTCGAATGAAGCCCTCTTCAGGAACTCCAGGAGCTTCTAGATGGGTACCATTAGGTACTTGAGGGATTACAGATCCATCAGAAAGTGTGATAGCTTTAATCTGCTTAAGCACAAAGTACGGCTCATTATCAGAATTAAATCTACGCTCCTGATACTGGGAAGGGATAGTATTAATATCCACTTCTACAGCCTGGGTAAATTGCTTACTTTCTTGGTCATACATATAGTATTTCATGATTAGGCAGGCCTTTGTTGCAATGCATTGAAGTCGGCGAACAATACCGTAGCGTAGATATCCAGGCCAGTGAATGCAGGCATAGTAATTACAAGTCCCCCACCACCTTGGACTGAGTATACTGGCATAGCTGGCAATCCGGCCACATTAATCTGGAAGCCTTGGAGCAATTTAGCTACAGTACCATCTCCACCATAACCTTGGCCCTCGATAGTAAGAGTAGCCCGGTCCTCATAGTTAGGTCCTGCGACTGAGCACTTAATCAAGTTCAAACCTTGCGGACCAGAAGCAACACCTGCAATCAGATTAGCCCCTGGAACTAGCTTCTGAGTCACCTTAATAGGATGATAGTAGCGGAACTCGATATTACCAGAACTAGGTCCAAGAGAAAATGCGCTATGGCACAGGCTCATCAAGCCAAGGAAGGTATTACTAATGCCTTGGATGCTACCTACATGAGTAAAACTAGTAGCACCTGCACTAATGTCACCCCAGAACACACCATTAACAAAGCCTTCGTACTTAATCTGGCCAAAGAATGCGCTATTGAACCAGCCCTCATTACGAATCACACTCTGGCCTGGCTTATGAGTCCAGATAGATGGAGAGAACGGCGAGTTATATGGGTAAGCTCCTGGGCTGATAAGAACCGCGTAGTCATTATCAGTATTAATAGTGCCTTCCCAGATACCAGAACCATTAAAGGAACGATCCCCCAAAGTAACTCGGTAGTGCTTAGCAATATTAACATCCGTTGAAATGTCGCAATGTTCCAGCACGCAGTACTCAGTGAATGAGCCAGGGTCACGGTTATGGAACAGAGCTGCAATATTGGCACGGTTAAACCTGCACCGTACAAACTTCTGCATGTTAGTGCCGCAGAATTCAATAAGTGCGCAAGTTCTAGCAGTGTCTCCCTTAAACCAGGCATTCTCAACTCGGGGCAAGAACGTACCACCTGAGCCACCAACAATGGTCAACATAGACTGACCTGCTGGCATGTTCTGACCATCAAAGATAGTCTGGCTAGCTCCTGAGCAATGGATGTTAACACCATGGAAACTATGGGCAGAAGAGATATTCTCCGACCACAGATACGTACCGCCATGATCCTCCAAGCAAGCATCAATCTCTTGGGCCCAGAGGATAGCACGACGAATAGCAGGAGCAGACTCCATCCCATCTCGGGCACCAAACTGACGAAGAGTTAGTGGCTTAGTACGATCCCGAAAAATGCGGCCACCATCTGTAGCTACAAATACAGCCCCTCCGTTATCTGCTGTGGTAGTATCTCCTGCTTTAACATAGCAGAGTCCACCACCACCATCACCTGGAGTATAGTAGCCCAGCAGTTGGAACACCTTATTAGCTACAGTGCTCATCAGCTTCATCTGCGCCACAGAGCTAACTACCCGAGGCAACTCAGTAGTGATGTAGCTTTCCAGAGTCATACCCTGATCTTGCAGACCAATAGCAGGAGCACCATCAGCAGCAAGTTGGATCAGTACGGCAGCTGCTGATTGGGCCTCAGGAACAGTAACTGATGGATTACCTTGAGCATCAAATGCAATGAGCTTGTTAGCTCTGGTAGCTGCATCTGGAAGCGGAGGGATAATATTGTCAGTCTGGGGAATACGAATGGTACGGTTAGTAATATCAGTGATCTGGGTATAGATAGCCTGGGTCTGATTACGCAGCACCAGAGTCTCATTACGCATCTCGACTGCTTCCAAGGCAGCCTCAATTGCAGCTTCCTCAGCATCAGAAAGTTCCTGGCTAGGGATCGGAGAAGTAACTTGCACATAAAGTACAGCTACAACAATGTCATTGAGCGCTGCTGGCTGCAAGAGCTGGAAAGTAAACTCATCAATCTCAATCCATTGCAAGCCAAGTGCTTTATAGGCACCATTCACAAAGACTTGAATCGAGTTAGTCCCAGGCACAAAGCCAAGAACATTCAAGCCTTGAGAGTCCAACCTAAATACAGTCTGACCAGCTGCGGCAGTAAATGCTACTGGGACAATACTGCGCTTAGCATTATACAGCAACTGGACATTGACTCCAGGAGACCATACTTGTGCCTGGCTAGGGTAACCACCGGGATTAAACATTTTACTCTCCTGCTGTAGCAAGGTTATTAATAGTAAGCAAAGCATACTGCTCAGCTGCTAGTTGTTGCTGAACTGCTGCTAGTTCCCGCATACCCACTGTGCTCAGTACTTGTCTAGCTGCTTCGTGCACAATAGCTTCAGGGCACTCATCAGCAATCCAAGTCTTAAATCCCGTAGGAGTAGTATCAGGGAACTGGAAAGCACCAATCAGGAAATGACTGAGAGGGAAACTAGTACGAATTTGCAGTAACTCACCTGCCATATAAAAGACATTGTCTTTATAGTACCCGTAAGCATCAACCTCATTACCTAACTGGATTACTTTCAGTTGCTGCCCCGCACAACCCAGACTTCTAGATCTAGGATCATAGTGCCAGGGGGTAATGTACTTAACTTTCCTGAATCGTGGCACCACTTCTTTAGCTGTCAAACTCGTCAAATGACTAGGTCTTTCTACCTGGCCAGCAACTTCTACTAAGTCCTTATAGTAGAAATCTTTTGTATGAGCTTTAAGCACAGACGCCCGGACAGCGGACTCAGTAAGAGCCAACTGATCCGGGCGTTTAGTGATGCCGAGAACTGCTTGTACCAGCTCGGCGTATGTCATACTTATTCCTTAGCAGTAGATTCTGCATCCTTAGCAGCTTGGTGCTCAGATACCGTACCACCTTCCAGACCAGTCCCGCCAGTAGGAGCATTAGCAGGAGTGCTGGAATTAGAATGCATTCCTTGCAATCGAGCTGCTAATGCTTGACGGGTACTATTAGGGGCTGCTGCATTACGCGGTGTGGTATTAGCTCCGCCAGTAAGTGCATTGTCCGCCGTACTCATGGGCCGGAAAGCTGGGGGCGCAACAGGAGCAGATCCATCAGTGTTAGCTTTTGGCTGATTAGCACTGATCGAATCCAGGAAGTCAGAGCCAGTATCTTCTACCGGGCCATTGATCTTCCGCTGGTAAGCCATGCGCGCCAACTCGCTTGTAGGCAACTTGACTGTATGCATGTGCGTTTCCAGATCTACCGTGGGCTCATCTTTGTCCACATAAATACGAAGAGCAGGATCCTTAAGCAGGCTATTTTGGATATATTCCTGCAGGCGCTCATCGGTAGTAGCAAACCGCTGGTTAAAGAAAGTGACCATACCTAGGCCACCAGCAGTAGCAACATTGAGATGAGCACGACGGGTCTTAAAGAGGGGAACGATGGTAGCCATTTGCTACTCCTTGAATGCAGTGTTAGTTAGGTGCGGAGGATACTGAGTGACTTAGGGGCCTAGTTCAGTACCCTCCGCTGATAGAGCTGGGAAGGTTAGGAGATTAGGAGATATTCCCTATTACCCCTCCGCTGAGACTTCGTCTACAGCTCCGGATTAAGCTGCGTCCTTCAGACCCTTAGTCAGGTTGAAGATAACAGCATTAGCTGGCGGGTTACGGCAGAGCATAGTCATTTCCGTAAGCAGCGAACCACCGATAGCATCAATACCCTGGTCAACAGCAGTACCAGCACCGTTAACACCAGTAAATGGCTTGTCAACAGTCTTACGGCTACCCAGGTAAGCCTTCTTGAAAGTGGCGATATCCACTGACAAGGCCATCTTGCTCCAGTCCTGGTTACTGTTGAACAGCTGGTGCTCAATCAGGTCGAAGCTACCACGGGCAAAGGTAAGAGTCTTGAAACGCAGACCCCAGTTAGTTTGACCATCTACCAGCTTATACTCACCGTTGAGTCGTGCGATGTCGTTAATAACACGCATTGCATGACCACCAGCAAAGATCATCCGGTAGTTACCCAGAGCCATGTCCGTGGTTTGGTTAAAGCTCGGATCCAGCATGTCTTCCAACATACGGGAATCGGTACCAGCAGACTGCGCAGTGTACACGTTAGGTGCAGTGTACGAGGGCGGGTAGTATTCCAGGTTGTTAATAACCGAGATCAGGCCATCCATGGTACGGAACGGTTGGCCATTACGATAACCCATCGACTTACGACCAAAGATCAGTGCTGTCTCGATATCGGTAGCATGGAACTTGGCGCAGTCAGCCTTGTTCTCAGCATCGATCTTGCCGCCAGCCAGGACTTGGACTTCAGCAGCAGAGCCAGACACAGCCCAGGTATTACGGAAGATCTGCGTAACGTTGTCCACATACACAGGCGAGATAGCCAATGGGTTAGGACGCAGCGAGCTTTCTTCAAACGCATTACCAGCTTGGTAAAGACGTGGGTTATCAGTAGCGATGGTAACAGCAGCTGCACCACCACCAATACCACGAGTAACCGAGACAGTAGTTTCACTGAGTACTTGGTTAACCATGATGATTTCACCCGAGTCCTCAATACGGAACAACATATTGGGCAGGATGTTGGCCGTAGACTCAACAGTCAGTACCGTGGCCACATTGGTCAGGTTAGCTGTCAGGGTCATCGATGGGAACACCATCGTCTTAGTCCAGAAGCCATGTTTCCATTGGACTGCTGTTTCCGACTCGAAATGCTCCGAGATGGTATACAGGGGAGCAGTACCGTTAGGCATCAGACGCTGAATTAGCGATCCGAATGCTTGTTTCGGCAGTGCTGCTTCGAACATACCAGTATTAAAGATACCAGTAGTAGTGGGGGATTGCATTGCGCCGGGCATTGTATGCTCCTAATTGGCAAGTTAAGACTGGGTACTACGTGAAGCTAACTACTAGCTCCGGCTTAGGCGGGTGGGGTGTAGTCCTGAATCCAGACTGCCAATTCGGCAAGAGTGGTACGAACAGGCACGCCACTAGTAACTTCCTGGGGACCAACTTCAGTACCAACAGGCTCACGAGTAACGATCGGGTAAATTGCGATCATTGCTTTGGGATCGAGAGATGACAACATGGTTGACTCCTTAATTAATAGGACTAACTGAGACTACAGGGCACTGATTTAGCTTGGGGTCAGATTACTTGCTAAGCCAGCTGCTCCAATCAAACTCAGCATCTTGTTGAGCTGGAGTCTTAGGAGTTTCTGGTTGCAGGCTCTTGGTAAAGTTCATGAAGTATTCACCAGCAGCCTGAGCAAGTTCCTCACTACTTGCATTTGGGTACTGCAGTTTCAGTTGAGGAATCAACGCTTGCACCATTGGCTTCACAGCCGGATGCTTAAACATTGGGTTACTACCAAACACAGACTTATCAATTTCCTTATCACGGAACATACCATCAATACGTTTGTCTACGTGAGGGAGTGCCCGATTAAGAGACTCGCTGCTAATTTTCTGAGTTGCCAGAGCCGACTGCGCAAATGCGTTCTGAGCAGCTCCGTTAACCATCATCAGCATTGCTTGCACACCCTTCTCGCCACCTTCAGCAACTTGAGCCAGCAGCTCTGGGGTAGCAACACCTTGCATAAAGTTCATGCTGCGTACTTGGCTTTGCAATTGCTCTGGGTTAACTTCGATAAGACGACTAGCATCGAAACGATCTTCTGGCTTAGTTTCTGGGGCCAGCTTACTCATCATCTCGGTGTAAGCATCCATACCCTGGGGAGCAGGAGAAGCAGTTTGCTCTGGGGGCGCAGCAGTAACAGGAGCCGCAGTAGGTGCAGCAGTCTTATCACCAGTAAACAAAGAAAGAAACGACATGGTAAGTCCTTAGATTTGGGAAAGATTAGTAATTGGGTCGAGAGGACCCTGAGTGCTATAGCTGCTATTATTAGCAACTGCTACGTAGTGCTCTTCGAACAGTTCCTTGTATGCTAGTATCTGACCACGCAAGTAGCTCATACGATTAACATACTCTTGTTCCTTACCATCTTGAAATACG
>Ga0265780_10012361_pt1 | contig 10024 bp, 8 predicted proteins | sample P1T30metagenome_FD_192432 | JGI IMG/M metagenome (GOLD analysis project Ga0265780, IMG submission 192432) | Plant litter microbial communities from East Loma Ridge, Irvine, California - P1 T30 | ecosystem: Environmental > Terrestrial > Plant litter > Unclassified | place: USA: California... | reverse complement strand
GCAAGCCACAACCGGTGACATTCGTGGACCCAAAGATCGGAAAAGTCCGATGGTGGGATGGCGTTATGGCGGGTCAGTGTTGTGATTGGTGGAGTCAAGGGGAATGCGGCCGAGTGGAGGCCGGAAGCGGGGGGATTCATCAGTATCTTCAGCTAGAGCTTGTGCGTGATAACGTCAATCAACGATGCAGAAGAGTATTTGCCCTTTGATGCAATTATAAGAACATTTAAATTCCAGCACTCTTTTCTTTTGCGGGAGTTGAAACCTCGGCTGAACTTTTTTTGAGTGTACATGCTTGATATTGGAGTCTTGAAGGAGGGCTTTTCTGTTAGGTGCTGCAATAAGTTGAGCGCGCTCTGTTTGAACTTGATGGAATGTTGAGAGGCGTCCGCTATAGCGACTTACGAGCCTGGATAGATTCAATGCTTTTTTAGGATGTTATGAAGCGCTGAAACTGTCTCGAAGGTAGACATCTTACAGCTAAGAACGTCTCATGCGACGGTACTACCTACGCAATTGAGGACCTCAGACTTACTTCGCCTATCAAGACTGACCAATATACCTCGATTGCACAGCTAGCACTTGAGGAAGCAAAATACAACTTCATAAACAATGCCGATCGCTCTGCATCTCAATCAAGATCACATTCAAACGCCAGCGCAGTCGAGAACGACCTCAGGACACGTCTGCCGTTAACACAGAAGACAGCTACGGCAGAGGAGGAAGTCCAAGAGGTAGAGATACGTCATCAAGAACGACGAGGCCGATGAAGAGCATAGCGATGAATCAATAAATGTGCATAACCCGCAACTCAATTCGCGCCAGATGCGAAGTGAGCTGCTTCAAGACCTTCGCGCCAATCTAGGAATCCGAGATCCGTTTAGTCCCACAAAGGGTGGTGCTTCCTTCTCTCTGTCGGGGGAGAAGACGGGGGGGGATACATGGTCTCCTTGGTATGTTGTTTCAAGAGGAGCAGAAGTGTAACTGAATTTCCTATGCTGTACCTAATTCGATGTGTTCCACGCATAGTAAAGCAAATATTTCTGTGTTGCCTTTGAGGAGGGAAGAGCTGCTCTGTGGGGCCGATGGGAGTGATGTGAAGAATGTTTAGTGCGATGGATGCTGAACAGCAGGTTCTAGTAGCCTAAAGCTGCGTCAGAATTGACAATCATCATTCCACACAAGCGCATATCCAACATCACAGGCCTTCACCATCTACTTCTATGCCAGCTTGATTCAACGTCTTAACCATGTCTCATTTTTCTGTCACTGATACCACGCTAACAAGCTGCAAACAAGCCACGCAAAACACCGCTCGTACACTTGTCCCCGCCCTCCGACTAAGCAGGCGTCGACTTGCTGAATGCAATCAAGCGCTTGACACCAACCTGTCAAATGATTAGCCGACATTCACACCAACAAGATCACCACAACTTACCAGCCAATTGCTGCCCTCGTCATTCTTGTTCGTCATCAGGTCCTGGAAGATGGCAGTCGCCTCGTCGAACTGCTTCGCCTGGATGTTGCTTGCGAGCTCGTTCATCTGCTGAATGGTGTCAGGCTTAAGCAGGTCCTCGTTGTTGAGGTGGTCGAAGAGAATGTTGAGGCGCTTCTCGGTGTCGGTGACGTGCGCCTTGTACTGTGCTGGTGCCTTGGCCTTGACGCGCTGGAGTTCTGCTCCGAGAATCTCGTAGATCGGACGCGAGACCATGGGAATATGCTCACGATCGCCGGGAGCTGGGCAGGTTAGCTGGGATTCTGAAAAGTTGGGAGAACACGACTTACGATACTTGGCGGCGACCGGTGCAGCGGGCTGGGACTGCCCAGTACCGGGCCGCGAATCTGGCCTAGGCGGTCCGCCCTGAGGAGGGCCGCCTGGTGGAGGACCAGCACGTGGCGGGCCCTGGGGTGGTCCTCGTGGTGGTGGCGCTGCGGCTACAGGAGCTTGCTGGGCCGGTGACTGAGCGTACGGTGATGGAGCATAAGCAGAGGCTCCAGGAGTGAATTGGCCAGGAGGTGGTGCAATGTTGCGAGGAGGCGGCATACCTCCCATACCTTGCGGTGCAGAAGGCTGAGAACCTGGTGCGGGAGCATAACGGTTAGAGGGCGGCGCTGCAGATTGAGGCGGCTGGTAGGGCGATGCTCCACGCTGCACTGGCGCCTGTTGTGGAGGCGCGAAGCCACTAGGAGGTGGTGCATAGTTGTTTGCTGCGGGAGACGGAGCGTATGGGTTTGGCGGAGCTCCGCCTGTCTGTGTAGGTGGCGATGTCATGCGAGGCGGGCCCTGTGGAGGTCCCTTTGGCGGAGGTGGAGGGGTTGGTCTCGACTGTGGTGGGAAGCTCGGAGACGCACCTCCTGGGGGTCCGTAGTTTTGCTGCTGGTTCGGGAATGGCGATGCTACAGCGTTCAGGGGGGTACCACGACGCGAGGCTGTCTTGGGCGGGCCAAAGTCTGGGGTGTCATTCCAAGCAGGAATGTGCCCGCGGTTGGCTGCTGGTACAATTGAGGGTGCGTTTGGGTTGGAGAAGTTCTGTGGAGGAGGTGCAAGTGGAGCCTGTTGCTGCTGTGCATAGCCAACATAGCCTTGTTGCACAGGCGATGGTTGATATCCAGCTGGTGTGTATGCGCCTCCAGCTGGTGCGTATGAGCCTCCGGTTCGTGCTGGAGGTTGCTGGGTGGCCTGCTGTGCTTGTTGCGACAACGGGTTGACAGGAGCGTACGTTGAGTTTGCCTGTGCTGGGGCGGCCAATGGGTTGGCTGGAGCATACGGCGACGCGGTTCTCTGGGCAGGGGTGGGCTGTAGTGCGGGAGGTCCATAAGCTGGCACCACACGTTGTCCTCGCTGAGCTGCAGCAGGTTGAGCCTGTCTTTGGCCAGCTGCACCCTTCCTCGTCGCTTGCTTGACACGGTTCCTCGCTACATCTGCTGCAGGGTACTTCTGCGGAAGCAGATCGAGGTACTTCTCAGCGATGGCTAGCTGACCGTGTGCAGAGGCAATGTCCGCATATTCGACGTACTTTGCGTACAATGGCTCGAGCTTCCAGTCATTCTCTTTTGTCTGCTCAGCGTCTTTGAACTGCGTGACCTTGCGGAACACAGTGACTTTCTCGATGAAGTCTTGCAGCGACCGGGCATGGATTGAGAAGCTGTTGTCAGTTTCCGATTGCTCCAAACCAGCGCTCTCGTTCTCTTGGAGTTCTTGAGCCCAGTTGACCACAACCTTCTCCAACTTGGAGCCAGCTAAGTAGCAGAAAGATGCATCCTTGCGGTGCGAAGTCGTGCCTTCAGCAATGGCCTCTTCCAGACGATCACCAAGAGCTTCGCAAAGGTCTGGGAACTCGGCCTGGTCAGCAAAGGTGCAGATGGTGGCCATAACCTCTTTCCAGTCCTTGAGGTCCGCGTTGTACACAAAGTCCCAGAGGTTCTTGCCAACAACAGAGGCGAGTAGTCGCAGGTAGTTAGGCGCATCAGACTGCCTCTTGAAGTAAGCAGCTTGTGCCTTCGCAACGCACTTCTCTCCTCCGCAAATGGCGATCATGAAAGCATCAGAGAGGCGGTTCTCCTTAAGGCAAACATCTAATGCAGCGTTGAAGTTACCAAGCATGAGAGCACGGGTAATCTTGGTATCAGCCTCCGACTCTGATCCAGTATACACCTGGAATGGGTTGTTCGTCTTTGCGCCCTTTGAAGCTGCGAGATCTGACAGGAAGTTACCTTCATCAGTCGCATTGTCGAAGAATGATGAGCCCTCGTCAGCATCACCGTTGGTTTGCGCCTCCTTCTTCACGTCAGCAGGCGCTTCCTCCTGCTCGTCAGCGAAGCCAAGGTACTCGACAAGCTTGGTACGCGGGCTGTCGGAAGTCAGAGTCTCGATGACCGTCCAGTCTGCCTTTTCTTCGTCGGTTGCGGCCTTGGAAATCTTGGACTCGCAGATTGAGGTAATATCGCCCGTCTCGATGGCCTTGTCGAAGTCCTCACTAGCCTGGCTAATCTCTGAGTCTACTGCAAATGTCGAAATGGTAATCTTCGACTTTGCATCAACAATGCCAAATCGTACAAGCTTCCCGCCGAATCCAAAAGCTACACCCGCTCTCCGCTTCAGCCACTTTGGAGGCGACTTGAGTGAGAACGAAGCTCCCTGCGGTTCTGCATGTGTCTGTGCGAAGAAGTCCTCGCCTTCTGGTGCCTGTTTAGCTGTCTTGCTCTGATCTGCGGTGGCTCCAGTGTTCTGGAGTGTCTGAACGGCAATCTTGCCATCGAAGGACGCGGTCGCGAGGAGGTTCGGGTTCGACGGGTTGAATCTGGTCTGAAAGGTCCAGTTTGTCACGACAGGGAATTCGCCCAATTGCTCTCCGCTGTGCGGGTTCCACGCAATCGTGCGGTTGTCCTTTCCGCAAGACAGCAGAATGTCGCTATCCTGTAGACACCAAGAGAGCGAGAGGACTCCCTGGTCGTGTGCCTGAAGCGTCTTCTCAGGCGCATTTGTGTTGCGCAGGTCCCATACCAGAACGAGCGGGTTCTGGTCAGTGGGGATAGCAGTGACCAGCCTCGTGGGGACATCCGGATCCCACGATACCGCGCTCACGGTTTTCCTTCCAAAGTGGTTCAAGGTAAGGTTCTCTTTCTTGCCCTTGACGTCCCAGACGGTCACAAAGCCTCCGCTGCTTCCGGTAGCCAGAATGTGTGCGACCTTCTTGTTCCAGTCCAATGTAGTGTACTCGTCAGGGTTGGCTCCTGCCTTGCCGAGCCTGAAAGACTTGGATTCGTCGTCAAGATCGTGCACAAAGAGCTCGCCTTTGGCGCCGGCGGATGCGAGGATGTTGGGTCGGAAGGGGTTGAACTGTATGGCCTGGATGGGACCGGTGTGCTTGTCGATCTGGTCGATTTGCGCGTCGCTGCTGCAAGTTAGTATTCTGACAGACACATGGTGTCGCAATCCCTCACCTGGCACCTGTGCGCAGCTTCTCCGCGTCCCATAGTACCAATGCGCCGCTGTCGAGTGCGCCAGCTATTATGCCCCGCGGGTGCTGTTCACTCGGCTGGCTCCAGGCAATATCGTTGAATCTTGGATATTGTTAGCCACCTCATCCTGCATCCCAGCCACGTGATGCTCTACCTTGAATCTACACTCACTGTAGCCACTGGCTGCAGCTCAACACCCTGCTCTGCATCGTCCAGCTTGAGCTCCCAGAGCTCTAGCTGCGTGTCATTTGAGAAATCGGCGTCGACAGCGCCAGCTTTTGTTCCCGTAGCAATCAACGGCTGCGTCGGGCCCGGCGACCAAGCGAACGTGGCAGTCCTCGGGATCTCTCGCAGGCGGACCATGATGGTGAGAGGTGGTGATCGCACCGAGGCGTCGTTTTAGCGATTGGTGAGTGCCCGACAAACAGAATCTCGGGGAAAGAAAGGAAATCTTGAAGAGCGTGTGTCGGAGATATCTATGTCGAAGCAACCGTGTCCGCAATGTGTCAATGGGGAGCTGGAGAGCAAGGCAGCGATGTCTACACCTGTCCTTCCCTGGACATCATCGCCTTGGCAGGTGGGTCCGCTACCATCGTTCTCGCCTACCGACACGTGATATCGAATTCTCAGCCCAACCGCGCGCGCGCACCACTTCTACGGCATCACACCCTTGTCGCTGCTCGCAATGTCAAATCTCTCGGATAAGTCACGGCTCAAAGCCACAGTCTTTGTCGGCGGTCTCGACCAGGCGGTCACACAGCAAACTCTCTACCACGCCTTCCTGCCGTTTGGCGACATTGTCGAAGTCAACCTACCAAAACCGGACTTGCCTGGCGCGAAAGAGGAGCACAGAGGCTTTGGATATGTCGAGTTTGAGACTGCAACCGATGCGAACGATGCCATTGACAATATGGACCGAAGCGAGCTCTACGGCCAGGTCATCAAAGTAGCAAATGCGAAGCCCCAGAAGGATGCAAACGAGGGGCTCGGCAGCAAGACCGCAGTGTGGGAGCAGGTATGTTTTTTTGATTTGTGTTGGCGTCGACCACTAATGGCATGTAGGAGGGCTGGCTGGCGAAGCATGCTGTCACCGAAGAAGATCGACAGGCGACTGAGCAGGTGCAAGAAGAATCAAACGGGCCCATGGACCCCATGCAAGGGCTGGAGGGTCTTGATGAAGCTGGGCCAAAGCCTGCTTGAAGGGTCGTTCACGTTTAACGCTTGGTGTAGCGAAGCAGTAACATGGTGTTCAGGCGCAGCGTTTTTCATTAGATAGCACGGATCTATGCGGAATCATTTCAACAATCTCAACAACATCTATCAGGTTTTGATCGTGCTCAAGGTCGTTTTCAATGTAGTCTGCCTTCGACTGTCTTACGTGTTGTGTACCTCCCATATATGGCTGTGGCGTCGACTGTATTTCATATGCACCCATCATCCTCTCCATGGCTCACAGGTTGTACCTCCTATAAACTTGAATTATGGTTTGGGTGGTATGACAGAGACGTTGGACGTGAGATGCACATCCACACATCACCACATGCCACCGCATCACCCCACACTCAACCGCATAGCAGACTCTCAAACACCGCACAAAAGAAAATCTGATGCTTGATTCTGAACTGCGACATATTCATGCCTGACCACTCAATATGTTTATACACATGTGCTCGCCGAGCATCTATCCCCCTTCGCCCCTCAAATTGCCCAATTCCATGCCTGCTTATTCGTGCTTGCCTTGCCTCTTGAGGCGCAGTGTCTTGTCGACCCAGAGCTTGCGGACGAGCGAGACGGCAGCCATGACGACGGCGACGCTGTGTTCGCTGTTAGATGCTGCAAGTCAACCCCTCGGTCCGTTGGAAACTCACCCGAGGACGAGAACTACGCAACTACGTTAGCAAACCACAAACAACCAAGTTGAGCGCGGGACGTACTCAAAGGCCAAATCTCAGTGGGGATGTTCTTGAGCTGGCGGATGCGCTGCGATACCGTGTGTGCTGTGCGATGTGTCAATGGGGGGTTCGCGGCGAGGTGGCGAGGCCAATTGACGTACCGCCGTGCTCCTCCTTCTATCACTTCAATTAGTAGGGCATCCAGATATTCAGCCAGTGTAAAAACGTACGGGAACCGGGCTGCGCAGGCGCAAAGTCTCCCTCATAACGAGCTGCGGACTAGCCCTCATGAACGCCTGCTGCGTCGGGCGCATCATCATCAAGCGCGTAGGCTGCATAGCCAGGACCCTGGTAGCCTTGAACATGGTTGCGTTTCGGAGTAGAGTGGAGAAGTGAATGCCGTGGTGAAGTCGAGGATACAACAATCAATGGCTTCGTGCTCGACGCTCGCAGCTTGAACGGACCGGAAAAAGCCGAGTCGCTAATTGGCCTGCGGGCGCCGCCAAGAGCGAGGTCAGACCATCGTTGCCCGTCGACTTCACCTCGTCACTGCAAAGCTACCACTCCCAATTGCCGCCACTCCACCTCCGAGCGCAACACACGCATACCCGCAAATATGTCTGACAACGAGAACAACGACGCCGGCGAGGGCGAGATGGTCACCAAGCCCTTCAAGTTCGTGACTGGTGAGTTTTACACGCCCCCATGAGGACAGGGACAATGAGCTAACCACCCCTCGCCACAGCTGGTACGCCTCCTACATCGATCTGCCTGAGACGACGGTCTGGGTCTGCGAGGTACTGATAGGCATAGGTTTCGACGCGCGCTTCCCCAACCAGAACCAGACCAAGCACTGCTGGCAGAACTACGTCGACTACCACAAGTGCATCATCGCCAAGGGCGAGGACTTTGCTCCCTGCCGCCAGGTGCGCCCTTAGAGTCTTCTCAGACCAAGAATCTACGGAGCTAATCCGGTGGACAGTTCATGTTGGCGTACCGATCCCTTTGCCCCAGCGGCTGGACCACACGATGGGACGAGCAGCGCGGTAAGTGGCGTGCAGTGGATACGAAGGTTTTCGCTGACAATGGATACAGAGGCGGGAATCTTCCCCCACAGACTCGACCAGTAGATAGCGATTGTGTGGGAGGAATGCAATTGACGGGTTTGGAAGTGCGATTAGAGTCTGGCATTGGTGGCGCAGAGCACTTGTATCATATCGATCGACACAGGCAATGCAACTCTGAATCACGGGTTTACAATCTTCGCGCTCGTACTCGTGACTTGTTTGATGATGAGGTATATCTTCGATACATACGTGCCGATAAGACGATACCGATAGCCGCAACGGCATTGGAACTCACCTGTTGCTCTCCTTTATGCTCTTCACCTGACATGCATCAGCTAATAGGAACTAACATGACTACTGCTTCCGCCCTACATGGTTCATCAAGCTTCCTCAGTTACGTCTTCAGCGTATCACATAGCACACAACTCATCACACATCACATGCGACATACCGTACATTCAATCCTTGCAATTTATGATTATGATTTATCACACTACAGCTACTGCTATCAAGTAACAGCCTACTCAAAGGGAAATATACAGTTCAGTCCAATTTTTCGCAAACCCCAACCGTAAGAGAGACATTGAGCTCATCTCAGATAAAGAGAAAGAATAGATACGAAAAGGAATTGTTGAGAAAATATCTGCACCCCGTTTCTTTTCATAATAGTCGCAGGGCATGCGTAATGGGGAGCCCAAAAACTGGTACCACAACGAGGAAATATCCTACGACCATGCGACATAGTATTCCTAAGACTTCTGCTCGACTGGCGTGGGGACGTGAGATGTGCCGTTGGTCGCGGCGGCGACCCGCGGGCTGCCGCGCTCCGACGTTGGCGCGGGTGCTTTTGAGTCTTCGCCTTCATCATCATAGTTCTCATCAACATCCATGTGGCGCGCTGCCGGCTCATGCTGTTCAGGTCTCTCTTGCTTTGGGGTTTCCGACATGCGAGGAGGTGGTGGAGCCGCAGTCATGGATGGCAAAGAGGGAGGATGGTGGGCGGCTTCAGACGGGTGATAGCCGTCGTTGAAGCGGCGTGCATCTGGAGTGCCATGTGGGCTGTGACGCGCAACCTGGGGCGACGGCATCGGATGTGGCGGAGTGGGACGACGGCTGTGTGGCTCCTCGAGCTTTTGGCGCTTCTCCTCATTCTGAGGAGGCTTGGTGTTGGCGTGCTCGTTCTCTTCCCACTCGCGGTGTCGCTTGGGTGGGGCGGTAGGAGGGCGGTCATCCCGATCCCGAGCCGCAGCTTCTGCAGCCACCATCGCAGATGCTGGCGGGGGAGCGCCGCTTGCAATGCCGCTGCTGGCAGAGGAGTCGGGGTGATGCTGGTATGGCCCTTGGTATCCGTTGCGTGGTGAGGTTGGGCGGTTCTCAACAATTGGTCGAACCTCCGGCGGTGGGCTGGCAGGACGCCCGAATGGTGGAGGCCCTTGAGTTGGGCCCTGGCTTGGTGGGCCACCCAGTCCAGTGGGGGGCGGCGGCGGAGGTGGAGGCACGCTGCCCACCTGGGGACCGTAATTGGGATTGGAGATGCGGTTAGGCTGGGGTGGCAGCTGGTGGTGCGGCGGAGGTGGTGCCTGCGCCTGGACGGGTTGGGGGGTAAGCTGTGGCGGAGGAGCATGGTAAGGACTCGGGGCAACGTGATGGGTCTTTGGCGAGGGCGACATGCCGCGACGCATGGGTCCAGGGCCTGAAGGCGGAGGGCCGACAGGACCAGAAGGCCCGGGACCGTTCGTTGGGGGACGTGGAGGCTCTGCGTAGGATCTTGGAGCCTCCTGCCTGGGGCTAACAGGCCTTTGAGGAGCATGTTGCGTGGGGGGTCGGATTCCATCACGCTGCTCATACGGGTTCAACTGCTGAGGTGGTAGCCCAGGCTCGCGGATCTGCGCCAATGGTCGGTCCCATCCAGCACCACCTAGAGCTGGTGGAGCAGGGCCCTGAGGTGGTTGCTGGGGTTGAGGCGCGCCCCACTGAGGAGCAGCTGGGCCATGTACGGATGCAGGCTGGTACGCTTGAGGATGAATGTCCCGAGGAACGGGAGCAGCGCCGTTAGGAGCCGCAGCAGACGATTGCCCGTTCTGCAGAAGCTGCAGACGAGCT
>Ga0265780_10012359_pt1 | contig 10025 bp, 10 predicted proteins | sample P1T30metagenome_FD_192432 | JGI IMG/M metagenome (GOLD analysis project Ga0265780, IMG submission 192432) | Plant litter microbial communities from East Loma Ridge, Irvine, California - P1 T30 | ecosystem: Environmental > Terrestrial > Plant litter > Unclassified | place: USA: California... | reverse complement strand
CCGATGACCCACCGGTTCTAAAACGGATTTCATCATGACGATCGACATCAGCCAGTTTTACCAGGTCTTTTTCGACGAGGCAGAGGAACTGCTCGCCGAAATGGAGCGGCTGCTGCTGGGCGTCGACGTCGCCGCGCCCGACCCGGAAGACCTGAACGCCATCTTCCGCACCGCGCACTCGGTCAAGGGCGGCGCCTCGACCTTCGGCCTCTCCGACATGAGCGAGGTCACGCACGTGCTCGAGTCGCTGCTCGACCGTATCCGCAAGGGCGAGATGGCGCTGACGTCGAACCACGTGGACGCCTTCCTGGCGGCCAAGGACAGCCTCAAGATGCAGCTCGACGGCCACCGCCACGGGGCGGCGGTCGACCAGGAAGCCGTCGCCAACGTGCGCATGGTGCTGCACGACCTGGCCGAAGGCCTGGTGCCGCAGGTACCGGTGGTGGCGCCGTCCTACCTGACCGCGGAAGCGAAGGTGCACCACCCGACCGAAGGGGCGCACCGCTACAAGATCGAGCTGCCGGCCATCGGCCAGCGCGACATCAGCGCCCTGGTCGACGAACTCGGCCTGATGGGCCGGGTCAAGGTCACTCCGCTGGAGGCGGGGCGCAGCGCCGTCATCATCACCACCCACGAGAGCCTGGACGACATCATCGCGATCTGCTCCTTCGTGCTCAACCCGGAAGACCTGAAGATCTTCGAGGCCCCGGCCCTCACGCCGGAGCAGCGCGCCATCGAGGCCGCCGAGCGCAAGCGCATCGAGGACCAGCAGGGCTACGGCTTCTTCGACTTCGACGACGAACCGGCGGACGCCTCCCAGGACGACGACCTGTCCGACGACGAGCGCGGCTACGGCTTCTTCCAGCCGATCGAGCAGATCCGTGCCGCGGCCGGCATCACGAATGAAAAAGCAGAGCAGGCGCCGGTACAGAAGGGGCCCGAGCCGCTCGAGGTGTCCGAGCTGACGGCCGAGAAGAAAGCCGCGGCCAAGAAGGACCCGCATGCGGAATCGTCCTCGATCCGGGTTTCGGTCGAGAAGGTCGACCAGCTGATCAACCTGATCGGCGAGCTGGTGATCACCAACGCCATGCTCGAGCAGAGGAGCGGCAATCTCGATCCGATGGCCCACGAACGCCTGCTCAATTCGATCAGCCAGCTGGGCCGCAATACGCGCGAGCTGCAGGAAGCCGTGATGTCGATCCGCATGATGCCGATGGACTTCGTGTTCTCGCGCTTCCCGCGCATGGTGCGCGACCTGGCCTCCAAGCTCGGCAAGAAAGTCGACTTCATCACCAACGGCGCCGCCACCGAACTGGACAAGGGCCTGATCGAGCGCATCGTCGATCCGCTGACCCACCTGGTGCGCAACTCGATCGACCACGGCATCGAGATGCCGGCCGCGCGCGTCGCTAGCGGCAAATCGGAAGCGGGGCGCCTGTTCCTGTCGGCCGGCCACCAGGGCGGCAACATCGTCATCGAAGTCTCGGACGACGGCGGTGGCCTGAACCGCGAACGCATCCTGGCCAAGGCGGCCCAGAACGGGCTGGCGGTCTCGGACAACATGAGCGACGAGGAGGTCTGGCAGCTGATCTTCGCGCCGGGCTTCTCGACCGCCGAGCAGGTGACCGACGTGTCCGGCCGCGGCGTCGGCATGGACGTCGTCAAGCGCAACATCGCCTCCATGGGAGGCAGCGTCGACATCCGCTCGGCGCGCGGCTTCGGCACCACGATCTCGATCTCGCTGCCTTTGACGCTCGCCATCCTGGACGGCATGTCGATCCGTAGCGGCGAGGAGATCTACATCCTGCCGCTGTCCTTCGTGGTCGAGTCGCTGCAGCCGGCGAAAGAGGACATCCGCGACATCGCGGGCCGCGGCCAGGTGCTCAAGGTGCGCGGCGACTACCTGCCCCTGATTCCGCTGTACCAGATGTTCGACATCACCCCGCGCATCACCGACCCGTCCGAAGGCATCGTCGTGATCCTCGAAACCGAGGGGAAAAAAGCGGCGCTGTTCGTCGACGAGCTGGTGGGCCAGCAGCAGGTGGTGGTCAAGAACCTGGAAGCAAACTACCGCAAGGTGGCCGGCATCTCGGGCGCAACCATCCTGGGCGACGGCGGCGTGGCCCTGATCCTGGACGTCGCGGCGCTGGTGCGCTCGTCGCGCCAGCTGCTGGACGACCCGATACTCTCATCATCAACCTAAGAGGACGTGAACATGTCTACTGTACAGAACACCACTGCCGAAGGCGCGGGCAGCGAATTCCTGGCCTTCACCCTGGGCGCCGAGGAATACGGCATCGACATCCTCAAGGTGCAGGAAATCCGCGGCTACGAAGCGGTCACCCGCATCGCCAATGCCCCCGAATTCATCAAGGGCGTGATCAACCTGCGTGGCATCATCATTCCCGTGGTCGACATGCGCATCAAGTTCAAGCTGGGCACCCCGGTGTACGACCAGTTCACCGTCGTGATCATCCTGAACATCGCCGGCCGCATCATGGGCATGGTGGTGGACAGCGTGTCGGACGTGACCACGCTCACTCCGGACCAGATCAAGCCGGCCCCGGAAATGGGCACCGCCTTCGATTCGAACTACATGATCGGCCTGGGCACGATCGACGAGCGCATGCTGATCCTGGTCGACATCGACAAGCTGATGTCGTCGAGCGAGATGGGCTTGATGGACAAGATGGCGGCTTAAGAACACGGACGGCGGCGCAACGGTTTGTAGGGTGGTCGGCTTCGCCGACCGCGCGTCCAGCCAGATCGAGCGTCATCGCAGCGCATCCGGGAGTTGAACGCGCGGTCGGCAAGCCGACCACCCTACGGCACGAGCAATAGAACGAACAGCATTAAAGAGGCAAGCAAGTGCCGCAGCAACGAACCGACACGGCCAAGGAATTCGATTTCACCCGCGGTGACTTCGAACGGGTCCGCGCGCTGATCTACCAGCGCGCCGGCATCTCGCTGGCCGACAGCAAGCAGGAGATGGTCTACTCGCGCCTGGCGCGGCGGCTGCGCGCCACCGGCATCCAGTCCTTTGCACGCTACCTCGACGACCTGGAAGCGGGCCGCATGGCCTCCGAGTGGGAAGCGTTCACCAATGCGCTCACCACCAACCTGACCTCGTTCTTCCGCGAGTCGCACCATTTCCCGCTGCTGGCCGAGCACCTGCAAAAACTGCGCCGCCGCGACGGCGCGCCGCTCACCATCTGGTGCTCGGCCGCGTCCACCGGCGAAGAGCCGTATTCGATCGCGATGACGGCCTGCGAGGCCTTCGACACCCTCACGCCGCCGGTGCAGGTGGTGGCCACCGACATCGACACCAACGTGCTGGCCGTCGGCGCCAATGGGGTGTACCCGATGGAGCGGGCCGAGAAGGTCGGGGCCGAGCGCCTCAAGCGCTTCTTCCTGAAGGGGAAGGGCGCCAACCAAGGCATGGCGCGGGTGCGGCCGGAGCTGCGCCAGCTGGTGAGCTTTCGCCAGCTGAACCTGCTGGCGAACGACTGGCCGGTGGAAGGGCAGTTCGACGCCATCTTCTGCCGCAACGTGATGATCTACTTCGACAAGGACACCCAGCGCCGCATCCTGGCGCGCTTCGTGCCCCTGATGAAGCCGCATGCCCTGCTGTTTGCCGGGCATTCCGAAAACTTCCTGTACGTGTCCGATGCGCTGCGCCTGCGCGGCAAGACCGTGTACGAACTCGACAAGGTGGGCCGCTAAGCGGCGGCAGGACCATGAACAACCAGTTTGCCACCAACGTCTACTACGACCGCACCTTCGACTGCGACGCGGCGAAGATCCTGCCGGGCGAGTACTACTACACCGGCAAGAACATGCTGATCGTGACCGTGCTCGGTTCCTGCGTGTCGGCCTGCATCCGCGACCGCATCACCGGCCTGGGCGGCATGAACCACTTCATGCTGCCCGACGGCGGCGACGGCGGCAGCCCGGTCTCGGCCTCGATGCGCTACGGGAGCTTTGCGATGGAGATCCTGATCAACGACCTGCTCAAGGCCGGCGCGCGCCGCGAGAACCTGGAAGCCAAGGTGTTCGGCGGCGGCGCGGTGCTGCGCGGCTTCACGGCGATGAACGTGGGCGAGCGCAACGCGGCCTTCGTCACCGATTTCCTCAAGACCGAGCGCATTCCGGTGCTGGCTTCCGACCTGAACGACATCTACCCGCGCAAGGTGTACTTCTTCCCCAAGACCGGCAAGGTGCTGGTCAAGAAGCTGATGCAGACCCAGAACGATACGCTGGCAAAACGCGAACTCGATTACGCCAAGCGGCTCAAGGTCGAGCCGGTGGGCGGCGACATCGACCTGTTTTGACGCGTTTGACCAAGATACAAAAAAACAAAGACCTGAAAGGGACGACTCATGACAATCAAGGTACTGATCGTCGACGACTCTGCACTGATCCGCAGCGTGATGAGCGAAATCGTCAACTCCCAGCCCGACATGGAAGTGGTGGCCACCGCCCCCGATCCGCTGGTCGCGCGCGACCTGATCAAGCGCCACAATCCGGACGTGCTGACCCTGGACGTCGAGATGCCGAAGATGGACGGCCTGGACTTCCTGGAAAAGCTGATGCGCCTGCGTCCGATGCCGGTCCTGATGGTGTCCTCGCTGACCGAGCGCGGCTCGGAAATCACGATGCGCGCGCTGGAACTGGGCGCGGTCGACTTCGTGACCAAGCCGAAGATCTCGATCCAGACCGGGATGCGCGAGTACACCGAGCTGATCGCCGACAAGATCCGCGCCGCCAGCCGCGCCCGCATCAAGCGGGCGGTGCCCGGCACCGTGCCCACGGCCCAGCTGTCGGCCCTGCGCAGCCCGCTGATCTCGTCGGAAAAGCTGATCATCATCGGCGCCTCCACCGGCGGCACCGAGGCGATCCGCGAATTCCTGATGCAGATGCCCTCGGACTGCCCGGGCATCCTGATCGCCCAGCATATGCCGGAGGGCTTCACGTCCTCGTTCGCCAAGCGCCTCGATTCCTTGTGCAAGATCAGTGTCAGCGAGTCCCAGGGCAACGAGCGGGTGCTGCCCGGCCACGCCTACATCGCGCCCGGCCACTCGCATTTGCTGCTCACGCGTTCCGGCGCCAACTACATGACCAGGCTGGAACAGAGCCCGCCGGTCAACCGGCACCGGCCCTCGGTGGACGTGCTGTTTCGCAGCGCGGCAGAGGCGGCGGGCAAGAATGCCGTTGGTGTTATCCTGACCGGCATGGGCAAGGACGGCGCCGCGGGCATGCTGGACATGCGCAATGCGGGAGCGCACAATTTTGCCCAGGACGAAGCGAGCTGTGTCGTATTCGGCATGCCGCGCGAGGCGATCGCCCTCGGCGCGGCGCAGGAAGTAGGCAGCCTGCGGGACCTGCCGCGCATGGTGCTCGAGCACCTGGCCGCGCAGGGCAGCCGGGCGTTGCGTGTTTGATCCGGATGCAGTGGTATTGCTGCCATTTTATCGCCGTACGGCAACAAAAATGCTATTCTGGAGGCTGTTATGCAGTCTTCATCCAATAAACCAAAGTACAAGTTTCAAAACGGAGTAATTCATGGCTGATCCAAAGATGCGTTTTCTGGTTGTTGACGATTTCTCGACGATGCGACGCATCGTCCGGAATCTGTTGAAGGAACTGGGTTATGCCAATGTCGACGAAGCCGAGGATGGCGTCATGGGCCTGGCCAAGCTGCGCAGCGAACAGTTCGACTTCGTGGTGTCGGACTGGAACATGCCGAACATGGACGGCCTGACCATGCTGCAGAATATCCGTGCCGATCCCGCGCTGGCCAAGCTGCCGGTGCTGATGGTGACCGCCGAAGCCAAGAAGGAAAACATCATCGCGGCCGCGCAGGCCGGCGCCAGCGGCTACGTGGTCAAGCCGTTCACGGCCGCCACCCTGGACGAGAAGCTCAACAAGATCTTCGAAAAGATGGACAAGGGCGGCTAAGATGATGGAGCAGACTGCTGTCCAGGCCGCGGATTCCCACGAGGAGGTCCTGAGCCGGATCGGGCACATGACGCGCGCGCTGCACGAAAGCTTGCGCGGCCTGGGCCTCGACAAGCTGATCGAGAAGGCCGCCAGCGACATTCCCGACGCGCGCGACCGCCTAGACTACGTGGCGCGCCTGTCGGAACAGGCGGCCAAGCGCGTGCTGGACGCCACCGACGCGGCCGGCCCGGTGCAGGATGCGATCGAAACCCGCTCGGCCGAACTGTCGGCCTCGTGGCAACAGCTGTTGGACAAGGGCGCTTCGGATGAAGACTGGCGCGCCCTGGCCCGGCGCACGATCGCCGGTTTGGACGAGTCGCGCCAGGGCGCCGTCGCCACGCGCGCGCAGCTGATGGACATCATGATGGCCCAGGACTTCCAGGACCTGACCGGCCAGGTGATCGGCCGCATCACCGGCATCGCCCAGAACCTGGAGCAGCAGCTGGTGCAGGTGCTGATCGATTTCGCGCCCAGCGAGATCCGGCGCGAGCTCGACAACGGCCTGCTCAACGGCCCCCAGATCAACCCTGAGGGCAAGAGCGAAGTGGTAGCCGACCAGGGCCAGGTCGACGACCTGCTCGACAGCCTCGGCTTCTGAGGCCCCGGCCGGGCATGGCCAGGCCGGACCGCGACACCGTTTCACCTCACCTGCGCGCCCATGCATCAAACCCATTTCATCGTTCGTGAACCGCTGCTCGACCCGAAGCAGCGGGTCATCGGCTACGAGCTGTCGTGGCAGCACCACGACGGCCAGGCCGCGACCGACCAGCAGCTGGAAGACCTGGTCGGCTTCGTCGCCGAGCACGTCCAGCACGCCGAACACGGCTGGCTGCTGCGCGACAAGGTCCTGTTCCTGGACGCCGTGCCCGAGATGCTCTCGCTCGATGCGCTGCACGCGCTGCCGCCGGAGCGCACCGTCCTCACCCTCAACCTGCGCAAGCTGACCGACCCGAACGTGCGCTCGGCGGTGCAGGCGGTGCGCGTGGGCGGGGTCGGGATCTCGATCCGCGGCGCCGACCTCACCCTGCTGGGGCGCAACCTGTCGCCCTATGCCTCGTATGTCGAAGTGCAGTTCGCCGGCAGCGACGTCGCCGCGCAGGCGCGCACCTATGCCGCCGCCAAGCACGCGGCGATGCGCATGGTGGGCCGCCCGGTGGCGACCTGGGCCGACTTCGACGCCTGCGCCGCGCTCGGCCTGGACGCCTTCGTGGGCAAGCTGCACCTGACCCCGCGTCCGGGCAACCCGGTCAAGGGCATGAACCCGACCCAGAGCGTGATCCTGCAGCTGATGCAGATGGTGCAGAACAACGATGACGTGCCCAAGCTCGAGAACGTGCTCAAGCGCGACCCGGCCCTGACCTACAAGCTGCTGAGCTACATCAATTCGGCCGGCTTCGGCGCCGCCCGACGGGTCGAGTCGCTGCGCCAGGCGATCGCCCTGATGGGCTACGCGCCGCTGTACCGCTGGCTGGTGCTGCTGCTGGCGACGGCCAGCACCAGCGGCTATTCCCCGGTGCTGATGGAAACCGCGGTGGTGCGCGGGCGCCTGGCCGAACTGCTGGGCCAGAAGGCCCTGCGCGGCGAGGCCGAAAACCTGTTCGTCGCCGGCATGTTCTCGCTGCTCGACCGTTTGCTGGGGCTGCCGATGAAGGAGGTGCTGGAGACGGTGCCGCTGCCGGAGGAGGTGGTCAAGGCGCTGGTCGGCAGGGAAGGGCGCTATGGGCCCTACCTGGCGCTGGCGGAGGCCTGCGAGCTCAATTCGAAGCTGGTGGCCTCGCTGGCGGAGTCGCTCGACATCAGTCCGCTGGAGGTGAACAAGGCGCACCTGTCGGCGCTGGCGTGGGCGCAGTCGGTGGCGGGGTAAAGGTCCACTTCAACATCAACTTGGATCCCGGCCTGCGCCGGGATGACGGTCTTTGAGTTGCTGGCACTTCGTTGTGGATACAGCCGTAAGCACGTCGTTCCGGCGAAGGCCGGAACCCAATGTCGTCGCGTATAGCTAGCTTTACCGCGCCGCCGCCCGCCGCTCCACCGCCCCGGTGGTCACAAACCGCTCCAGCGACTGCTGCATCTGCATCGAAATATTCACGAAGCTGCACCCCACCTGCACCTGCTCCCCCAGCAGGAAGGTACGGAAAGGCCGCAGCAGCCGGATCTCGAGATCGGCCATGAGCACCAGGTTCGGTCCCAGTTCCAGCCGCACGCCTTCCAGCTTTTTCCCCACGTGCAGCCCGAAGCATTGCTCCGGCGTGGCGCGCAGGCCGACGCCGCCCTGGGAAAAATCGTACAGCGGCAAATCGTACTGGGTGCCCTTGATGCGGAAGCTCGCCGTGTAGTTCACGCCCACCGGCGTCTCCACGCGCCGCGCCGCGCGCCGGTTCAGCACCAGGCAGGAAGGCGGGAACTCGGCCGCCACGTGCAGGCGGTTCTCGGGAAGGGGTGCCCAGGACTGGTCGAGCTCGAACTGCAGCTTGGCGTTGCCGCCCAGGGAAGCGACCAGGGTGGCCTTGCCCGCGGGCGGACGCTCGCTGCCGGTGAAGTCGAGCACGAAGTGCGGCAGTTCCGGATCGACCGATTCGACCCGCGCCAGCAGCGGCTCGATCCAGCCGCTCGGAAACACCGTGAGCGGCTCGCCCGACAGCGACAGGGCGGTGAGCGCCTCGCCGATGTCGAACGGGTCGCGCATCTCGTGCGGCTGGGCGGTGCTGCCGATGCGGCTGAGCGCATCGTTCGGCTTGGGCGGGCCCTTGCGGTTGGGGAGGACGGCGGGTTCGTTCACGGCGGCAGTTCCTTGCGAAAGGTCTTCATGGTGCGCTCACATCGGATCCGGCGATCCGACGCCGCTCAAGTATAAGGCCAGTCCCGCAAATATTGCAATTTCGCAATCAAAGATGGCGTTTGGCTATCTTTAGATTTCCAGGTTGTCGATCAGACGCGTGTTGCCAAGCTTGGCCGCGGCCAGCACCACCAGCGGCGTACCGGCTTCCAGGTCGGCCATGCTCGGCGCCTGCAGGTCGATGCGCTTGCGGATCGAGACATAGTCCGGCTTCCAGCCGCGCGCGGCCAGGAAGTCCATCGCCTGGCGCTCGACCGCGGCCGGGTCGCGCGAACCGGCGCGCATGCTGTGCGCCACCGCGTTCAGCTGCTGGAACAGCACCGGCGCTTCAAGCCGCTCCGCGCTCGACAGGTAACCGTTGCGCGAGGACAGGGCCAGGCCGTCCTCGGCGCGGAAGGTCTCGGCGCCGATGATCTCGGTCGGCAGCGCGAACTGGCGCGCCATGTTACGCACGATCATCAGCTGCTGGTAATCCTTCTTGCCGAACACGGCCACGCGCGGCTGCACGCAGGAGAACAGCTTGGTGACCACGGTGCAGACGCCGTCGAAGAAGCCGGGACGGAATTCGCCTTCCAGCGTGTTGCCCAGGCCCTCGGGCGGGCGCACGCGATATTCCTGCGGCTCCGGGTACATGTCCTTCTCGGTCGGCGCGAACAGCACGTAGACGCCTTCTTTTTCCAGTTTCTCGACGTCGGCCTGGAAGGTGCGCGGGTATTTCTCGAAGTCTTCGTTCGGGCCGAACTGCAGGCGGTTCACGAAGATGGATGCGACCACCGGGTCGCCGTGCCTGCGCGCCAGGCGCATCAGCGACAGATGGCCTTCATGCAGGTTGCCCATCGTCGGCACGAAGGCGGTGCGCAGCTGGCCGCGCAGCTGGTCGCGCAGTTCGTCGATGGAGGAAATGATTTTCATGGATGTTTAATTCAAAGATGCAATGAATGTAGCGGCTTTCAAGCCGGGGAATAGGCCAGGCGCACATAGATTGGCGCGAAGGGCTCGGCCTGCGTGATCTCGATCAAGGTTTCCTTCGCCAGTTCGAGCATGGCGACAAAGTGTACAACCACAATCGGAACCGTGTGCTGGCCGGCGAACAGTTCGGAAAATTCGACGAAGCGCTGCGACTGCAGGGTGCGCAGGATGGCCGACATGTGCTCGCGCACCGAGAGTTCCTGGCGGCTGATCCGGTGAT
>Ga0265780_10012358_pt1 | contig 10025 bp, 4 predicted proteins | sample P1T30metagenome_FD_192432 | JGI IMG/M metagenome (GOLD analysis project Ga0265780, IMG submission 192432) | Plant litter microbial communities from East Loma Ridge, Irvine, California - P1 T30 | ecosystem: Environmental > Terrestrial > Plant litter > Unclassified | place: USA: California... | reverse complement strand
TCGAGGAAGGCGTAGTAGATGATTTTTTTGTAGGAGCTGAGCTTATTGAAGACCAGCAGAATCTTCAGCTTCGAGGTGTCGCTGGCTTCTACGTAGTAGCCCTTGCCCTGCACGGAGGTGATAAAACCCCGCTCGCGCAGTTCACGGTAGGCCTTTTCCACGGTGTCGCGGGCCAGGTAGTGCTCCACGCTCAGCTCGCTGATGCTGGGCAGGTGGTCGCCGTTTTTCAGCACGCCGCGCTCAATATCCATGATGACCGACTGCACAATCTGCTTGTACTTCGGCGTTTTATCGAGCGGTTTTAGTTGGAGTTGATACATCCCGGGGGTGGTGGGCAAGTCGTGTGATTTCATGCTTTTCTACGAGGGATAACCCGGTTGGAAGCGGCGAAATTCAGCAGCGCAAGAGGGAAAGTGGGAGAGAGGAAAAAACGCGAGGCGTTACCCCAAATGTAGCTTTTTCCGCAATGCCAGCAGATAGATAGCTTGTATTTGTTTGGGCAAAAAGGAACGTCATGCTGAGCGCAGTCGAAGCATCTTTACCGCACAAGAATTATTTACTCTCGCGGTAAAGATGCTTCGACTGCGCTCAGCATGACGTTCGATATACTTGCAGAAACCGTCGAATCTGACAATTAGCGCACGAAGGCCATGGCCACGCCGCCGTCCACATTGAGCACGTTGCCGGTGCTCTTGCTCAACGAGCCATCTACGAACACGCGGACGGCTTTGGCAATGTCTTCTGAAAGCAGCTCCTCGCCCAGCAAAGTGCGCTTAGCGTAGTGGGCAGGCAGTTCTTCTACCGAGATACCGTAGGCTTTGGCCCGGCCAGCAGCCCAGTCGCCTTCCCAGATTTTGGAGCCGCGCAGCACGGCGTCGGGGTTTACGGTGTTGACGCGGATTTTGTCGGCGCCGAGCTCGGCGGCCAGCAGGCGGCTCATGTGGAGCTGGGCAGCTTTGGCGGTGCCGTAGGCTACGTTGTTGGGGCCGGCTACGAGGCCGTTTTTGCTGGCGATGTTCACGATGTCGCCGCCCAGTGCCTGCTGACGCAGGATGGTCACGGCGGCCTGGCTCACCAAGAACTGGCCTTTCACCAGCACATCGTTCAGAATGTCCCAGTCGGCCTGCGTGGTGTCGGCCAGCGGCTTGCTGATGCTCAGGCCGGCGCAGTTCACAATGATGTCGACGCCGCCAAATTGCAATACGCCGGCTTTCAGCGACTCGGCGATGCTTTCGGCGCTAGTTACTTCGATGGGCGCGGTGATGGCGCTGTCCTTGCCGAATTGCTTGCGCAGGTCAGTTTGGGTTTCTTCGAGGCGGTCGCGGTCGACAGCTACTACGCAGGCGCCGAATTTCAGCAGCTCCTCGCAGATGGCTTTGCCGATGCCGCCGGTGCCGCCGGTCACGTAGGCCACCTTGCCCGAGAGGGCTTTGGGCGGGGCCATGCGCTGCAGCTTGGCTTCTTCGAGCAACCAGTATTCGATGTTGAAAGCTTCCTGCTCGGGCAAGCCTTGATAGGTGCTTACGGCTTCGGCGCCGCGCATCACGTTGATGGCGTTGGTGTAGAATTCGGCGGCCACGCGGGCGGTCTGCTTGTCTTTCGAGAAGGAGAACAGGCCCACGCCGGGCCACAGGATGATGACCGGGTTGGCGTCGCGCATGGCGGGCGAGTTGGGGTGCTTGCTGCGCTCGTAGTAAGCAGCGTAATCGGCGCGGTAAGCCTCAAACTGCGCTTCCAGGTAAGTTTTTACGCTGGCGGCGTCGCCCTGCATCACGTCGGCGTCGAGGACGAGCGGGCGGATTTTGGTGCGTAGGAAGTGGTCGGGGCAGGAGGTGCCTTTGGCAGCTAGGCGGGCGAGGTCGTGCGAGTTCACGAATTCGAGCACGCGGGCGTCGTCAGTGTAGTGGCCCAGCATGCGGCGCTGGCTGCTGGCGAGGCCGCGCAGCACGGGCATCACGGCGGCGGCGGCGGTGCGGCGACCGGCGGCGTCGAGGGTTTGCTCACGCTTCACACCACCGAATACCGGGGCTTTCTTGCCGTAGTTGGCTTCGAGGTAAGTCGCAGCTTGCTCAATGACTTCGAGCGTGTTCATGTACGACTCGTACGAGGTGTCGCCCCAGGTGAAGAGGCCGTGGCCGCCGAGGATGACGCCGCGCAGGCCGGGGTTGTCAGCTACAATTTTCTCCAATTGCAAACCCAGGTCGAAGCCCGGCTTCTGCCAGGGGAGCCAGCCCATGGTGTCGCCCCATATTTCGTGCATGATTTGCTCGCCGTCCTTGCTGGCCGCGATGGCAATTAGGGCATCGGGGTGCAGGTGGTCGATGTGCTTGAAAGGTAGCAGGCCGTGCAGCGGGGTATCAATGGAAGGCGTGGCGCACTTAGGGTCGAAGAGGCAGTACTCGAACAGGCCCACCATCTCATCTTCGAATTCCAAACCGCGGTAGCGATTTTTCAGTTGGTGCAGCTTCTCCACGTAGAGGTTGGCGCAACCCGAGCGGGTGAGCGTGCCGATGTCGCCGCCCGAACCCTTTACCCACATCACTTCGGCCGCTTCGCCGGTGACGGGGTTGGTTTCCTGGATTTTGCAGGACGTGTTGCCGCCGGCGTAGTTGGTCAGGCGCAGGTCGGCGCCGAGCAGGTTGGAGCGGTAGAGGAAAAGGGCTACTTCATCGCCCGCCAGCTCGGCGGCTTTGGCTTCGTCCCAGAGGTAGCTGACGTGCTGGAAAGTGAGGGTTTTTTCCATGATAGGGCTTCGGTTGCGGTTAACCAGAAAACAGGGATAGGTTTGCTTTCTACAAAGGTGACAAGCTGGCAAACAGGCAACATCCTGCACTCTCCTGCTTCGGTCGTAAAAAAATGTTGCCCGCTGAGACTATCGCAGCGAATGCGGACCAGGCTCGCAAATTCGCTGTTATTTCGCATTCAGGAGAGCACAGGAGGGTTTGGACTCACTTACCGGGCAGCTTTGCCTAAAATCGACACAACTATGGCTGTAATCTGGGGAGTTATTCTTCATGCGCTGGGTGGCTTTGCCTCCGGCAGTTTTTACCTGCCTTACAAGAAGGTGAACGGCTGGTCGTGGGAAAGCTACTGGCTGGTGGGCGGCATCGTTAGCTGGCTGGTGGCCCCGTGGGTGCTGGGCTACCTCACCGTGCCGCACCTGTTCGAGGTGCTGCACCAAGCCGATTCCTCCACCATTGCCTGGGCTTATTTTTGGGGCGTGATGTGGGGCATGGGTGGGCTGACGTTCGGGCTGGCCATGCGCTATTTGGGCTTGTCGCTGGGCATGGCTGTCACACTGGGGCTGTGCGCGGTGTTCGGCACGCTGGTGCCACCCATTTACGAGGGCAAGATGGGTGAGCTGTTGGCTACATCTTCGGGTCGCTATATCGTGCTGGGGCTAGGCGTGTGCGTGCTGGGGATTCTGATTTGCGGCCGGGCCGGCTTGCTGAAGGAAAAGACCCTGACGCAGGAGCAAAAGCAGGAATCCATCGCCGAATTTGACCTGAAAAAGGGGCTGATGGTGGCGGTGTTCTCGGGTATTATGAGTGCGTGCTTCTCGTTTGGCCTCACGGCCGGGCAGCCCATTGCCAAACTGGCCGAAGCGCAGGGCACCAACCCGCTGTTCGTAAACAACGCCATTCTGGTCATCATCCTGCTGGGCGGCCTCACCACCAACGCTATCTGGTGCATCTACCTCAACGTTAAAAACAAAACCTACACCGACTACCTGAACCCCTCATACCCGGCGCTGCGCAACATCATTTTCTGCGCGTTAGCGGGCACCACGTGGTATTTCCAGTTCTTCTTCTACGGCATGGGCGACAGCCAGATGGGTGCCTACCGCTTCTCGGGCTGGACGCTGCACATGGCCTTCATTATTGCCTTCAGCAGTATGTGGGGCCTCGTGCTACACGAATGGCGTGGTGCCAACCGCACTACCATGCGAACTGTCACGTTGGGCATCATCGCCGTGGTGCTTTCCACGGTGGTGGTAGGGTACGGCAATTACTTGGGCTCGCCGGAGCATAGTCAGGCGGCACAGGATACGGCGGCGGTGGAGGCGAGTGAATAAGGCTCCTCTCTGTCATCCTGAGTGCAGCGAAATGCCTTGTTATGCAATGACTGTAAATGCCGTATGCCCAAAAAATGGCTGGGCTACCATGTAAGCCAACCCCACGGAAATACTTGCTTGGTGCCCAAAACAGTTGGACAACTAAGGCGCCGGATTGGGTTATAGGATAATCGGATACAAAAAAAGACGGCCTCGAAGTCAATCTTCGGGGCCGTCTTTCTTCAAGGGAAGTATTGAGGAATAGCTGGTTAGCGACTGGCTAGCTGGCGCTGGCGCAGTCGTTTAATGCCCAAGCCAATGCCCGCAGCCAACAAGAGTGAAGCACCACCGTCGAGAGGGACAGCGGTCGGGTCGGGGGTACCAGGACCGGGACCGCCGCTGCCTGGTTGCGCCTCGGCCGTTGTGAATGTGCTGGAGGCCAGCCACAGGCCCGCAGTTGCCAGAATCAAGTGCCAGAAAGTAGATTTTTTCATTAGAGACAACGAATATTGAGTCAACTCATGGCCCCTAGCACTTGAGCGTGACCAGGGGCCGGTGAGAAAATTAGTTGATGGTCAGCCGCTTGCTAATGGTGCCAGCTGCTGTTTGCAGCTGCACCGTGTAGATGCCTTGCGCCAGATTGGGCAGCACCAGCGGTCGTACCAAGTCGGAGCTGGCGGCTAGGGTTTGGTGCATCACGGTTTGGCCCAGCGCATTGAGCAGCGACACTTCCATGCTGCGGCCGTTGAGAGCCGCCGGCAGGCTCAGAGAAACGGTGCCACCCTGAGCAGGATTGGGATACACGGCCACCTGCTGGCTGATGGAAGCTGGTGCCGTGGCCAATACGCGGCTGGCAGTTATAACCAGGCTAAACCGACCTGTTGCGGCGGTACCAGCCGCGAGGTTTACGGCGTAGCCTGTGGGCTGACTCAAGTCGAACATCGTACCCGATTGCGCATCGCGCAAGTAGGCGTAGCGGCCACTAGGCAGGTTCAGCAGCTCAGTGGCACTCAGGGTATAGCGGCCGGCCTGGGGCACACTCACGCGCAGGGGCACGGTCACATCGGCAGCAGTCAGGGCCGGCAAAGCGTTGATAGACAGTAGCTCGGTAGTGCTCAGCTCAGCAGCCAATACGGGCGCGTTACCCGCCGTCAGCTTATAGGCATCGGCAGTGGCATCGAAGCGGGTAGTAGCATTGCTGGTGAAGTATACCACGGCTTCATCGGCGGTGCCGGTGGCGGCGCGCAGGTCCAGGCGTACTAGTGGGTCGGTAGTGGTGCTGCGCTGGAAGACCGGGCTGGCGTAGGAAGTAGCTCGCGCTGCATTGGTGAAGTTGATAGCACCAGGCGTGGCCGCTGCTGAAGTGCGTACGAAGAAGCCTTGCATGCTGCCCAGTAGATTGGTGCCGCCGTTGGTGCCACCGACGCCGGGCACGTAGCTGGAGTAGGTACCAGCGTAGGGCCCGCTGGAGCGGAATACATACACGGCTGCATCAAGCCCACTGGTGTTCACGAGGTCCCAGTTGAGCGGGGCGGGGTAGGGGTTGCCCTGCAACTGCCAGCCGGCATCGGCAAGACCATTGCGCGTGAGGCCCGTGCGGCTCAGGTTGCCGTTATTCAGCGAACCCACAAAGTCGACCAGTTGCGAACCGCTCAGGTTCACCGTATAACCCTGGCCAGGTGTCAGCACGTCGCTCAGGGCCGTGGGCGACTCCCAGCCGTAGTCAAACGTGCTGGTAGTCGCCACGGCCGAAGCCGTGAGGCGGGACTGGTTGTAGGCAAATACCGTTGGGAAAGGTATCACGGTATTCCCCACGGTATTGTAGGCCGGGTTCACCACCGGCACGAAAGTGCTCGTGGCTAGGTCGGCCACGGTAGTGCTGGCCACCGGCGAGCTGTAGTGGCGGTAGCCCAGGCCGGCATTGGCCGTAGGGCCAATGTAGCGCTGCACGGTGGCGTTGCCCACCACGCTACCGCTGCTATTTACTACCATCGCCGTGCCCGTTGCATCCGAAAGCAGGGTGAAAGGTTGGCCATTGGTGGTCAAGTTGCTGTTGAGGGTCAGTAGCTGACGCACCTGCGTAGGCGCAGCCAAACTGGCCGTGGTAGTGGCCCCCACGGTCAGGTTGGGGAAGGTAGAAGTAGCAGAGCCACCGATGGTTTGGGCGCTCGTACCAGCCAATACCACGGTGCCGGCTCCGGGTAAGGTCCCGCCGTTGTTGGTCAGGTTACCGGCCATCGACAGTATGCTGCCGGCCGTGGTAGTTAGCGACGACCCTGCGCCGAGCGTTACGCTCCGAATGGCCTGGGTGCCGCTCACCGAGGGCTGGTTGGCTGCATAGCTGGGGAAGAATACGTCGTCGGTTGCCGCCGGCACCGTGTTGAGGCTAGCCGACGACAGCGCCGAATTAGTTGGGGTGTTCGAGCCCGTTATCCAGTTGCTGTCGGTGCTCCAGGCGGCGTTGGTATTTCCGGTCCACATGGGGCCGGTGTAGGTGCTGGCCACGTAGCTGCGCAACCAGGTCAGGGCCGGGCGCTCGGTGTTGTCGGCGTTGGCGAGGTTGGCTCCCTGCGCAGTGCGCCAGTGGCCCACGCGGTAGCCCCACAGCGTAACGCCGCGCACGGCCGGGTTTTCCCAGAACAGCGGAAATACACGCTGATATTCGGCTAATTGGGTAGCATCGGCCAGCCCGTCAATGTCAAACTCCGTAGCATAGAGTGGCAGGTTGGTAGAAGCCAGCAGCGCTAGGTTGGCCTGAATGGTTGCCGTGGCAGTGCCGTTGAAGGAGAAGGCATGGGCCTGTAGCCCTACCCCATCGATGAGGCCGCGCGCTTTCAGCAGGTTGATAATGTTGACATAGGTCGTGGCCCGTGCTGTCGAGTTTTCCACGCTGTATTCGTTAATCATGAGCTTGGCCCGGGGGAAATACTGCCGTGCCATCGTAAAGGCCGTGATAATCCAGTCGTAGCCCGTGGCCCCGGCGCCGCCCAGCGCATTGATGTAAGCCCCGCCGTTGGGGTCCACGGCCCCCGTTTGGCCCACTGTGACGAAGCCCGTAGGCGGCGTATTGATGGGCTCATTCACCACATCAATAAAATCGATTTTGGGATAACGCGCCGCTACTGCCGCAAACCAGGTGTTGATAGCTGCCAACTGGTCAGTGGCCGACAGGTTGTATATCCACGCCGGTTGTTGCGCACCCCAAATCAAGGTGTGCATCCGGAACACGCCGCCTGTGCTGGTTGCTTGTGCGTAAGCAGCGTCCAGGTCAGTCCAATTGAAGGTGCCGCGGGTGCTTTCCACGCTGCCCCACTTGCCGCCATTTTCGGGCGTCACGCCGTTCCAGTATACGCCAAAGTAGGGCGCTTGCTGAGGGCTGTAGGCGCAGGCCAGATATTTGGGTTTGCCCGTCGCAATGGGCGTGCCCGTTGGGGTAAAGGTAACCGGTGGATTCACGGAGCCCTGCTGCCCGGCATCGAGGTTGGCCACGGTGAAATACAGACCTGATTGGCCGAATACAAACTTGTCGAAATCCATCCCGTCTTCGCGCGCCCCAATCTGGAACGTCTGAGTTAGGTTGCCGGCCGTCACGGTATACGTGACCAAGGCCGCACTGCCGAAGCTGTATTTCGAGAAGTTAATCCATTTCCACACCCCCGTGCCAGCTCCGCCGCCGCCGTCTACCACCTGGGTGGCGCCCGTATAGCCAATGTTGAAAATATTGTTGCTACTCACCCAATCACCAGGGGTGGTGGGGCTTTTGGCCCCAAGGCTGGTGGGCTGGAAAAAGCTGTCATCATTGGCTCCGTTGGCTCCGATACGGATGCGACCATACAGGTCGTAAGTGCCTGGCCCTGGAAACGTGACGGTAAAACTCAGCACTCGCGCTGGTGTGGCGGGAAAATTGGCGCCGCCCACACCAGTATAAGCAGATACATCGCTTAGGCAGGTGGTGTATGTCACCGGCGAAGCCGTGCGCGTAGCCCAGTCGCCGGTGGTAGCACCCGTCGCAAGTGTGCCCGACGAAACACCGGTCTCGGCTTCGAACGGTACCGGCGCATTCTGAGCAGAAGCAATGACATGACTGCCGAGTGCAGCCATCAGAGTGAAAAAGATGCGTTGAATTTTCATCATAGCGAATACTTTTTGGGTGGGATAAAAAAGAAAACGGCAGACGAACAGGGTGTCAATCCTGCCCAACTGCCGCTAAAAGTAAGTACTTACTTTACCCGCTATGTGCTAAATTTTTATTCGCAAAATATTAAAAACATTGCAATCGGTTGTGATAGTTGGCGCAATCGGTTGCGATAGTCGTAATGCCAAAATTTTGTTCATGCTTACGAGTTGCCTTCCGCTAATGCAGGAATACAGGGACAACAAAATCAGGACTAAATACTCAAGCGGAACAGGTCGCCCTCGCCTTTGAGCGACGATTGTCGGATGATTAAATCGCCGGAAATGACGAATGTGCGGGGCTGAAAATTCTCCTTTTGCTGCACTTGCTCCAGAAACAGGCGGGCAGCCTGCTGGCCGATACGGTAGGGGTGAAGGTCGACGGTGGTGAGGCCCGGTTCAATCATGGCCGCCATAAACTCGTCGCCGAAACCGACCACGGCCATATCGCGGGGCACGCGCAGGCCCCGCTTTTTCAATGCAACCAGCAAGTCGAAGGCATTGGTGTAGTTAATGGCGAAAATGGCATCGGGTGGCTCAGGCAAGGCGAGCCACGCGTCCAGTGCCGCTTCGGCTTCTTCGGTTTGGAACTCAATGTGGACCTCGTATTCCGGACGCAGAGGCATATGGTAGCGCTTGAGAGCGTGCTGATACCCCGCCAAGCGGTTGCGGCTGATGAGCAGCGAATCGGGCCCGGCCAGAATGGCAATGCGCCGCGCACCCTGCTGAATGAGGTGTTCAGTCACGTTATAAGCCCCATTCCAATCGTCCAGAATCACTTTGGCGCTGTCCACCTCATTGCTCACCCGGTCGAAGTGCACCACCGGAATACCCCGACAAGCACTGGGCTTTACGTGGTCGAAATTCTCGGTTTCGCGGGAGTGGCAGATGAGCAGGCCATCGACTTGGCTGGCCACCAGGGCCTGCACGTTGCTTACCTCGGTGCGGTATGACTCCTTTGACTGGCAAATCATTACCCGGTAACCGGCCTCGGTAGCCACGGCCTGAATACCGCTCACGGCCGTAGCAAAAAACGGACGCTCCAAATCCGGAATTAGCACACCGAGCGTGTGGGTTTCCCGGCTCTTGAGGCTTTGGGCCAGCAAGTTGGGTTGGTAGTCGAGTTGGCGGGCTGCGTCGAGAATGGCTTGTCGGGTCACCGGGCTGATGTCGGTGTGGCCATTCAAAGCCCTGGATACCGTGGATGAGGCCACACCCACCGCTTTCGCTACATCACCGATGGTGGTTTGGGTACGGCGGCGGTCCGGGCTAGGGCCGGTCTTCTCCTCGGTGAAGTGATAATCACAGGATTTGCAGAGGTAACGCTGCCGCCCCCGCACAAAACCCGCTTTCAATACCGAATCCGAAAGCTTACACTTAGCGCAGGTTGCCATTGGCAATTGGATTTAATTTATAAAAAAGCTCTGATTGTAGTTCTGCAGTACCTCTACTGTGAGGACTCACTCAAATATAACGGAGAAAAAAAAATTTTGGTCATCAAATGAAAAAGTTTTCTATCGGCATCGTTTCCGGAAACGATGCCGATAGTTTTGTTTTGATTTCTTTCAGATTTGGCCGATTTTGACTGAATCGATATTCACAATTCGGTTATACATTCGATAGCAGATTTGATAAACGACCTATCGACCGCATTTACGGTACGGGAATAGGTAGTTTTATCGAGGCTAAATACAAATTGTATTTTTAGTTAAAAGCACCCCATGTTGCATACGATGCGTTGGTTTGGGCCTCAAGACCCTGTTTCGCTGTTTGACTTCCGCCAATCGGGATGCGCGGG
>Ga0265780_10012357_pt1 | contig 10025 bp, 9 predicted proteins | sample P1T30metagenome_FD_192432 | JGI IMG/M metagenome (GOLD analysis project Ga0265780, IMG submission 192432) | Plant litter microbial communities from East Loma Ridge, Irvine, California - P1 T30 | ecosystem: Environmental > Terrestrial > Plant litter > Unclassified | place: USA: California... | reverse complement strand
AAGCGCAGTAGGCGGAACAGCGTAGCCGCATGGTTTGCACAACAGTACGCTTGAGGGAGCATGGAATACGAACAAGTCCATAGCTGCGGTGGTGGTGGCTGTAGAAGGCGTACAGCAGAGGGAGAGCGCTCGAAAGGAAGACTTTGCAACGTAGCGCAGTAGCAAACAACGCGCTCACGCTCGCGCTTGTGTTACGCGTTACGCGTTACGCGCTGCTGCAAAGCAGCGCGTTTGTTATTATTTACATTTGCTCTTTTAAAGTTTAGGTGAAGGTGGACAGGGTAGTGCGTGATAGATGCAACGCAAAACAGTAGATATCTTGTCCTGCACGAAGCTAGATGCGGGAGCAGCCGAGGATTTTGATGAGGCGAGGCGCTAGGCAGGGGTGCTGTGCTGCGACGCTGCTGATTGGCTACCACCTCCACTGAGCCCTCAATGACCATGTGCATATACTTCGTATCTTAGGGTGTGTCGCGAGATGACAGGAAGGTGCACAGCGCTGTTCTGCTCTTGACACGTTGCACCTCGGCATTTTCTTGCAGAGTTTTCTCGCAACTGGTTCTGCTGGCCAGATGTAACAACTTCGCGAGTACCAGGATTACAGCAATTCTCGCGACTAGGACAACATGTAGCAGCTTCACGAGCATGAGCAATGCAACTCTCGCGACGATGCTGCTGGTGTCAAAACAGTTCTGCGCCTACCCAACTAATGCCGCCGCAGCACGCCGTCGCGCTTCACCACCACGAGTGTCTTCGAGACGCCACATCGTAGCGCAAACATCGTCCTCGGTAATCAGCACCGTCAGTCGCAGCCATATGTACCCAATGCGTCTGAAGTCGGCACGAGACTCTGCTTGAAACATTTTGCAGCACCGTCGCCAAACATGGCAACGTCGACCTCGCTCTCGGATACTGGCAAGCCGGTGTCATCGGTCTCAAACGCTGAATCTACGACCCTTGGAATTTGAGCACTTGTCGATGGACACGTACAAGATTAGATTGCTGAAATTCCACCTTCATGGCTGTGCGGCGCTTACGGCTTGCCATTCTGGAAGCGATGGCAGCTCAGCCACAATCAAAAGCACCTCCAGCAGCTATCACCATCGCACCTCGACTTTCCAATATTTGTCGTAGTCTCCACACATGTCATCTCCACGCCGTAGGTGATCCGGTTGTCACGCACGCACTCCTACCTGCGACGCTGGCAATGTCCTCGACGATGAATTTTCGCCACGACCCACTGCCCGATTCGCAGTCGCACATCCGTCTCTTAAAGCTTCTCAACGGCGAAGCAAATGAACAAATAGTTTGCCAGCTTACAACCTGGTCAATGCAGGACGCGCCTCCGTACTACGCGCTGTCGTACACCTGGGGAGATCCCAAAGATACCGCTCAAATCGAGATCGACGGAAGGACAGCCATAGTCACAGCGAACTGCGCATATGCCTTGCGACAAGCTTATGCCTGTACGAATAATATCTATCTCTGGATGGACGCTCTGTCGATTGATCAGTCCTCGACGCAGGAGAAAAACCACCAAGTCGCGATGATGGGCCAGATATATGAGAAGGCTGTGCATGTTCTTGCGTGCATCGGCCCACAATCGGAGGACAGCGAGTTCTTGTTCGAGATCATGGACGCAAACGAATCTCTCCTCTATCAGATCTCCGCTCACATGAGCACAAGCCTCGTCAGCGGCACTGGCGGATGGTCCTTACCAAATCCAATACCTAAGGATCGACGGCTGAGTCTGAAATGCTTCTTCATAATGAAGGAGTCGAAGCGAGAGCGCGTACTTAGAGCGTTCGTCAATTTACTGCAGCGGACATATTTCTCTCGCGTCTGGATCCTCCAAGAGCTGCACTCAGCTTCTCGCAGCTCGTTCTGCTGCGGGGACGAGCTTCGACCGTTCCGGGGTCTCACTGCGATAAGCATGCTGATAGACTACTGGATGTCGCGAGAGCCAATCAAGTGGGATCGACCGTGGATCACACGCGACTTTGTGATCACACTGTCGCGACTGCCATGGTTTCGACCACAGTGTTACACGACGAGCCTTTCACTGGAGGATCTATACTCCAGAATCTCAATGCGGCATGGATGTCTTGCACTTGCGTCTGGCACAAGAGTCCCTTGCCAGCTTTCGGACGTCATGCGCGCCATGCCACGTTTTGAATGCGCCAACTATCGAGACAGGTTGTACGGAGTCTTATCGCTCGTAGACTGGGACGAAGGAAGGGGCGGCCGCGTTCCTACCCCCGACTATGCCAAGGATGTGTTCTCCTTGGCTGTAGAGATATTGGAGATGTATCTCGATAATCCGAGACTCGCACCCGCAGACACTTCGAACCTTCACTGGGCAGACCAAGTAAGCGCAGTATTCGAAATTGAACCAAAACAACCTTCGATGAGGACCGCCATCCGCTCGCGTTGCCACAATCGTCGCGCAACCGCGGAGATCATTTCTTTAAATCATTTATACACATGGCCAGATGATTTGTATAGTTCCCAGCCTCTGGCCACGTCATCTCTGTTGTCCTCTTCCTCTTTGCGCAAGGTGCAGCCTCGCTTGATGCCAGATGATACCTGGTACGGAAAACGTCTCCTTGACCCCAGCGACGCTGAACAGCACAAGCATACGGCGGACAGACCTCTCTTCCTCCTTCGTACATCTGGGGAAGAAGTAAATAAGATTGTCGATCGAAATGGCAAAACAATCGCCAGCGTCCCCAAGACCACGCAACCACATGACATATATCTGTTCACGTGTTTCGTGTACACAGGGTGCTCGAGGCCCCCAAGTATGATAGTAAGGACACAAGTGTCAGGTTCCTATACGATTGTCGGGCCTGCTACCGGGTTGGCGGGCGAGAGAGCATATTTGTCATGGGTAGAGACCTGGGACAAGTTTCTGGTGAATTGGAGCGCCGAAGACCTGCTTCTGTACTGCTGGGCTCATGGACATGCCACGCTCATGTCGCCATCTGCTTCTTGGCTCGACTTGGATATTTGTGGGAGCCCAGGTTCATCGCATGTGATCAAAGTGTTGCATGTGGGAGCACAGGGCAGACATCAAAGAGGCAGAAGGTTGTTGTATCAAGAGAGCTACAGCGAGCGATTATATACACAACCAGATGAGTAAGCAGATGACTAACACAGTCACGTGAGGTGCAGTTCACAGTGTACCGTATGAACTGAGGTGCCAGGCTGACACAAAGCTGATTCGGAGACTACTCACACGGCACCTTCAGCATAGACACCACCATAATCCATCCTCTCGCCCCTTCTAACATCCACTTCCATCAATCTCTCAAACTCCACCGACGCCCTCCAACACCGGCGTCGGCATCGCACCCCACAGCCCCTGTATCCTCCTCGCGCTCTCCAGAAAGCGATCCTGCAACGCTTCATAGCCATCAACAACCAACCGCCCATCTCGCTTCTTGAACATGCCATCAACCACCACATGCTTAATATCGCCCACGTTCGCATGCAACATGATCGCAACCACGGGATCCGACCAGCCGAGCAGAGATGGCCAGCGTCCGTTCCAGATTAGAAGATCGGCTTTGGCGCCCGGGACGAGGACGACGATGTCTGTGCGGTGAAGTGCGACTGCGCCGTTGCGGGTTGCGAGGAGGAAGGCTTGCGTCGCGGACATGGGATTACTTGCGAGGACTGTCTCCTTCTGCACGCCTTCCCTATACAGCATGCGCCGCACGGTTTACAGCCAGAGGCGCGCTTGCGTCAGAATATCGCTCGAGAACGCAAAGTGCGTGTCGATGCCCAGTGATGCCTGGTCTTGGATGAGATGGCTGTTGGGGTGGTCGTGGCTGTAGTGCATCTCGCTTTTTGGGGTGATGGAAATGTAGTGGTTTGTTTGGCGGAGCAAGTCGGTGTCAGACGCGCTCATGTAGCTTGCATGTGCGAAGATTAGGGGCACGCGGGATTGGTTGAAGAAGGCGAGGCGTTGGAGCACGGAGGGGAAGTTGGGGCCGCCGTAGACGCCGCCGTTGGCGTGGGTGGTTAGTAGACAGAAGTTGTATGAGCTGGGGGAGGTTAGACGGCATAGCGTGTTCCTGAGAAATTTACTGACCTCGCTAGCTGGATGATGTCTCTGCTCCGTCTTTCTGCTTGCGCGGTCGTCCCGCTAAATGCATCGTACGCGAGTCCTAGCTGTACTCGCGGGCCGATACCAGTTTCGTTCGTTGGCATACTCCTGACGCTCCCACAGTGTCGTTCCACGTAAAGTTGCTATACTCGGAAAGCTGGTACGCGAAGACACCTCTAGTCTCTCAATCATTCCCTTCAAGCCAGCCGATGCGTGCTCAGCCGTCCACGTGTGGCTCGCATAGTCCACAACGGTAGTCCCTCCGCAATTATGCCAAATGAACTGGCAAGATGCGTTGTGCCATGCATTTTATTTTGGCCTCAAGGGCCTAGCGGTCATAACAATGACTTCTGCGCCGTCACCCACAGACCATGCATCAACACACCGCCATTGCAACACGGCCCCCGTTCTAACGGCACGCCGCCGCATTGCACCGCCCTGCTACCCTTGACGTTGATTAGTATCACAGCCACCACACAAGTAACGTACAGGGCAGAGAGGCACGGATCAACATCTCTCAACTAGTGAGTAGGGTCGGCTCTAACCCTATACAAGTATATACTATACAGTACAGTATACCGTATATGTAATGGGCTGAAGCCTTAATTGGTGTTCCTTGGCCCGTGGCCTTCGATGGAATCTTCGGCGCCCTTCGGCGCATTGACAAGAACTTCGGAGAATCCTTATGAACTCCGTCAAAGCTTCTCAAAGCACAAGAAGTTACGTATATTAAATACGTCGTGCTCTCAGATAGCTTTCTTCTCTATTAAACACATCACTGTCTACCTTGCACATATGGTCAATCCGTCGCACCCTTACAGTATACGATAGGGATGTAAGGCTACTCTTAATAGAATACTGCCCCTTGATTCGTATTCTTGCCCCACTTTCCTATGTGCACAGGGGATATCGTGTACTTTACCTACGGTTGTGAGCTAGCTTGCTTTTATAGTATATGTCAGCCTGGCACATCAGTTTATATGGTACACTGTGAACTGCACCTCACGTGACTCTGTTAGTCACCAGCTTACTCATCTGGTTGTGTATATACTCGCTCGCTGTAGCTCTCTCAATACAACAACCTTCTGCCTCTTTCTTGTCTGCCCTGTGCTCCCACATCCAACAGAAGGTAAGCGGCCAGTCCATCAAAGTCGAACTAAAGCTAACATGATCAAGAAAGTCCATCAGGCAGAGCGTGCGGTGTGAGGCGACACTACTGGATGGCCGGCATTCGTTCGAGGGCAAGCGCAAGAAATGCAGCGTGTCTGAAATCGGTGTCAGCGTCAGACTCATAAGTATTCCATTATTCACATTATCTTTTCAGTGTACGCTCAAACAAGTTCAATCACAGCGTCCTCTTTCTCCAAGCTAAGTCGCAAGACATCTAACGACACCCGAAGTCTCGCAAAGTCAGGTGCGTAGCTGCGGTGTCGGCAGCACATAGCTAAGTAAAATGCATCATGCGCTTTCAGATGATCAGCAATTAGAACCAGAATCTCGCTGGGAAGGCGATACAAGAAAGACACTAGGCAGTTCGTGGAATGCGCTGCGAGAGCCCGGTGCCACAAAAGGTAGTTGCGCCACCATCCAGGCACCGCGTGCATGGAGAACGGCTGAGTATGCTGGTGCGGAATCTGTGGTAGCTTGTAGTGGTATAAGTTAGTCTTCGGTAGAATGCGCTCGTTTCGCGCGTATTGTGTTTCGTCCTCGATGTAGAGATGCATGGTTGGTGGCGAGGAAGATAGTAAGTTGCTGAGACTTAAACATGATGACAAGATCTTTCATCTTAAACTTCGCGTTGGATGAGTCGATACAAAACTTTTTGGCCGTGATCGGAGTACAATGTTGTGGTAGCAGTTTGCGCCGCGGCTCTACCACCTAGCTTACCAAAATTGCTCCTTCTCAGACTCACGACATCGCAATCGCATCAGCACAGGACTGCATCACAGTCTCTCCGGGCTCTGGCCCTGATCCTTCAGCGCTTTCCCTTCCCTTCAAGGTCTTTTTACCTGAATATTAGAAGTCTTGCGGCCCATCACATGGAGCGCCTGCAGCAGTACCTGGGTCAAAGGAGTTTGCCGGTATGCACATGCGCAAGATCCGGCTTGAAAGATGGGAGCGCTCACAGCGCTTCTATTCATGGCTCCGCGGCTTAGAGGCTATCGTCTCGTTGCTCAGTCACCAGCATCAATCACCAGAATGGCTCTGGGAAAGACCAAATTTGCCGGTGGAAAAACGAAGCATACACGCAGAGCATCCGCACGCGAATTACTGATCCAGAGTCTGCATTGTGCTCTACGGCCTTCGTCGCTCTACGGCCTTCGTCGCTCTACGGCCTTCGTCGCTCTACGGCCTTCGTCGCTCTCTTCTCTTCTTGCGCGCTGGTCGGAATCCGTCCCACGAAGTGCCAGGTGCGAAGAAAGTCTTCGAACTGCTGATGATGTTGCGAGTTGTGGTCGAAAACTTCGAAGTTCTATTCTGTCTCTTCCGAGCGAGTCACGCTCTGATCTTTGCGCGAGTCAAGAATCGCAAAAATAGAAACCCATCTTGCCGTTGGTGCCGTAGCGGCCCGTAGGTCGCCGACAATGTGGGGACACGAAGTACACTGCGGAAATATGGCATGATCAGGACAAACTCACTGCATCATTCAGTCGGCGACGAGGCTTAGGCATCCCTCGCTAACATCCAATCATGTCCACAGAAATGTAGGCGTCCTAATGTCGACTTCCGGTATGCGTGACGAAATGGATCTGGCTAGGATTTCAGCCCCATGGAGTGGACCGCAACCACAGTCTCAGCCCCATGGAGTGGATCGCAACCACAACCTCAGCCCATGAACTGCATCGCAACCACATTCTCAGCTTCACGAAGGAGCAACTGCACTGCGCCTCTGTAGGCCCCCGAAGCTATAGTTTCGAAGGGAATGGATGAACTCAGCCTCGAGGTGGAGACAGTCAGTCTGCATAGCTTAGGAGGACGACACAGGTGGTATATAAGGGACATGGCAAAGCACCAGATATCAGGAACAACCAGCAAGACTTCCATCGACAATATTTAATCCAATCCACACTCAAACACGTCAACATCACAACCCTATTCCATACAATCAATATGCATCTCTCAACCCTCCTCTTCACCCTCTCCGCAGCATCTACCGCCGTCGCCGTCTGCCCCGGCTACAACTGGGCCGTGGGCTCCATGCAAACGCAATCTGATGGCTCCAACACATGGACCGTCTACGACGACAAGTGCAAGGCTACCGACAAAGTCACGTCCAAGGGCAACGGATTCAATGTGTGTACAGCTGGGACGTTTGGCTGCGACGGGTCCTCGCCACCACTCATCAACAAGTACACGAGGGCGAAAAACAACTTGATGTACGTCGATTCTGTTTGGTGGTATGCGTAGGAGCTAACATTGATGCGAAGATACGATTGTCGCCCAGATGCAAGGGCAGGCAAGTGTGGCGGTGATGCGATTGCTGTCTGTGTAAGTCTTGTTTCCGACCCCCATTGTTCACAGAGTAGAATAGTCTAACGCAACACCACAGTGCCGCAACGACGGTAACAAACTCCCATACAACGTTGAAAACACATACGACGTGACCGACATCCGAGGACAAAACAACGCCAGGCCATCGTAAGTCACATCTTCTCTCCGCTTTTGCAATCCCCTCAGCTCACGCACATACAGCTGCAAAGCCGCCGACGACTGCGACTCTTACTGCAAGAAGACCACCGCCGACAACCCGACAGTGCAAACCAATGGCCTGATGCGCACCTGCAACACCGGCGTGTGTCAATGCAGCGCCTCGCCCGGCCCCATCGTCGCCGAAATGATCATGGGCATCGGAGAAACCACATGCGTGGCCTGGGACGCGGGGATCGCCGGCGGAATGAAGGTGCTGCAGTTCGTGGTGCCGTATACAGGCGGGGCGGCCGCGGGCGCGAAGGGATTGTTCAAGGCGGCGGGCAAGGTGTTTAAGTACGGGTCGAAGAACTGCGTGGGTGTGTGCAAGGGTCACGAGTACACGGTGGTGGACCCCATGGATATTAAGACGCAGTTGGGGTTGTTGGACTGTGGGGTTGCGGAGAAGAGGGAGGCGGGTGAGATGATCTGGGTTGCGTAGTGTTTGAGATGGGAGTTCGGTGAGGGATGGGAGTGCGGTCAGACATGGGATGGGATCGGATGAGTCAATTGTATTCGGTGTAACGTTAACTTACTTTCACTTAGAGTAGTTAGAAGACTTCTTTAATTAAGTTCTACTTTTCCTTACTATACCGTATTCCACCAGCACCTCGGTCAAGAAGGCTTGGCAAAGCTCTTTTCTTAATAACTCCTCCAATATTAGACCTTTTTAAGATGTTTTTGAAAATCCTAATAGCATTTGCATAGCGCTTTCTATATGTTTGAAAATTGCCTGATTGGGCCTAGTACTACCAAAGTTATCAGCTAGCAAAGATAAGGCTGTCGCGTAAGCTTTAACCCCTGTTTTAGGTAAGTTACTAACGTGGTTCACCATCGAGTCGGCACCCCCACCGAGTTGGCAGCTTCCAAAACACACCAAAATCGCTGCTTTAAGCACCCCTGTTATCTCTAGAACTACTTAACAGATTTCTCTAAAATTTCTACTGTAGAGCTGCACCTATATCCCTATTATTATTCTAGAATTATTAAGCTCTAGCTTACGTAATACTGTAGCTATTAAGCTAGATCTGTTTTTTAGCCTCTACCTTCTGTGAGGGTTGGCTCGCTAGTGCTTCCTGCTTGGGCCTATCGCCGGAAGCAAGCGATGCTTGGCGCTTGGCAGTGAGAGTACAGTCACGTTTGCCCTTTGCACCTATTGCCTCTGCGTCTTAGATTCTTATCAATTCATCTAAGTTTACTTACAAGGCTCTGAACCGTGACACCTTCAAATATATTACTACCTAGGGAAGTTTAAGCTTAGTAATTCTGGAATAATAATAGGAATGTAGGTGCAGCTCTACAGTAGAGATTTTATAGAAATCTATTAGGTAGTTGTAGAGATAGCAGGGGTGCTTGAAGCAGCGATACCACGTTAGACTATAGCAATAAGTTATACTCTAGTTAACTATAACGTATTCCACCACCGAGCGGGTCAACCCACCGAGTGGATCAGTTTTTGCCAAGACTACCTACTCCCTCATTAACGTAACATGGCTTAACAACAAAACGCGCAATTATCTAACAGCGAAGGCAGAATTGAGCTTGCCCTTTTTGCCTATAATACACACCAATTGCGAAGCCTCCGACGCGCTGCTCAGGCGTTTAAGGTACCTCCTACGACCTTAACTCGCCGATCCCATAGTGTAAGCAACTACATCAACTAAGATATTCACCTCCAGAATATCAAGCGTCTTTTTGCCTACACATAGAATTCTATCTCGACTTGAATTACCAGCAAACTGCCGTAAGCTCACAGCAACTGAAGAGCAGACGATCGTACGATATATTCTTGACCTCGATTCGCGAGGATTTGCGCCCCGGCTGTGCGAGGTAGCAGATATGGCTGATAAACTGCTGGCTGTACGCAGTGGCGAGCCAGTTGGCAAGCACTGGGCTGAGCGCTTTGTAACGCGTTCAACTGAGCTCAAAATGGCCTTCAATCGAGCCAAGGATAGGTAGAGAATACTCCAGGAGGATCCAGAGATAATTGGCGCGTGGTTTAAGCTGGTAGAGGAGACTAAAGCCAAGTACGGCGTCCACAATAACGACGTGCACAACTTTGACGAGAGTGGCTTCCAGATGGGCGTGATTGGCACAATAAAGGTTGTTACAGGCTCAGAGAGACGCGCAAGGCCTGATCTTATCCAGCCAGGCGATCGCGAGTGGGTTACATTGATCCAGAGCATCTGCGCTGCTGGGTACGCGATCCCGCCCTTCATTATCTACA
>Ga0265780_10012356_pt1 | contig 10026 bp, 7 predicted proteins | sample P1T30metagenome_FD_192432 | JGI IMG/M metagenome (GOLD analysis project Ga0265780, IMG submission 192432) | Plant litter microbial communities from East Loma Ridge, Irvine, California - P1 T30 | ecosystem: Environmental > Terrestrial > Plant litter > Unclassified | place: USA: California... | reverse complement strand
GGCCACCTGAGCGGCATCGCCGCGCAGCGCCAGGAAGGTCGGGTCGAAGGCAGCCGTATAGGCGCGCAGGATCTCAGGCGTGTCGCGCTCCGGATCGACGCTGACGAACAGCACCTGCAAGCGGTCAGCATCGGGGCCAAGCAGCTGCTTGACTTCAGCGGCGCGCGCCAGCGCGGTCGGGCACACGTCGGGACACTGGGTGAAGCCAAAAAACATCAGCACGACCTTGTCCTTGAAGTCGGCCAGCGAGCGGACCTTGCCGTCCGGGTCCTGCAGGCGGAAATCGCGGCCGAAGTCGGCGCCGGTGATGTCGGTGCCGTTGAAGCTGACCGATCCGCCGACGCTGCAGGCGGCCAGCGGCGCCAGGGCGAAAGTGGCGCCCGCCAGCACGAAGGCGCGGCGCGATACTCGTTGATGCATATTCTTGACTCCTGATTGAACACGCGCCACCAGCCGGCCGGGCGCAAGGCTCGGCGCGCGGCTGTAATTCGCGGACACGTGAGAAATGATATCGCCGGCGCGATGCACCGGCTCGAACGGATTCAGCGCAGGGACGGCGGGCCGCGCGGCGGCAAGGGCGCACCCCCGATGGCGGCGATGTCGGCAGAGACCAGGGGATGGGCAATACAGGCAGGAGCCTGTGGCGCCGGCAGGCGCGGCGCGCTGAACATCGGCGGCGGCGCGGCGGGCAGGCAGAGCGGGCAATCGAGCGTGTGACGCTCGCCATGCAAGGCGGCGCCCCCGTCATCGACGATCACGACCTTGGTGCCGCCCTCGGAACAGACCAGCGCCATCGTCACCGGCAATACCAGCGGTCCGGCATTGGCTGCGCCCAGGGTCAGGACGAACCAGACCAGAACTAGGCGAACCAGCAACGGTGATGTGCGCAGGATGTGCATTACCCGCGATTATTGGCGACGCACCACCTGACGTCAACCCTCGCTCATCCAACACTTGTCTCCCCCGGTCGGCGGAGGTCTGACAGACACGCTTGACATGTATTGACTTGACGGATATCTTATCGTTAACATTGCCGCAGAGCAATTACCCCTTGGTTTGAGGGGTGGTACCCAAATTCGCCCGCTGGCGCGACCGCATCCCGACCTTACACGGACAGGCTGCGGTTGCGCGAGCGGGCGGCGGCCGTCCGAGGCGCGCGGAAAAACACGGTCTCGCGTCGTGCGGGATAACCCAATCAATGATTGACAACCAAGGAGTTTCACCATGAACCAACTGCCTCGCGGGCAGTCCACAGGCCGCATCCGCATGCCCGGCCTGCCGCTCGCGCTTGCCATCGGTCTTGCCAGCACGCTCGCCGGTTGCGGTGGCGGCAACGGCGAATCGCCGATGGCCACCATGCAAAGCGCCAGCCAGAGCCTGTTCAAGTCAGTGGCCGGCGCCTTCGGCGACGCCGAATCCGCCCTCACCCCGGTCCGCGCCTACGCCAGTTCAGCCGAGCGCCCCGACCTCGATGGGCCGGCGGCGATCGACCACGACAACGGCACCCGCTGGGGCAGCCGCTTCACCGACGACGAGTTCCTGGTACTCGACTTCGGCCAGAGCCAGACCATCACGCGCGTGCGCATCGACTGGGAAAACGCGCACGCCAGCCAGTACCTGCTGCAAGTGTCGGAAGACGGCAGCACCTGGAACACGATCAAGACCGTCAGTGACAGCACCGGCGGTACCGAAGACCTGACCGGGCTGAACGGCCAGGGCCGCTACCTGCGCATGAAAGGCGTCAAGCGCGCCGGCCAGTACGGCTACTCGATCCTCGAGATCCAGGCCTTCACCGGCACCCCGGCCGCCCCGCAGCCGGAACCGCAGCCCGACCCCAATCCGCTGCCAGTCGACCTGAGCAAACCCGGCGTGGCCCTCAAGCCGGTGAACGCGACCTCGACGACGCCCGAGAACGGCGGCATGGCGGCCGGCATGGCGGTCGACGGCAAGGCCGGCACGCGCTGGTCGAGCAAGCCGGAAGACGGCGCCTGGATCCAGTTCGACTTTGGCACCCGCACCGCGATCGGCTACATCAAGCTGAACTGGGAGAACTCGTACGGCAAGGCCTACACCCTGCTCACCTCGAACGATGGCCAGGAATGGACCCAGCTGCGCCACGTCGGCGCCGGCAAGGGCGGCATCGAGGAGTTCTTCAACCTGAACGCGTCGGCGCGCTACGTGCGCCTGCAGGGCGTGCAACGCGCTTCGCAATACGGCTACTCTCTGTGGGAAGTCGAATTCAAATCGCCGGGTAGCGACAATACACTGCCCGAAGCGCCGACCTCGGCCGTGCGCTTCCCTGCCAACGGCAATGGCTGGACCCCGCTGCCGGGTTCCAACGAAGCAATCGAAACCCTGCAGTTCTCGCTGCCGGACGGCACCCTGGTCACCCGCTTCGGCGCGCGCGGCCTGGCCCGTCACGGCCGCGAGCGCGGCGAAGAGTGGAACGAGATCGGCTACGGCCCGAACGACACGATCAATCCGGCCACCGGCCTGCCGCAAGACAAGGGCCCGGGCAACTACCTGACCTTCGTGCCGCAGTACCACAAGAACCGCACCTGGGGCGTCGAGATCATCGACAACAGCCGCGTGGCCGGCGTCACCAAGCCGATGCTGACCGTGAACCAGTACACCACGGTCGACTTCCTGAAGGGCGGCGTTGCCTTCTTCCGCGGCTTCGACAATCCGAACGTGACCGGCTACGGCTGGATGCGCCCGGGCGAACTGGTGGACAACAACATCCCGATCTGCAAACCGACCCCGTATCCGCAGAACGGCAAGCTGTTCAGCGCCAACTGCATCAACGGCGGCTGCACGCTGCTGGTGAAGGACTATCCAGGCCATAACGAGATCAACAGCGACGGCTTCCAGACCGGCCGCACCGTACCGGGCCGCGCACTGGTCAAGGGCGACGTGATCGAAGTCTCGCCGTCCTACTTCACGACCCGCGAAGCGCTGGCCGCCAAGGGCGACACCGGCGGCATCCGCTACTACTCCTACGAGTGGGCCTACGTGGTCGGCCAGGGCCTGCGTCCAAGCTACGGCGTGCAACCGCGCCTGAACATGGCGCCGCTGCCGGATGAAGTGCTGTCGGGTGGCCTGGGTTCGGTGTCGTACAACTACAGCGACAACGCCTTGTTCATCTTCCAGCAGCCGCACAATAACGTCGGCATGCAGAACGTGCAGCGCTTTGTCGAAGGCCGCCGCCTGTTGCACACCAACTTCACGACCGGCGAGCACAACGAACCGGGCAATGACCGTTTTGAAGCGAACATGGGCCTGCAAGGTCCTCGCTTCAACCAGTCTGCCTGTATCGCCTGCCACGTGAACAACGGCCGCAGCCCTGCGCCAGCAGCGATCAACCAGCGCCTGGACGGCATGGCGGTGCGCGTGGCGCAAGTGGGCGCGGACGGCCAGCAACTGCCGCATCCGACCTACGGCACCACGGTGCAGATGAACGCCCTGTCCGGCAACGGCACCCCGCAGAACTGGGGCACCGGCGTACTGGTGAAGGGGTTCGAGACCCGCACCGTGCAGCTGGCCGACGGCACGAACGTCGAACTGCGCAAACCGAAGCTGTCCTTCGACGGCCCGGTACCGCAGCGCGTCTCGCTGCGCTCGGCCCAGCCGATGATCGGTACCGGCCTGCTCGAAGCGATTCCTGAAGCGGATATCCTGGCACGCGTGCGCACCAGCCCGGACCAGGATGGCGTCAAGGGTACCGCCAACTTCGTGTTCGATCCGGAAACCGGCGCGGTGCGCCTGGGCCGCTTCGGCTGGAAAGCCTCGAAAGCGTCGCTGCGTCACCAGAGCGCGACCGCGCTGCTGCAGGACATGGCGGTGACCTCGCCGGTGTTCCCGAACCGCAGCTGCGACGCCAATCCGGCTGGCTGCGCCAGCGCAACCAAGCAGAAAGGTATTTCGGAAACCGATCTGCAGGCGATCTCGAACTACCTGGCCCTGCTGGCGGTGCCGGCCCAGCGCAGCATCGCGAGCGGCTTCCCGAAAGGCGTGGCTCCGCTCGACGAGCACCGCGTCGACACCAAGCAAGTCGCCGCCGGCGGCAAGCTGTTCGAAGCGATGCGCTGCGTGGCCTGCCACACCGCATCGATGAAGACCGGCTCGAGCCACCTGTTCGCGGAACTGCGCGACCAGACCATCCGTCCTTACACCGACCTGCTGCTGCATGATATGGGCGAAGGCCTGGCCGACAACTACAACGAAGGCCAGGCGTCGGGCAGCATGTGGCGTACGGCGCCGCTGTGGGGTATTGGCTACTCCGAGAAGGTGATGGGCAAGGAAGGGCAAGTCGGCTACCTGCATGACGGCCGTGCGCGCACCCTGACCGAAGCGGTCCTGTGGCACGACGGCGAAGCCGCCACGGCGCGCAAGCGCTTCGAGAAGCTGGCGACGGCGGAACGTGAGGCGCTGCTGGCGTTCCTGCGCTCGCTGTAATCGGTTGCCGTACTGACGATGGCGCCGGGGCTTGCGTCCCGGCGCTATTTTTTTGTCGAGTCGATGGACAAACCCGTTGGCAGCGACATATGGAACATATATACTCCATATACGATTTATATACGGAGTTATCGCCATGGGCATTGTTAATATTGAAGACGAACTGCATGACCAGGTGCGCCTAGCCACCAAGGTTTCCTGCCGCTCGATTAACGCGCAGGCCGCGTTCTGGATCAAGGTCGGCATGCTGTGCGAGACCAATCCAACCCTCAGCTTCAATGAGATCGTGCAGCGCGAACTGGCCGCCGCCGGCGTGTCGGCCCCGCCTCTCTCGCTGCGCGCAGCATGACCAAGCAACCGCATGAGCTGGCGCTAATGGCCGAGTCGGGGCGTTTGCTGGCGTCGGTGTTCGGGATGCTGGACAAGCTGTCTCTGGCCGGCATGACGACGCTCGACGTGGATACGCTCGTGGAGCGCTTCATCGTCGACGAACTCAAGGCGCGGCCGGCCAGCAAGGGCCAGTACGACTACGGCTTCGTGCTGAACTCCTCGATCAACCAGGTCGTGTGCCATGGCGTACCGTCTCAGGCCGACGTGCTCAAGGACGGGGACATCGTCAACTTCGACATTACGCTCGAGAAGAATGGCTATATCGCCGACTCCAGCAAGACTTACCTGGTCGGTTCGGTCGAACTCGGTGCACGGCGCCTGGTGCAGACGACCTATGAGGCGATGTGGAAAGGCATCCGGGCGGTGCGTCCGGGTGCGACGCTGGGTGACATTGGCTGGGCGATCGAGCGCCATGCCAAGCGCAATGGCTGCTCGGTAGTGCGCGAATATTGCGGCCACGGGATCGGACGCGAGATGCATGAGGAGCCGCAGGTGCTGCATTTCGGCACGCGTGGCAGTGGCCTGAAACTGGTCGAGGGAATGGTGTTTACGATCGAACCCATGCTCAATCGCGGCGGCCGCAGCGTGCGTACCGAGGATGACGGCTGGACGGTCGTGACGCGCGACGGCGCTCTGTCGGCGCAGTTCGAACATACGGTCGCCGTAACGGCTACGGGGGTATCGGTGCTGACGTTGCGGCCAGAGGAATCCGGCATGGTGCGGCAACTGGCTGCCTGAGAGCAGTTTAGAAAACTTGCATACGCCAGCCCGGCGCGCTGCCCTGCTCCACGAACGCCACCATGCCCTCGACGCCCGCGCATTGCGGGGCGAGCATGGTGCTGTCGGCGCCACTGGCGTGCAGGGCCTGGGTACATGCGTGAATCTCGATGCCAAGCTCAGCGCTGGCTTGCAGGTGACGCTTGACCGGCCACTGCTCCGGGCCGAATCCGCTCAAGACGTCCGCGTTCTTCGCCAGCAGCCATTGCACTGACTGGCTCGAGAACAGCATCTTGACCCGCATATCGAGCGCCGCCGCGGCTTGCGCCATCATGAACGGCGTGGCAAGCAATTCCGGCCGGCTCAGGTCGCAGGACCAGACCATGAGTGCCAGGCCGCGCGCCTGCTCGCTCACGGCTTGATCCAGTCGTCGACGGGTTCGAGCCGCATGCGGCGCTCGGCCAGCTCGACCAGCGCTGTGCCATGCGCGAGCTGCGCGCGGTCGTGCTCCCAGTTGCTGGCCTGGATCACGGCGATCCAGCCGGCGCCATACGGATCCTGGTTGATCAGTTCGGGCTTGTCCTCGAGCGCTGCGTTGATGTCGACCACCACACCCGACACCGGACTCTTGATCGTCACCACCGTCTTGCTCAGCTCAACGACGCCCATGGTCTTGCCCTGCTCGATCTCGGTGCCCACCGACTTCGGCCGGCACATATAAAAATAATTACCGCTGATCTTGACGCCGAAGGCGCTGACGCCGATCTGCATACGGCCATCGCCCAGCTCGCGGCACCACATATCGTGTTCGAGGTCGAAATAACAGTCGTCCGGATAGTCGTAGCCGAGGATGATCATGGCAGAAAGCGCAGGAAGGGAATTCGTGGCGGAAGGATGCGGGAGTCGAACCCACCCGGCGACGCATGGCGCCACCAACTGGGTTTGAAGCCCAGCCGCCCCACCAGGGACGATTTCCTTCCGATGAGGTCGCATTTTACCGCGTACCGGAAAATCCGACCAGTAGGAGCGTCGGTGGAAAAAGCGAAGGTCACATCGACAGAGCGAGGGTCGCATCTGACATTCGGACACGGCCTCTGCAATCGCCTGCCCCAGTATGCAAGCTCAGCGTTATCGAAAGCTGAGTTGGGCTTTCCCACCGCTGAGGCCGTGTCTGATTGTCAGATGTGACCCCGGCTTTTGAGCATCTACAACCCGGCGCTCAGTGTTTGCCAGGCTGCTCGGGAAACAGCATCGTCCCCGGACGCAGCAAATGAACATCACCAACCCGCCGCAAGAACCCGATGCGGTCGAAGAATTCCAGGATCTGGATCGCGCGCTTGCGGCCTAGCCCAGTCTCATCGCGGAAGCGCGCCGCCGTCACTTCACCGCCGGCGTCTTCGTGTGCCAGCCGGCGCACCAGCGTCGCCGCTTCCTGCATCACGGCCGGATGGTAAAACAAGTCCTTGACCACCTGGTACACGTCCCCGCCACGCGCCATGCGGCCCAGCACCTGGCGCACCTGCACTTCGGGCAAGCGCGCGGTCTGGGCGATATCGCGCACCCATGGTGGATCGAAGCGGCCGTCCAGCAGTTTGGGCAAGGCGTGTTCGGCGATGACCTGCTCGGCGGCACGCAAGGCCACGCCATGCTCCGGCAGGTGCAGGAATCCATTACGGCGCGCGATCTTGCCGGCCGCGATCATGTGCTCGGAGAGCTGCAGCCACAGCGCGTCCGGCATGCGCGGCGCAGCCAGGCGGCGGGCGCGCAGCAGATCCGGGCCAATCTCGTCGGGATACTTGGTGTGGAACTCGCCCAGCGCCTGCAACAGGCCAGCTTCGTTGTCGTTCAACCGGTTACGCGAGATCAGCCACTCGCCCGCCCCGCCGACGACGATGTCCGGCACCGTCGCCAGGTTGAACGGCCAGCCCGCCAGGCCCGCGCTGCGCAGCCAGGTCGCGCCATTGACGCCATACGGCGCTTGGGCCAGCGCGCCCAGCAGGCGGGTGAGCGGATCGTCGGCGCGCTGGGTGTCCAGATAGGCCAGGCGCTCCGGCGTCTGGCGATAGCGCACCGGTCCCAGCGGATCGAGCACCGAACCACCGGCCACCGTCCGGATTGCCGACGCATCACGCAGGATGAAACGGTCGCCATGCCAGACATTCGCTGGCTTGTGCAGCACGAGCTGAGCCGGCGCCGCAGAACCAGGCGCGATCGACGGCTGGCCGAGCACGGCCACGGTCGCCAGGCAATCCTGGGTCGCCGCATGCAGGTGCACCAAGGTGCCCGAGCGCAGCGCCTTTTCTTCGGTAGCGGCGACCTGCAACCAGACATCGATGCGCTGGGTGCTCAAGGCGATCGCCGGGTCGCACAGCACCTGGCCGCGCAGGTCGTCGGTGCGCTCCAGACCAGCCAGGCCGACCGCGCAGCGCTGGCCGGCATGCGCCTCCTGCGCCGCGCGGCTATGCACTTGCAGGCTACGCACGCGGTAATCCTTGTCGGGGCTGCCAGCCAGGCACGGCCCGTCGCCGATGGCGACATGTCCGGCCGAGACACTGCCGGCAACCACGGTACCGACGCCATCGAGCGTGAACGCGCGGTCCAGACCCATGCGGAAACCCGCCCCGGCCACGCCCTCTTGCGAACCCGCGCGCAGTTCCTCGACCAATTTCTCGCGCAGCGCATCGATGCCGTCGCCACGCACGCTCGACACCTGCAGCACCGGATAATCTTCCAGCCCGACGCTGGACAACAAGGCCGCTACCCTCGCCTGGGTCTCCGCCAGCCGCGCTGCATCGACCCGGTCGATCTTGGTAATGACCGCCGCGCCGCGCCGCACGCCGAGCAGCGACAGAATCGTCGCATGCTCGATCGTCTGCGGCATCGGCCCATCGTCGGCCGCGATCAGCAGCAACCCGACATCGATCCCGCTGGCGCCAGCCACCATGGTGCGTACCAGCTTTTCGTGGCCGGGCACATCGACGAAACCGATGCGGCTGCCGTCCTCCAACGGCATCCACGCGTAACCGAGTTCGATGGTGATCCCGCGCCGCTTTTCTTCCGGCAGGCGGTCTGCGTCGATGCCGGTCAAGGCGCGCACCAGCGCGGTCTTGCCGTGGTCAATATGTCCGGCGGTGCCGACGATCATGCAAATTCCTTTGAAATCAATCCTTGACGAGCGCGGCGCGCAGTGCGCCGAGCTGGCCGACGATCTCGGCCGGGTCGTCGATACAACGGCAGTCGAGCAGCAGGCGGTCATCCGCGATACGGCCGATGATCGGCAGCGGCAGTTCGCGCAATGCCTCGGCCAGGGCGTCGAGCGCGCTGCCCATGCCGCGCTTGCCCGACAGGACCGGTGCGATCGCCAACCCGCTCGACGGCAGCCGGTCGACCGGCAGCGAGCCGGAGCCGATCTGGCTGACCATCGTCTCGAGCGTGACCGTATAGCGCGGCGTCAGCGCGGTGCGCAGCGGTCCCAACATGGCGGTGGCAGTTGCCCCCACCTGCTCCTGGGTACGGGTCAGCCAACGCAAGGTGGGCAAGTCGCGCACCAGCAGCTCCGGGGTCAGATACAGCTGCAGCGTCGCCTCCAGTGCCGCCAGCGGCAACTTGGACAGGCGCAACGCCCGCTTCATCGGAAACTTGCGAATGCGCGTGACGAATTCCTTCGAGCCGACGATCAGGCCAGCCTGCGGGCCGCCGAGCAGTTTGTCGCCCGAGAAGGTCACCACATCGCAGCCCGCCGCCAGCATCTGCTGCGGCGTCGGTTCCTGCGGCAAGCCATACTTGCCCATATCGATCAGCGAGCCGCTACCCAGGTCGGTCACCAGCGCCACGCCGCGCGCCTGTGCCAGCGGCGCGAGCTCGGCTTCCGACACCGAACTGGTAAAGCCCTGCACCGCATAATTGCTGGTGTGGACCTTCATCAGCATGGCCGTGCGCTCGTTGATCGCGCGTTCGTAATCCGCCAGGTGGGTACGGTTGGTGGTGCCGACTTCGACCATGTACGCGCCGGCGCTGGCCATCACGTCCGGCATGCGGAAGGCGCCGCCGATTTCCACCAGCTCGCCGCGTGAGACGATCGATTCGCGCCCGCCGCTCAGCGCAGCCAGCGACAGCAGCACCGCCGCCGCATTATTGTTGACCACGGTCGCAGCTTCGGCGCCCGTGATCTCGCACAGCAGTCCTTCGACGATGCTGTCGCGATCGCCCCGCGAACCGGTCGCGAGGTCGTATTCGAGATTGTTCGGGCCCGCCATCATCGCCACCAGGTGGTCGATGGCCGCTTGCGGCAGGACGGAGCGTCCGAGATTGGTGTGGATGACCGTTCCGGTCAGGTTGACCACCCGGCGCAGACGCGGCGCCAGGCGTTCAGCCACGCGCCCGGCCAGCAAATGGCCAAGCGCCTCCGGCGCGAGCGCACTCAGTGAGAGTGCGCCAGCCAGGGCTTGCGCGCGCAGGCCATCG
>Ga0265780_10012355_pt1 | contig 10026 bp, 8 predicted proteins | sample P1T30metagenome_FD_192432 | JGI IMG/M metagenome (GOLD analysis project Ga0265780, IMG submission 192432) | Plant litter microbial communities from East Loma Ridge, Irvine, California - P1 T30 | ecosystem: Environmental > Terrestrial > Plant litter > Unclassified | place: USA: California... | reverse complement strand
AGCTTCAGTACCAGCGTAACCCTGGCTTTTGCCAACACAACGGCCTGGACCGGTGCCGTCAACAGCGATTGGTTGAATGCCAGCAACTGGACGGCGGGCGTGCCCACGGCCACGCTGGATGCCATTATCAACGCGAGTCCGGCTTCCGTTTCTCCTGTTATTGCCTTTGGCACCGCTACCGTGCGCAACCTGACCTTGGGGGGACTTTACTCTATAACACTAAACAGGGGCACCCTAAACGTGAAGGGCGACTTCTTGAGCAACGGCATGCTATATGATGACAGCGGTTCGCTGCTGCTGCTTGATGGTGCTAGTCCTCAGGTGCTTGGCGGTGCGGGCGCCACGGCGGTTAGCAACCTAAGTATTGGCGCGGCCGGCGTTACACTGGCGGCTCCCTACCATGTGTTGGGCATGCTCACGCTGGCCGGCAACCTGGCTAGCAGTACGGCTGCCCCGCTTACCTTGGAATCTTCCGTTTCGGGCGACGCCCTGGTGGTAAACAGCGGCGGCGTAGTAACAGGCCCCGCCATTGTGAAGCGCTCTATCTATACCAACGGTGTTGCCGGCACCAGCGGCTACCGCCACTACAGCGCGCCGGTGAGCAACTCGACGGTGAGCGACCTGAGCACCGGCAGTTATACGCCCGTGGTGAATCCGGCCTATAACTCGGCGGCCGTGCCCGACCTTGTGCGGCCGTTCCCCACGGTATTTGGCTATGACGACAGTCGCCTGGCCTTAGCAAATAATACGCAGAGCTTCGACAAGGGCTTTTTCTCGCCCACTACGCTCAGCGACCCGCTCGCGGTGGGCCGGGGCTACACCGTGAATATTCCGGCCAACGAACGGGTAGATTTCCGCGGTACGCTCACCAATGGCGACCAAACGCTAGCCCTCACCAGCACGCGCCCCACCTATCCCGAAGGCGGCTGGCAGCTGCTGGGCAACCCGTATCCCGCCCCGCTCAACTACGCCCTGGTCGACCCCATCGACCGCGCGGGCCTCGAAGCGGCTATTTACGTCTACCAGAGCACCAGCCAGTACGCCGGCCGCTACCGCACCTACATCAACGGTATTGGCAACCCCGTGCTACCCGTGGGCCAGGGCTTTTTTGCCCGCGTGGCCACGGGCCTGAGCAGCGCCACGATGACCTTTCGTAATAGCCAGCGCCTAACGGTGCCCAATGGCACCACCTTCCAGCGGACCACGGCCGAAACCCGGCCCTTGGTGCAGCTAACCCTACAAGGCGCGGGCGCCGCCCTCACCGACGAGGCTACGGTATACTTTGAGGCGAGCGCCACGACGGGCTTTGACCTCGCCTTTGATGCCGCAAAGCTGGCCAATCCCAGCGGCCTGAACCTCTCGGCCATGCAGGCGGGCCGACAGCTCAGCATCGACGGCCAGCCCGAATTGGGCGCTGGCCAGCGGGTAGTACCGCTGGCCGTGGGCGTGCCCGCCGCGGGTGTCTACACCCTCACGGCCAGCCAGCTGCTGAACCTGAGCGGCGTGCCCGTGTACCTGCGCGATGTGCAAACCGGGGCACTTATCGACCTGGCCCAGCAGCCCAGCTACTCGTTCACGGTCGCTAACGCGGCGGCCCTCATCATGGCCCGGTTCGAGCTAGTGTTCTCGCCCCAGCAGGTGCTAGCCACCGTGCCCACGGCCCTGGCCCAGCAGGTGGCCCTATACCCCAACCCGGCCCGCAAGCAGGCCACTATCGAATTGCCCGCGGGCCTGAGCCAGCAGCCGGTGACGGCGGCTCTGCTTGATGGTATGGGCCGAGTGGTGCGGCAGCAGGTACTGCCCGCCGGCGGGGTAAGCCACGTGCTGCCGCTGGCGAATGTGGCGCCCGGCGTATACGCGCTGCGCCTGAGCACCGCGCAGGGTACCGTTACCAAGAAGCTAGTCGTCGAATAAGCAAGGCCCCGCCACTACTTAAAAAAGCCCCGCAGCGTACACGCTGCGGGGCTTTTGCTATCCCCACCATAACCGAAGCCAATGCTTGTGGTGGTAGGGGAAATGCACGGCTTCTTCTTCTTCGCCCTGCCGGAGGTGGCTAAACGCCCGGCGGGTTTGGGTTTGGTGGCGGGTTTGGGCCAGCCGGTGGTAGTAGCCGCTGCTAGCCGGCCGCGACCACCAGTTCCTGAACTGGGGCCGCTTGTGTTTGGGCTTACAGGCCCAGCGCTTTTTGGCGCGTTTCATATGCGAGGTGCGGGGGAATAGCCCGCTACTTCTCGCCGGTGGTTTGAGTGTGTCTTATCATAATTATTTACATGATAAGTAGTTAATAGTATGGTTTACACTGGTTTGCCCAGCTCACTTACTGTTCTTAGCCAGGTACGCTGAAGTCGATTTGCGCAGGGCTTTTTCCACTTGGTCAATCCTTTCGGAGGAAAGCCGCGCGTTGTAGCGCATCATTTCCTTGTTGACGGCGCGCATGCTTTTTTGCACCTCTTTGCGCAGCTTTTTGGGGTCGCTCTGAAACTCGGGGTTGGTGGCGGCCGCCGCCGACAAGGTGCCAAATTCTGTCACGGCCCTAGCTAGCTCGTCGCTGGCCCGGAGCCGCTCGGTTAGCGCGGCCTCGCGCAGCAGCTGGTTGGCCGCGTTCTGGTCAAACGTATCCTGGGCCAGCTTTTCGGTGAGGCCTTTCACCGAAAACGCGGCGGGCATGGCCGGGGGCGAGGCCAAATTGAAGCCCAGCAGGCCCGTGGTAAGCGAGGCCAGGCTGTCGCCGTAAGCCTTGATTTGGCTGGCTACCTGCGCCCCATCCTGTTTGCCCCACCACTTGTCGTCCAGCAAGTTGCCGCTTAGGTTATCCAGGCGCTGCTGGGCGCTGGGCGAGAGCGTCATGGCCTCCAGCGCGCTCAATAGCTGCCCTTGCAGAAACACGTCGCGGTAGTTTTTTACGGCGAGCAGGGTGAGCTGTTTTTCGTCGGCCTTTTGCTGGGCGGCGGCCTGCTGCGGGTTTTTGGCGGGGTGTTCCTGGCGCTGGCGCTGCTGCTCCTGGGCCAGGCGGGCGAGGCTTTCGGTGGCGTCCTGCTCCAGCTTTTGCTGCTTGGCGTGGGCCTGCGCGTGCGCTTCCCGTAGCGAGACGCCGCTCTGCCCGGGCCGGGTGCGCTCCAGCTGCCGCTGGTAAAACTCCTGCGTCCGCTGGTTCGTCATGCGATTAAAATCCTGGCGCGACTGCTGGTTTTGCTGCATGGTGGGCCCGGTGTAGCTGCGGTTGAACTGCGCAGACGCCGCGAGCGGCACGAACAGGAATACGAGTAAAGAAGCTTTCAAATGATTGGTAAAAAAAGGTTGAAAAAGAGGTGATTACGGGTTAGGTATTGGGAATTCGCAAACCGGCTTGCGGGCTACTAATTGGGTGCGGCGACCCTGGCCCAACGTGGCGAAATGTAGGTGGCAGCCGCGCCAAATTTGGCTCCAATGGCTTTCCGCAATGGCAGGCATGGCGGGCGGCGGGGAGGCTAGGCAGTGGGCGCAAGGTCGTGATAAAAAACGAAAAGTAAAAGTCTGAAGATGAGGTGCTAGCTTGCGCGTATGCATTCGGGAGCACGCACGCCTTTTTGGCGGCTTCGTGAGAAGGCTGAAGTGGGTGGCGCGCAGATACCGAAGCCACTAAATTGGTTATTGCAACTGGTTGCGCTACATTCGTGGCGTACTACCTTACTAGTACACTAGATTTTATGGCAGTCGTCATTAGTCCACTTTGCCAATCCCCTCCATTTAAGTGCCTTTCTCTCAAGCCTCAAGTACTATGCTGCGCTTACTAGCCTGGAAGCAAAAATGGTGGCTGCAACTAGCAGTTATTTATACCCGCTACCTGATTGGGGGCGCCTTTGTGTTTGCGAGTCTGGTTAAAATAAAAGGCCAGCGCTTCACGCGGGTACCGGGGGCGGGGTCGCCTTTTCATAGTCCCGAGCACTTCTTCGAGACTATGTACCAATCGGGGCTGTATTGGCAGTTTTTGGGCCTTGCCCAATTGGTGGCTGGCTTGCTGCTCATGACCCAGCGCTACGCCTTGCTGGGGGCATTATTGTTCCTGCCCATCATCGCCAACGTCTACGTCATCACCATTTCCTACGACTTTGGCTACACCAGCGTCATCACGGGCGCCATGCTGCTGGCCACGGTTGGGCTGCTCGTCTGGGATTGGAACCGCCTACGCGTGGTGCTCAACCAGCCCGTGCTGCCGGCGCCGTCGGCGGCTCTCTCCGAAAGCCGGCTGTGGGAGCTCATTGGCGTGGTACTCTTTCTGTTCACGGCTGGCTACCGGGCGTTTGTCGACGCTTACAATGTGCTGCTCTGGTTTGGGGGCTGCGTAGGCGTGGGTGCGGTGGGCCTGGCCCTTGCCTGGTGGGGGCAGCGCCGCCCGGGCCGGGCGGGAGCTACCGCCGAAGTGGCTGACTAAAAGCGGGCAACTCATATCACGTAAACTAGCTACTCGTTTTTCTGGCGCTACATGCTGCAAATCACTGGCTTTAGTAAGACGTATCAGGGGCGGGCGGTGCTGCGCATCGAGTCGTTTGCGTTTGCCCCTGGCAGCTACTGGATTCAGGGAGCCAATGGCTCGGGCAAGAGCACGCTCCTCCAGGCGATTGCCGGCATCACGCCTTTCGAGGGCGACATTCGGCTGGCGGGGCTGAGCGTCAAGAAGCAGGCCGTGGCCTACCGCCGCCTTGTCAACTTCGCGGCGGCTGAGCCGCTGTTTCCCGAGTTTCTGACGGGCCGCGAGTTGATTAGCTTGTTCAGGGTGGCCAAAAACGGCCCGCTTCACCAGGAGGATTTTTACCTGGAAAGCCTGCGTATGACGGCCTACGTGCACGAGCCGGTGGGCACCTATTCGAGCGGCATGCTCAAGAAGCTCGCGCTGGTGCTCGCTTTTTTGGGCCGGCCCACCTGCATTCTGCTCGATGAGCCGCTGACCACCCTCGATGCGGAGGCCGTGCCCGTGCTGTGCGCCTGGATGGCCCGCCAGCAAGCCGAGCAGGGCACGAGCTTTCTGCTGTCCTCGCACCAGGCCCTTGCCGGCGCGGCGCTGCCAGCCCTGCAAAAAGTGGGCATCGAGCAGGCCACCCTGCGCCACCTCGGATGAAAAACGCCCTGACCCGCGTCTTGCTCAAAGTGGTGGCCCGCGGCTTTTACCAAGCGCACACGGGCGGGCTGATTTCGCTGTTTCTGCTCGTCTTCGTCAACTTTTTCTATACCAGGGTGCCCAACCAGGCGCACCTCACGCCGGCGCAAATCACCCAGAGCGGCTTTGGGCTGGTTATCGCCTCCGTCAGCGAGCTGCTAGGCGTGGCGGCGCTGCTGGGCATCGGCCTGCTCTACAGTCTCAAAAGCTGGCACTACGTGGCCGGCCGGCTGAAAAGTGCCGACGCGCAGTTCTTGGTTTACAGCAGTACTGCCTTGCCGTGGCGGCAGCAGCTACTCGCCTGGGCGGTGGTGCAAGGGGTTATTTTGCTGCCGGTGTCAGGTATGTACTTATACGCCATGGTAGTTGGGCTTGTTTTTCACCATTGGCTGGTACCCGCCTTGCTGCCCATTTACCTGCTGCTGCTCGCGGGCGCCGGCGCCGGTTACTACACGTGCCTGCTCAACGCCACGGTGGTGAAACCCGGTAAAGTGGCCGGGCTAGCCTGGGCCCGCCACTGGCCCAAGCCGTTCTTCAGCCTGTTTTTATACGAGGTAATTGCCAAGAAGCGAGTTGCCTACCTCCTCACCAAGGCGGCCTCGGTGGCGAGCGTGGCCTTGCTGCTCCTGGCCTTCCCCGATGCCCGCACCGATGTCCGGGTTTTGGGCCTGGTAGCACTCTGCTGTGCGGTAGGGCACAGCATTTTGGCCTTTCAGGCTGGCGAGTTTGAGCGGTTTTACCTGCCTTTTGGGCGAAACCTGCCCTACGGCCGCAGGCAGGTTTTTGGCCAGCAAGTACTGCTGTGTAGCATGTTAGCTCTGCCTGAGCTGGTGGGGCTGCTGGCGGTGGGCCAGGCCGGCGCCGGCTTGCCCGCGGCTGGTTTGCTGCTGGGCGTCCTGCTGCTTTTGCGCAGCCTGCTTTACTACACGGGCCAGCACATGGCCACCTACCTGCGGCTAGTGGTGGGCTTATTTCTGGGTTTGCTCCTGGCCAACTTGTTCGGGTTGACGGCGCTGCTGGCGTTGGGTAGCGCCCTGGCGGCGGGAGGGCTGCTGTACCGCTACCGCTAACTAATTGCTTTATAAGCCCCTGATAGAAATGAGTACACGCAAAAAATGGCTGGTGTCCGCACTCGCGTCCGGCGGCTGCCTCCTCTTGGGTTTCATCGCCTTGCTGTTGAACCCTGGCGTTTTGTATGCCTATCAGACCACAACCCCGCAGTATACCATCTACCACAACCAGCCGCTAGCCCCCGCGCTGTTGGGGCGCTTGCGGCAGGCTCGCGACCTGGTCAAAACCAGCGAGGTGTTCGACGAGTCGCTCCGGCTGGATATCTGCCTTAATGATGGGTCGCGCTACCCAGGCTTGGTACAAGCCGTGTGGAGCCCCGCTTTTGCCTGGAGCTTCGCTGATAAAGTAGTCCTGAACGGAACGGTAGACGTGAAAGCTAATCAACTCATCTTCCGCGCTTACAGCTGGAATCTAAGCAGCTTATTGGCCCACGAAATGACGCACTGCTACCAGCTCCACCGCTTGGGCTGGCGGCATTCCAATCCCTTGGCCCGCCACCCCACCTGGAAATGGGAGGGCTACGCCGAATACGTGGCCCGCTACCCCCAAAGCCCGCGCCGCCTGCGGCAAAACGTAGCCCGGCTCCAACAAGCCCAGCACACCGCGCCCGACCAGTGGGACATTCAGCTGGCGGACAGTAGCTGCACCTCCCGCGAGTACTTTTCCTACCTCGTGCTCACCGAATACTGCCTGGACGTCAAGCACCTTACCTTTCAGCAACTGCTACAAGATACCACTTCGGAGCAGGCCATTCAGCAGCAGCTAGCGAAGTGGTGCCAACTGGAAAAAGCAACGAATGCTGGTTTTTAGGCGGAAGCCTGAACGGGCCTTTTGCCAGCAGAAACACGCTCGCAGCGGCTAGCGCTTGACCGTCATCGTTACCTGGTACGCACTCTTATCCGCCCCGGCTACGGGCGTGATGGTGTGCAGGCGCAGCACGTAGCGGCGGCTGTTGGCCAGCACCACGGCCGAGTCGGCTGGGCCGACTACTGGGCCGCAGCCCAGGCACAGCTTAGCCGTCTGTTTGGCACCCGTTTGCTCGGTTATGCTCACCGTAGTCTGCACATCGCCAGCAAGAAGGCAGGCTAAATTTGGCGGGCAGCGGGAGTCTGCGATGTTGTCGATGGAGAGGCGCAGCTCGGGCGACGACTGGGTGGGTAGATTGACGAGCTGGACGTAATCAAACGTGAATTGCTGGTTGAAAGCTGCTTCAGTTTCAGGCCTGCTGGCGTCTTTTTTGCACCCCCAAAAGCTGAGTGCGCTGGCTACTGCCAAGATGGTAAAACGAATTTTCATCGGAAAAGGAAATGAGTGCAGAGTTGCTTAGAGAGCCGGTGGGCGCTGTTAGCGTTGCACGCATTCCCGTGGCCTTGTAAAAAAGGGTCCGGCTGAGTTGCATAATGAACTAGGTTGGGTTGTGCAGATAAAGCTAGCAACGCCGACCGAGGGCCCGCCCGGCACCCTACCGCTCATTCTCCACTACGGCATAAAACCCCTCTAGCGCGGCCGTAATCTTTACGGTCTCAAGGAGAAAGCCGTCGTGCCCAAAACCCGAATCCAACTCGCCGTACACTGCGCCAGCGATGCCCTGGGCCAACTCGCGCTGCTCGGATAGTGGAAATAGCAGGTCGGAAGTGATGCCCAGCACCAGCGTGCGCGCCCGAATGATGGCCAGCGCGGCGGCCACGCTGCCCCGGCCGCGGCCCAGGTGGTGCGAATCCATGGCGCGAGTGAGGGCCACATAGCTATAGGCGTCGAAGCGGGCCACCAGCTTATTACCCTGGTAGCGCTGGTAGCTACTAGCCTGAAAATCGGACAGGCGGTTGTCGTCGGGGTCGGTTTGGGTGTTGCCGTAGGCGTCGTGGCCGCGGTAGCTGAGCAGCGCCACAGCGCGGGCGGCGGCCAGGCCGGCATCGCCACCGCCGGGGCGGTTTTCGTGGTAGGTCGCGTCGGCCTCAATGGCCAGGCGCTGCGCCTCATTGAAGGCGATGCCCCAGGCCGAATGCCGGGCGCTGGTAGCAATAACCACCAAATAGCTAAATACTTCGGGCCGAATGACGGCCCACTCCAGCGCCTGCTGCCCGCCCAGTGAGCCGCCAATAAGTGTATGAATATGCGCTAGGCCCAATTCCTGCCGCAGCGCTTCGTGCGAGGCCACGAGGTCGCGGATGGTGAGCAGCGGGAAGCCCTGGAAACGCGCCGCGCCCGTGTTCGGGTCCGCGTCGAGCGGGCAGGTGCTGCCGTAGCACGAGCCCAGAATGTTGGCGCACACGATAAACCAGTCGGCCGGGTCGTAAAAATAGCCTGTCCCAAACAGCCCCGGCCACCAGTCGAGTACGTCGGCATTGGCCGTGAGGGCGTGGCACACCCACACCACGTTGTCGCGGGCGGCATTCAGGCGGCCCCAGGTGCGGTATGCCACGCGGGCGCCAGCCAGGGTTTCGCCGCTTTCCAGCGAGAAAGGGTCGGGGAGGTAAAAAACGTGTTCTTTCATAATAGGTAGATGTTTTCACCGCAGAAGGCGCAGAGGTTTTCGCAGAAGAAGCGCAGAAGTCCTCTGCGTTCCCTCTGCGAAAACTTCTGCGCCTTCTGCGGTGAAAACACAGTTATACTTCCAGCGGCTGTACGTGCTCCGGCTGCGGGTCCACTATGCTAGCGTCGGCTTCGTCCTTAGGTGCGGCACTGCTGGCGGCGGCCAGCGCCTGCCCAAGGTCAGCCAAAATATCGTCGATGTGCTCGATGCCGACCGACAGGCGCAGTAGCGTGGGCGTCACACCGGAGGCGGTTTGCTCGGTTTCGCTGAGCTGCTGGTGCGTGGTGGCCGAGGGCTGAATGATGAGTGTTTTGGCATCTCCCACGTTAGCCAAGTGACTGATGAGCTTGAGGTTGTCAATTACGGCTGTGGCCGTATCCTTGCTGCCGTGCAGCGTAAAGGAAAGCACGCCGCCGAAGCCTTTCTTCAGGTATTTGGCCGCATTCTGGTGGTGCGGACTGCTGGCTAGGCCGGGGTAATTTACGCTAGCTACTTGCGGCTGCTGCTCCAGCCACTGCGCCACTTTGAGAGTGTTTTCGACGGTGCGCTCTACGCGCAGGCTCAGGGTTTCGAGGCCTTGTAGCAGTAGGAAAGAGTTGAACGGGCTAATGGCCGGGCCGAAGTCGCGCAGCCCCTCTACCCGCGCCCGAATGGCGAAGGCAATGTTGCCAAACGGGCCGTTTTTGCCGAATACGTCGTTGAAAACCAGACCGTGGTAGCCTTCACTGGGCTCGGTAAACTGCGGGTATTTGCCGTTGCCGAAGTCGTAGGTGCCGCCGTCTACTATCACGCCGCCGATGCTGGTGCCGTGCCCGCCTATCCACTTGGTAGCCGACTCGACCACGATGCTCGCGCCGTGCTTGAGGGGCTGAAACAGGTAGCCGCCCGCGCCAAACGTGTTATCGACTACCAGCGGCAAATCGTGCTTTTTGGCCACGGCCGCCACGCGCTCAAAATCGGGTACGCTAAAGCTGGGGTTACCAATGGTTTCGAGGTAAATAGCGCGGGTGTTGTCATCAATCAGCGCCTCGATGCTATCGGCATCGTCGCCGTCGGCAAAGCGCGCCTCAATGCCCAAGCGCTTGAACGCCACCTTAAACTGGTTATAGGTGCCGCCGTACAGGTACGAGCTGGAAACGATATTGTCGCCTTCTTTCAGAATATTATTGAGGGCAATAAACTGCGCCGCTTGCCCCGAGGCCACGGCCACGGCCGCCACACCGCCTTCGAGCGCCGCAATGCGCTGCTCAAATACGTCGGTAGTCGGGTTCATCAGGCGGGTGTAGAT
>Ga0265780_10012354_pt1 | contig 10027 bp, 10 predicted proteins | sample P1T30metagenome_FD_192432 | JGI IMG/M metagenome (GOLD analysis project Ga0265780, IMG submission 192432) | Plant litter microbial communities from East Loma Ridge, Irvine, California - P1 T30 | ecosystem: Environmental > Terrestrial > Plant litter > Unclassified | place: USA: California... | reverse complement strand
GGGAAAGACGAAACAGCACAGGCTGAACGCTACCTGGTCATATACATCCCCCACGCCGAAGCCCCGGAAGACATCCCCTTCTACCACCCCACCGTCCGCTCCCTCGCCATCCTATACACCTACCTACCCAACCACTCTCAATCCATCTTCCTCTCCCCCGGCACCCTCTCAGTCTACTTCGACTTCTTCCCCACCCACCCCCAGGACACGCGCCTCACCCGCACCGCCCTCATGCTCCTGCAAATCATCCACAAGCACGCCAAAGGCCGCCAGGCCGGGTACAAAAAGCGCGTCCACCACGACGTCGTCATCCCGCAGAAGCGCTTCCAAGACACATACGCATACCTCAAAGGCAAGTATGCGAAGCGTCTGATCGATGCCTGGGTCGAGCAGACGCCGCCCGAGAAACACGTGTTTGAGGACCTGGGCATCGCGGCGTTTTTGATCGAGTTGTGGCGCGACATGTACGGCGCGACAACGTTTCCTGGGTTCGTGGATATTGGGTGTGGGAATGGGGTGTTGGTGTATATACTCAATGCGGAAGGGTGGATGGGGTGGGGGTTCGATGCGAGAAGGCGCAAGACGTGGGCGACGTTTGGCCCGGGGTATGAGGAGAAGGTCAGGGAGATGCTGCTTGTTCCACGGGTGTTGGGCGAGCGGGAGGGCGATGCGGAGAATGAGCATGATGGTGTTTTTCCGGAGGGCACATTCGTTGTGAGCAATCATGCGGATGAACTGACGCCGTGGACGCCGCTGGTTGCGTCGCTGTCGCGGTCGCCGTTCATTGCGATTCCATGCTGTAGCCATGATTTTGGCGGCGCGAGGTCTCGCGCGCCGGTGCATAGGAAATTTGTCCAGGAAGATCCGAACGCGGTGGGCACGAAGGAGAATAAGCAGCCGAGTGCGTATGCGGGGCTGTGTAGCTGGGTCAGTCACTTGACGGAGAGTATGGGTTATAAGGTTGAGAAAGAGCATTTGAGGATCCCGAGTACGAGGAACATTGCGATTCTGGGGAGGACTAGGGTTGTAGATGATAGTGTGGAACGCGAGGAAGGACTAGAGGAGAGGCTGAGGGCTGCGAGGGAAGTGGTGGAGAAGGAGATGGGTGAAGCGACGACGATTGAGCAGGTTAGATCGATGTGGATGAGGAGCGGTGGGGACTTGATGAAGCCTGGGAAGGGTGGACATTGAGCATCTGAATGAGAATGTGAGCAATGAATCATCAAGCAACATCATCGTCACAAAGCGAACAGCCACTGAAGTGTACTGGGGTATCATTGAGAACATGACCTGCTCCGGGTGCGAAAGCGCTTCCCAGGCGGACAATGGATTCGTAGTATCATCCTTTCATTTCGCCGTATGCCACCGTGACCGATCCCTTTTTGTGAATGCAGTAAAGTTGCGACATGAAGATGACCCTGTATCCGTTTACTCCTCAAGCAAGTAGAGACCTGCTTAAGAAGCAGGAGCAGCGCCGCGGCCTCGTCCGAAGCCACCACGGAACTCGGGCTTGAACTCGCCAGGGGCACCGCCCTCACCCTTCTCGCCCTGGTCGCGGCGTCGGTAACCGTCACGGTCGCCACCACGTCCACCACGGCCGCCTCCGCGCCTCTCGCGGTCGTCACCGCCTCCGAGCATACCCCGGGGAGGAGCAGAGCGCTGCTGCTTGATGTGCGTCTGGGGCACAATCTCGGCGGGGAGGTGGAGCCACTCGCGGAGGTAGTCCAGGCCCTCAGGGGTGAGGGTGTAGTAGTAGTACTGCCATGAGAAGCGAGTCTTGAGGTATCCGCGGGAGGTCAATGACTGGCCTGCGACTTGTTAGATACGCGTGTGCGCGAGCTGGAAGCGGGGCTACTGACAAGCCTTGATGACGAAAAGGTTCTTGGTGTCGATGTCTCCGTGCTTGGGAAGGTTAAAGTCCTTCTTTGCGACGAGAACGCCCTCTGTGGTGACCGTGTGTCAGCCTATCCTTGTATGCAGCAAAGCCGCGAAATTGTTCACTTGTGCCATAGCCATGGCCCGAGTACAGGGTGGGATACTAACCTCGGAAGAGGTACCTGGAGAGCAATTGTTAGCAGAGTTCACACAGAAGCGAGAATGGAGGGGTCAAGTGAAGCTCAAGCTCAAGATTGGATATTTCGTGTGAATGTCCCCAACTCGGTTGCGCCGCAGTGCTGAATGGTGTGGAGGACTAACTCGTGGATCGCCTTGCGGTCGGCCTTGGGAATAAGCATCTTGACGGTTGCGAGAAGTCTCGGGGATGCTGTCGTTAGATGTAGATTGGCGATGGAGAGGAAGTTCGCGATAGACGGAGCATTTTGGGGGACGAGTGCGCAGCGCACGGGCCATTCGCCTAACCTTAGCGCGCGGAGCCATGTTAGCGCGGACGCAAATGCTTGGCGCTGGTCTCGACATTCCAAGGTTCGCCGCCTACCAACTTTGCAATCACCACCGAACGACTCTCCTTGACGATAACTGAGCCTTTCGCTGCAGGACTTTATCGCACGCAAAGACCTGCCGAACAAACAAACACTTCAAGCGCCACAACCTCCTACCATGGACCCTGCAACTGAATCCCCAATCACGGTCATCGTGAACAGCATCAAAGGGCACGACATCGCCTTCACATCGCCGAAAGATGCGTCGCTCACATCCATATACGACACACTATACGAGCGCGCGCCGTGGGTGCAGAACTCATCCTACATTCTCACCACAAACTCGCGCCGCGCCGTGAGCCATGACGAGTCTCCCGTATCATCGCTCCTCTCTTCGCCCTCCGACACATTCCTCTCGCTCCGCCTAACAGTACCACTATGTGGTGGAAAGGGCGGGTTTGGATCGATTCTGCGTGCCCAGGGTGGTCGCATGTCCTCGCGCAAGAAGCAGGGTGGTGATGCAAATGCATCGTCCAGGAATCTGGATGGACGACGGCTACGCACTGTCGCCGAGGCCAAAGTGCTTGCCGAGTACCTTGCTATCAAGCCCGAAATGGAGCAAAGGGAGAAGGAGGAGCGACGAAAGCGATGGGAAGATATTGTGGCTAGCACCGAGCGGAAGCAGGACGAACTCCTGAACAGCCGCGGTACTGCCCGTCTAGATGGAAAATGGGTGGAGGATAAGGAGGAGGCAGAGAACAAGACACGAGAGGCCATCGAGAAGATGCTGCTTGCACAAAGGGAAAGCTCTGAGGAGGAAGAAGATACTAAGCCCGCGGCATCGTCCTCGAAGCCTGTACAACAGCGCCAGATGTTTGGATGGGACGATGAGGATGATGAGTTCATGAGTGACAGCGAGGAAGAAGAGGACGTCTCAGAGGACGATGCGAAGCCACAGTCATTCGAGGGGAAGGGCAAAGGAAAAGCTACCGCATGATTGCTTGTGGCCCACTGAGGCGTCTCTCGTCGATCCTGCTCATGGTATGCATATTCAGGCGTTAAAAGCATGCATTATTAGTTCGTAGATACCCAATTCGACCTTCAGCCCTTTCAAGATATTCCGAGCGCATCCACCTCCAACACGAATTAACGATTTGCATGATCAACAATTACTGCACGACAGTGCACTTTCGAGGAGATACATCAACATGATTACTACTAGTTTCGCGGGTGTTCGAGCGCGAACGACCCCACTGCAAACGCGGGATGTTCACGCGCTAAGACGCTGTGCCGCTATCGATGCATCCCACTACTGGCCGATATCAGGTCATCACGCCTGGGCATTCCGATGCCGAACTTCCTTTTGAACTTCGAAACATGTCGTCTTCTCACTCTCTCCCAAAATTGACACCATGCCATTTAACATTGACAAATACGCGTCTACCCTTCGCATTGCAGGAAGGCGTTACCCCGCATTAAGAGCTACCCCATGTCGAAGTGTATTTGGACATGGCCATGCTCGAGGTTTTGCAAGCAGTCCGACATGGCGAATACGGACGAAAGAGATGAACGATGAGCATTTGCAAGATCTGAAAGTCAATCAGGGTCGTCTGATGCAAGACATCCACCATACTTGTCAATGGGGCCCTGGTGAACGCTGGGGAGAGTAAGCAGCTCCGAGCCCGATGCCAACATTATGCTGACACAAAAAAAGCGCTCCTACTGAGACTGGCATGTCCCGTCTGGCTCTCTCTGATGCTGACAAGGCTGCACGTGACTGGTTTGTTTCCACGACAGAAGCTTTGGGCTGCAAGGTCACCGTGGACGCAATGGGAAACACTTTTGCCGTTAGACCTGGGCTTCGGAATGACAAGCCCCCGACATATGTCGGCAGTCATCTAGACACACAACCTACCGGCGGCCGATACGATGGAATCCTAGGTGTCACGGCAGGTGTAGAGATGCTAAGAGTGCTTGCCGACAATTGGACCGAAACCGAGTATCCTGTTGGTGTAGTAAACTGGACAAACGAGGAAGGTGCCAGATTCCCCAAGTCGATGGTTTCATCTGGCGTTTGGGCTGGTGATATTCCAGTAGAAACGGCACACAACCTGCACGAAGTACATCCTGGCACAGCAACCATGGCCGAAGAGCTCAAGAGGATAGGATACTTGGGCGAAACGCCAGCAAGCCATGAAGCCATGCCTATGGCTGCGCATTTTGAATTGCACATTGAGCAAGGCCCGTTATTGGAAATGTCCAACAAGAAGATTGGTGTTGTCACTGGCGTTCAAGCGTACAAATGGCTCACGATCAATGTCAAAGGACGCGATACGCATACTGGTACTACGGACCTCAAGTCCCGTGCAGACGCTCTTCTTACAGCTTCGAAGATGATCCTGCACTCCCATCGTCTTGCAACAGCCAATCGCGCGCTCGCATCTACTGGTATTCTTCACCTCAAGCCCGGCTCCACAAACACTGTACCCGGTTCGGTATCCTTCAGTCTCGACATACGGTCGCCCAAGGACGAAACCGTAGCGCTCATGACGGAGCTCATCCAAAGGGACTTCCCGAAAATCGCAGCCGGCGAAGATGTTCTAGACTCCAACCTTGGTTGCACTCCTGGTCTCCCTCTCTCAGTCGAGATCGTAGAGGACTTCTCTTCGCCCGCAACAAACTTCCACACGGACTGCATCACTTCTGTTAGACAGTCTGCATACAACATCCTCGGCCCCAACAGCCACAATTTAGTCATGGAAATGACATCTGGGGCGGGCCATGACAGCGTGTATGCTAGCAAGCGCTGCCCCACGAGCATGATCTTCGTCCCTTGTAGGGAGGGCGTGAGCCACAACCCGCGAGAGTTCTGCAAGGAGGAAGACTGCGCTCTAGGTGCGCAGGTGCTGTTGCAAAGCGTAGTCAGGTTCGATCGAATGAGGGACGAGAGGAGAGTCAGTTGGAAGCAAGAACCTTACACACTATAGATTGTCATAGATATAACAAAGCACTAGATAATTCTACCGCTTGTTCTTCATCGTGACGACCCTCCCATCAATCGAACTCCCCCTGAATCCCCATCTCGGCATTGGAATACCCATGTCAAACGCATCTAGCTTCTGCCATCGCAGCCGTGTATCCGCGAGATTGATCCACGGAGTAGTAGAGTCCACATGGTATCCCAGACTTGCTTCTTCTTTTCCAAACCCCGGCTCCGACACGCTCTTCGGCGATGGTATCCCAGCACGACCTACGTCGTAGATCCTCAGACAGATCTCCGTCCTTGCGTCGTCGATGAGAGTCACATCTGCGCCACCAGCTCGTTTGCGTGACATTACGAGGCTGTAATTGCTCGCGTTGGCGCGGTTGGTAAGGCTCTGCCTAATCTCGTCAACTCTCTCGCGCGCGAGAATATATGAGGTGTGAGAGAATTGCGTGTCGATCAGAGAAGGTTCGGCGGTCGATCCATCTGCGTAACGTATTCGTGTTGTCTTGAGAATGCGGTAGTGTGGGTAAGGTAGATCGGGGATGAAGTAGCGGTTCGGCATGTTGGTTATGAATTAGGGTGAGAGAATCTAGAGAATCGGCTTGGAGACATAGTATATGGTAGTTGTTGCTTGCTGCGTTCTGCTTGTTGATTGTTACTTAGTGCCCGTCGCAAACAAAATATGGGAGTTGCATCTACGCGAGTCTTACACGGAACTGGGCCTCAACCGCAGATGATGGCTACTGCTCAGATCAAGAACCCGAGACAAAGGCAACTCCATCTTCCTAGAATAGGTAGACGATGTAGTACACGTACATTATCCCGTCATACCTGACGGCACAGCTCAAGCTACAGTGACATTCAGGTCCCAAACCGAGCAACCCAACGTGGAAGGCTTCACTCACACACCCACGTCCTTGACCTACGACTCCAACGCCATTCAGGAGATGCCGAAAAACAGCGTCCAGGTCATCAACTGGGTAGCTGCTTGAAGCCATCTTCTAGATCACCAAAGTCAAATACAATACGATGAGGGTCAGTGTCAGAATTTTGCTGGAAGGAAGTTTTACGGTGTATGTCCAGAACAATGGTTTGAACAGGCTCGACGTTCGTTCGACTGCTCTCCATGGAGATGGAGGTGCCGAACAGGAAGACGGGCAACAGCCTAACCTTGGACTGATGTTACAATTATTTGATCATGAAGCAGGAGCACTAACGCAGAATATGCACCACAAGGGGCTTCGGTACGCTTTCATTTAGTTGCAGGTCAATTTGTTTTTGGTGATTGATTCGCTCCCATGCAAAGAAGTGATCTCCCTACTAGGATTCTTTCCGTAGAGACTACTTGGGATAAGAACTCATTTCATCACAACTACATTGTGATTGCTGCTGAAGAAGAATTTGACGTTTAGCACTAACAAGACCGCCGAAGCAACACCTCGCATCTCGTACCTAGTAGAACATGCGAGACATTTTGGCCGACGGGAGGCCGAGTGTGAGAGTTCTGAAGAACTATCGAATTTGCATTGACAGATAGAGAGCAGCACCATGTTCTAGCCGTCGACCCTGATTCATTGCAAGCTTTTAGCATGATGCAAGGACCACCTATCGACTGTGCGGTAGTTCATTGAAAGCTGACATTCTCACATTATTTTACGAGCCCTGCCTGGTCAGTAGTCTCTGCGTGGAAATTCAAGGAGAGAGAGGTATGTACCAACTCAACTGCGCCTACCTATGGTATTCAGACAGGAAGCCACTCCAAGCACATCGTTTTCGATAAACACTTCCACCAATCTAGGGGTTTGCGATCCAGACGAAGCTATGACTTATTGTGTAGGACAAAGAACAGACCAATCGCGACTCGCGTAAAGCGGCTGATGATGTAGGCGCTAAGACCAAAGTGGGAAGCTAACGCCCCCGGGTTCACGCTTTCCGACAACAAAGGCTGATTACAGTTCTAGTGCTGAACACTCCTCACACTTCTGTAGAAAAGGGCCGTCAATCTTAGAATAAGACGAAACAGGGCTTCTCTGATTGGCGCGATGTTTCGCGGCTCGTCGCCTTGCCGTAGGAAACCACCTGGGCTGCTTCAAGACAGACATGGTCAAACACGAGTGTAGTTAGCTCAGGGCGGATCTACCTATCGAGAGATGGTTTCGGGCGGGAAGTCTTTGTCTGTGTGTCAAAGATTGCAACTTTCTATAAAGGAGGCGCATCGTCACAGTCCACGATCTTGTGCACTTCACTCGCTGAACACTTCGAGAGTACATATCAACGACCTATTGCTCAAGCCTAATTTATCTCTTCACTGAATATTTCAACATGCGTCTTTCTTCTATCGTGCTCATGGGCGCTAGCTCTCTGGTAGCCGCCCAGGACATGTCGTTGTGCGACAAATACACCACCGCGTTGCTCAAGGAGAACAATGCCACAAACCAGTACACCCTGTTGACCCTCCTCGTCAACACTGTTGTCATTGGAAACTACACTCAGCCTAACATGAACGCTGTCCCCGGTATCCTTGCCAAGGGCAAGTACATGGACAAAGATGTCAACCTCCTTCCATACTTCGACGGAACACTCAAGTCCAGCAACCGTGGTGGCTCTTCAGGAGTCAGCATCAACTTCCTTGACGATGGAGGTGCTGCACCTCTCATGAAGAACATGCCTGCCAACAGCGAGAAGTCAAACCAATAGTAAGCATTATAACTTTAACTTGTCCAATGAACTAGACACTGACATAATGATACAGCTTCCTTCTTACACACTTGTACCAATTCTTTGGTAAACTGCTTGGCTGCTCAGCATACGGCAACACGGGCTTCCCCGCGTACACCGGACACAGCATGGAAGACGCACATAGGTTCATGAACCTCGACCCCTCTGAGATGGGATACTGTACGTGACGTCCACACCCGTAACGCACATGAGACACCCGCTAACATCATACGCAACCTATAGTCATCACCCAAGTTGGTCTTGCAGCGACCTCGTTCGGCGTCTCCAAGGAGGACGTCACCACCGTAGCAGAGGCTCTCACCAAGCTCTTCAACTACCGCTGCAGCCCGGCCGCCACTGTCATCCCAGAGCAGGGCCCGACCCTCAACAGCATCTGCCAGAACGAGCAATGCCCTCTCGACCCCATGGCTCAATGCTCCGCATACCCCAACAACGGCACTGTCATGGAGCCTATGGCTGCCAACGCAAGCATGACTCCATCAGGATCATCTGCTATGCCTTCTTCAACCACCACAGGCGCCCCCGGAATGTTCACAGGAGGCGCTTCGTCAGCACAGGTTGGTGTTGGTGCAATGGTTGGTCTTGCTGCCCTGGCTATGGTCTTGTAGGCCTGCCTTCCTACCGAGTTGTTCTCCTAGGCAGCATACATCTCTTTCAAGTCACTGCCTCACGCGGACATATTGATGTGATGTAAACAATTACCTTTAATGATCTTCAAATTACACTGCACTGATCAGTGCCTCGATTATGTCTTTGGTCGTGCCTTGGCCGCATGCGATGTGATACACCGTAAATGTGAAGGAAAGCTGGTTTCGGAACGAAGGATGTGGGGTTGCCAATCAGCTTCCATACCGTCTGATGTAGGTAGCATTGATCTAGTGTAGTCATTGCTTATTTACCTACGGGTAGCAAACATGTGTGTGCACTGTCTCCGTCTACCTCATGTAGATCTTCACGCAATTCAGATCAAATTATCAATCGACTCTTCGATTCACTCCTCATTTGTTCGTTCAACGAAAACTCTGCATTTACGGTATACACCTGGGCAAGATGCCAGCCCTTTTCTTTCTCGACCTTGATTATCTACCCCTTCACCGAGTCTTCTCGCTCCCAGAATTCGGGTCTCTGCTTATCGTGCCGGAACGTACTTCGACATCACCCTTGATTGGCTCTTCTATGAATTACCTGAGAATGACGAAATTATATACAACCGCAAGCCCGGGGAGGAGATCGAGAGGTACAAGGCTGCCAAGGTCATGCAAACAAAAGCAACTGATAAAGCTATCACCAATCGTAAATAGCGCAACCAAAGAGCCTCTTACAGTGAGTTTCTAGGCAACATGTTCGGGAATGGTTGAGTGTCCTCGCCATCTCGATAGACCTTGTAATACGCCAAGCTGCTCTAGGTGGTACATCTTCATGCTCTTACATCTCCTGTCCTTGTAAACTTCCTCAGCAGGCTCTTGCTACCGAGAGAGATACTAGGAAGATATCTCGGATACTTGTGATTGTAACAGCAGCTCAATGCAACAATCTCTTGAAGCACTTGACTCGCTTTTATTCTGTTGATATAAATGTACCAGATAATCTGCTGTGAAGATTGAACCGCATTATCCAACAATAAGTCCTAACTGTCCCACCGGTGCTTCTCTCATGTGGTAAGGCCTAGACCTCCGCTTCATCAGCGAGGTCTCATCTCTCCAAACTTCCCGCATCGCGACCCAGCTATGCCAAGTTTAGGTCCACAGCCAGTCCCACAGCGGCTATCATCGTAATGCCGAATGTGGAGATGCGCCGAAGTCTCTCGCTTCGAAATCTGGGGAAGTGCCACGCACGAGAGACAGCTTCCAAGGTTGTGTACATCACGTGGAGCTTCAATGTGCGCCAGTGTTCGACTGGCAAAACTCGTGATAACAGAGCATCC
>Ga0265780_10012353_pt1 | contig 10027 bp, 15 predicted proteins | sample P1T30metagenome_FD_192432 | JGI IMG/M metagenome (GOLD analysis project Ga0265780, IMG submission 192432) | Plant litter microbial communities from East Loma Ridge, Irvine, California - P1 T30 | ecosystem: Environmental > Terrestrial > Plant litter > Unclassified | place: USA: California... | reverse complement strand
GATCTGCTCGAGAAGTGGCGCGATTGTACAACAGACACGCGCTACCACGGCTGCAGCCGCTGGAAGTACGAGTGGTCCCACGAGCAGCGCGCTTTCTCAGAGTACATCCGGTACGACTACAACTTCACCGCCGAGACAATCGTGCCGATCGATTGCGACGACGCCGTCGGCTGGCCCGGCTTCGCAGCGGACAACCCGCAGAACCCCGGAATTACTGATTGCTCGGGCAACTTTGTCAAACATTTCACTCTCGGCAAGAGCAAGGTCAAGGAAGCAGGAATGATGAGCGTCATGAACCCGCTCGCGAACATCTTGCAGACACAGCTGCTCAAGCAACAGAGCTCGGTGTGGTACAAGGAGCCCGAAAGAGTCGAGGAGCCCAAGGAAGACGACGAGCCCGAGGAGGCAGCCGAGAACACCGAAGAGCGGAACGAAGACACAAAGGACGAGGTGTTGATTTTAGAAGGTCTTGGAAGCTAGCCGACAGCGCTACGTGAACCCTTCCTAACGATTTGTTTTTTTCTACTTGTACATACTTCCCTACACATCTGGGCATATTTTGGCGTTTGATTTACCGAGATACCACTTTTCATAGACGAGAATTCCAAGATGGGAAACGTCCTTGCTATGCTCCATAGCATCAGCGCGATCTCGTAATCCCTTGGTTGCGATCTTCATCTCGCCACGATTCGTAAAACGCGCTTCTCCCGTTTCCATCTCGCGTTCATCCTGCATCTCGTTAGCATCTGCATCTCAACCTCAAAATCACCCTATCTCTATCATCAATCCCATCAGAGCTATCTTCGTCTCGCCATCACCTGCTTAGTCCGGGCTAGTTCCACGCGGACCAACCACAAGACAAGCCGGGCTCGGGTCAAGTGTAATTAGGTGTCATCATTGGGAGTGCAGACTATGCACGGGGGAGAAAGAAGGGAATGGATGTGACGTACCGAAGTGGGGTGGATGAATGGAGGGAGGGATGAAAGCAGGGATGGTGGAGTTAGGGGCATGGAAGGGGTTAGTCAGCTAGCGCGTGGGAGGGACTTGGCTGGGCCAGGCACGCCGCACGTTCGGACACTTGCGACTTCACACATGAGTTTCGCGAATTTGGGCATGATGTTTTTCATCTATTACTGCAGCGAGTCGCTGGTATTGCGAAGAGTGCGCGCCGACACTGCCCAAGACGTTCCATTGATGAATACGTCAAATTGATGACGCATCTCATTTCTCTGATCCTTATTTCTCACTTCCATCCTCCCTTTCTCTTCTCTTAATCCGTCTTCATCCCAACGCCCCAATCCCACCATGTGTCTTGAACCCCATGAGGAAATACAACTGCGCCTCTCGCGTCGAGCACTGGACTTCCTGGTTGTGGAGTTGTACCGACGGCCGCCGCGCCGTTGACATTGACGATGAAGTCGGCGATGTGATGTGTGATGATGTGGATGTGGTTGATGTGGTTGACGAAACCGAATTGGACCGTGAAGGCGAGTAGTTGCATGTGTTTGACATGTTTGCTGTTATGTCGGTTGATCGAAAGGCAAGTAGCGGTCAAGTTGAGGTGTATCCCAGCGATAGAGGCTTTGTTCTCAGGAATGTACTCTTTGAATCTTTTTCCGTTCCCAGAATCTCTCGGCGTAGTGATCAACAGATATCTCAGTTGACGAGTCGACTTGGTTACAGATGTTGACGTCGTTGTGGAATGAATTGTTTGCGTACTCAAGAGTGATGAACGCGGAGGAGGACCCAGCTCAAATACCCCCCAATACGCACTTTCCTACGGTGTACAATCACGCGCCATTCCTACCCCTCCTGAGCGAATATCCCTCTGTTTCACTCGCAACAGCACGGCGCAGTGGCGCAGTGCAGTCATTCAAGCTCCAGTCTGGCTAGCTTGAGGGATTTTGGCCCGATCTGCACGTTTTGGTGCCGAGGATCACCAACTTCCAGTCTGCGCGTGCCCGTACAATCATTTCAATTCTCAAAGCCTCCAAAATGTGCGAATATTGAGAATGCCGTTAGCTTTGCTGTTGTTGTTGTGACATTGCACCATGATGGCGACCTTGATGGTCCCATAGCACGTCATTCGCATGTCATCCTGGTAATGCGCATGGACAGGAAAACGTCACACAAGCAGCGCGCCTGCAATGTCTGGAAAGAAACATGTAAGATTTTGCGCCCGGGAATAACAGGGTATCTATCGAGGCTGACATGCGCTGAAATGCGGCGACACTATGAGCAAAAGGTCAGTGGTTGATCACCTAGCTACCGTGTATCCAAACGCCAAAGTTCGTTCAGGCCGAGGGACGCCGCCCTTCCTGTCAATGTAGTTTGGGAACCTAGACGCCTTGCTAAGTTACGATCAAGATCAACGCTGCTAAATGTACAAAATGCCTCAAACGAAGCAGAGCACTCGCACCGTGCCATCTTCGCTGCCACTAGCGATCCTCGAGTCGCTCACGCCAACGCAAGTGACGGGTCCCGTGTGACCTGCCATTGTGCCTTCATTCTTCCCGGTCCTGGGATCCCAAATTTTGATTGTTTTGTCTTCTGCACCACTGACTAGACGTAGTGAGTCAGCCGCCAACGACCAGATGCCTTCGATATGCCCCAAAAAGCGGTGCACTTGTCGTCCAGAGGGTACATGCCAGAGGAAGATGGTGCCGTCAAGGGATCCGGTCAGCATGTAAGATGGAGGGTCGGATCGATCAGGATCATTGGGGAAGAATGAGGATCCTTCGTCGGAGCCCGACGAAGTGGAGCGCTTCAAGAAAGAGAGAGTGCCACTGTCAGAGACAAGGGATGCTGTGTCGGAAGTATCAGTCCTTGCGTTTCCATTAAAGGCATCTTCGTCAATCTCGAATTCATGAGGCAGCGGAAGGACTTGTTGTACCTGGCCCGCATGACCTTCGTACGTCTTGAGACACACGTTGGTGTCCAAGTCCCACAGCTTGACCGTCATGTCATCAGAGGCCGAGAAGAGAGTTCTAGATTGGAGATCGATCTTAACAGAGTTCACCCAGTCAGTGTGGCCAGACAGCTTAGTGCGGGTCTTTTTCTCGAAGTCGTGAATGACAATGGTGTGATCGGAGGATCCAGACGCAAGCATGTTGCCAATATGATGTAAGCCAATCACGCCGTTGTTGTGTGCGGTTAGTGTCTGGAGCAGTGCGCCAGTGCGCCAGTTCCACATTTTAATAGTCTTGTCCAGGCTGCCAGTGATCAGAGTACTGTCTGTGAACTGCAGACACCGAATGCCCTGAGTGTGGCCCCTGAGAGTGCGGATTTCCTCGCCAGTTTTGATATCCCAGATCTTGACCGTAGCATCGTACGATCCTGTGATGAGGACCTCGTCGTCAAATTGGAGACACATGACTCCGTTCTCGTGCCCCTTGAATATTCTGGTGGTAAATTTGCCGTCTTTCCAGTTCTTTCCTACCCTGTAACGATCCTTGTAGACATCCTTCCAAGGTCGCTTCTTGGGCTGGTCAAAATAGGTTGCCAGCTGGTCGCGTGTCGAGTCTGCGCCGGTACAAGAGCGCTTGGAGACCTCGGAGGGAGCATCGACATCTTCAGGACATGGTCGTTTGGCGCCAGTAGTGGAACTGGAAGAACCTAATTTGCGGTCGGCCACAGTGCTTAGTGGCTCTGTTGCCTTCACAGAGAGTGGAGTATCCGTCGAGGTCTCGTTGAGGGCACGTCCAGATGCGCGCAGCTCGATCTTCCTCTTCTCTTTGCGCAGACGCCGCTGGTCAAGCAGTGGGAGCCCCCATCCGCACTTGGTGCACTTCCGGTCGATGTGCTGCTCACACATGCGGTGCCAAACAACGTCATCATCGGCGAGCTGGCGCCATCTCCGACTCACTTGGGCGGCGTTGCATAGCGAGGGTGTGTCGAGGTGACAGAGAATCTTGAAGCCCAGCTCGGTGGGTAGTGCGCTGAGGAAGTCGATTTTGATAAGGTTGCGGACCGAGGAAGAGATGAAGGACAGCTGCGGGAAGCAGCATTGGGCGAGGATGCCTTGCAGCATGAGGTTGCGGTGCCGGGACGGGGCAGCCGAGAAGAGCGACCAGACGTTGGCGATGCTCTGCTGGTCGACTTGGGATTCTCGTTGGAGTTCCTGCGCTAGTCAGCGAATGTGCTACGGATAGGATGAAGATGCATGGCATACATCCTGCAGCTCCTGCATCGACGGCTCGTCGGCTTGCCGTCGACACAGCAGATCGGGGCGGTGGCGGTAGCAGTACTTGGTGTCGGCGGTCGAGCGCGGCGCACGTTGCCCATTGGTGTCCGCGCCCTGGGGATTGTACTGCTGGGGAATGTGGTGGGCAAGATAAGGCGTAATCATTTTCCCTATTTGCTTCGACTTGCGCTCGTCGATATCTTCCGCCGCGGCGTCGCCGTGGGTATGTCGGGTGCGCTCAGACAGCCCCTCGTGGTCGTGGCCGTGCATCAGGGCAGCGTGGTGGTCGGTGGTTGAAGTAGTCGCAGCGTCAGTCAGGCCCGAAGACATGGTCTGTGTCTTCCAGGACATTCTGCTCTGCTTTGGGGTACCGGGCAAGGCGGGAGGGAAGTCGCGATCGCTTGCGACATCGATGGTGTGCGTGGTATGAGTGGCCATTCTGGGCAGCAGGTACGTATCACCGCGCGGTAGTACACGGGACCGGACAGTACCTAAGACGGCGCAGATTGGCGCAGAGAAGTCATTCCCAAGGTGCGGTGAGACTCGAGCTCGTTGCGAATAATGCAGCAATAGCACGCGATGCCCAGGATTGTCGCTTGCGAAGCCACTACAGGGCGGTGGGCGTGAGCGGGGTGAGGGCAGCGTAAACTAAACTGGTAGGACCATGGATGCAGAGGAGATATTGTCGCTGCGCAAGATGGCGACAGTAAGCCGGCGACAATGTTGCTTTTGAACGGGCGCGTGGGGGGTTCAAGATGTGTTTCCAGGCGATTCGGGTGGTCGCTTGGTCGCCGTCTTCCCGAAGTTTGGCGATGGCGCAATGCTCTGAGCAGCACGCAATCGCTCGCAATCAGAATCAGAACGGGCCGGCCTCGCTGCAGAACCATTCTTGTGTCCACCGGCACGTGATGGGTAGGTATGGCGAGATTTGCAGCATTCCTATGGATTTCTGTTAGTCATGTCGGCCTATTGCTGCACCATCTTTCTCTCGAGCATGTGTTCCTGCAGTCTCACTCGAAGTGGGTCCAAGACCCTGGATGCCAAGCTCTCTCTAGCCTTTCCTAGCTCCGTATGGGGAAGCAACCTCGAACCACCATCTGAGCTTCACCACGACAGCTCGCCATCTTCATACCAAGTACGCGCTTCGTGATAGCCCTACTGATACCTGCCATGAACTGTACATCTTCGTTACAAGATAGATCTGTCGCGCTGTCGGAAACCCCTTGGTATCTACTTAGAACTGCTTGACCATCTCTCGCTTCTGCCTACTCCATACTTGCAAGCTCAGCATGGCATCGCAGCCCTCGCCCACATCCTCAACTAGTAGCGTCGGTTCGAGGAGGTCCTTTGAACAGAATGTCCCGCCAACGCTGGAAGATCTCGTGAAACACTTCGTCGCATCCAAGCGCTCACTGAACACGCAGACAGTGCTCTGGCGCGCCAATGACATTGTCAACACAGCTCGCCAGCTGCTTGAAGAGAAGGCAGTACTGGCTGCCAAGAACACTTCGATACGTAACCTTGTAGAACAACAGGTAGATGCACTCGAGGCAGTCCGTCGTGGCATAGACGTATTTGACGCCGAGATTACAGTTGAGTTCAAGGTATGCCATCTCTCCTATCGCCATGATTTCACTAAGCATGGCCAGCAATTACTGCATGACGTAGACACTTCCTTCACAGGCCTCAACGCTACCCTCGCCCTACTCCGCGATACGCCCATCGAAGCCGTGCTGCAGCCACCGGGCACGCCGCAGAAGCACCTCTACGACTTCATTGACAGCGCCACCGTCTCCAACCTCGAAGGCACCCTGCGCGCCTGCATCGACCGCTACAATGCAGCGCATCGCATCCTTGACGAAAGCAACGATGCTTTTGACACTTCGCTCGACAATCTGCATAGCTCCATCGAGAACGTGCCGCTGACTCCCGCGAGTGCATCGCTGCCGAGTCCCATACCGAGCCTGTACCAGGATCTGGAAGCACATGCAAAGGAGGCTGCGCAGGCTTTCCAGTCGCTTGTCCAGCACTACGATCTGTGTGTAACTGCCCTTCGCCATACCGAGGGTGGCTCTGCGGCCGCAACTGAGGCTACAGGCGATGCTCCTACCCACTCCACAGACGAGTTTGCTGCACCACCTGAGCCCATGACCGAGGCAGAGCGACAGGAAATGGTTGCTGTCTTGGTCAACGATGCACACGAGGTCAACCATGTCGTAACTGAAATTAGGGAGCGTGGATCTGAGATGACCTTCCTCCTCACACAGATCGAGGACCACATTAACCATCTCCGCAACGAAGCCTCGGGCCTCTCCAGTATACTCAAAATGATCTCGAAGATCACGGGCGAGGTCAAGACACATATTGCCACATCGCGATCGTTCCACGCATCGTGGCTCCACGACACCCGCCCCACTCTCTTGACCGGCATCGAAGAATGGGAGAACCAGCGCGACTTTTACGAACGCTTCGACCTCGCATACGCAGAGTTGCTAGTTGAAATATCGTCGCGCCGAAGAAGACACGAGAGGGCGAAGAGGAAGGCAGAAGATGCACAGAGGGAGCTTGAAAGACTCTACGCCGAAGATCAGCGTGCGAGGGAGCAGTTTACGCTCGCGCAAGGCGACTTTCTGCCTCTAGATATTTGGCCTGGCCTAAGAGATCCTCCGCGCCGCTACGAGGTCAAGGCTGTTGCAACAGAGCAGAACGAGGATGAAGCTGAAGCCGAAGCTGACGGAGCAGTTGTAAGGAGCATACCACAGCTTGGTAGGAACGTCGTCGAGCGCGCCCTCACGAGGGTGAAGCGCCGGATGTAGATGATGGACCACCAACGCTGCACCACGCTACCTATCGCAACGGACCGAGTCGCGAACTCCGTCGTCGCCAAGGCCCAAGACTGTGTTGAATTTGGCCCCCAATCGCGGATATCAGCACTTGCTTAGGACCACAAAAGTTCCAATGCCAAAGCGCAAACCCCTGCTCACGGATGGCAACCACCGGTCGCTTGCTCCAATCATAACCAGATCCGACCAAGTCACGTCCGAAATAGGCTACTAGCGTGAGGCTGGCCTCGTTTACCGTATTGCGCCCAGCTGTGACAACTCGGAGCGTCGACGATCACAGCTGAATAATGCTAAACCTCGAGGGTCTTGGACGCCTTGGGAATCCACAGCCATAGGGGCGGAGTTTATGTAGATGGGACGCCGCCCACATCCTCAACGTCTGGTTTGACGCCCTCAAATAACGAGAACTTTGCTGTCCACCATGCGCATATCCACATACCTGCTCTTCCTCGCCTCTTTCACATGCGCACTTGAAGTCTCACCAGACTCCCCATGTTCACCAAAATGCATCGATGATCCGCGCACTGGCAACGCATCCTCTCGAGACGACTCTCTGGACATTCAACCGCGACCTGTTCTGTTATGATTGGGAAATTTCGGGCGCCAACAGCACGCAAAGTGGGCTGAAGTTTAGGGACTGCAATAATTGTCTGAAGAGCAGTGGCTATGCAGAAAGCACTTGGAACGATAGGGACGTGGGGTGGTTTTTGTGTGCGTCTATTTGCTTTGGGCGATCCCGGAATTGCCTCTTATACACAAGATCGTATCTAACATCCCTGCAGTCAATAATCGTGGCGTCGTTGACTGGTGTCTCTTTGGCCGCTTCGGAGAAGAATCCAATAAAAACATCTCCACCTCCTCCATCTACACTACCTGCAACAACCGATGCACGAAACTCTATACGGCAGCCGATTATATGGTCAAGAGCGCGCCAAGTGGCTACAACTCCTGCGATAGCACTGGAAACTTTACCCAGGATGCAGAGCCATGTTTAGACTGTCTGTACGAGACTCCAGGGCTGACCACGCTGGGTAACGGTAAGTGCTACGAATCTCGCGACTCGATTCCGCACAACTAACGATAAAACAAACAGTGCTTGCCACGGTGGCCGACTTGTGCAAACAAAAACCCGGAAAAAATTACAATGCCCCAAGCAATCAGGATATCTACGCACCGACCAAGCTTATGCTGTCAACTCCTGAAGCCTCTCAGTCAAATCTGCCCACGTCTATACCCGCTTCTTCGCCCTCCTCTACCTCCTCGACCCAGGCCAGCAGCTCTGGTGGTCTGTCAAAAGGAGCCGTGGCGGGCATCGTAATCGGCGCTCTCCTTGGTGCTGCCGCGCTCCTCGCTGGCGTGCTGTTGCTTTTAAGTTGGAAGAAGAATCAGAGAAAGCGCACCGCGGGCAAGACTTCATATACCAGTGTTGGTGGGGAGCAAAAGGTTCTGCACGAGGCTGGGCCGGGCCACATGGCGCACTACGAGGCGGCGGAGCTGCCAGCACATGGAAAGGTTGAGATGCCGGCTGTGCATGGAAATCATGGGGATCGGAGATTTTGAGGGGTGATGAAATGGCAGGTGAACGAGGTGGCGATAGGAAGCGGCAAAAGTTGTGTCCTCTCAGCACATGCGCGAAATAATCTAATAGTCTCTAAAGGCACACTAGGAGGTACAAGGAAAGGCCTGAATACACTCAGTGCTATAAGACATTTCGTCTACTTATGCCAAAGTTTCCCAATACATCTGGGCTATTCTAACCCTTATCGTTGGGTGAAGGCGGACAGTAATCTTGCTGGAGCCTGGTGGTCTGAAAATGGGAGAAGCGATGCATATCTGAAGCACGTTCTCGACAAGATAGCTCATCGATTGGGCTTGGTATTGCCTGGATATGGATGAACTCCGCTGAATTACCGACATTCTTTCTTGAAACTGAATTGAGAAGATCACTGATACCAACAAGGAATGAGTCCAATGTCATGAACTCCTGGCCCGAGACGTCGAGATGTATAGTAACATTCGCTATGCTCTCCCCTATACGACCTATTACTTACAATCCAAGCGCAGAGCTAATACCCTCAGTAAGATTAGCCAGAACCATCGATCCACCAACAGTGGCTATCAATACATCCTTATACGAATCCCTACTCATTGTTAGTCATCGATCACAACCACAACAAGCACAATCACACTTACGCCAAAACCCTAACACCCTCCGCCAATGGCTCCGGACTCGTAGCAGACAACTCCACAACCATAAGCCCCAAGCTCGCCAGCGTAATCGGCGCCGGACTCGGCCTCCACCCCTGCGCATACGGCAACTTCTCCTGCTCAAAGAACGTGCGCACATAATCGACCTTCGCCATCCCAGATATCGGATCCGCCATGCCCTGCAGATACAATGCGTTCTCGCCATAGCTCAACACAATCTCGCGAAGCCCATACACAAACTCCGGGTTCTTCGCCACGCTGTCTTGGTACCGCGCGTACTTTGCTTTCGCGGCCGTTGGTATGTCGGTCACGGTCTTGCCGCTGAAGAAGGAGATGTACTGCTGCCAGTTGGGATTGTAGAAGGGCTGCGGGTTGCTGAGCGCGGCGTCCTGTCGGGAGATCGAGGCGTCGTGCTCGATGGGAAAATTATGCATGGATAGATCGGAGAGGTCGAAGGAGCCACCCAAGGGGGAGGGCGAGGAGAGGAGGCCCGCGGCGCCGATGACAGTCGTGAAGTCTGCGCCGATGTTCAAGCCTTCAGCCAGGCCTTTGATGAGATGCGGGATGGTCATTTTCTTGCCGTCGTGGTGGATGAAGCCGTGGTTGGCAAGTGCTGTGTTGCAGTGTCAGTCGATATCATCCGGAGGATTGGAATGGCTGCAGTACTGTTAAGGGCAGGACATGGCGAGCGCACATCGCCCGTCCCCGGCGGATGGAAATCCATAAACCGCGGGTCATTATCCGAAGCAGGCTTCAAGCTCGAAAGCAGCGTAGCAATATCCAGCGGCAGTCC
>Ga0265780_10012352_pt1 | contig 10027 bp, 8 predicted proteins | sample P1T30metagenome_FD_192432 | JGI IMG/M metagenome (GOLD analysis project Ga0265780, IMG submission 192432) | Plant litter microbial communities from East Loma Ridge, Irvine, California - P1 T30 | ecosystem: Environmental > Terrestrial > Plant litter > Unclassified | place: USA: California... | reverse complement strand
ATAAGCACCATCTTTTCGTAGTAAGGATGATCATTAAACGAAGATAATTCTACGTAATCATCAGGATTGATGCCTACCACTTCTTTAGCAAAAGATTGTGGGGTATATTTTTTTCCTTTATAGTCAAATGATTGTGGAACAGCACCCAGGTAAGAATCTATAACAGCTGTATACGCTTTTTCCCAGTTAGGGGTAAGCTCGCCATTAGGATTTTTAACCACTGCCTGCAGCATAGCTTCCTGAATGGCAGCCATCTCTGCAAATTTATTATTTGATGTGCCATAGTTGAGACCGGTATATACATTTTGCGGTACAGCACCATACTGGCGGTACATATTTATAGCATCATGCAGGGCGCCACCATCGCCAAGGGTAGTTGCACCATGCATGCGAACATAGTTTTTACCTTTTTCTACGTAAGCATTGCGTGCCGTATATATTTGGGAAAGCTCTACCGGCTGCTTGCCCATACGTATCATTTCTGACTCTAGGAACGAGTTTGCAGAATAACTCCAGCATGTGCCCGATGATCCCTGATTTTTTACAGGAGTATTATCAAGGCTAACAATATCGGTAAAAACAAAAGAGTCTTTACTGTGGGCGCTAAGGTTGCCGTTAAGTGAATTTACAAGATTGTCCTGCGCAAAGCCCATGCTTATTCCGCCTAATAAAAGGGAAGCTGCTACAAACGGCTTTAGAGAAAATGTGTACATAGTTTTTGTTTTAAATTTAATCGTAATGAGATGCTAATGTACTGAAAAATTATAAAACGTTAACTATATGTAAAAATTGTGTAATATTCCCGATGTTTCGGGCTATTTATTACTATTGTAGCAGGCTCTATAGTTCAACTTATTATGCAATATTCAAACAAAAAATACCGCCTTATAGAAGCGGTATTTAAATGTCAATTATCAGGAGAAATGGTGCTGCAATTTTACAATGTCTCTTTAAGCCATTTAAAATATTCCCGCTGCCATACCATTGCGTTTTGCGGTTTTAGTACCCAGTGGTTTTCATCGGGGAAATACAAAAATCGGCTTTTGATGCCCCTTAACTGTGCTGCCTGAAAGGCTTCCTGCCCTTGGCCTATAGGTACCCTGAAGTCTTTACCGCCCTGTATTATAAGTATTGGAGTATCCCACTTGTCAACAAAATTTATAGGGTTGAACTGCGAATACGTTTTTTGTGCAGCAGCATTGCTTTTATCCCAGTAAGGTCCGCCACTGTCCCAGTTTGTAAAAAACACTTCCTCTGTAGTGCCATACATACTCTGTAAATTGAATACCCCGTCATGGGCTATAAGGGTTTTGAAGCGTTTATTATGTATACCCGCCAAATAGAATACAGAATAGCCACCATAACTGGCGCCAACGGCACCCAGGCGGGATTTATCGACGTACTTTTCTTTAGCTACATCATCTATCGCGCTTAGGTAGTCGTTCATAACCTGACCACCCCAGTCTTTACTAATGGCCTCATTCCATTCTACGCCATGGCCCGGCATGCCCCTGCGATTAGGCGCTACAATAATATACCCCTGAGCTGCCATTAGTTGGAAATTCCATCGGTACGAATAGAATTGTGTAAGCGCGCTTTGCGGACCTCCCTGGCAATACAGCAACGTTGGGTATTTTTTATTAGCATCAAAGTTTGGCGGGAGGATTACCCATACCAGCATTTTTTTACCATCTGTAGTTGTAACATATCGCTTTTCGGTCTTGCTAAGAGCCAGCTTGCTGTAAACGGCGTTGTTTACCGTTGTAAGCTGTTTCCATGTTTTCTTTTTAAGGTCGTAGCTGTAAATTTCTGTGGCATGGTTGGTATCGGCACGTTCTACAATAATTGTATTACCGCTAAAGCCCGCTATACTATTCACATCAAAATAACCATAGGTTAACTGTGTTACTGTTACGGCTATTTTAGTGAGTCCAGGAAAGTTAACTTCAAATAATTGCTTGGTACCATCTACAGGTGCTAAGAAATATACTTTCTTACCGTCTGCACTCCATGTAAAACTATCAACAGTCCCATCCCAGGCAGCGGTAAGGTTTATTTTACTGCCCCTGTGGCTTACAATTATATCATTTTTATCAGCCTCAAAACCATCACGTTTCATTTGCAGCCAGGTAAGGTCGCCTTGCGGAGAAAATACCGGGTTCGTATCGTATCCGGGGTTGTCCTCCGTTAGATTAACTGTGAATTTTGAGTCAAGGTTGTATTGGTAAATATCGGTATTGGTACTTATGGCATATTCTGTACCGGCTTTCTTTTTAGATACATAAATAATGCTTTTGCCGTCCGGGCTCCAGGTATAGTCTTCTTCACCACCAAAAGGTTTTAGGGGAGAATCGTAAGGTTCGCCTTTCATGATATCGGTAAAAGCTTCTTTATCAGCCACCGGATGAAAGCCCACATGGTTGTGCGTGCCATCGTTCCATGTATCCCAATGACGGTAGTCTAAGCCGTTATAAACCTGTACGGTAGATTTTGCGAGTTCCGGGTAAATGTCGCTGCCCAGCACTTTATCGGTTTTGACCTCTTTTGATGTAAGCCTTAGTTTACCATCGGGCGAAACGTATTTATCTATAAATACATTTTCAAGCTCGGTCACCTCAGTAGCCTTGCCGCCGGTAACAGGAATGGTATAATATTTTGAATCTGATTTATTCTCGGCCACGTCCGGCACCGAAACTTTGTATACAACGTTTTTCCCGTCTTTAGAAAGTCCTACGGCACTCACGCGGCCAAGGCTCCAAAGCAGCTCGGGGGTCATTACTTGTTGTGCCGAGGCAGATAATCCCATAATGCTTAAAGTTAATAGAAGTATTTTTTTCATTTGTAAATTAGGGTTATAAAAGTCTGCCAAAAATAATTAATAGTTAGGACGTAGTGGGGGGTAAGAGGCGAATAATTGGTATATATCATATCTCCTTTACATCTAAATAAAAAGAAGCAATTAGGCCGAAATCCTTTGCAGTAAATTACAATCTATAGCTTAACACAATAGAACCATAGTAATAGCTGGTAATAACACGGTTGGTAAGCTCTTTACCCCGGTAGTTAAACGAGTAGGAGTAGGTCCAGTTATTGTAGCGGTATTTTACACCGGCTTCGGCATTAAACCTAAAGGGTATCAGCGGAAACGTAACCGGGCTGCTATCGTTAAACATGCTGCCGAGTATTGTAGCATCATAATTTTGGTAATTGATCACCGGGTTCAGGTACAGGAACAATTCCCGTTGTGCCCTCGATGCTTCTTTATCGTGATTGAGTGCTGCCCCGTGCAGTGCCGAATCATACATAGGCAATAAAGCTCCCTTTAAACTAATGCGCGCCATAGGCCCAACCGATGCCCCCATCCAGATCGTGCCCACGTTGAGTTCTCCCTGCACATGAAAGTCTACCTTCTCATGGTACCTGCCCGATAATACTTTGTGTGAATAAACAGCCTGCGCCTGCGCCGCGAGAGTGGTTGTTATCTGGTATTGCCAACCCTGCACCGTTGGGTAGCCTACCAGCTTATGCAGTTTTTCCTGAAACTCCTCAGCATACGATTCCGGGCCCACAACACCTGCCTGAAAGTTGACCTTTAGTACACTTTCATTTTTGTAAAAGGTATTAATACCGGCTTCCGCAAAGAGGTAGCCTGCAAATGGACGGTCATTTACATTTATATCGGCAGCGCGTACCGACTGCGGATTGTAGATGTACTGACCCAACCTGAACTCAGTTATCTTTTTGGCCACCTTTTCATTTTTGGCAGTGCCAAGGTAACGGTAAATAAGCTCTATTCCGTTAGTGTAATACTGGTCGTTTATAGGAGAAGTATACAGGTCGTTGTCGCTTATAATGCTTATCTCTGCGGGCTTTTGCGCAAAGCAAAAAGCGCAGAAGAATAAAGAAGCTAGCAGACCGTAATATTTCATTTTCAGTAATCCAGCTTTACGTAGCGCATTAATTTTACAATCCTGCCTTTACGCCTTTGTGTATAGCGGGAAGAGTTTACCGGTTTAAATTTAAATGGGTTTGGTAGGATGGCTGCTATACCGGCAGCTTCATATTTTGTTAGGCTTGCGGCATCTTTGTGGTAATAATGCTGTGTGGCCGCCTGAGCGCCATAAACGCCATCGCCCATTTCTATACTGTTAAGGTATACTTCCATTATACGTTCTTTGCTCCATAATAGTTCTATAAGAACCGTAAAGTAAGCCTCTAATCCTTTGCGAAGGTAGCTGCGCCCCTGCCATAAGAATACATTTTTTGCCGTTTGCTGGCTTATGGTGCTTCCGCCTTTTAAGCGTTTGCCCTTTTTATTATTCTTATAGGCCTTAAACATCGCTTTAAAGTTAAAGCCATGGTGGGTTAAAAACAAGTCGTCTTCGCTGGCAATGACCGCCTTTTGCAGGTTGGGCGAAATTTTTTCTATAGGTACCCAGTCGTGGCTGCTATGCATTTCTTTGCCATTGCCCTTTTGCTCGAAAGCACGGCTTATCATAAGGGGTGTAAAGGGAACGGGTATAAAACGGAACAGCAGTACAGAGAACACCGAAAGGACTACAAACCAAAGCATGGCTTTATAAAAAATGCGGAGTATTTTTCGCAGCATAGTATAGGTATTAGCGGATGCGAAATTACGAATTTAGAGGTTATTAAAAACTGATCTGCACCTGAAAATAATGCTGTGCAAAGTAGGGTATTTAATAATACAGTGGGTATATTGTTTGTTTAGTTATAGTTATCTTAAAAATATTTTAAGCGTAAAAGTCAGATACTTAAAAAAGCTATATTTGGTTTGTAATTTTCTCCCCTAATGAAATGCCTTTGCCTTACCGTAGCTCTCCTTATACTCCAGCCGGTATATTGCCAACTCCTGAAAAAGGAAGGCGATATAATAGTTGAGGTAACCAGCCATACCCTTGCGGCAGGTAATCAGGGCACTATTGCAAGCGGACCATCTACGGTATTTTATTTTAGTAAATCAGGGTCGCTGCTCGAGAAAGTGCATTATGCTAAGCTACCAGACGGCACGCCTGACCATGCAGAAGTGTACACCTATAATAAAAGCGGACTCCCCCAGAAAATGGTGACGTTAGAGACCGATGCAAGTGAGAGGCTTAAACCCGTTTATGAAACTAAATATGTATATGACAGGAACGGACGTTTAACTGACGCTTCGGTGTACAACGCTGGGAAAAAGTCGGTTGTAAAAAATGTTACGCATGAGTATGACAGCATAGGCAATAACGTAAAAAGCCTCGTGGAGCCCGATTGTTATCTTGAAAAAGAATATACGAAAAGCAATGCAATAGAAGCCATAAGGCAAATTCACGCCGATACGCTTAAATGGGAATCTAACTTTACTTATAAGGATGATTTTCGCACCGGCACATTTTCCAGTCGTTATAATAATGGTGCCCCAATTATAAACGAGGAGATAAAAGATAACGGGCAAACATTAAAGCGATATACCAGCAGCAGTAGTACCGATGCCAAAACAAAATATTACTATGATGAGACCGGCATGCTCGAGAAAGCCGAAATGTACTCCTATTCAGCCGATGATGGTTACGTGCTGCAATCGTACACCACAGTAAAAGTATCGGGTAATGTTGACCAGAAACTGGTTAAAAAAATCAATGATCAGATAATGGAGTAGGTTTTATCTAATGTTATGATTTTCCCTTTTAGCCATTTTAAGAATTATTGCTTTGTAAAAAAGGACGCAGAATACTATAAGGCTAACCATCAAATTATAAAAGCTATAGGATGTGATTCTCTGAGATGTAGACCAGGTATAAATTACACATTCTAAAGCCAGCACAATTAAAAATACAGTTGAAAAACCAAAGATATTTTTAATTTTAAAAGATAAATAGACGGGTAAAATGAGTAACACAGTCATTACAACCGGCAGAAATAAAAATAAGAACAGATAATAAAAAACATCTTGTCCAGTACGAAGTTGGTCTATTCTGATGAAACTATAGTTTTGGTTTAATAACATCAGAAAAATATAGAATGTTACATACTTTATGAAAAAGAAGGCTATTACATTAATTACGTTTGGTTTAAGCATTTTAAAATTATGTTAGCTACACTACAGATCTCTGTACTTTAATTCCTCCTGACTTTTACCGCGCTTCAATTAAATCTGCCAATTCTTTTCCTACCATACTGCCAATAGCGATACCCATACCGCTAAGGCGAACACCGCAATAAACATGGCTGGATAATTGTTTAACAACAGGTACTTTGCCCGGTCCCATACCCATGATGCCGCTCCAGCGATGGGCCACAGTAAATTCGGTGTCAGGTAAAATCACTTCGCGCAACATTTTTTCAAGTTGGTTCTGGATGATATCTGTATTGCCAAAATCGATGGTAGTCTCTCCATCAAAGTCGAGGTTTCGCGCACCGCCAAATAGTATACGGTCGCCAATATTCCTGAAATAATAATAACCCCTGTCGGCATGAAAGGTTCCTTTAATGTCCAGATTAGGTATAGGGTTAGTAATAAGCACCTGTGCACGGGCTGGTTTCACTGCGCCGTTAGTTACCTGTGCAGCAAAACCATTCGTGGCAAACAACAGTTTTTTTGTAGTAAATGTAAAGCCATCAAGGCTCACCTCTACGCTATCACTATTTTCATGATAGCCGATAACTGTTTGGCTGTTTAGTATCAGAATATTGTTTGCAGCGGCATCTTTAAGGAGTACCTGCATCATTGCACCTGTATCAATTTGTCCTTCGAAGGGATTGAAAATCAATGAATCGTGTGTGCCCTTAAAACCAAAGCGATCCGTCTCTTTCACAAATACATCTGCTTTAAAAATAGGGCGAAGCACATCATTTACATAGGGGAGGCGGCGAAGGCAATTTTCGTATCCGGCGGTGTCACTTTCAAGAAAAAGCTCATATCCGCCATAAGGCCTAAAATCAATCGCGCTATCGCCCAGGCGTTTGCGAAGTAGCTGCAGTCCCTGCCAGCGTTTTTGTATAAGTGCGGTAACTTCTTCTTCGGTGTGGTAATTAAGATCGTCTATAATTTCAGAAAGGCTGCCAAAACTCGCAAAGCCTGCATTCTTAGTGCTTGCGCCCTGCGGCAACGGCCCTTTCTCTAAAATTAAAATTTTGCTTTGAGGGAAACGTTCGCGCAGCTGCAACGCCGTGTGCAGCCCGGTAATTCCGCTACCTACAATAGTATAGTCTACATTAGTAAACCAACTGTTTATTTCCCACCAGCTAAGGTGCATTAGTGAGGCATAATGTTAGTATCGCTATCATCATCTTTAGCCTCTTCTACAGCTTCCTGCTCTGTTACCTTATTACCTTTTAACGCATTAAGTATAAGCGGAACCGTAGTCATAAGCACAATGGCAATGATAATGATCTCAATATGTTTTTTAAGGTCGATGTCAAACTCTTTAAGGAAGAGGGCAGAAAGATAGTGGCCCGCAAAGATCAGCGCGAACGACCATAAGAACGAGCTGATAATATTAAACAGCATAAACTTCTTTTTCTCCATGCCTACCACGCCTGCAATAATAGGGGCGAAGGTGCGTATAATAGGTAAAAAACGTGCAAAGATAATGGCGCGGCCACCATGCTTTTCGAAAAAGTCATGCGACTGAATAAGGTATTTTTTCTTGAACCAGAAGCTATCTTCTTTAGCGTACAAATAACTGCCGCTCCTTGAACCAAACCAGTAACCAAATGTGTTACCTATAATCCCCGAGATTGCAACCATCAAAGCCAGCAGCGTTACATTTATAAAGTCGCTTTCAATAGGCAGGATGGTGCTCATTAAGTCGGTGCTGTAAATACCTGCAAGGAACAATAAGCTGTCGCCCGGCAAAAAGAAGCCGGCAAAAAGTCCGGTCTCTGCAAATACAATAAACAGTACCACATAGATACCTATGGTAACACCTCCTACTTCAAGGTTTATATAAAATTCAGGATTAAGTAAGTCGGTCCATTGAAAACCCATATGTCTTTAATTTTAGTTAATCTTTTTTGTTTCCCATTTGTCTACCGCACTGGTAGCAAGGGCATTGCCTAATACGTTTGTCATGCTTCGCGCCATATCGCAAAAGTGGTCTATGGGCAGAATTAATGCTATTCCTTCCGCAGGAATATCAAACATTGCGCAGGTAGCTACAACTACAATAAGCGAAGCACGGGGTACTCCCGCCACCCCTTTACTGGTAAGCATAAGCACAAGCAGCATAAGGAGTTGTTTTTCTATAGGCATGTCTATACCATACACCTGTGCTATAAACAGCGATGCAAAAGTCATGTACATCATGCTGCCATCCAGGTTAAACGAATAACCTAATGGTAAAGTAAACGATACAATTTTAGGGTCACAGCCAAAGCGCTCCAGCTCCTCAGTCAGTTTTGGGAAAACCGCTTCACTGCTGGTAGTGCTAAACGCAATAAGTAGTGGGCTTGCAAGCCTCTTAAGCAATATAAAAAGCCTTTTGCCCAAAACTAGATAGCCTACAGCAAGCAGTAATAACCACAAGAGCGCAATGCCAAGGGCGAAATCTATTAAGTAATTGTAATACAACTTCCAGATATCGAAACCATAAATAGCCACTGCGCCTGCCACTGCACCAAAAACACCTAATGGCGCAACCCACATAATGTAGGACACCATTTTAAGCACCACGTGCGATATAGTATTAAGGGTGCGTATTACAGGATTTGCTATTTCGCCTACAGATGATAAGGCAATGCCAAACATAATAGAGAAAATAACAATTTGCAGGATTTCATTATTGGCCATGGCCTCAAAAAGGCTCTTGGGTACGATATGCGTTACAAAGTTTTCGAGTGAGAAAGATCCGGTATTGTTAACGAGATCATCAGCAGGGGCTACGGTTTCCATGCTTACTTTAGTATTCCTGCCGGGTTCCAGCCAGTTTACCAACACCATGCCCAACAGTAACGATATAAGCGACGCTGAGAGGAACCATGCCATAGCTTTGACGCCTACGCGACCTACCATTTTCATATCGCCCATTTTTGCTATACCCACTACGAGAGTACAGAATACAAGGGGTGCAATTATCATTTGCACCATGCGTATAAATATGGTTCCCAGGAGCTTTATATTTTTGGTAAACGCCGTGGCACTTTCGGGAGACTGGTAATGAACCAGACCGCCCAGGGCTACACCCAGCACGAGGCCTATGATTATAAATATAAAGAGCTTGTTATTGCTTTTCAATGCTACAAGTTTAAGTGCGTGAAATTACTGATATTTTTTTAATCAGCCTTTAGATATAAGGTAATTAAACCTCACAATTTTATTGTGAAAATAGGGGTCTAATGCGAATAAAACTTTAATGTTTTATCATGTTTTTATTGTTTTGACGTGTTTATCATGCAGGTCATCGAAAATTAACAGAATCTATACATATTATAATGGTTTGTGTGTACATTTAATATAGTCTTTGATCGCTGAATGAGTCTTGTGGAAATAATGAAGCTAATATGGCCTCGTTATGTCCCTTAAAAAACTTCAAAATTCGAAAATCAGCGATTAAATCTATCTAAAGTAGTTGAGGGTTTGTTTGGTAAATAAATATTTGTGCTAGTTAGTTTTTAAAAGGCTGCCTCCCGGCAGCCTTTTTTATTTAAATTTATCGGGAATCAGTCCGAACAAGATATTACGTAAGGCTGTCATTTAACAATTGTTTTTCTTTGAAGAGGTAGTTCTATATAAAATGTCGCTGGCGGTCTTTAGGCTGTTTTTTCTTATCCGGAGCGTGTCGCGAAATTCACTGATAACCTATATAAGCCTGAATTTGAACCGTCTTTTAACACTTGTTCATGCCAGTTTAGAAAATCCTGACCATAAGCTTATTTTTTTGGCGTCACTCCCATATTGTATAAAGTGAATGCCTGGATATCGGCAGCCTCGGCAATGGTCTCGGTGATCGACTTCCCTGCACCGTGTCCGGCGTTAACTGCTATCCGAATAAGCACCGGCGCGGCACCTGCCTGATACTCCTGTAAC
>Ga0265780_10012351_pt1 | contig 10027 bp, 8 predicted proteins | sample P1T30metagenome_FD_192432 | JGI IMG/M metagenome (GOLD analysis project Ga0265780, IMG submission 192432) | Plant litter microbial communities from East Loma Ridge, Irvine, California - P1 T30 | ecosystem: Environmental > Terrestrial > Plant litter > Unclassified | place: USA: California... | reverse complement strand
TCTCCGGCTTCTCGTCCGGCGCCCACATGGCGGCGCAGATGCACTTCGCGTATTCGAAGACGGTGAAAAAGGGCGCCGGCATCATCGCGGGCGGGCCGGTGTACTGCTCTCAGGGCAACGCCGCGATCGCGACCGGGGCCTGCATGCTCGATACCGCCTCGCGCAACCTCCCTTACCTGGTCTCGGTGGTGAACACTTGGTCGGGCAACGGCTACATCGACCCGACCAGCAATATGGCCGCCTCGAAGGTATACCTGCTGTCCGGGACGATCGATTCGACCGTGAAGCAGCCGGTGATGAACGACCTGCGCACCATGTACGGCAATTACGTTCCGAGCGCGAATATCCAGTACAAGAACAACCTGGCCGCTCAGCATTCGATCCCAACGGACTTCTTTGGCAGCAGCTGCGGCACCAACGGTTCGCCTTTCGTCAACAACTGCAACTTCGACACCGCAGGCGAAATCCTCAAGTGGATCTACGGGACGCTGAACCAGAAGAACGTCAGCACCCTGGGCGGCAGCTTCATCAACTTCGACCAGGCCGCGTTCTGGGGCAACGGCAACCCGAACACGCACGGCATGGCCAGCAGTGGCTACGCCTACGTGCCAGCCACCTGCGCCGCGGGACAGTCCTGCAAGCTGCACGTGGCCTTCCACGGCTGCCTGCAGAACGTCGCCAGCGTCGGCACCGCCTTTTACCAGAACGCCGGCTACAACCGCTGGGCAGACACCAACAAGATCATCGTGCTGTATCCGCAGGCGATGGCGAAGGCGAACAATCCGGGCGGCTGCTGGGATTGGTGGGGACACGACGACGTCAACTTCCCGGCCAAGAGCGGCGGGCAGATGGTGGCGATCAAGACCATGATCGACAAGATCGTCGGCGGGAATACGGCGGCGCCGTTTACCTGTACTTCCACATATGCCAGCAACTACGCGCACGTGGGGGCGGGGCGCGCCTACCTGGGGGCGGGGAACCAGGTGTATGCGACCAATTCGAATCAGTATTTGGGGTACTACCTGACCACGGCGTACACGAATGTCAGGCAGACGTCGGCGGGGTACTACGCGTACGGGGTCTGTAGCTAAATATGGCTATGGTAAGCTTACATCAGAAAAATTCTTGTCGGATGTGCTAGAGCGAAGTGTTAAATACATTTTCACTTAATTTTTTCACAAGAACGCTTGAACTTGGCAAGTTTACATATATCAAAAACAAGTTGTTCTAGCCGTTCGGTAACATTTTGGCGAAGCTCACATTCCCAGATCACGATCACGCGCCAGCCAGCATCCTCAAGCGCGGACTGTTTCCGGATATCGCGATGCACATTGTCATGAAACTTTTGGTTCCATTTTTCTGCATTTGACGCCGGTGTCGTTGTAAAGCGACATCCGTCATGGCGATGCCAAAAGCACCCGTGCACAAAGATAGCTACACGGTGCTTCGGCAAAGCAAGGTCAGGAGAGCCAGGTAAGCTTCGTACGTGGAGCCGGTAGCGGAACCCTCTGGCGTGCAAGTACTTACGAACGGTCATCTCTGGCTTGGTATTTTTCGACTTGATACCTGCCATCATTCGTGAGCGGGTGGCTGCATCGACTACATCCATTTTTCCTGGTATCCTACGCCCCCACGCAAGTTTTTACGTTAGGCCAAGTTGCGCATCGAACCTCAAGCTCTCGTATCAGAGCCCATCCCTATCGTGGATCTCTTTGCCGGGCCCGGCGGGCTTGGCGAAGGTTTATCGTCAGTAGAAGGTGATCCATTTAGAATCATTGTATCGGCAGAAATGACTTTACCCGCGCGCAGTACGCTGCGCTTACGGGCGTTTTACCGCATTCTTAAACGGCAGGGCGGCAACGCACTCGAGTCATACTACCGGTACTGTAACGGTGAAACGAAACATCCGTTCGACGAGACCAACCAAGATGATTGGGAGGCGGCAGGGGAGGAGGCGCTTCAGCTCGAGCTTGGAAACATTGCAGACAATGCCAAACTAGACCAGCGAATTTCGTCTAAAAAAATTGGACCTGACTCTCCTTGGGTCCTCATTGGAGGACCGCCTTGTCAAGCGTACTCCTTAGTGGGGAGATCGCGGAATCGAGGCAAAGTCGAATACCGCGCAGAAGACGATCATCGACATTTCCTATATAAGGAATACCTTCGCATTATCCAAAAGTATAGACCAGCAGTGTTTGTAATGGAAAATGTGAAGGGGATCCTCACAGCAACGGTAGGTGGGGAAAAGATTTTCGATACAATTCTTAAAGATCTTTCCGACCCCGATGCTGCAATGGGCATCCTTGGCTCGGGCAGCGGTTATCGCATTCATTCACTTACTTGCCCAACCAGCTTTTCGACCAAAGACAGACCGCGCAAAATTAATGTGCAGGATTTCGTGATTCGATCAGAGAATCATGGTATTCCACAAGCACGTCACAGAGTGATTTTGATTGGCGTGCGTGATGACATAGGTTTGGGTGCGCCAACCCAAATAAAGCCATCAAACCCCGTATCAGTGGAGAAAGCAATTGGGTCTTTGCCTCGACTTCGCAGTCGCTTGAGCAAGGAGAATGATTCAAGCGAAGCTTGGGGGGAGCTCGTTGCTAGTCAATTCAAAGAGATGGCGCGCGAGGTCAGGGGCGATCCAAGTAAAGCGGACCTTTTTGAAATACTTGAGGAGGCGTCGAAAGGAATTCTTAGGGGGCTTGGGACAGGGAGCGATCGCTTAGCAAGGCATGTTATTAATTTGGAAGACTTGAATTTGCTTGGCGGCTGGTATCACGACCCTGCTCTTAAAGTATGGCTCAACCACGATGCGCGAGGACACATGAGAGCGGATTTGCGTCGTTATGCATATGCTGCCGCATTTGCAAAAGCATATGGGCGTCCACCAAAAGGGCCTGCTGAGTTTTCCTTGGAAGGATTGCGGCCAAACCACAAGAACTGGGAGAGCGGAAAATTTTCGGACCGGTTCCGAGTTCAATTGGAAGGCAGGCCAGCGACAACCATTACAAGTCATATCTCCAAAGATGGGCACTACTTTATTCATCCCGACCCTTTGCAGTGTCGTAGTCTAACTGTCAGAGAGGCTGCGAGGCTGCAGACTTTTCCAGACAATTATTTCTTCGAAGGAAATCGAACAGAGCAGTTCCATCAAGTTGGCAATGCCGTTCCGCCACTACTTGCAAACAAGATAGGTAAAATTGTGCTGTCCCTACTTAGATCGGACTTAGAGCCAACGCCTATGGAGGATCAAAGTTCTTTTCAATTTGGTTAGTCTGATCTTATGGAAAGCTGTTTAGTGTACTGACACCCTGACGCGAAAGTGATATAAATTTTTCTTGCGCCGTCGCCGTTTGGCATTCGATTCAAACTATGCGATAGTTACCCAGTGCAAATACGCGAGTCTACCAATGCATCTGAGGTCAATTTTGTACTCCAGTACAAAGCTCCACTTATCCGTTGAGAGAGGTGCCAACGGATGCGCTGAAGTTCTACGATCTCGGTCATCCGGGTTGGGGATTATTTAAGTTAGGGTCAACGGACCTGTGCAAAATCTGCTCAGACTAGCTGCGCATGACAGAGTGCATTACGGTCTATCTTCATCATTGGCGACGTTACTGCCCTAGTTCATATAACGCTTAGGTCTGTTTAGTCCTTGCACCTCTGGCAGAAGGCATAGTTTTCATCGCTCGCAGTTGTCAGTGCTCCGAGTGCTGATGTTTACTAGGTAACAAAATGACAAAACGGTGGTGCCCGCGAACTTGGTGCGGTCTACTCCACGCCTCTGCTTGTAGATGTCGAACATCGCTTGAGTAATCTAGGCGTCCGTGTAGCAGCCTTGCTTTAGTGGTGTGGATGGTGCCCGTAGGCACTTATGGCATGGTTATGACAATGCGCGCATGGATTCGAAGTATGCCGAGACGTGCTGACTCGCCTCGTCTAGAAGATGCGCTTGCGCTCAAGAGCATCATGAAAACGCGAGCAATGATTCGCGACGTCCCTTGCGAAATCACGGCATTTTTACACGCAGCATCCTTAGTCAGCTGCTCGCTTCACTCTAAGACTACTTTATGCGCTAACAATCATGCTGCGGTAGCTCGACCTTAAAGGCAGCTTAGCTGGCAACAGTGACAGCATAGCCTATCTACGTGATTGAATCGCCCCGGCTTTCGTGGAGGCCGGTTAGTGTGAGTCAGGCCGGGATGGCTTGACTGCTCAGTTGCTTGTAATAGTTTGCCTCAGCTTCGGCCGGCGGTATATAGCCGAGCGGTTCCAGCAGACGATGGTGGTTGAACCAAGATACCCATTCCAGCGTGGCCAGCTCGACGGCCTCACGCGTTTTCCAAGGAGTGTGGAGGTGGATCAGTTCAGCCTTGTAGAGCCCGTTGATGGTTTCAGCCAAGGCATTATCGTAGCTGTCGCCTTTGCTACCCACAGACGGCTCGATGCCGGCCTCTGCCAAGCGTTCGCTGTACTTTATTGATACGTATTGCGAGCGTCTATCGCTATGATGGACCAGCTCGTTTCGTTCCGGCTGACGGGCGTACAGGGCCTGTTTCAGGGCATCGAGCACGAAGTGGGTCCGCATCGAGCTGCTGACCCGCCAGCCGACGATGCGCCGAGCAAAAACGTCGATCACGAAGGCGACATAGACGAAACCCTGGCAAGTCAAGACGTAGGTAAAATCGCTGACCCACAGCTGGTTCGGCCGCTGGGCCTTGAACTGGCCGTTGACCCGGTCGAGCGGGCACGCCGCCTTCGCATCGGCTACCGTTGTGCGCACGACCTTGCCACGCATGACACCGCGCAGGCCGGCCTTGCGCATCAGGCGCTCTACCGTGCAGCGGGCCACCGGCGTTCCCTCACGTCGCAGTTGGCGCCACCCCTTGTCGGCGCCGTAGACCTGCAGGTTCGCCTGCCAGACCCGTTCAACGTCGACACTCAGCATGTCGTCGCGCTGAACACGGTCACAGCGCAATGCCGGGTTACGCTGCTGGGCAGCGTGACGCCAGTAGCCCGACGGCGCAACCTGCATTGCCTTGCAGATCGGCTCGACACCGTAGGCATGGCGGTACCCGTCGATTAAAGCCCTCACGGCTTGAAGTGGCGGCCGAGCTCCGCTTGGGCGAAAAACGCGCTCGCTAGGCGCAGGATCTCGTTTGCCTTGCCCAGCTCGCGCATCTCTCGCTCGAGCGCCTTGACGCGCTCCTCTTCAGCGGTAGTCGGCCCTGGGCGCTGGCCGGTATCGCGCTCCTGCTGGCGTACCCAGCGACGCAGCGTTTGTGGTGTGCAGCCGATCTTGGCCGCGATCGACGTGATTGCCGCCCACTGCGACTCGTACTGCCTACCGGCTTTGCTGACGATGCGGACGGTGCGCTTGATGACTTCGGGGAATACTTGGTTGCTTTTTCATAGCTCCATTCTCTCAAGCAATAGAGCCTCTACAAACCCGGGGCGATTCAGATACAGCCCATGTAGAAGTCATCTTTCCACCTCTAAAGAAGCGAACCCATGGAAGCGTGCTGCACTGCGGCTCGCGGTATGGAGTCCATCGTGGCACCCCTTCATATGCATCCACAGCCAACAGAACCAAAATATTTTCAAAATATTGTTGATCTGTGTCTGTTTATTGCAGTATATTGCGAACATGGAGGTTTTAATGGATATAGATACGAAGCGACAAAAATTTGTTGAGCTAGCAGAGGCTAGAGTTAACAAAACTTTGAAGGACCTGCAGCTTATTGGAAACCTTTCGAACCGTTCAGCCTATGAGTTCGAAGAGGCCGATATTCGTAAGATTTTTGGAGCGCTTCAGAAAGCCTTGGATGCTGCGAAGGGAAGATTCTCAACAAAAGCAGATGGAAATAGTGGTGAGTTTAAGCTTTAAGCTGCAAGGTCAGTAAGCTAATAAAGGAGGAAAAGTCTTGCCAAAGATTCAATTTCTTAGAAATGAAGCAAATAAGGTCGAAGGGCTTGGCTATGCAGGTGTCGAGACTTTCCGTGGTTCTCCTTATACTAGTTGCGCACGTGAAACCGGGCAGAACAGTCGTGATGCTACTGCGGGCGCGACACCAGTAATGGTGGCTTTTAACCTCCTGAAAATCCCACGAATAGAAGTTCCTTTTGCAGATCAGTTGCAGCATTCAATTGAGTGTTGTCTTGAAGCTCCGCGTGATCAGAAAACTAAGGAGCATCTTGAGCGAGCTTACGCTCAAATCGTCGGACCAACTCTGAAAGTGCTGAAGATTGCTGACCTGAATACTACTGGTCTTACTGGTCCAGTCGAGGACGAGGATTCAGTGTTCGCTGCACTGGTAAAAGGGGATGGGGTTACCAATAAATCGGATCCGACGTCAGCAGGTTCATATGGTATCGGCAAGAACGCTGCTTATGCAGTATCTGGACTCCAAACGGTTATCTATTCAACCTGTTATCACGATAAAGAGTCTGATGAAGTTAAGTTTGCTGCCCAAGGTAGATTGCGATTAATCTCACATACGGATGGTTCGAAGAAGCTCTCTGCTGAAGGATATTGGGGCAAGGATAACTTCACTCCGATTACATCTTCATCGGAGGTTCCTGGTTGGGTGGCGCGAAGCGAAATAGGAACCTCGATTTTTTCAGTTGGTTTTCTTGAGCAGGATCGATGGGCGGATCGTATGCGTCTTTCCTTGGCGACTAATTTCTTCCTCGCAATCAAACGTGGTGAAATCGAGTTTTTAGTCGAGGACATCAAGCTGAGTCAACCATCGATTGAAAGCGTTTTGGAGTCACCGATCTTGACTGAGATCGCAGCAGCATCCGATGAAACTGCCAGCTTGGAACGTGCTAAGCGGTTAATGCTATGTATCAGCTCCGACGCAACTACTCATCACAACATTACAGTGAAAGGGCTGGGTGACTTCGATCTTCATCTACTGATTTCTGAAGGTATGCCCCGTGAGATTCATATCTTACGAAATGGAATTTATATTTGCGACAATTTCAGCAAGTTTGGGCTTCCAATGCGTTCCTTCCGTGGAACCAAGGAATATATTGCAGTACTCGAGCCTGCGCAGTCAGTCGATGGGAAAAAACCGAGCCAGTTACTTAAACAATTGGAAAACCCGGCGCATGATGCTTTCGAGCCTGAACGTATAGTTGACCCATCTGCTCAGCACGCAGCGCGTCAACAGATCAAAGATTTGATTCATCAGGTGCGCGCCATAATAAAAAAGGCTGCAAAGATGGAAGAGATCGATCACAGCCATCTAGACGAATTGTCCCATCTGTTTGCCGCTGGAGGACATGCTACCAAGACTTGCGGCGACGATGCGGAAACTGATCCAGATCGTTTCAAATATGGAGAGGCACGCAGGAGCGAGCGGAAACGAGCCTCCAGCGGAAGCAAGGCTAAAGTCAAATTAAAGCGCGCGGGAAAAAATGCGCCGGTTGAACGAAAACAGACTGAGAAAACAGGACGTAAGCGTAACCAACCGGCAGGGGGTCGAAATGTCGCTCTCGAACAAATCCGATCGAAAATCTCACAAGGAAAAGATGAACGGAGTCGTACGATTTTTTTCACTCCAAGCGCTAGTGGCAATGTCGAAATTACAGTTGCCGCATCAGGTTTAAGTGATGACGTCGCCCTCACCATTGAGGCTGTGTCGAGTGGAACCGTAGTTGACGGCCGAATGCATGCAGTAATTGCTAAGGGTGAGCGAATGGCGATTGAAGTGATTTTCTCCGAGCCATTTACAGGTCCTATCGAACTAGAGGCAAGCAGTCTACCTGTAGCAGTACAGGAGGTTTAAAATGAAAATCAAAGAATCGACCTCATATCCCCATCCTGTTCTCGCGCCTTGGTCAGAGGATATTGGGAATGCCAACTTCGATACTAAGATCTTTTTCCAATTAAACGAAGCTGAGAATCAAGTCACTATCCGATGTGACGTAACGTTGGATCATCCCGATATTTGCTCCCTCATTGAAGCGGGCTCAGCAACCTTCGGTTGCTTTATCAAATGTCAAGAGACCGGCGTGCGGCGGCTTCAACCACTTGGGTTCCCCTCAGGTAGCCAGCAGTTCGCGAGCGGAGCGCTCCTCGGAAGGGTTCAGCTGCGGCCAATGGTCTGGTCAACAAAGCAGATCATGAACTATGCGCCAGTCGGCGCTCATGCTGAGTTTGCAAGCAGTATGGATATCGATATTGGTCAGATTCTTGCGCTTGATGATGAACAAGTTCTCGAAGTAACTCGGCCCCCGCTGCCTCCATTGGAATCCATTTTTGAAATACAGTCATCCGATCAAGTACCTGATGGTGAGTTTGAGCTTGACACTACGAATGATCGTATTACCGTTCTGATGCCGAAAACAACATACCAACTCGTCCAGGACCTGCGTGGCGGAGATGATGGGGCTCGAGCCGTGCTGATGAATGCGCTGTACGTACCCATCATTATGGAAGTACTCGATCAGCTACGTGACGGGGATGGACAGTTCGAGCAGTATCGTTGGCTGCACCCGTTTAGGGCTCAGTGTGAACTTGCTTCAGTTGATTTGAGCAAACCTGATTTACTGAACGATGCGCAAAGATTGCTGCAACAGCCCTTCGCGTCCTTGAGCCAATTGATTGAGTACGGAGATGAGGAATGAGTACAAGACAAATGCGACTACTCGCCACTAACGTTGTGGAGGACCTGAACAAAAATATTGCTAACAATCTGCCTCGGTATCTGACTGGAGATTTTTCTGATTTAGAGAAACAAAGTGGTTGGGCAATTGAGACAACCCTTGCTCAATGGGATTCTGCAATTGCAGAGGAATTAGATCCATCGGGCACGCCGGCAGCGGAAATCAATAACTCAATGTTAATCTACCAAGGCTTGCAAGGAATGACCCCAGCCCTTGCTCGCGAAGAGCGTCTTTGGACGCGACTTTGCCATATCGAGTGCCTCGACTATGCTCGAAGGCGTTGGATAGGAAAGGAAGAAAAAGCTGAATCTATGGTTCGCCTCCACTTTTTTGCAGCGGGTTTGCGAGGCTGTCGTGATCAGAATGCAATCGGACGTCTATGGTGGAATGGCCACGTTGCAGCACTTGCAATGCCAAACGATATTGAAACTGGTTTACAACGTCTCTTGAGCCGTTCTAACTTTAGACTGCAGATCGTCGATCGTGCCGATAGTTCTTTTCGTCAGCCGCTCGTGGAAGGAATTTTCCGTCTCTTGGGGGCGGAGGAATGGTTTAACAGTTACGACGCTGCAATTGCAGACTTTATGTTCGAGGTTAATAAGCGTAGCGGCGGGATTATGTTTGAAGCGCTTGATGTAGAGGTGATCGATAGCCATTTAAAAACTTGTATGAACGCCGCCAAACTGCGGAAGGCAAGTGCTGCCACGATTAAGGTTGCGGCCTAGATGAGAGAGCGAGGGGCAGCGGTTATTGCCAATGCTTCCGCTTCTGATATATTTTTGGATTGTGTATCACGGTAAAGGGTCGCCTTCAATGTCAGTAAGGGAATCAGAAATTGCAGGAAAGATTGTTTCCATATTTAGATTCAATTGGTAGCATCCTGAAATGAATAACTTTCTTGCTGCTAACGCTCCTGTACGGATTCGTCGCCAACAGACTCTGGCACTGTTTCTATTAGTTGTCACTGGCGTCATCAACTATCTCGATCGCGCAACGCTTGCGGTCGCTAACGAATTCATCCGCGTCGATCTGGGCCTGTCCCTCGGCCAGATGGGATTGCTGCTCTCCGCGTTCTCATGGAGCTACGCGCTTTGCCAGCTTCCAGTCGGCGCCCTGGTCGACAAGATCGGGCCGCGCTGGCTGCTGGGGATGGGACTGGTAGTCTGGTCGCTCGCTCAAGCTGCAGGCGGACTGGTATCGAGCTTCGGCTGGTTCGTCCTCGCGCGTATCGTGCTTGGGATCGGTGAAACGCCTCAGTTCCCGGCAGCAGCGCGCGTGGTGAGCAACTGGTTCCCCTTGCGCGCACGCGGCACGCCGACCGGCATTTACAACTCCGCTTCGCCCCTGG
>Ga0265780_10012350_pt1 | contig 10028 bp, 8 predicted proteins | sample P1T30metagenome_FD_192432 | JGI IMG/M metagenome (GOLD analysis project Ga0265780, IMG submission 192432) | Plant litter microbial communities from East Loma Ridge, Irvine, California - P1 T30 | ecosystem: Environmental > Terrestrial > Plant litter > Unclassified | place: USA: California... | reverse complement strand
GCGGGTACACCGAGTTGGCCCAGTCGTAGAAGGTCCAGCCGGTGGTGATGCGCTTGTTGTCTTTTTCGACGGCCGGCGCAATGGGGGCGGCGGGGGCGGTGGGAGTCATGCCGTGCAGACGCTGTTAATAATGAAATAGCGGCTGGCAAGTTACTCGTTTTTCGGGGCCGGCGCGGGCCGCGTAACTCAAGCGTAACGGGCCGGGGCCTACGCCCAGGCCGGGCTCAGCTCATCGTAGAGGCCTTGCACCTCCGCCCGCTCGTAGTCGGTGCCGAGCGTGGCCTGGGCGCAGGCCAGCGCCAGCGCGGCCTGCTGGCGCAGGGTAGGCTGGCGGCTGGGGTCACGCACCTGGCTGGCCACCAGCGCAATGGCTCGCAACAAACGGCGCAGCACGGCCGGATTGCCGTGGGCACTTTCGCGCACCAAGTCGAAGGCCAGCCGCACGTAGGCCGGAAAATTGTACACCCGCACCAGCACCCGCAGGTGCTGCCCATCGGAGCGCAGCGCATCAGGAAACTCGCGCCGGGCCAGCTGCCCCACCAGCTCGCCCAAGTAGTCGAGGGCCATGATGGCGGTAGTGGTGTCATTAACGGCTGGCGAGAGCGCCTTCAGCGAAATATCTACGAGCTGCTGAATGCCGAAAGCCACGTCCTGCGTGGGGTTGCGGTGGCGGCCGATGCTCACGTAGCGCAGCAGGTCGGCGGGCCAGTCGGCGCGGTCGGGGGCGGCGCGCTCCATGCCGGCGCGCACGCTAAAGAGCAGCTGGCCAGTGCCCACGAAGTCGCCCACGTGGCGCTCTAGGCGCAGCACGGTGCGGTGGCGGGTAGTCCAGGCCAGCAGGCCGGGCGCGTCGAAATACTGGAGGTAGCCGGCCTGCGTGGAAAGTACCGGCTGCCAGCCGGCGGGCGCGGCGGCAAAGGCCTCGGCGGCGGCGCGGGCCTCGGGGTGCAGCTCCTGGCCGAAGTGCAGCGGAAAAAGCCGCTCGATTTCAGCCTCGGTTTCGGCCATAATGCGGCGCACCAGCGTGCCGGTTTGCAGCGATTCGGCAATGTGGTGGATAAAGAAAATCAGCGCCCCTACCCCACCCAGCGCCAGCAGCAGCCCCACCAGCACCGCCGTGGTGGGCACAAACTTGTCGGCCCGCCCCGACCGAATAGTGCCCTGCACCAGCAGCCCAAACGTGAATACGCTCACGAAGTAGCCCATCGTAAACTGGTTCACCCCATCGCGCATAAAATTGCGCAACGCCCTGGGCGAGTACTGGTTGCTGACCTGCGCAATGGCCGCCAGCATCAGCGAAAACGTGAGCGCCGCCACCGTCAGCATCGAGCCCGAAACGGCGTTGAGCATGCCACCCGCCCCGCCCGCATCGATGCCAAACAGCAGCGGCAGCTGCCGGATGCCGCTGGCGCTGGTGGCCTGGTCGTACTGCACCAGCCCATAGGCCAGCCCCAGCGAGGCCAGCACCATCAGCAAGGGCACAAACCATAGCGACTCGCGGAGCGGCTGCCACAGTTGGCGCAGGCGGAAGAGCATGGCGGAATAAGTAGGTTAGTGAGTGGACTTGCTTCCGACTTGGAAGTCCTGAAAACGTTTGTCAGGCCGAACGCAGTGAAGCCTGACCCGTTTAATCGTCTGCTTCTCCCCGAAGCTGCGCACGTTTTCCAAACTCAGGGAGATGAAGTAAGCCGGGGGCGGGAAGTGGGTTTAGCAGCCATTGCGCGGAATAGAAAATCTGAATACCGCCAAAAATAGTAGGCCGGCCAAACTCGTGCCAGGCGGGCGACGAGGCCAAGGGCTTATTTTCGGCCCCCGATGAAGGTACTACGCAAAAAAGCCCGCGCCCCCTGGTGGCCACTGGCCGCCGCGCTGCTGCTGGCTGTTCCCGCGCAGGCGCAGGTGCCCGCCGAGCTAATTGGCCGCTGGGAAGCCTACGAAATCGGCTTCGTGCCACTGGGCACGGTGCCCGACTCGGTGCGCGACCGCCTCAACGACCCGCAAACCGCCGACCTCAACCACGCCATTGCCGAAGGTATGGCCCGTCTGCGCGTCGAGTTTCGGGCCGATGGCGGCTACCAGTTCACCGTGACCCGCGGGGAGGAAGTAGTGCAGTCGGAAATCGGCAGCTACTCGGTGGTCGATGGCCGCTTGCGGGCCAGTAGCCCCAGCAGCCGCAATGGCTCCTCTTTCGACGCCCAGCAAATCCGCAGATTAAGTCGTCGTGTGCTGCTGCTGGCCTTTCCGGTGGGCGAGTACATGCCGGGCGTGGAGGAAGAGGTGGAATATCGGCGGGTGAAGTAACGCTAAGCTCCGGCTTGGCATTACAGCGCCGCGTACTGCGCCTCGGTGTCCACATCAGTAGCGCCGCCTGGAAACGCTACCGTGGGCAGGTGCTTGTACTGCTGCAACAGCTCGCGTGCACCGGCCGCCCCGCGCAGCGCCAGCAGCTGCGGAAACAGCTCGCGCCCAAATAGCGCCGGCACGCCCTGCGTGCCGGCGTAGGAAGACGCTACCACGGCCTGCTTAGTAGATTGAAACTGCACGATTAGTTCGCCGATAATCTCGGGCGTGAGCAGCGGCTGGTCGCAGAGTATGACTACCACGGCATCTACATTGTGGACTTCAAAGGCGCTTTCCAGTTCTTGAAGGCCAGTGGCGATACTGCCGCCCATGCCATCGGCCCAGGCATCGTTGCGCACTATGTGAAAGGGTAGGCCCTCGATTTCGGGCAGCAGCTCGTCGTGCAATGCGCCGGTCACCAGCACCAGCGGGCGGCAGGGCGAGGCAGCGGCTACCTCGGCAGCGTGGCGCAGCAGCGTTTGGCCCTGGTAGGGCAAGAGTTGCTTAGGGCGGGCGAGGCGCGAAGACGAGCCGGCGGCAAGCAGTAGCAGGCCGACGGTGGCGGTAGGGTCGTGGTGCATGGGGAAAGAGGGCTATTTGAGGCTAAAAAGCGTTTGTCATTGCGAGAAGGAACGACGAAGCACTCCTTCCTTTACGCTAGCGAGGAGTGCTAACGCAAAGGAAGGAGTGCTTCGTCGTTCCTTCTCGCAATGACAAACGCTTTTACTCGCTACTGAAAGCAATATATTAGCTCGCCACGCTCGCCATCAGCACCTTTTCGGGCGTGAGGGGCAGGTCGCGCAGGCGCTTGCCGGTGGCGTGGAATACGGCGTTGGCCACGGCGGCGGCCACGCCTACCATCGAGATTTCGCCGATGCCTTTCACGCCCATCGCATTGATGTAGGGGTCGTGCTCCTCCACAAATTCGACCGTCATATTAGGAATGTCGGCGTTCACGGGCACGTGGTAGTTGGCGAGGTCGGCGTTGGTGTAGCGCGAGAATTTGGCGTCGCGCTCGGTGGCTTCCATTAGTACCGAGCCGATGCCAAAAATGGCCCCGCCGATAATCTGGCTACGGGCGGTTTGAGCGTTCAGAATGCGGCCCGCGCCCATCACGCTTACCCACTTGCTGACGCGAATGGTGCCCAAATCCATATCGACCCGCACTTCGCAGAAGTGCGCGCCGAAGGAGTGCATGGAGTGCTTGGCCTCCGATTCAGTGTTATTGCCGGGCGCGGCGGGACTAGCGGCGTGGCCCGTTTCGTAGCCCGCGCCGTAGCGGCCGCGGCCCATGCCCTCGATGTCGGTGAGGTCGGCGCGCTTCATCAGGTCGCCGAAGGCTTCGCCTTTGCTCGGTTCTTTTTTCAGGAAAAGGCGGCCTTTTTCGACCGTTACATCCTCGGGCTTGGCCTTGTAGAGCGGCGATTTTTTATCGCCCACGGCTATTTTAATCAGCTTTTCCCACACATCCTGCGCCGCCATAAACACCGACGACGACACCGTGCCCGCCGCAATGGAGCCCCCCGAATTGGGAGCAGTGGGCAGGTTAGTATCGCCCAGCTCGAAGCGCACTTTCTCGATGGGCAAGCCCAGCGAGTCGGCCGCTACCTGGGTCATCACGGTGTAGGTGCCGGTGCCGAGGTCGGTAGCACCGCTCTGCACCACGGCGTGGCCGTCGGCGTAGAGGCGGGCGCGGGCCGTGCCCTGGCTGCTGTGCACGGGGTAGCTGGCGGTGGCCATGCCCATGCCCACGAGGTAGCGGCCGTCGCGGGTTTGGCCGGCTTTTGGGTTTCGCTTGCTCCAGCCAAATAGCTCAGCGCCACGGGCGTAGCACTGTTTCAGGCTCTTGCTGCTCCACTGCTGGCCGGTGCTGGGGTCGAGGTCGGCGTGGTTGCGCAGCCGAATTTCGATGGGGTCCACGCCGAGGCGGGCGGCGAGGTCATCCATCGAGCACTCGATGGCAAACGAGCCCGGCGCTTCGCCCGGTGCCCGCATAAAGGTCGAGGTCATGACGTTGGCCCGCGCCATCTCGTAGCTCGCCTCGAAGGTAGGGCAGGCATAGAGCAGGTCAATAATCTTGGAATTCGACTCGGCGTACTCATCCCAGGGCGAGGTAGTCGATACTTTGGTGTGAATGAGCGAAGTAAGCTTGCCGTCGGCCGTGGCCCCAAGCTGCAACGTCTGGCTCTGGTCTTCGCGGTGGCCCATGCTCGTAAACTGCTGCTTGCGGGTCAGCATCAGCTTCACCGGCCGGCCCACGGCCTTGGCTGCCTGCACCGTAAGGATGGTGTGCGGCCAAGCCGAGCCCTTGCAGCCAAAGCCGCCGCCCAAGTACTTGGTAACCACGCGCACCTGCTCGCGGGGCAGGCCGGTCATGGCCATCAGGGTAGTCTGCGTGCGCGTCACGCCCTGCGTCGATTCGTAGACCGTGAGGCGGTCGGGCGCTTCCCAGTGGGCCGTGGTCGAGCCCGGCTCCATCGGATTGTGGTGGTACACGGGGTGCGTGTAGGTAGCCGTGAGCTGAATGGGCGCGCTGGCAAAGGCCGTTTTGGCATCGCCGCGCCGCTTGTGGCCGTCTTCTTTGCCATCCTGCACCTGCGCCGGGTTGAAAAGCTTGGCGCGGGGGTCGTGAAAGTTGGCAATGGGCTGACCTTCGGGCTGATAGGTTACCTTCACCAGCGTAGCGGCGTAGATGGCGTGGTCGAGCGTGTCGGCCACGACTAGGGCCACGGGCTGCGCAGCATAGAAAATCTCGTCGCTGGTCAGGGGCATAAAGCCCATCGGGGCGCTGGTGTCCTTTTTGCCCTGGTCGTCGTTGGGCGTTTTGGCTAGCTTGGGCAAGTTTTGGTGCGTGAGCACGGCCAGCACGCCCGGCTCGCGCAGGGCAGCAGCCGTGTCGATGCTTTGGATTTTTCCCTTGGCTATCGTGCTGGTAGCCAGCACGCCGTAGGTCAATCCCGGCAGCGGAATCTCGGCCGAGTATTTGGCCTTGCCGGTTACTTTCTCGCGGCCTTCCACCCGCACCAGCGGCTTGCCCACGAAGCCACCAGGCTGGTCGAAAAATTGGGGTTCAGCAGTCATAAATACTAAATGTCAATGCTGTCATTGCGAGCGCAGCGAAGCAATCGCATCAGGACGAGCTAGTTAATTTCCGTTCGGGTGCGATTGCTTCGCTACGCTCGCAATGACAGGCGTTGGTTGTTTACGCGACTACTTCCAGCAGCGCCCGCACAATGGTGCGCTGGGCCAGCTCGACTTTAAATTTGTTGTGCTCGCGGGGCGAGGCGTCGCGCACGGCCAGCGCAGCAGCAGCGCGGAAATTTTCCTCCGTCGGAGCCTTGCCTACCAGGGCTTTCTCTACGGCGGGCACGCGCCAGGGCACGGTGCCCACGCCGCCCAGCGCCACCCGCGCCGATTTTATCTGGCCGCCCTGCACATCAAGGCCCACGGCCGCGCTCACCAGCGCGTAGGCGTAGCTGGCCCGGTCGCGCACCTTGAGGTAGTGTGACTTACGGGCGTGCGCGGCGGCCGGCACCGTGATGGCGGTGATAATTTCGCCGGGCTGCAATTGGTTTTCGATATGCGGCGTTTTGCCCGGCAGCTTGTAGAAGTCGGCCAGCGGCACGGTACGCGTCGTGCCTTTCGCGTTTTCAAGCGTGATTTTGGCTTCCAATGCCACCAGCGCCACGCACAAATCGGAGGCGTGGGTAGCAATGCAGCTCTCGCTGGTACCCAAAATAGCCAGGTTGCGGTTGTCGCCATCCTGGGCGGGGCAGCCCGAGCCGGGCACCCGCTTGTTGCACGGAAACGCCACGTCGCGGAAGTAGCCGCAGCGCGTGCGTTGCAACAAATTGCCGCCCATACTGGCCATATTGCGCAGCTGCGGCGAAGCCGAAGCCAGCAGCGACTGCGAAATGGCCGGGTAATTCTGCACCACTAGCGGGTGCTCGCCCACGTCGCTCATGCGCTCCAGCGCACCGATGCGCAGGCCAGTGGCCGCGTTTTCGATGCCCAAAAGCGCGAGTTTATTCACGTCAACCAGCAGCGAATGCTGCTCGATGTTCGACTTCATCAGGTCGATGAGCGAGGTGCCGCCGCTGATAAAAGCGGCGTGCGTATCGGCTTGCTTGGCGGTGGCTGCCTCCTTGGTAGAGGTAGCCTGGGTGTAGGCGAAATTATTCATAATCGGTGAGCTAGTGAATTGGTGAGCTAGTGAATTGGGCAGTGAAAAGGTTAGCTATTGGGTTGAAAAACGCACCATTTCACTGCTCACTATTTCACCCCTGTTTGCCCGCCACTTCGCGCACGGCGGCCAGGATGTTGGGGTAAGCGCCGCAGCGGCAGATATTGCCGCTCATCCACTCGCGGCACTGGTCGTCGGTTTTGGCGTGGCCCTCCTTCACGCAGGCCACGCCCGACATGATTTGGCCCGGCGTGCAGTAGCCGCACTGGAAACCGTCGTGCTTCAAAAAAGCCTCCTGCATGGGGTGCAACTCTTCCCCTTTGGCCAGGCCCTCGATGGTCGTGATTTGCTTGCCTTGGGCCATAATGGCGAGCGTGAGGCAGGCGTTGACACGGCGGCCATCGACGTGCACGGTGCAGGCGCCGCACTGGCCGTGGTCGCAGCCTTTTTTGGTACCGGTCAGGTCGAGGTATTCGCGCAGGGCGTCGAGCAGCGTGGTGCGCGGCTCCAGGCGCAGGTTTTTAACCTGGCCGTTGATGTTGAGGCTCATATTGGTAGCCCCCGAAATGATGGGACTGGCCGGAGCCATTTTGTCGGCAATTGCTTCGGCCTGGCCAGCGATGGGCGGAACCAGGGCAAAGCCCAAAATACCGCCGCTTTGCTTGAGAAACGAGCGGCGCGAAGGACCACCCGCTGGCGGGTTACCGGCCGCATCGGGCAGTTGGTCGTTGGGGAGAGACATACGATAGAAAATAGTGCGTGAGGAGCCTATTTTCTGATACGTAGAAAGCCAGGTACTCGTTGGGTGCCGGGATGCCTATTCCCCTGTTTATCTGAGTATAATCTTTCTCCTATTAAGTGACTACTCGCCGGGGGTGGGGTACTTGCGTTTGGACTCACCTCAACCTCATTGTGGCTGTAGTGCCCGCGCCCCGGCCGCCACCGCCGGCCCATCCAACGCCAGAATTTGCGCCCGGTATTTGGCAGGCATCAGAGAAGTGCGCGCCCAGCGGCCCAGGGCCAGGTGCTGGGTAGGCCGGTACAGGGGCAGCGCCAGCGGCAGCCACGACCAGCGGCCCAGCTTCAGCAGCTCGCGCACGCGGGGCGGCGTCACGAAGCGCTGGGCTTGCAGCACCAGTCCGTAGCGAAAGGCCCCGAGGTGGCGGCGGTACTGCCGGTAGAGGTCGGTGGTGTAGTCACTCACTACCAGGTCGTTGTTGAGGTGCGCCTGGCGGGCCAGTTGCCACTCGGCGTAGGTGGCGGGCACCTCCGGGATGCCCATTCGGCTGCCCATGCGGTAGAAAACGTCCACTATTTCCTCCTTTTCAGTGGCCGTGAGCGGCCGCTCTATCGCCTCAAAAACGCTGATGGAATACGCGGTGAGCATAAATAGCACGTCGCGGTACGCCCAGTCGGGAATGCGCATGCCGCGCTTTTCCTCCACCGCCGCGTGGATGCTCACGATGGTATCAATGGCGTGCTCGGCCGCCGCCCGCTCAGCAAACACGATGCGCCGCGCGTACTCCACTGTCGAAAACAACCGCCCCAGCGGGTCGGCCGGCAGCTTGCCGGTGAAGTAGAGCCAGTCCACCGCCTTATTCAGCGCAAATTCGGCCGCCGACCCGGCGAAGATGAACAGTACCGTGTCGGCCTTGCTCCAGATGCGGCGCACGACGGAATCGGGTTTTACAAAGTAGTCCATGTTGAGGAAAGCGAGGCGGTTGAGGGAAAGTGCCAGGCAGATTAATTAAAAAGAACTTTGTATTACAAAGCTACTACAAACAACGCATTCTGCCTGCTGCATGTTTCCAAACTGCCCGCACGTTGATTCACTCAGTAGCTTTGCTTTCCGCCTCTCCCCTACCCCCATGCTCGAACGCCTCCGCATCCAAAACTTCAAATCCTGGCAGGACACCGGAGACATGGCCTTCGGTAGCCTCACCGGTTTCTTCGGCACCAACTCGTCGGGCAAGTCCAGCATCCTACAATTCCTGCTGATGCTGAAGCAGACGGTGGAATCGTCGGATAGGTCGCAAATTCTAAATTTAGATGATGATAAATCCTACGTTGAGCTAGGAACTATGTATGATATAATATACAACCACGTAGACCCAAACAACTTATCCTTTTTCTTTGACTGGTCAGATTATGAGCCCTATGATGAGGCTGATTGGCTTGTATTGTCTAAAGGAATTTCCAAGCCGTACAGATTCTCATCAATCATAGAAATCAAAAACGATAAAATTAGCCTGACAAATTTTTCATATTCTAACTTCAAACACAAATTCGAATTTAATATTACTAATGATACAATTGATGATGAACATTACTATGAGCTTGTAATCAATAATATATTATCTAATAAAATCGAAAGAATAGATAACGGTTTTCGAAAACCAACAAATTTTTATGGTGTTCCAAACCCTGTTTATATCAATTACCCACGCATTGAGAACGAACTACAGGGACTTGAAGAATCCTTTTATCATCTTTTCGAGCAACTCTATTATTTAGGTCCTCTACGCGACTATCCGAGGCGTACTTATGTATGGGGCGGCGGTTCAAGTACTGATGTTGGCAACCGTGGCGAACGTGCCGTAGCCGCCCTCCTTTCTTCTCGCAATCAAGGCCCAACCATCGACATGGGCGACGACCAGCCCAAGCGCACCGTCGAAGAGCACGTAGCGCACTGGCTCAAAGAGCTAAGCCTGATTTATTCCTTCAAAGTGCAGCCCATCGCGCCCAACCGCAAGGAATACGAGGTGCGTATTCAGCGCACGGCCGAATCGGCGAGCGTGTTTCTGACCGATGTGGGCTTTGGTGTATCGCAGATACTGCCGGTGCTGGTGCTGCTTTTTTATGTGCCCGAGGGCTCAACGGTTATTCTGGAGCAGCCCGAAATACATTTGCACCCGGCCGTGCAGGCGGGGCTGGCCGATGTATTTATCGACGCGATTAAGCGGCGCAAGGTGCAGATTATTCTGGAAAGCCACAGCGAGCATTTGTTGCAGCGGCTTCAGCGGCGCATTGCGGAGGAGCTAATCAGCCAGGAGGAAATCAAGCTGTATTTCACGTCCATTGAGGAAGGCCGCTCTAAGCTGACGACGCTGGAACTGGACGAATATGGCAACATTAATAATTGGCCCGCCGGCTTCTTTGGCGATACAATGGGCGAAGCTGCCGCCATGATGCGTGCCGAAATGGAGCGCCGGATGCGCCAACAGCCTTCCTGATGCACTACCTCATCGACACCAACGTGCCGCTGGCCGCCAATGGCAAATCAGATGCTGAGCCGGCCTGCGTGCTGGCTGCCGTACAACGGCTTATGCAGCTACGCGCGGGTGAGAAGCTGGTGCTGGACACTGGCTTCTTAATTTTGAAAGAGTATCAAAATAAACTCAGCCCCACGGGCCAGCCCGGAGTCGGCGATGCCTTCTTGCTCTGGGCGTGGCGCAACCACACCAACCCGCAGCACTGCGACTTGGTGGCGCTGGAACTAGCCGAA
>Ga0265780_10012349_pt1 | contig 10028 bp, 8 predicted proteins | sample P1T30metagenome_FD_192432 | JGI IMG/M metagenome (GOLD analysis project Ga0265780, IMG submission 192432) | Plant litter microbial communities from East Loma Ridge, Irvine, California - P1 T30 | ecosystem: Environmental > Terrestrial > Plant litter > Unclassified | place: USA: California... | reverse complement strand
AGTTCTTCCGCATCAATGGCGGCACCACGCAGCTGCGCGGCGTGACGCCGGACATCAAGCTGCCGGTCATGACCGACCTCGACAGCTTTGGCGAATCGTCGTACGACAATGCGCTGCCATGGGTGGCAATCAAGCCTGCTACCTACATGCCGGCGGGCGACCTGAAAGAACTGGTGGCGCCGCTGCAGCAACGGCATGAAGCGCGCATCGCCAAGGACAAGGACTTCCAGTTCCTGCAGGAAGACATCGCCGAGGTGCTCAAGCTGCGCAAGGAAAACGTGATTTCGCTGAACGAAACCATCCGTCGCAAGGAGCGCGATACGCAGGATGCCCGTTCGAAGCTGCGTGAAGCCCGCCTGGGCGGCACGTCGGCGACGCCGGACGAACCTGCGAGCGGTCCGGGCAGCAAGGAAAAGCGCGCCGAAGCGCCGGATCCGACCAAGGCCAAGAAATCGGTGGTGGCGGTGCGTGGTACGCCGCGCCAGGATGACGGTTTGCAGGCCGACGAGCGCAATCTGCAATCCGAGCTGGCGGCCGAAAAAGCGGCCAAGGATGCCAAGGACGTCATGCTGCAAGAGACAGCCAATATCCTCGCCGATGAAGTGGGCATGCTCAAGACGGACATGCGGATGGCGTCGCGCGTCATGCCGTACATGATCGTTACGCCTGCCGGCGGCGCTACCAGCACCAACGCCAAGTAAGCGCCGTATTACAGGCGCGGTGGCGCCGCGCTGGCTGATCAAGGCTGCATCTCCGGATGCAGCCTTTTTTATTGGCGCAGTCAGCTTTTTCTGTTGATGACGTCGGACCAGTGCAGAACAATTGATCTGTCCCAATGACCCGTCGCCATCCGCATCCGGTGATCGATTTGTCAATCTGGAATGCTGCGAATGCACGGGTTGATATCCTTTCGCTATCCTTCAGAGGAAGGACTGACGCCAAAAGCCGACACATTTTAATTCCTTGAGTCAATTTTTATTCTTTCTGGCATAGAATCTACGCTGCAAGAATTTGAATAAGGAACGGTATGGCACGGCCAGAGAAAGTGCGTCTCGGCGAAGTATTGATGCAACAGAAGCTGTTGAGTGATGAACAACTACAGCAAGCCCTCGCGGACCAGAAACGGACCGGCCGCAAACTCGGGCGTGTGTTTGTCGAAAGCGGCTTCGTCACCGAGGACCAGATCTCCGGCGCGCTGGCGCGCCAGCTCGACATTCCGTACATCAATCTCAAGTTCTACAACATCAACGCCGATCTGGTGCGGCTGTTGCCCGAGACCGCGGCGCGCCGTTTTCGCGCACTGGTGCTGGAAGACCGCGGCGACGCCATGCTGGTTGGCGTGTCCGATCCGACCGACCTGTTCGCCTACGACGAAATCGCGCGCCTGATCAAGAAGGGCGTCGAGCTTGCGGTGGTCAACGAGACCGAGGTGCTGGGCGCGATCGACCGCATCTACCGCCGTACCGGCGAAATCACGGGTCTGGCGCGCGAGGTCGAGGCCGACCTGGGCGATGTGTCAATCGACTTCGGCGCGCTGGCGGCCAACCCGGGGCTCGAAGAAGCGCCGATCGTCAAACTGCTGCAATCGGTGTTCGACGATGCGGCACAGGTGCGTGCATCGGACATCCACATCGAGCCGCAGGACGGGCGCCTGCAGATCCGCTTTCGCATCGACGGCGTGCTGCACCTGCAGACCGAGGCCGATCTGAAAGTGGCCACGCCGCTGGCGCTGCGCCTGAAGCTGATGGCCGACCTGGACATCTCCGAAAAACGTCTGCCGCAGGACGGCCGCTTTGCCGTCAAGGTGCGCAACCAGCGCATCGACGTGCGTATCTCGACGATGCCGACGCAGTACGGCGAATCGGTCGTCATGCGTCTGTTGAACCAGGGCGGCACCAATCTGCGCCTGGACGCCATCGGCATGCCGGCGCGCCTGGTCGAGCGTTTCCGCGCGATCGTCGCGCGTCCGAACGGGCTGGTGCTGGTCACCGGACCGACCGGCAGCGGCAAGACGACGACACTCTACAGCGCGCTGGCCGAACTCAATTCGGTCGAGAAAAAGCTGATCACGGTCGAAGACCCGGTCGAGTACCGCCTGTCGGGTATCAACCAGGTGCAGGTCAACGACAAGATCGAACTGTCGTTTGCGCGCGTGCTGCGCTCGGCGCTGCGGCAAGACCCGGACATCGTGCTGGTGGGCGAGATGCGCGACCAGGAAACGGCGCAGATCGGCCTGCGCGCTGCAATGACGGGTCACCTTGTGCTCTCGACACTGCACACGAACGATGCGGCCAGCACGCCACTGCGCCTGATGGACATGGGCGTGCCGCGCTACATGGTCGGCGGGTCGCTGCAGGCGGTGCTGGCGCAGCGCCTGGTGCGCGTGATCTGCGAGAGCTGCTCCGTCGACTACCAGCCGGTTGCCAACGAAGTCGAGTGGCTGCGTGCGGAACTGAAAGAACTCGCGGCGACCACGCGCTTTTTCCACGGCAAGGGCTGTTCGCATTGCAACGGCACTGGTTACCGGGGCCGCACCGGCGTCTACGAGTTGCTTGAAATGACGCGCGCCGTGACCGAGGCTGTCAACCACCCCGACCCCGGGCACTTCCTGAAAGTGGCCCAGGCCGAGATGCAGGGTGAAACGCTGCGCCGCCATGCGGTGAGCCTGGCCGTGCAGGGGCGCTCGACGATCGCCGAGGCGATGCGGGTCAGTAACCAGTTCGACGATTGAGTCATTAGCCCATGCCATTTTTTGCCTGGAAAGGCCGCGACAGTCGCGGTGAATTGATGCAGGGCGTGCTCGAAGGCGCCGATGGCGACGCGGTGGCCGACCAGTTGCTCGGCAGTGGCGTCACGCCGCTCGCGATCGACGCCACCACCAAGCGCGCCACCGGCGGCGCCGGTGTGGTCGGCTGGCGCGAGCGCGTGTTCGAGAAGAAGGTGAGCTCGATGGACGTGCAGCTGTTCAGCCGCCAGATCTACACGCTGCTCAAGTCCGGCGTGCCGATCATGCGCGGGCTGGCCGGACTGCAGGAGTCGGCCATCAGCACGTCGTTTGCACGCATCATCAAGGATCTGCGCGACTCGCTCGACGCCGGGCGCGAGCTGTCCATTGCGATGGGTCGCCATCCGGCGGTGTTTACGCCGTTCTACCTGTCGATGGTGAAGGTCGGTGAAATGACGGGGCGCCTCGAGGAAGTGTTCCTGCGCCTGTTCGATCACCTCGAATTCGACCGCGACATGCGCGACCGCGTCAAGACGGCGCTGCGCTATCCGACCTTCGTCGTGGTTGCCATGCTGGTGGCCATGGTGGTCGTCAACGTGTTCGTCATCCCCAAATTTGCGGCCGTGTTCAAGTCGTTTGGCGCGGAGCTGCCGTTGATGACGCGGGTGCTGCTGGCGACTTCCGAATTCACGGTGGCCTGGTGGCCCATGCTGCTGGGCGCCGGCGTCGTTGCCGTGTTCGGGTTTCGCGCCTGGACCCGCTCGTCGCAGGGGCGCCTGACCTGGGACCGTCATAAACTGCGGCTGCCGGTGGCCGGCAAGATCATCCACAAGGCGACGATGGCCCGCTTTGCGCGCAGCTTTGCGTTGTCGATGCGCAGCGGCGTGCCGATCGTGCAGGCGCTGACGGTGGTGTCGCAGACGGCCGACAACGCCTTTCTGAGTTCGCGCATCGAGCAGATGCGTGACGGCGTCGAGCGGGGCGAGAGCATCCTGCGCACATCGACTGCGGCCAATGTGTTCACGCCGATCGTGCTGCAGATGATCGCGGTGGGCGAAGAGACGGGCTCACTTGACGACCTGATGGATGAAATCGCGCAGATGTACGAGCGTGAAGTCGACTATGAACTCAAGACGCTGTCGAGCCAGATCGAGCCGATCCTGATTTCGTTCCTGGGCGCGATGGTGCTCGTGCTGGCGCTGGGGATTTTCCTGCCGATCTGGGACATGGGTAGCGCTGCTTTGCATAAGCAATAGGCGCAGTCAACATTCAATAGAGACCAGCTTTGAACTGATGAGCACTTCAATGGTCAGACCCTGTCGCCAGCGTCAGGCGTCAATCATGAAAGCACCACGTTTCAAGGGCTGGTTCGCAAACTGCGTTCACTGAATCGGCCGCAGCTCCGGCAAGTGCTCGATGGCCCGCATCCTGCAGCCTTTCCATCCACCTGCAGAACATTAACGCCGACCACCAGCGCTTCAAGGCCTGGCGACAGGGCTTTCTTGGGGTGGCGTCGTGCTACCTGAGCAATTACCTGGGCTGGCGCTGGGCGCTGGATGGTAAACGGGTAACGTCACTTGGACAATTACTTCGTATTGTTACCAAGGGTCATCAACAGATAACGCTGACTGCGCCAACAATCAGCGACAACGCCGGCGCGGCGTTGTCGCTTTGACTCGCGTGTGTTGTAGCCATGCACCAAAGAAATTGATTATTTGCCCCAAAGCAGCACATTTTCCTCACGGATATGAAAAATTCAGAACTTCACGGTAAAATTGCTTTGTATTTCCATGCGCCAATAATGGTGTGGGGAATTAAACGATGTAAGCCAGCAGGCGCGCCGTCATGGTGCAAGCAGCTCAGCGTGAGCACCGGACGATTGATCGTCCACCTATATCTTCGGAGAAATTGATGAACAAAAGTTTTAACAAGGCAAGTCAAGCTGGTTTTACGATGATCGAACTGATCGTCGTGATCGTCATCCTCGGCATTCTGGCAGCGACTGCCATGCCGAAATTTACGAGTCTGAGCGGTGATGCACGCAAGGCGTCGCTGCAGGCAGCGCGTGGCGCCCTGAGCGCGTCGTCGGCAATGATTCACGGCAAATACCTCGTCGACCCAAGCAAGACGTCGATTGCCGTCGAGGGCAATACCGCCGTCGGCCTGACGAACGGCTATCCGTCCCCGACTGACGATTTCGCAAAGGCTGCCGGCCTTGGCGACGACTACAAGGCAACCGCATCGGCGACGTCGCTGAAAATCGAGCCGAACAATATTCCGCCATCGATGACGAAATGCTTCATCACATATACCCCGGCAACTGCAGGCGGTATTCCATCGATCACGACGCCTGACGGCTATACCTGCGACTAATGTTCGCGGCAGCAATGAGAGTCGCGTCTGACTGAATGAGAGGCGCTGCGTGAGCAGCGCCTTTTCATTTTCGGCGCATCTTTGCCACAGTACACGGGCTTCTTTGCCGGAACTGCGACATTTTGTGATTTCTCAGCGGCACTCTTGTCTATAATCAAGGCTTCCATCGGCATCGGCCGATCCTGCGATCAACCCTGGCTGTTTGCATGCGTCTGTTTAAAAGAGCAAAGAAAAAAGCTGGCTGGCTCGCCATCGCCATCGGGCGCGATGGTGTGGTGTTCACGAGCGTCAAGCGCGTGACCGATGCCAGGCCACTGGTGGACTTCGCGCATTTCTTGCCCGGCAAGACAGGCGTCGAGTCGATCGAAAAAGCCGGCCGTGATGGTCAGGCGGGTCAGCGCCATTGCACGACCCTGCTCGGCGGCGGCGACTACCAGATCCTCAACGTCGAAGCCCCGAACGTGCCACCCGAAGAAATAAAGACGGCGGTGCGCTGGCGTCTGAAGGACATCCTCGATTTCCCGGCGGCCGAAGCAACCATCGACGTGCTCGATATCGCGCTGGACGCCAATTCGCGCGCGCAGCAGTCGGTTTTCGTCGTCGCGGCGAAAAACAGCATCATCGCGCCACGCCAGAAATTGTTTTTGGACGCCAAGGTCTCACTGTCCGCCATCGATATTCCTGAAATGGCCCAACGTAATGTCTCGGCCATGCTCGAGCCGGAAGGTCGCGGCATTGCCATGCTGTCGTTCGGTGACGACGGCGGCCTGCTGACGGTGTCGTACCGCGGCGAGCTGTATCTGTCGCGCCGTTTCGATGTCACGCTGGCGCAGTTGCTCGAACCCGACCACGACCGCAAGCATGCCAGTTTCGACAAGATCACGCTCGAACTGCAACGTTCACTCGACCATTTCGAGCGGCAGTATTCGTTCATCAGTGTCGCCAAGCTCATTCTCGGCCCATCGGCGGTGACGGGGCTCGATGAATACCTGTCCAGCAATCTGTACACACCGGTCGAAACGCTGAATCTGGCGACCTTGTTCGACCTGTCGCGCACGCCTGAGCTGGCCGACCTGGCGCAGCAGCAGCGCTTCTTCCTGGCGATCGGCGCCGCACTGCGGGACGGGGAGGGCGCATGAGCCAGCAAATCAATCTGTTCAATCCGGCGTTCCAGCCGCAAAAGCACGTGCTGTCAGCGGCGCAACTGGCGCTGGCCGCCGGCGTGGTCGTTGCCGGCATCGCCGGCCTGGCGCTGCTGGGATCCACGCGTACCGCCGAACTGCAGGGACAAGCCAATGCCGGCGCGAAGCAGCTCGAAGGGCGGCAAGCGCGCCTGGCCTCGGTCAACGCCGAATTCGTGCCGCGCGGGAAAGACGTCACGATCGAGGGGCAACTGGCCGATGCCGACCGCAAGCTGGCTGCCATGCGCCACGTGTCGGGCTCGCTGGCACGGGGCGAACTGGGTGACACGAACGGTTTTGGCGGCTACTTCAAGGCGCTCGCGCGCCAGAGCATGCCGGGTCTGTGGCTGACCGGCGTCACGGTTGGCGCGGGCGGCGCGCAGATCGGCATCCGCGGCCGCGCGCTGGATCCGGCCATGGTGCCGGGTTACCTGAATCGTCTGACGAGCGAGCCTTTGATGCGGGGCAAGTCGTTCGCGAGCCTGCAGATCGGCGAGGCGGCGCCGCTGCCGGTGGCCGCATCTGTCCCCGTGTCTGTACCTGTATCTGACTCTGTTTCTGCGTCTGCACCTGCGCCGGTAGTCGCGCCGATCCCTGCGCAAGGCGCGAACGGCCAGGCCGCAACCCGCGCTGCGCCGTACGTCGAATTCAGCCTGCAGTCGGTGGCCGGGGAGCCGCGGTCATGAGCACGTCGATCAAACAGCGCGCCCTGGCCCTGGCGGCGCGCATCGACGCCCTGTCGCTGCGCGAGCGCGGCATGGTGTTTGGCGCCGCCATCGCCGTGCTGGTGTTTGCCGGGCACACCTTCGTGCTGGCGCCGCAGGACGCAAAGCAGGCGGTGCTGCGCGCGCAGATCGAGCAGCAGCAGGCCGCGATCGCCGCTATCGATGGCGATATCACGGCGCGTGTGGAAGCCTCGCGCATCGATCCCGACGCCCAGGCGCGCGCGCGTCTGAACACGATGCAGCAAGAAATGGGACAACTGGGCAGCGAACTGCTGGCGCTCGAACACGGCCTGGTGCCGCCCGAGCGCATGGGGCCACTGGTCGACGGCATCCTGCGCGCCAACGGACGCCTCAAGCTCGTCTCGATGCGGACATTACTGGCCGAACCGCTGGCGGCCCCGGGCGCCGTGGCAGCCCCGGAGGCCGCGCCGGGCGCCGTGCCTGCAGCGGGGGGCGACGTGCCACTGCTGTACCGGCACGGCGTCGAAGTCACGGTGCGCGGCAATTACCTCGACATGGTCGACTACATGAACACGCTCGACGCGATGCCGACACGGATGTTCTGGGGACGCGCCGAGCTCGACGTGGAAACCTACCCGACCGCGCGCCTGACGCTCACGCTCAATACGCTCAGCCTGGACCGACAATGGATGAAGCTGTGAAGAACCTCACCAACACATTGCTGGTCTGCCTTGTACTGTGCCAGCTGCCTGCCTTTGCGCAGCCCTTGCAGGACCCGACCCGCCCACCGGCCGGCATGGACCGGATTGCACTCGAACCGGCCCTGCAGGGCAGCGTCCCGCGCCTGCATGCGGTGCTGATCGCGCCGCACGCGGGCGGGCGCCATGTGGCCGTCATCGACGGTGAGACGCTGCGCCTGGGCGAGCGTTACAAGGGTGCGCGGATCACCAGTATCAAGCCCGGCGAGGTGATCCTCGTGCGCGGCAACGAGCGCCAGGTGCTGCGCATGGATGCACCGCTGTCCGGCATGACGCCGGTTGCCCGCTAACCGATGAAGTACGTACCCACCATGACACCCAAGTTTGTAATGGCGCCGCGCGCGCTGGCCGTGGCGCTCGCCGTCACCGTGCTCCTTGGCGGCTGCCAGAGCGCGCCGCAGAACGCCACCTATGACGCGATCACGAAAGAAATGGCGAAAGCCGGCGCCCAGCCGGGTGTGAAGCCTGCGGTGGACGACGCAGTGGCCAATGCGCTGTTGCCGCCGGCGGCGACGCTGGCCAGCCAGCTGCCCAAGGCCAGGCCCGCACTGGAAGAGCGCTTCAACGTCGCCTTCAATAACGTGCCGGCGCAGCAGTTCTTCCGCTCGATCGTGGCCGGCACCCGCTACAACATGCTGGTGCACCCTGACGTGACGGGCAATATCAGCGCCAACCTGAAGGACGTGACGCTGGTCGAAACGCTGGAAGCGGTGCGCGACATGTATGGCTACGACTACAAGATCGACGGCGCCCGCATCGCCATCCGCCCGCTGACGATGCAGACCCGCATGTTCCATGTGAATTACCTGACGGCGCAGCGCAGCGGCACGTCCAACCTGCGCGTGTCGTCCACGTCGGTGGCCGACGCCGGCAATGGCAACAACAACAATAGTAACGGTGGCGGCGGTGGCAACAACGGCAACCAGAACAACGGCAACCAGAACGGCAACAACGGCAACAACAACGGAAACAACAACAACGGCAACAACAGCAACGGTCAGACCCAGACCAACAGCACCGATGTGCGCACGCGCTCGGACAACGATTTCTGGGGCGACCTGAAGCTGTCGATTGCCGCGATCGTCGGCTCGACCGAAGGTGGCCGCAGCGTCGTGGTCAGCCCGCAATCGGGCGTCCTCGTAATCCGCGCCATGCCGGACGAACTGCGCAATGTCGACGCCTATCTGAAGGCCACCCAGCTGTCGGTCGACCGCCAGGTGATCCTGGAAGCCAAGATCCTCGAAGTAGAACTGAACGACAGCTTCCAGAGCGGCATCAACTGGGCTTCGTTCGCATCGTTCCGCGGTTCGCACCCCAACCGCGTCTCGGGTGGCCTGATCTCGCCCGGCGCCAACCTCGCGCCGTTGCCGTACACGGGCGGCCAGCCGGCCCCGATCAACACGGGCCAGGGCCTGGCGGCCAGCACCGGCTTCTCGCTGTCGAACGCGGCGACGGCGGCCGGCTCGCTGTTTGGCCTGGCGTTTCAGACGAATAACTTCGCGGCGCTGATCACGTTCCTCGAGTCGCAGGGCAGCGTCCACGTGCTGTCGAGCCCCCGCATCGCGGCGGTGAACAATCAGAAGGCCGTGCTCAAGATCGGCACCGATGAATTCTTTGTCACCGGTGTCACCAACAACATCACGACCGGCGACAACGGCAGCATCGTCAGCCCGAGCGTGACGGTGCAGCCGTTCTTCTCCGGCGTCGTGCTCGACGTGACGCCGCAGATCGACGCCAACGGCAACATCCTGCTGCATGTGCACCCGTCGGTCAGCCAGGTCACGACCGTCAACAAGGATGTCGACCTGGGTTCGGGCGGCACGCTGCGCCTGCCGCTGGCGGCATCGAGCACGTCGGAACTCGACAGCATCGTGCGCGGCCGCAACGGGCAGGTGGTTGCCATCGGCGGCCTGATGCGCCAGGCGTCCACTGGCGACACCGATCAGTTGCCGGGCGCCGACAAGATTCCGCTGCTGGGTAACCTGTTCCGCAACAAGAACCGGACGAACCAGAAGCGCGAACTGGTCGTCCTGATCAAGCCGACCATCGTCGAAGGCGCCAGCGACTGGAGCCAGGACATGATGGACGCGAGCCGCCGCATCGAGCAGCTCGATCCGCGCAGCCGTGCTGCCGGCTGGGGCGTTGACTGATGTACGCGGCGCACTTTGGCCTGCGCGAGCTGCCGTTCGGGATCACGCCGGACACCAGCTTCTTCTTCGGCAGCCCGCGCTCGCAGGAAGCGCTCAACACGCTGCTGGTGGCGGCGCGCGGCGGCGAAGGCTTCATCAAGATCACGGGCGAAGTC
>Ga0265780_10012347_pt1 | contig 10029 bp, 14 predicted proteins | sample P1T30metagenome_FD_192432 | JGI IMG/M metagenome (GOLD analysis project Ga0265780, IMG submission 192432) | Plant litter microbial communities from East Loma Ridge, Irvine, California - P1 T30 | ecosystem: Environmental > Terrestrial > Plant litter > Unclassified | place: USA: California... | reverse complement strand
GTCAACTCAGCTGCTCGCTCGATACTGTGGGCACCAGAGAACTTACCCAGCGTCTCAGCCCAGTGCAATAGCCAGTCGGACATTCTAAAGAGCAGTGTTCCGGCTTCGCTAAGGCGGCCGTCACGTACATGCTCAAATGTCTTCTTGAGCTCGTTCTGGTAGTTTCTGTAGAAGTCGTCGTACTCATTGCCACTGTTTGGCTGGGGCTCGCTGTAGTTGCCCTGGGAGTAGGCCCCTTGAGAGGGCGCCTGATGGGGGTCCGTCATGCCAGCGGCAGAGTAGGCGGGCGCAAGTGCTTCTCGGCCGACCTGGGCTTGCGGTGCTGAATAACCTAACGAAGGATACTGAGAAGGAACGTTTTGCGCCGCGATGGCAGAGGCAGGTGCGCTCGTGGGCCCACTCTCATAGTACTGCGGTTGTGCCACGCCAAAGCCGGTGCTCAGGACCTGTATAGCCGAGTCCCTATTCTGCTGGTACTGTTCCACAGGCTCATACTGCGACGAGGCTTGCGCCGAAGCCTGGGCGCCGGGCACGCTGTACATTATGTTCTGGCCGTAGGGCGAGTACTGCTGGGGTGCACGCTGAGCCTGTTGTTGCTGTTCGGCGGCATAGTCCTGGGTGGCATAGGCTACGGGGGATGCTTGAATCGATGAGCCAAACTGTGCACCTTCACCGTAAGCGTAACCGTAACCCTGAGAGCTGGCGCGACTTCCGGAAGAGGGGACGGAGGTAGGTGGGGCAGGAGCTGTCAAGGGCGGCTGCCTGAAGCGATCGGGTGCGCTTACCACTGGATACGACGCCTGTGGTGGAAGGAGCGTGCCTTGCTGGCTCGCGTAACCTGAGGGAGTATGCCGTGGCCGGCGGTCATTGTCCATCCCAACCAGCCCGCCTTTATACTGCAGACTGAAGGGCGGTTCGAGTGCCCGGTACCCCAAGGGCGAGACTGGCGGCGTCGCGTAATTGGCCAGCTTGCAGGCTTGCGGGATGTAGGTGATGGAGGGCCGGCGCAAGAGGTGGAGAAGCGAGGGCGCAAGTGTCGTCGAGGTATGCGCGGACTGATGGAGAGGTGCGTAAGAGATGCGTCTTTTGGCGGGATGCGTGGAAGGACCAGAAAGAGTTGATGGTTGATGTGGGCCAATGGTGGTAGATGTATGACGTCCGAAATTGGAAGAAGAGATGCTCCAAGGTCCAGATGGTTTGGATATAAACACAGCCCTGACGCGTCGACGAGCGGCCAATGGAGCCCAATGATGCAGGAAAAGAAGCTCGCGCAAGAGCCTCGGCCGGCCACCAGGATATCCTCGCTTTAGCTGCAGGAAGATGACTGCAATGCAATGCTCTGAGGTCCGGGATTGGTCCTCCCGATGCGGTAATGTTGGAGAAAATGTGTGCGTAGTGTGGATCAGCTAAACACGTAGCCACTAGATGACAGCGAAATTGTCCGGTAACTGCAGGCGTGGAGAACCCTGTGAGCGATGGGCTGGTGGTGAGGCGACGCTTATGCGTGAGATGTTTGAAGGGTAGTCCTTGCAAACAGATCAGTGTTCCAACGAGTCGGACGGAGTAGAGGCCGGGCTAGGAGATGGTCTCAAACAATCTAACGTCTGCGTTGCGGTAGCTCAACGGCCTAAACGTACGCTGGCGTTCTTCACGATACAGTGTCTTGGAGCGCACTGGGCGAGCGGGAGTACATGCAGAGACGAATGAAGCGTTCGGTCCGAGACCAGACAGAAAGTGCGACGGATGGTAAATTTGTAATCGCATGCACTTGCCCACGGGTAGAGAAGACAGAAAGGCTCTATTATAAGAGTCGAGAGGAGAGGAGCAATGGCGCCCGTGTGAGCTCGACGTCAGTTCACTTCTGCCGAAGATGCTCACCAGGGTGCATGTGGGGGTGGTGTGGTCGGCGATGCGATGGCAGCCAGGCTGGATGAGGGCAGGAGGAGAGGTGGGCGGGAAGTGATGCAGAGACGCTACATTGGGAGAGCATCGGGCAGTGTGGGAAGCAAAAAGGAAGTAGTTCACAAGCCACGCCGGCGAACAGACTGTAAATGCTTGGACCGGGGTGTTGAAGCTAGAGGAGAAAACAATGGTGGGTACCTGAGAAGTGGGTGTGGCTGCAGGTCGGGCGAGCGAGGGCTGACGAGTAAGACGACTCCATGAGCTCTGAATGACAGCGACCATGCGAAGTCTCCGATTTCCGATATGGCCAGGGCGGGGCTAGCGATACCCTGTCTGCCATGGTAACGGATCGCCCATGGTGGATCTGCAGGCGTCTGGGCAGCCACACTGCAGGGCATCGTCGCGTTTGCTCTGCGTGACCACCACTGGATGCAGCCGGGACGACGACAATGTCAGCGGCACAATGACAAAAGCCAGCAACTTCATCGTGGCCTCTCTTCCGTCTCTCCTCGGCGCAACCAGATGGCGTTTCCCGCCTCGCGGCTCCACAGCGGCCAAATGTCGCAGGTCGCTGGCCCAGGAACTCCTCCTCTCACCCAGCTGGTCTTGGCAGCAGGACAGTGACCACGCGACGCATGGCATTTGTCCGCCAGTACGCGTGAAGAGCTTGATGACAAAGGGGCCCGGCGCACTGTGGGAAGACTAACCTCGACGAGCGCGTTTCCGACCTGTTTCACGCAACAGGGCGTTGTTCGGTTCATGAAGCGCGCCTGCGTCGTCTCCTGCTGCCAAATCACCAAACCGATGTCGAACCTGGATAGCCTCATGGTCGGCAGTGTCTCGTGTAGGTAGGTGCTGACAGGTGTGAGAGAAAGTTTAGGGGCTATCTCGGGCTCCAAACTCGATCTGTCCTTTCATCTCTGCAACGATGCAAGTTCCCGTCCACGGGCAGGGGTCTCTCGCCTGTGGTCGATCTTGCCTTAGGCCACTTCACCCATCAGCCTCACTCGTCGATCCTGATCCTGCGAATAGGGACCTTCCCTTTCAGAATCATCGACTGGCGCAACCCATCCATACTCAAGCCGCGACCTCGCGATATCTTCTCCACGCTGCGACTCCTCGAATCTTACGTCTGCGGTACAGTGGGGCTAGCGCCATCTCGGTCGCTCCTGCCGGCAAACCTCACTGGTTCTTGCCGTGAACCTTCCGTCATCTCCTCAACACGGCACACTGCAAAACACTGACCACCGCCCGTTTATTCCAGGCTAAGAGGGCGCCTTACACTGTCACTGACACTTGAATTGCACGCTCTGGCGCGCCACACGCCTCGCGCGCTCCTGTGCCCGGACCGTCTCACCATGAATGTCCGTCCACGTGCCCTCGGAAGATTGCAGCCTTCTGGAAGCTCAGCGAAGGTGCACAGCATGGCTTTGCAGGACACAGCCATCGCGTCACGAAACCATTGTCGTTCAACTTGCCCACTTTCGTGCGATCACAGCCCAGACGAGTGCGTCATTCGGCACGGATGGCGATCATCAAGTGGCCCTGGCTGCCGCATCAACCTCCACCACCGCGCTTCGTGAAATGATCAAGGACCATGGCGAACATGCTTCGAGAAGGTTTCACTTTGTTCGACAAACGCTTGACTCGTTCCCAGCTGCAACCACCAGGGAAAGTCTCGGGCAAGTGCCGTGGTGCACCGTTTGCGCGTCTCGCGGGACACGCGACAAGGAGGTCAAACAAGGAGCTCCCATCACCAACGGAGATCCAAACGGCAGCCTTCTTTCTAGCGTAAATCTCCTCATATATGCCTTCAGCTACGTAACGTTTTTCTGCGACATGATCCGGAGCGACCGAGACGCAAATGCGAGCGGACATAGCACAGACGTTCAGGTTAAAAGATCATTGGCCGCCCTATGACCACGTCTAAAATAGAACATCTTGAAACGAGTCAGGGAGGATCTTCACACCTCTTCGCTCACTATCTTCCGGCCATCCCATCACTTTGGTTCCATGTGCCACCGGCAATAATGACTGGAGTGACTTTCTGTCGCTGTTACAGGACTTGCAATGCAAATCTTGACCGTCTTAAGGCACTTGTCGAAAAGCAGTCATAAACGCGAGTCCGAGTCCGAGCGCAAACACAAGCAAATCAACAATATCTCAAAGATCGCATCAATACTAAGTGCTGGTGGTGGCGCAGCCATTCATGCAATGAATATTCTCTTCATCTTAGTTAGACAGCTGTCAGAAGCTGCCAGGAACGGACCGAGAAAGCAATAACAACCAGCAGCGCGGGCAAGGTTGTGCCAGGATGCTTGCTTGAGATGATACTGAACCGGGACAGAAGCACTGTGAGCAGGGCAGACCAGCACAAGGTTCAAGGCCTTACGCGTCCTGGAGTCAAGGACACAATTGATCGAGAGGCATTGCCCTGTACGGGTAACGCCGCCAGAGATGAGGATCGTATACGCACATGGCTGTCTAGGTTTGCGACGTTGACATTCAGGGCAAGATCTGGGCATCTTTCCACGTGTTGTGCCTGTAGCACCCTGTTCCATGCACACCGGTACGGAGCATTAAAAGCGCTTTTAATGCGGACAGTGTAAGGCCGACACCACCTGCGCAGAGATGGACGACGAGATCGAAGAAAATCCTAAAGGTCGCTTCTTGAAATGTCTCATCGTACATTCACCTATGCTAAATCTGCATATGACCAGCGATACAAGCACAAAACATACAGAAGTAGCCTCTTATCGCTTGACCCAGGTGGGCATCTTACGTGCCTTGACGTGGCCTGGCTTCTTCCTCTCCACCTTCCTTGGATCGCGTGTTATGGTTCCAGCTAAGAAGCAGTCAGCAATTGGGTCCGGCATGCGCAGGCGAGACATGTTTGGGATCATCCAGGGTTATTTGGCAGCGTTTTGAGGCGTGGGTAGACAAGGGCATGTGTCAGACACAAGGGCTGCATTGACAATGCCTACGGAACGACAGAAAAAGCAAAGCTGGGTTGAAAAAACCCACGGACAAAGAAAATATTGACTTACCTCGTCGTAGCGCAGGCTTCAGCGCCGGCTCATGGACCAGCAAAGATTTCGCTACGGCCAGGGTCATTGCTTCCGCCTGACCAGTCAGGCCACCACCCTGCACCAAAGCAAAGACGTTGTACTTGTCAAGACGCTGGGTAGCCTTGAGTGCCCACACAGCGCTCTCGCGGTGGTGTAGCCTTCCAAAGAACTCCGAGAGGGACTTGCCGTTGACCAGTACCTCACCTTCACCTTCTACCAACCATGCCACAGCAGAAGATGTCTTTCTCCGCCCGACACCCTTGGCACGTCCAAGCTCATCAATCACGCCAGGCTTCGGGACAATGTCACCAGGCTGGTTAGGCTTCTTGTACCGTAGCATTGCCTGCACAACCTCATCGGGCATGAGGGAGGGGTGAATGCAGTTCAGTCTCCGCAATATTTGCAACATCCTGTGATAACGCGCCGTCTTTACTGGTTCGTTGGTCATGATGCGGTACTGCTCGATTGTCTTCCACGCCACTTTGGGTGCTTCGGCGGGCGGTATGACGGGTAGTGTAGCGACCTTTCGAAGGAGAGCAGAGAGGGAGAGGAAGTCGTCGGTGAACGTAGGCTTTGCGCTGAAGTAGGAGGGCGATGCTGGGACAACACGCAGTGCCCCGAGGTTGATCTTTTTGTCGCTCTTTCCTGCGCCACCGCCGGTGCTCTCAAAGTCGATCTCGGGTGCCGCTGTGAATGGCTCACGTAGCTCTTCCTCTGTGACCTCTGCACGCCGTGCGGTCGTTGTCGAGATGCATCGCCGCGTTGTGGGCTGAAAGCTCCGCTGAGCATATCGAATCGTCCGTTCGCATTGAGGTCGTGGTCGGCTTCCCAGGGCATCGACCGCCCTCCATAGACTCCGTGAGATCTCCCTGCTTGCCATTGCACCTCTGATGGATGGGGAATGCGCCGTGGTAGCGCTCTCAAAGGACTGCCACCTGCCGTAAACTGACGACGAGCGCTGCACGAGCCACATGCAAATGCTTAGCGCCTAGGCTGAAATTATGGTGGACTGTGCACAGCAGATTTCCTACTGCCCCGCAGCCCAACCAGCCTTTTTTCTTCATCAACACCTGCTTCCACACACTGATTGTTCTGCTCAACCACGGTTAACTCTACAATCATGTCTTTCGGAAAGCTCTACAGTTACTCGGTACGTTGCCGCACCCACAAACGCGAAACTGCACTGCAATGAGTCCTAACAGCAAGCCAACAGGGTAACCCGCGTACCACCTCTCTCCTGGCCGTCGCGAAGGAGAATGGTCTCGACATCGAGTTCGTCGACACCGAGCCTGCCAAGGGTGTCTCTGAGGACTACCTGAAGCTCAACAAGCTCGGCAAGGTCCCTACATTCGAGGGCGCTGACGGCTTTGTCCTCTCTGAGTGCATCGCCATCGCTGTCTACCGTAAGTGCTACCCCGCCTGTTTGCTCCTTCCTGCGTAATATGATGTCGAATGTTATCATTCAGTTATCCCTGTCTGAAAACTATTGTTGAAAACTTACTATTCTGATTTGCGTCCACAATCATCCCTCCGTTCGTCCAGACTTTGCTGGTGACTCAGAGCTGACCGATTGCAGTTGCCTCCCAGAACGAGAAGACCAGCCTTCTCGGCAAGACCAAGCAGGACTACGCCACCATCTTGCGATGGATGTCCTTCGCCAACACTGAGGTCCTCTCTCCTCTCGGTGGCTGGTTCCGCCCCATCCTCGGCCGCGACCCTTACAACAAGAAGAACGTCGACGAGTCACAGAAGGCCGCTCTCAAGGCTGTCCACGTCATTGAGGAGCACCTTCTTACACACACCTACCTTGTTGGTGAGCGTCTGACTCTTGCCGACATCTTCGCTGCCAGCATCCTTGCCCGTGGCTTCCAGTACTTCTTCGACAAGCAGTGGCGCGACTCCAACCCCAACACTACCCGTTGGTACGAGACCGTCTACAACCAGTCCAGCTACTCTGCTGTTGCCCCCAAGCTTGAGTTCATCTCCGAGGCGTTGAAGAACGTTGCACCAAAGAAGGAGGGTGGCGAGAAGAAGAAGGAGCAGCCCAAGGCCGCCCCTAAGCCCAAGCAAGAGGAGGCTGAGGAGGAGGAGGCCCCACCTGCCCCCAAGCCCAAGCACCCTCTCGAGGCCCTTCCCAGGGCTACATTCGTTCTTGACGACTGGAAGCGCAAGTACTCTAACGAGGAGACTCGTGAGGTTGCCCTCCCCTGGTTCTGGGAGAACGCCAACTTCGAGGAGTACTCCATCTACAAGGTTGACTACAAGTACAACGATGAGTTGACCATGACCTTCATGACCGCCAACTTGATTGGTAAGTTGACTTGTCCTGGTTGCAAATGATCTACTTGCTAATTTATTCAGGTGGTTTCTTCACCCGTCTCGAGGCCAGCCGCAAGTACCTCTTCGGCTGCTGCTCCGTATACGGAGTAACCAACGACTCCGTTGTCACCGGTGCGTTCGTCGTCCGTGGCCAGGAGGCTCTCCCCGCCTTCGACGTCGCTCCCGATGTCGAGAGCTACGAGTTCACCAAGCTCGACCCCACCAAGCCCGAGGACAAGGAGTTCGTCAACGACCAGTGGTCGTGGGACAAGCCCATCGAGGTCAACGGTAAGACCTACGAGTGGGCCGACGGCAAGGTGTTCAAGTAAACGCTTCGCTTTCTTTCTGAAGTGGTTGCTTTGATTTATGATGCGGATGATTTACGAACTAGCATGGGTAGGGATAGGATGACGGATGAGGATTCATGAGATCACGCTGGGCAGCCCTTGGTGGATCAGCGATACTGCCATGGCCCGTTAGAGGCTCAAAATGCTGCACAAGAAGTTCATGATACCCAACACATATTTTTGCCTTCATGCTGTGATGCCCTTTGTGCGTCTACTTTGCTGTCTCGTATGCTAGACCAACATGCATGTGACGTCTTCTTCCACACAGGTGCCTTGTTGATTGCGCACTCAACAAGAGCTGGGAAATTGGTCTACCATGACACTGCGTTGCCTAGAAGCTGTCAGGTGTTCGCCAAACCCCAGATCTGGGCTCGGCCTGGGCGGGGCCAACAACAGTCGTGGCTTATCGAACCGAGCCTATCATTGGTTGAGAGGCGGACAAGGGAAGTAGCTCTAGCCAACCGCCGAAGCCGTCGAGAGCAAAGGCTGGACAAGACAGACGGCGCAGGCGGCACGCATAAGGGGACATGCATGGCCTTTGATCCTCGAGTCCTCGATTTCCATTCTCTCGATCTCTGCGACCACAGGCGCCGAAAGTTGCGGTGCTGCAGCGGTACTAATACGGTGACATTTCGCATCGCAGCGCACAGCCGCGCTGCAGCTGCTACATCCGATCGGGGCAAATCTCCTACCTTGGAAGGAACAAGCAGCGCATTCGTTCTGTCGTCATACCTGCAACAACAAACCGAGATCGCGTGCACACTTTTTCTTTCTTGTCGCGCAAGGAGAGAAAGATCTGGAGACGGGACCCGAAGACTAAGGCGACGCAATCGTTGCTCAGGGAAGTCCGGCCTCCTGCGTCGACTGTTGGTGGATCGGAATCCGGACGAACGAAGGAACGGACAGCCACATCATCTGTCGTTCACGCTGTGTAACGTAACGACTTGCGCTACGGGGACCTGAGAGCTCTAGCGACGAGAGGAGAGAGTTGTTCGCCTTTTAAAGAATTGTTGCTGCTGCGCCAAAGGGGAATAGATATTGTTGCTTTCTCTAGGCGCCAACGGCAAATCGTGAGAAGAACACGTGAGATTGGACTGCGGAAGTGGCTTTGTTAAAGAGCGGGGATATTGGACGTCTCGTAGCTGAGATAAGTTTCCTGCGATCGTTGCTTTGGGGATTGCAGGTCTACGTACGAGGTTGCGAAAAGACGAGACTGGAAACATCTGACAAGAGAGCTGGAAGAAAGGAAGAGCAGGAACGACAAGGGGATGAAAGAGGATAGTGGAAGAGTGGTGAGGAGGTCTTCTGGAAATGCAGGGGAACCTGCGATTCAAGTGATTTGTTTGGTAAGTGGTGGCTGTGTTTGTGGCTACTGATGTGTCTAGGTGCATAGTCATGTACTTTACATGGGATGTCGCAATTTATACAGCATGACGGCCACTTATCTATCTCGCCATCAAAGCTAATACTAACAGGGCTCTGGAGGTGGACCAAGCGAAGACAATGTCACAGGCTTCCTCGTCCGATCGACCGCAACGAACTGGGCTAAGAATTCCGTCATAGCTGTAGATGCAGGCTCCCATCTTGCATCAATAACCCGAATACTTGGGAGGGATTTTCCACTCGTCTCTGACCCAGATCCACCATTACCGACCTCGCGGGCTAACAACGGCAATGGAAATGTAATTGACATACATACTGAGTCGCCGTCACCAGGCACCGCGCATGTCTCACTCTCCGATGATGACTCTGGGGCTGAGACACCTGATTCTGAGCACGAATTACCAGTTACGATCACCACACTGCAAAAAGGTGCATTCGCGGGTTTGCCTTTTCCTCATCAGAGCGCTAGAGCAAATGCGCTTCATGTTGTTAGGGAGCATATTTCGACATACCTCATCACCCATCCACATCTGGACCATGTGTCAGGCTTCGTCATCAATACAGCAGCTTTCCATAATACATCACGACCAAAGCGACTAGCAGCGCTGCCGTTCACTGTCAACGCCATCAAGAACCACATCTTTAATAACATCATTTGGCCTAATCTTACTGACGAAGATGGAGGGGTGGGCCTTGTGACGTTCCAGCGGCTTGCAGAAGGCGGTAACATTGCCCTGGGTGAAGGAAGTTCAAGAGGGTACATCGAGGTGTGTGATGGTCTTGGGGTCAAAGGCTTCAAAGTAAGTCATGGTCACTGCATGCAAGGACCGGGCCATGTACACCGCGGATCAAACGCCAACCTACTGGAGACATCAAGTTTACAGCACTCAAATACTTCTCAACCGTACGGACTATCAGACGGCCAAGAAGGTCGCTCAATGAGCTTCTCTGTAGCAACGCAAAGCGCACCCGGCACTCCCGGTTTTAACAGCAGCACAGAGGCCGGTCGA
>Ga0265780_10012345_pt1 | contig 10030 bp, 10 predicted proteins | sample P1T30metagenome_FD_192432 | JGI IMG/M metagenome (GOLD analysis project Ga0265780, IMG submission 192432) | Plant litter microbial communities from East Loma Ridge, Irvine, California - P1 T30 | ecosystem: Environmental > Terrestrial > Plant litter > Unclassified | place: USA: California... | reverse complement strand
GATTGGAATTGCAATAGGAGATTCGTGTTTGAAGAGAACGGAGAGCAGTCTATTATATTAAAGTTATCGGCGGCTCTGAAGCTCGGCGCCGCTGCCACTACACTCCCCCCCATGAACGGGTCGTTAGCGTTCAAGAGCCAGATCAAGGGTTTTGTCCAATCTGATGTTGTGAAAACCCTTGAATGGCTCTTGCACGCTAACGACCCGTTCAGGGGGGGAGTGTATAAACTCCCGAGGTCCGATCCGACGGAATCTCCACAAAGGTGGCCTCGAGTCCCGCACCCTGACGCTTTGAAAGAGCGGCGCGTAGGCTGGTGCCTGGTGTAGCCCATAGTGAATCGCTTGCGTTTTGTGCGTAGTTCAAAGGTATGTTGCCTGTGCCATCCGCGGTGAGGTCAGGCAGGGGGCATCACAACCCCTGAAGTAAGTGCGTCGGCATCGGTCCAACATAAGAGCCGCCTTCGAACCCGTCACATTGAATGTATTCATGTCTCTCGGTAATGGTATTTGTCGTACGAGAAAGCTGTTGGAAAAATTGCGAATAGGAGGATCGCGTGTCGCCGGCGGAACTCACGCGCTGCCCCACTTCGCACAAGCACCTTTCCCTGTTCCATCCGCGCAGGAAAAAATTCTTTCACATCAACCAAAGTAAAAGCATCTGCGGATAGACTTAATGCGATGCTAGATATTTTGACGCAGTACATTAAGGAGTTAATTTCAAATTCTCTCCATCAGCAAATGAGAAGGCCTAATGGCCCAATGGCAAGGCGCTTGACTACGATTTCACAGTAATCAAGAGATTCCAGGTTGTAAGTAGCTTCCACAAGCTCAACGTTCGATCCCTAACTAACACGCATCAGCGACCCCTGGTTAGGTCACATCATCTTCTTTTTTGCCCTTTCCCTCTAGCCTCTACTGGCTCATCCATCTTTTTGCTGATACGTATACAGGCATGTTATGGTTTGTTCGGTCACTGAGAAATGAGAGGGCAAGGACGGCACTATAGCAGCGCCATAACGCAGTCGCAGTTTTTTGACCTTTTAGCAGGATATACCTACAGCCTAACTAAGCCCTCGCGGAGGGCTGGGTCAGTGTGTTACCACCGTCAGGGTACAAGACCTGCTCGTTGTAGAAGACACCACCTGGACCAGCCAGGAACAGTACGGTGGCAGCCATGTCAGTGTCCTTGCCGGGACGGCCAGCGGGATTTGACATTCCAGACTTGATGACACTCTTATTGTCTTCGTCCGAAGAGCCGGTGGTCATCTAGAACAGTTAGCATTGCAGGTGTCATACGGAAGATCACGACATACCTCTGAGGGGAACACGCCAGGTGCGATAGTGTTGACGCGGACCTTTGTGCCAACGAAAGTTGTCGCTAGCATACGACTGAGATGGGTGGCCGCAGCCTTTGAGCTTGCATATGCAAATTGGCCGCTGCTACTGCCCTTCATATAGCCGGAGATGCTGCTAACGTTGATGACTGAGGAGGTGTAACCAGGTGTCACGTCCTTGCCCTTGGCCAGCAAAGGCAAGAAGGTCATGCTCATCCAGAAGATGCTACTGACGTTGGTCTTGAACGTGTCGGCCCAGCTTTGTTCCTCCGACTTGAGGAAGTGCTGTGAGATTGACTCGGCGTCGTCCATGTTTGGTTCACCAGCAGTGGAAAATTTAGTGCTGTCGTCGCGCGCAATACCTGCGTTGTTGACGAGGAGTTGAATACCCTTGGGCTCCTTTTCGGAAAGCTCCTTGTATAGGCGTGCGACGTCCGCCTTGTCGCTAAAGTAGAGTCAGTATTTGGATCGTCGTGGTGGATGTCTGATCATACCTGACATCACCCTGGAGCGGGATGATCTGTCCAGGGCCACCATCGTAAAGCTCATCAGTCTTCTTCAAGACCTCCTCACGACGGCTTGTAATGTAAACCTTCGCACCGTTCGCTACAAGAGCTTGCGTGATCATGAGTCCTATGCCAGTTCCACCTCCTGATACGAGGGCAGTGACGTGAGAAACATCGAAGAGCTTGGAGCCCTTGAGCTCCTCGTTGCCAGCCTTGCCATTGCCCATATTTCTGACAATCTGGTATGAAGTTCTCGGAATGGATTTGGATTGAGTCCTGAGAGTCGAAGCTGCAATGGGGGCTGATTTGGAGAAGAGTCGAAGCATGTTGAATTGACGAAAGTCGAGATGTGTGCCTTTTATGGGCGCGTTGTCCACAAGAGTACATACTTTTACTATGTCCACATCATGACGTTGAGACGACGCACATTGATTGCTGCGGGAAGGGTCCAGGTCACCAACGTGTCCAATTGAGCCAAGGTGAACTATAATTGCACAGACGCTTTGAGCTGCACCTCCAGACTCGTGAGAATCCCAGAGTGTCGCATAAGTAGCAGACGGACAATGATTTGTGTCGAAGTGAGCTTGGGAGAGGAAGTGCTCATGCGAGATGTTCTAAGCTGGTGGAGCAATCGAATTCGCGCAGCGACCAAACACGAGAACACAAATGACGAGCTAAACTGTTAGAGCCTTACCCACAATCTGACCAAGGTGGGATCAATGCAGGTGTATATATCATGACATTGTAGGTGTAGAGGTGCAGCATCGCGGCACTCAATATGACGTCATACAACGTCCGAGCCATCTCCATGTCATCCCCGCTCCATCCCATCTTGTAGGAGATAGGATTACTCTGAAAATCTCACAACATCTTACAAAGCACCTCTGCGGCGGCCAAAACGTACAACCACGCGCTGTTCCAAGCACGCAATGGCTTGTTTGTCATCCTATACGACTGTGATTGGTCAATTGTATTATTAACCTCGGTCGGGAATAACTAAAAGCTTAGCTATGGCATCATTGCCACTTGTGTGCGGATGAAGGGCAGCTTGACGTCTAATAGCACTGCAAGTTCACGAACCAGCATTTCTAAGCCGCGTGGTTATATATGACAGCCGTAGTCGCTGGTATTCCTCACAACTCACTTGAATACAATTACCCACCAGCATCTAACAGATCAAACCCCAACCATATCTTCACGTTAGCAAGACCATTGCTCTACTACCACATCCGCTATCCGACGTAATATTCGACACAATGACGACCACCGCGCACCACCCGACACCCGCACACCAACTCTCCACACCCTCCGCCTCCACCTCCTCAAAGCCTGAAGACGTCAATTTCCAGGGCCTCCCAATCCCAAGGGGTCCTGTGACCGCCGCGCTCTCCTTCTACAAAGCCCCCGAAGACGGCGCGCCACCACACAACTACGTCGAGCCCCTACCCGGCGTGCCGCAGCGAAACTGGGGCGACGACTGGCAAGAAGTCACCTTGAACGACCTACGCGGTCAAGAAAACAAGTTCAGCCTCGACCACAACGCCTTCGACACATACCAGAACGTGCCCAGCAACGAGCACGACTTCACAGACGACGCGCGCATAAAAGAGGTGTACTACCCCGAAGTCGAGAAGCTATTGCTGGACAACGTCCAAGGGGCAAAGCGCGTCTTACTCTTCGACCACACCATTCGCCGACCAACGGGTAATCGCAACCCAGTGACCCGTGTACACATCGACCAGACACCATTCTCCGCCGCCGAGCGCGTGAAGCTACACGCCCCCGAAGATGCAGAGACACTGTTAAAGGGTCGCTACCGCATCATCAACGTGTGGCGCCCGCTCAATGGGCCAGTCATGGGCTTCCCGCTTGCCGTCGCGGACAGCCAGACTGTCGAAGACAAGGACTTGATCCCGATTGAGCACAGGTACCCTGATAGGAACGGCCAGACGGCGGCGGTGGGGTATAATGCTGGACAGAGTTGGTACTACTGGTCTGGCATGAAGAACGAGGACCGTTTGTTGTTGAAGTGCTTCGACAGCGACGAGAAGGTCGGCAAGTGGGGACGAGTACCGCACACGGCTTTCAGCGATCCCAGGACACCGGAAGGTGCTGTGGGTCGCGAGAGTATCGAGGTCAGGGCTCTAGTGTTTGGTTAGACCACTGGCTAGCAGACATAAGTTACGAGTCACGAAGCGGTTTTTCTTATTTAGATTCAGCGTCATGCCATTCATTCACGAGGAAGATTAGCATAGTAACCTAGTATTTCACGAAACAATGAACATTATCATCAACTATAATTAAATTACTTCGCGCTGTAGAGAAGCTCTGGGCTGGGGGTATCTGGATGCTAAACGCTAAAAGAAATCTATCCTCGCTTGTTCGAAATGGTTGCTCTTGCTTCCGCCGTGCTCATTAAACATTTATATTTCGGTGTTGAAAATTACTCGTAGAGACTACGGTCGTTCGGGTCGTTCTTGAGAGGTGGTAATTGTGGCGCGCCGGCATCCCTTGGTGAAGGGTTTACTGGTGCAGGATTTACTGGTGCATCATTGACATTTGACGATGCTTGCGGAGCAGGAGCAGCAGGCACTGGCCCCTGCGGCGGAGGGGTTGGGTAAAAGGCGCAGCATTGGCACTGAGGTACCATGTCTGCTCGATGTAGGTAGTGCTTCCATATGTTGTGGTGGAGCCGTCGACAGTAGAAGTTGGTTTGATTTGGTCTTGTCGGACCGAAAAACGAATGTGAAGTCGCAAAGCAACAATTGTCGATGCAAGGCTGGCGTTCCACATTCAGGGCATCACCACCATTTTAACGCCCATCAAGCTCATCGCTGTGCCGCAGCTAGTGCGCGACCGACTCACGCCTGGCTCACCGGTTTTGCAGAGTCATATTTCGTTGTCGTCCTTGGCAAGAGGATGCAGCCTGGACAGCATCGCGAAGAGCGCGTCCGCCAATCACAGCCAGATCGCAAAGCGAATCATTCGATCTTTTGGGTCGAGGGCTTGCTCTAAGTCTTATTTTTAAGCGGAATTGGATGGCTCTATTTCTGGTCCATGCGGCTCGTATTGGGATGGTGTCCTGCAGGGGTTGACGGGAGGCCTAACAAGGCTTCAGTGCGGATAATTCTTTGCACCGCCCTATGAAATATTGGAAAGCTGGCTAACCACCTCGTTTTCATAAGTGTCTGTAGGCAGCAACGGCGAGCGCGATGCATTTCTTCACAATGGGTCCCTTCTCAGCTGCGTAGAGAGCCGTTGCTGAATGCGGTGTGGACAAGCAACGCGACCTCTTGGCGACACATGATCTTTCAGGCGCGACTTCGTCATCCACCTGTCACGGTGAATCGCAAGATGGGTCGGACAGACGCGACACTAAAAACTGCAGTTATGCAGTCTCTCAATCTGCAGAACAAGCTGGATATAACCGATGTAGCAAGACGGTGGTAGTTCAAGAATGCCGGCGTTGTAGATTGGCGCGAAATTCGGTTCTTATCTCGCGACAACACATCGGAGGTATTCAAAGCTTCCAGAAGTGTTTTAATAGCCCACATCTCATGGCTCTAGACAGAAGCTGCAGATGTGATTGCGAAGCTCTGCAAGAAGCCACAAAAGGGGTGAGCTCGTTTGTTCAAAATATGACTTTAGTACAAAGAACATAGTTGGCCTCGGTGATGTGAATTTAACATCTCAAGCATGGAAATATGGACGCTAGTAGCAATCGCCGTCCGACATGAGGATGAAGGACGCGCAAGAGAGGTGGAGGCATATATAAGGCTGTGGGAATCTTATTTTCTATTCAAGGCTTGATAAACAAGGCAGCTTGCCAGGTCCCTGAGAGCAGTGCCATGTCAATGCCATGACGCGCCCTCCTTCGCACGAGCACACTTCCAAGATGCACACGTCACACACAGCTCCATCTTAGAACTCACCACCACACCGCTCTAGAAATAGCTTAGAACTATCTCGAACCCAGGTCTCGACTTTGATTACCCCGCGCCAAATTTCTGCTGTGTTCTTGAGTCCTAGGTAACTGGCCAGTAAGATTTCCGCCGACGAACTTTATACGACGCAGATAGATTATTTCGGTAAGAGGGATGCAACCAAGACCCGGAAGACCCGGATTGCAATCTTGCAGTCCGCTGCAACATCAGATAACCTCTAGATCCCCGCGATAACAGAGGTGTGATGTAGGAAACCACATTTCTGCGCCGGAGCGCGCAAATTGATCAAAAAGACGATATTGGAAAGAGCGCTTTCATCATGTCGACAGCTCGGTGTTATACGTGCCATACCCTCCGGCCGCTTTCCGACTTTTCCTATCGACGTAAAGACGGTGCCGTCTCAGCAGCATCGCAGTTCCGACGATACCTGTGCATCGTGCTGAGGCGAGTTGATGCGAAATCCGGAAACGGTGGAGTCATATACCGCTATCGATGCGTACATCCACGCCATGGAGACTGTCCGGAAGCTGCGACGGTATTGAGACCACAGGACTCATCTGCACACCTTCAAGTAAGAGAAGAGGTCGAGGAGGCGACAAGGCTCGATCACCGGCTGCTTGGAGACGAGGCTCGACGTGAAGAGACACAGGACGTAGAGGTAGAGATTGGGGTGTGCGACGACCGAGAGGACGAGTTTCGCACGCAAAAGGAGGATGCGATAAAGAGGTTGCGCCAATGCGTGGGTACGGCGGAAAGTCCTGCGATAAGTCCATGAGACAAGGAACGACCTGCGCTCCTCATGAAGGACCGACACACGCCGCCAGGGCCCATTATCACCGGAACACACACAAATGACTGCGAAAGAGTCTGGACATGAACGTGAAATGAATTGGGTATAGTACAGGTCATAAGAAGCAGCTCAAACTATGCTGTTGTCTGCACAAGTAAACGCGCCATTCACCTGCTGATTCGGATCCGCAAACACCGCCAACAGCGCAGCGATACTCGCGTACATCCCCGGAATCATCATGAAGAAGACCAAAATCATGATCAAGACATTAAACGCCGCTGTCGCAAGCTTCTTCCCCGAGCTGCGCCACTTGCCGTTCCAGTTGAGGTGAAACCAGAACAAGACAGTGACACCCCACGTGAACCACGAGAGCAACAGCGAGGAAGAGATGTTGAGCAAGCTGTTGAAGACAGGAATGGCGTTGGCCAGGATCCAGACGACGACCCAGAAGAGCGTGACGGAGAAGATCCACACAGCCCAGTCGGTCTTCTTGCTGGTTTCCGGCACGACAATAGAGGAGCGGCGACCACGAGTTGGATCCGAAGCGATCGAAGCCCGACGCTCAGTCTTGCCACCCTTGAAAATGTTGACGTGGCGCATGAAGAAGACATGGAGGTACCGCGCAGATGTCATTCCAAAGATGAGACCGGTACCGAGAAGGCCGATGAAGGAGACGGCGTACGAGACCTTTGCCATCGTGGTCTGGAGCGAGCCGATAGCTGGAGATGCGACTTGCTCTCCCGAGAGTGCGTACACGACGGACGCGACGATGACGTAGATGGTGGTTGTGATGCACTTCTCGATGGTGATAGCACGGGGGAAGTCACGGGAGGGATTCTCCATTTCCGCCAAAACCGTAGGGAAGGCTTGGTTTCCAGTATACGCGAATGCGATGTTGAGGAAAGCCGAGACAGCTTGTGTGAACGTAGGGCTACCGATGGCCTTGAGGTTCAACGGTGCCTCTGGGTTTCGCGGTCCTTGGACGCCGAGTGTAATCATGACGATGAGGACAGTGGCGATGATGGAGGCGGTACAGGGCCAAGATGCCCATGAGACGAAGCGCATGCTGTGCGGTACGCACATAGCCCACATGGCAACCGCGGCAACCACTGTGAACGGAACTGTACACATCGCATGTTCAGACGCAGAATTCAGTCCTATAACTAGGGTCACTACTGCGCTGGCGCTGATGAGCGCCATGTTGATCAAGAAGCCGATCGCAAAGATTCCTTCGACCCAGGGTCCACCGAGCACGCGGCCGTAATCGACAATGTTGAGCATGTAGGGATATTTTCGCCAGTATTGAATCAGGTTGTATGCGGTGTATAGACTCAGCATACCCATGACTATGATGCATAGAAGGCCAGGGAAGAAGCCAAGCACGTTCAATGCAGACGGCAGTGACAACATACCTGTCAACATGTTAGCTGAAGGCTCTCTCTCGTCTAGCAACCTTCGGAGTGCACTTGTAGCATGTCGACGATGCTGTTGCCTATGAGACTTTGTTCAACATACCAATGCCAACTTCATTCGTCACAAATATGATAACAGCTTGTGATGTAGTAAGCTTCTTCTGCCCCGTAGTTTCTGCGTTGTTTGGTCGTTTGCTAGCATTCTGCACGTCGGTAACATCGCCTACGTGAGTGTCGCTGTCGGAGTGCAAGTCGTACTTTTCGCTATTGGCTAAATTCGAGTTGCGTAATGGGTCTTCGGGGTCGTGTGTGGCGTCTGCTGCAAAGGGAAGCATTGGGCGTTTTGCGGAAAGATGTTGGTCGTGTTTCGCGGAGGGCTTGTCGCTGTGGGTTTCGATTGCTTGTTGCTTGGGAAGAGTGCCATCGCCGGCGTGGTCGACATCATGCCTGTCCATGTTGAAGTAAGGAACCTACACGACTATGTGGAGATGCGAGACGATTGAGTAGAGACGAATGTAGCCTGTGTGAAAGAGTTTTGAGATTCCAAGTCGATGAGAAGTGTGTGAACGAATAGTTGAGATGAGCACTGCAACATAGAAGGGATCCCAAGATACTTTGTATATGTGGAGAAGAGGTTGGGGGCGTTACGTACAGAAAGCGCTTGTTCGGCACCAAGAACAATAGTCCGTAATAGCGGAGTGAAAGGGACTTTCCAGAGGTCGTACAGATGTCTGTGCTGCAAGCCAAGGTGTAGGGCTCTTGACCTACGTGGGGACGCAATGGTAAAGTTTTCCACTTCCGGTATGTGGGCCAACAAGTTCGCCCTCCACAATGAAGCGATTTTTAAGGGTCATAGGAACGGCGTTTCGATGTGGACCACACAAAACTGTTTACACTGTCACCGAAGTGCGGCATTATTACGCCCTTACCCCAGGTAAATTCCCGCGTGGAGAACTTGACATGCATACTGTGCCTCGTGGTTGTCAGATGTTTGCAGCAAAGTCTTGAGTATGACGTTGCAGTTGGTGATCGGCTCGGGAGCGGCCGCGCTAGAAGGACATCAGCACCATGCCTAATTTTGAGAATTGCGTGCGCCGAGCGAGGAGGCGCGCAGCTAAATGCATACCCACGATAGGAAGATTTTGTTGCGGCAATCTGCTAGCCATCTTCGTCTGGACGATCTGAGGTATTTTGTCTCATCGCCTTCAACAAGTAGCTGTCCTGCAATTGAGGACAAGGACATGGCTTCGACGGGAGGACCCGGGACGTGTCTCGATACGGTGGTTTCACGGGAGATTATCGGCAAGAATTGAGGACGGTGTTCTAGCTTTGCCGAGAGTGGACCACTGAGGCGAGCGTCGAGCCGGTGTGTGGTAAACGGCTCATCAAAGATTCCATGGGTACCAACGGATGGGCGCGAGAAACAGGTATCGGTAGGTACAGATGAACTCGCGTGACCGGAAGGGGCCGTGGGAGTGATTGTGGTCGAGTGATGTGTGCTGCTAGTGTGCCCAACGGAGTGGAAGCACTATCTGTCGCCTTCACCCTTCTAAGGTATTTGGCAGCTCTCAGAATCGCGTCCATCGGTTTCTACTTTGGGTCTTCTCACGAAGTCTTCAAAGACATATTCCCGGAAAAGATCTCTCTGTAGAGTTCGAAGTCTTCTCACCTTCGATACCTACCAAGCGGCTCCAGTGTCAGGACTTTCCAGTGAAAAGATACCCAACTTCTGGCAGCGGATCTTCCACGTTCTGCTTTGATGTGGTCTGGCACGATCGAGAGCTTCTAGAATGCTTCTACCCCGTGCAATGAGCCAGCAAGCCATGTTGTGGTTCCCACTTCCGTACTGCCTTCTCATTCTTCAGATCTCGAGATCTCAAGTAAGAGCTGGGGCGAGCCGGACCTTGGCCCATCCTATCACAAACTGTGACGCGAATTCTTTTGTGCCCGACTCCCGAAGACACATGCACCCTAGGGATCACACCGTGGTCTTTCCCAAGGTTCGAGATATTGAGTCACCTACATCCGAATAAGTCAAGATTCA
>Ga0265780_10012344_pt1 | contig 10030 bp, 8 predicted proteins | sample P1T30metagenome_FD_192432 | JGI IMG/M metagenome (GOLD analysis project Ga0265780, IMG submission 192432) | Plant litter microbial communities from East Loma Ridge, Irvine, California - P1 T30 | ecosystem: Environmental > Terrestrial > Plant litter > Unclassified | place: USA: California... | reverse complement strand
CTCACGAACGGCGCCGGCGGCATCAAGGAGACCTGGACGCCCGGCAGCCCCGTCCTGATCAGCGACCACATCAACCTCACGGCCGACAGCCCCCTCGAGGGCGCCACCTTCATCGACCTGACCGACCTCTACTCGGCGCGTCTCCGCGAGGTCGCCAAGGGCATCGACCCGACCCTCGACGAGGGCGTCTACACGCAGTTCCGCGGTCCGCACTACGAGACGCCTGCCGAGGTGCAGATGGCCAAGGCCATGGGCGGCCACATCGTCGGCATGTCGACGGCCCTCGAGGCCATCGCCGCCAGGGAGGCCGGCATGGAGGTGCTCGGCATGTCGCTGATCACCAACCTCGCCGCCGGCATCCAGAAGGAGCCGCTGAGCCACCAGGAGGTGCTCCAGGCCGGCAAGGACGCCGAGGGCGCCATCAGCCAGCTCCTCGCCCGCATCGTGGCCGCCCTGTGACCGACGACGCGGCCCTCGTCGCCGCCGCGAGGGCCTGGCGCGACCAGGACCCGGACGACGAGACCCGCGCCGAGCTCGACGCCGTCCTCGCGGCCGTGGAGTCGGGCGACGCCGCCGCGACGGCGGACCTGCACGACAGGTTCGGCTCGCGCCTCGCCTTCGGCACGGCAGGGCTCCGCGGGGCTCTCGGCGCCGGCTCCGCGCGGATGAACCGCGTGCTCGTCGCCCAGGCCGCCGCCGGCTTCGCCGCGTTCCTCACGGCGCGCGAGTCGAGCCCCTCGATCGTGATCGGCTGGGACGGTCGCAAGAACAGCGCCGTCTTCGCGCGCGACACCGCCGAGATCATGGCCGCGGCCGGCGTCCGCACGACGATCCTGCCCCGGGCCCTGCCGACGCCCGTGCTCGCCTTCGCCGTCCGCCACCTCGACGTCAGCGCCGGCGTCATGGTCACCGCGAGCCACAACCCGGCACGCGACAACGGCTACAAGGTGTACCTCGGCGGCGTCGACGCCGGGTCGCAGATCGTCGCTCCGGTCGACGCCGAGATCGCGGCCCACATCGACGACGCGGCGACGCGCCCCGTCTCCGACCTGCCGCGCTCGGACGACTACGCGGAGGCGGGCGACGACCTCGTCGGCGAGTACGTCCGGCTCACGGCCGCTCTGGCCGGCACGGCGGCGACGGGCACCCAGCCCCGCGTCGTCTACACGGCGATGCACGGCGTCGGCTGGGAGGTCGCCCGCCGCGTCTTCGCGCAGGCCGGGTTCGTCGAGCCGATCCCGGTGTCGGAGCAGTCCGCCCCCGACCCGGAGTTCCCCACGGTCGCGTTCCCCAACCCCGAGGAGCCCGGCGCCCTCGACCTGGCCTTCGCGACGGCGGACCGGGTCGACGCCGACCTCGTGATCGCCAACGACCCCGACGCCGACCGCCTCGCGGTGGCCGTCCCGACGACCGACGGGTGGCGCCGGCTCTCCGGCAACGAGGTGGGGGCGCTGCTCGGCTGGCGCGCCGCCGAGCGTGCCCGCCGAGACGACGTCGACGGGACCCTCGCGGCGAGCATCGTCTCGTCCCCCGCCCTCCGCGAGGTCGCGCGCCGCTACGGCCTCGACTACGTGGACACCCTCACGGGCTTCAAGTGGGTCTCGCGCGTGGGCGGTCTGCTCTACGGCTACGAGGAGGCCCTCGGCTACCTCGTCGACCCCGCGAAGGTCCGCGACAAGGACGGCATCTCCGCCGCGGTCGACGTGCTGGCGCTGGCCAGCGAGCTCGCGTCGTCGGGCTCGACGATCGCCGAGCACCTCACCGCCTTCGACGCCGAGTTCGGCGCCTACGCGTCGTCGCAGATATCCCTGCGCGTCGACGACCTCGCCGAGATCGGGCGGCTCACGAGCCGACTGCGGGAGGCGCCCCCCGCCACCGTGGGACAGCACAGGGTCGACCACATCGACGACTTCCGCGACGGCTTCGGCGGGTTCCCGGCCGGCGACGTGCTGCGTCTGTGGTTCACCGACGGGTCGCGGGTCATCGTGCGCCCGAGCGGGACCGAGCCCAAGCTCAAGGTCTACATCGACTCCTCGAGCACCGAGGGCGACGCCCTGGCCCGTCGGGCCGCGGCGGAGGCGGCCGTCGCCGACCTCGACGCCGGCATGCGGGAGCTGCTGGGCTAGAGCGGTCGGCACGACGACGGAGGGCCAGGACGCGGTACGTCCTGGCCCTCCGTGCGTCCCGGCTCCGGCCGCCCCGTCGCCGAGTCCGTCGTGCAGAGACGTCGCCGCTGCCGGCTCAGCCCAGCGACCGCTGCAGCTTCTCGGTGAGCTCGGCCTGGTCGAAGTGGTTCTGGATGACGATCACGTCGGCGAAGGTCTTCCCGATCGCGTCGACGAACTCCTGCGACGTGAGGATGACCTGGGCGTCGTCGGCCACGGTCGCGATCGACGCGACGTCGGCGGCCACCACGTCGGCCTCGATGTCGAGCCGGGCGAGCACGCGCTCGGCGTTGACCTTGAGGATGCCGCTGCTGCCGATGCCGGCACCACAGATGGTCACGATCTTCACGCGGTCATCCCCATCAGCCGGCGGACCTCGTCGGCGCTCGTCGCGGTCGCCAGCGACGGGATGACGGTGACGTCGTTGAACACGTTCGCCAGGTCGGCGATCGACTCGAGGTGGCCGCCCACCGACTCGACGGCGAGGCCCAGCACGACGCTCACAGGGTCGTTGTGCGGGTGGCCGAAGGGCACCGGCACGGCGAGGGTGACGACGGCGAGGCCGTCCTGCAGGACGCTCTCGTCGGGTCGGGCGTGCGCGAGCACGAGACCAGGCGCGATGACGACGTACGGGCCGTGCTCCTCGATCATGCGCACCATCTCGTCGCCGTAGCCGTCACGAGTCGCCCCGGACGCGACGAGGGCGTCGCCGGCCAGCAGGACGGCGGTGCGCCAGTCGGGCGCGTCGGCGGCGATCACGACCGCCGAGTCGGGGAGGGACGGGAGGGCCACGGTCAGACCGCCCCGAAGCCCGCCGTGATGCGGTCGGCGAGGGCCTCACGGTCCTCGAGGGGCAGGAAGCTCGACGCGGCGGCGTTCAGCTGGAACGTCTCGAGGTCGGACAGGCCGTAGTCGAACGCCTGCGCGAGCAGCGCGAGCTCTTTCGTGAGGCTGGTGTCGCTCATCAGCCGGTTGTCGGTGTTGACGGTGACGCAGTAGCCGAGCTGGTAGAGCAGGTCGAACGGGTGGTCGTCGAGGTCACGGCCCCACGCGGCGATCGCACCGGTCTGGAGGTTGGACTGCGGCGACAGCTCGAGCGCGATCTCGCGGTCGCGGACCCACGCGGCGATCGGGCCGAGCTCGACCGTCGTCTGGTCGCCGGCGGACGCGACGACACGGATGTCCTCGGCGAGGCGGACGCCGTGGCCGAGGCGCAGGGCCCGGCCGTCGAGCAGGGCGCTGCGGATGCTCTCGAGGCCGTCGGCCTCGCCCGCGTGCACCGTGACGGGCATGAACTCGCGAGCCAGCAGGTCGAAGGCGGGTCGGTGGTTCGAGGCGGGGAAGCCCGCCTCGGCGCCGGCGATGTCGAAGCCGATCACGCCGGCCTCGCGGTGCTTGACCGCGAGCTGGGCGATCTCGAGGCCGCGGTCGGCGTGCCGCATGGCGGTGACGAGCTGGCCCACGGAGATTACGTGCCCCTCGCCGTCGAGCTGGTCGACGGCCTGCTCGATGCCGGCCTGGACGGCCTCGACCGCCTGGTCGAGGCTCAGTCCCCCCTGCAGGTGCTGCTCGGGCGCCCAGCGGACCTCCCCGTGGACGACGCCGTCGGCGGCCAGGTCGAGGACGAACTCGCGGGCGACGCGCTCGAGGCCGGCCTCGGTCTGCATGACCGCGGTCGTGACGTCGAAGGTCGCGAGGTAGTCGGGCAGGTTGCCCGAGTCGGCGCTGTCGACGAACCAGCGGCCGAGCTCGTCGGCCCCGCCCTGGACGGGCAACTCGTAGCCGACCTCGTCGGCCAGCTCGACGATCGTCTGGGGCCGCAGCCCGCCGTCGAGGTGGTCGTGCAACGACACCTTCGGCAGGGGGGCGATGCGGGGTCCGCCGTCAGGCAGGCGGTAGTCCTTGTCCGGTGCGCTCATGGGGCAAGGCTACCGCCGCGGGCCGTCACGCCGCTGGGCGACGGCCCGGAGGCGACCGGACGACCGCAGCGCTCGCGCCGCGCGCCTCCTGCCTCGCCGGGGGCCGCCTCCTCGGGGTCAGGAGACGCGGTCGGCGACGATCGGTCCGCGCTCGACGCTCTCGTCGCCGATCGCCCAGGCGCCCTCGACGGCCTCGAGGGCCCGGGCGAAGCGCGCCGGTTCGTCGGCGTGCAGGGTGAACAGCGGCTGGCCCTCGACGACGGGGTCGCCGAGCTTGGCGTGCAGCTCGATTCCTGCCGCGGCCTGGACCGGGTCCTGCTTGCGGGCCCGACCGGCGCCGAGGCGCCAGGCGCCGATGCCGAAGGGCAGGGCCTGCTGCTCGGTGAGGTAGCCGCTGCGCGCCGCGGTGACGACGTGGGTCTCCCGCGCCGTCGGCAGGGCGGCGTCGGGGTCGCCTCCCTGGGCGCGGATCATGGTCTTCCAGGCGTCCATGGCGCGACCGTCGTCGAGGGCGGCCTCGACGTCGGCGTCGGGCTGGCCGGCCAGCGTCAGCATCTCGCGGGCGAGGGCGACCGTGAGCTCCCGGATGTCGGCCGGTCCGCCTCCGGCGAGGGTCTCGACCGACTCGCGCACCTCGAGGGCGTTGCCGATGGTGAGGCCGAGCGGCACGTTCATGTCGGTGAGCAGCGCGGTCGTCGCGACGCCTGCGTCCTTGCCGAGGTCGACCATGGTCTGCGCCAGCAGGCGGGACTGCTCGATGTCCTGGATGAAGGCTCCCGAGCCGAACTTCACGTCGAGGACGAGGGCGGCCGTGCCCTCGGCGATCTTCTTGCTCATGATCGACGACGCGATCAGCGGGATGCACTCGACGGTGCCCGTGATGTCGCGGAGCGCGTAGAGCTTGCCGTCGGCCGGGGCGAGGCCGGAGCCGGCGGCGCAGACGACGGCACCCGAGTCGGCCATGATCTCGCGCATGCGCTCGTTGGAGATCGAGGCCTGCCAGCCGGGGATCGACTCGAGCTTGTCGAGGGTGCCGCCCGTGTGGCCGAGGCCGCGGCCCGACAGCTGAGGGACCGCGACGCCGAAGGAGGCGACCAGCGGCGCCAGGGGCAGGGTGATCTTGTCGCCCACTCCCCCGGTCGAGTGCTTGTCGACCGTCGTCTTGCCGAGGCCGGAGAAGTCCATCGTCTCGCCGCTGCGGATCATCGCGAGGGTCATGTCGCGGATCTCGCGCCGCTCCATGCCGTTGAGGAAGACCGCCATCGTCAGGGCGGCCATCTGCTCGTCGGCCACGTAGCCACGGGTGTAGGCGTCGATCAGCCAGTCGATCTGCGGGGTGTCGAGGGCGGCGCCGCCGCGCTTGACGCGGATCAGGTCGACGGTGTCGTAGGGCTCGACGGCCGGGGTGCTGCTGCTGGTCATGGTGGTGCTCCTCGCTACGACTGGGAGTCGCGGTACTGCTCGAGTTGACGGGGCCCGAACGCGTCCGGGATCACCTCGTCGATGGTCTTGTGGCCGGAGACGGTGTCGAGCACCATCTCGGGTGCGGAGTGCTCGTAGAGCAGCTGGCGACAACGGCCGCACGGCATGAGGACGCCGCCGTTGCCGTCGACGCACGCGAAGGCGACGAGCCGGCCGCCGCCCCCCATGACGAGGTCGGTCACGAGGGAGCACTCGGCGCAGAGGGTGATGCCGTACGAGGCGTTCTCGATGTTGCAGCCCGTGACGAGTCGGCCGTCCGTCGTCAGCGCCGCGGCGCCGACGGGGAACCTCGAGTACGGCACGTAGGCCTTCGCCATGGCGCCCCTGGCGGCCTCGCGCAGCGCCTCCCAGTCGGTCGTCTCGACGACGCGACTAGCCTCGGGCGCGTCAGTCCCGACGAGGTCGCTCACGACTTCACGTAGGGCTTGCCGGACGCGGCGGGCCCTCGGGACTGGCCGACCAGGCCGGCGACGGCGAAGATCGTGACGACGTAGGGCAGCATCAGCATGAACTCGCTCGGCACCGGGGAGCCGATGGCGCCCAGCACGTTCTGCAGGTTCGACGCGAAGCCGAACAGCAGAGCCGCGAGGGTCGCCCTGATCGGGTCCCAGCGGCCGAAGATCACGGCGGCGAGGGCGATGAAGCCGGCGCCGGCCGTCATCTCCTTCTGGAAGTTGCCGAGGGAGCCGAGGGTGAAGTAGGCACCGCCGAGACCGGCGATGGCGCCTGCGAGCGAGACGTTCCAGAACCGCGTGGCGTTGACCTTGATGCCGACGGTGTCGGCGGCCTGCGGGTGCTCGCCCACCGCGCGGAGGCGGAGGCCCCACCGGGTGCGGAACAGCCCGTAGAAGACGACCGCGATGGCGACGTACATCAGGTACACGATGATCGTCTGGCGGAAGAACACCGGACCCACGATCGGGATCTGGCTGAGGCCGGGGATCGGCAGCTGCGGGAACCGCACCCCCTGGTTCAGCGCCTCGGACTTCGTCAGAACCTGCGAGTACAGGAAGCTCGTCAGGCCCGTCACCAGCACGTTGAGCACGACGCCGACGATGACCTGGTCGACGATGTAGCGGATGCTGAACACGGCGAGCACCATCGACACGAGCACACCGGCCACCATGGCGGAGGCGAGGCCCACGAAGGCGGACCCGGTGGCGGACGCGACGACGGCCGACACGAACGCGCCGGCGAGGAGCTGGCCCTCGATGGCGACGTTGACGACGCCGACCCGCTCGCTGATGACGCCGCCGAGGGCGCCGAAGATGAGCGGGGTGCTGAGGGCCAGGGCGCCGAGGAGCAGGCCGGGGACGGGGATCGTCGCGTCGGCGCTCGTCCACGTGAGGAACGCGACGAGGAACAGCACGCCGAACACGGCCACCAGCCAGATCGGCACGCGCTGCGCACGGCGGGCCAGCACGAGGGCGACGACCGTGACGGCCGCCAGGACGACCGTCAGCACGATGCCCGTGGGCGCCGAGGGGAGCACGGCGTCGGGGAGCGCGAAGAAGTCCGTCGACGTGGCCAGTCGGAAGGTGCTCGCCCCCTCGCGGGCGTTGACGACGAAGAGGACCACCGCGATGACGGTGAAGACCGCGAACGCGATCGGCGCCTTGTAGCTGCGCGTGGTCGTGCGGCTGAGACCGGGGGTCGGCGCGGCGGGGACCGCCGTGTCGGGGGTGAGGGTGCTCACTTGGTGACCACCGCCTCCTTCTTCGAGCCGCGGGGCACCCGGAGGGCGCCCGGCGCGGGCAGACGGAAGATGCTGCGGACGAGCGGCGGGGCCGCCACGAACAGCACGATCAGGGACTGGACGACGAGCACGATGTCGATGGGGACGCCGTTCGCCGCCTGCATGGAGTAGCCGCCGGCCTTGAGCGCCCCGAAGAGGACGCCCGCCCCGAACACGCCCCAGGGTCGCGAGCGGCCGAGGAGGGCCACCGTGATGGCGTCGAACCCGATGCCGGCGTCGATGCCCGAGGTGAAACCGGTGGTGAGCGTCCCGAGCACCTGCGTCGAGCCGGCGACGCCGGCGAGGGCGCCCGAGATGAGCATCGCGTAGAGGTAGATGTTCTTGACGTTCATGCCCGCCGTGCGCGCCGCGTGCGGGTTCTCGCCGACCGCGCGGAACCGGAAGCCGAGCGTGGACCGGTTGATCAGCCACCACACGACGGCGGTGATGGCGATGATGAGGAGGAAGCCCCAGTTGAGGTTGTAGCGCGCCCCGAACAAGTCGGGCAGCACGGCGCTCGGCAGGGTCGCGGGCGACTTCGGGTTCGGGCTGCCCGGGGCCTGCAGGAGGCCGGGCGTGCGCAGCGCGTACGAGATCAGGTAGAACGCGACGTAGTTGAGCATGATCGTGAGGATCACCTCGTGGGCACCGGTGCGGGCCTTCAGCAGGCCGACGATCCCGCCCCACAGGGCCCCGCCCGCGATCCCCGCCAGGAGGGCGAGCGGCAGGTGCACGGCGAGCGGCAGGTCGAACGAGAACCCGACCCAGCCCGCGGCGCCGGCGGCGACGAGCATCTGGCCCCGGGCACCGATGTTGAACAGCCCGACGCGGAACGCGAGCGCGACGCCCAGGCCGGCCGCGATGAGCGGCACCGAGTAGGTGAGCGTCTCGGTCAGGGGCCGGATGCCCGCCGCGAAGCCGTCGACCCGGAAGTTGTAGACGGCGCCCTGGAACAGCGACGAGTACGAGCCCCCGACCGACGCCCAGAAGGCGCGGAAGAAGTCGGACGGCCGGGAGAAGAAGTACCCGGTGGTCTCTTGCACGTCGGGGTCGGTGAACCCGATGAGGAGGCCGGAGACGACGAGCGCGAGCACGACGGCGAGCACGGAGATCGCGGCGTTGCCCGTCGTGATCTCGCGGAGCAGCCGCGAGCCGCGCGACTCCCCCGCGTCGGCCCCGTCCGTCGGGGCGCCCTGCGGCGCCGGTGTGGTCGTGGTGGTCGCGTCGGTCACGCCGCGTGCTCCTCAGCCTGGGGGGCCTCGCCGGCCATCATGAGCCCGAGCACGTCGCGCGGGGTGTCGGCGGGGACGATGCCGACGATCGAGCCGCGGTACATCACGGCGATGCGGTCCGCGAGGGCGACGACCTCGTCGAGCTCCGTGGAGACGACGATGACGGGCACCCCCGCGTCGCGGGTCTCGACGATGCGCTTGTGCACGAACTCGATCGACCCGACGTCGATGCCGCGCGTCGGCTGCGCCGCCACGAAGAGGCGCAGGTCGCGGCTGAGCTCGCGCGCGAGGACGACCTTCTGCTGGTTGCCGCCGGAGAGGCGGCCGGCCGGGGTGGAGATGCCCTGGGTGCGGATGTCGAACTCGCGCACCTTCTCGACGGCGAACGCAGCCAGCTCGGCGAGCCGGAGCGAGCCGCGGCGCACGAACGGACCCGACTGCGACCTGTCGAGCATGAGGTTCTCGGCCACGGTGAACTCGCCCACGAGGCCGTCCTCGTTGCGGTCCTCGGGGACGAACCCGACCCCGGCGTCGAGGACGCGCCGGACGCTGTGGCCCGTGATGTCCCGGCCGTCGAGCGAGACCCGGCCCTGGACGCGGGGCTGCAGGCCCAGGATCGCCTCGGTCAGCTCGGTCTGGCCGTTGCCCTGGACGCCCGCGATGGCGAGCACCTCGCCGCGGCGCACCTCGAACGAGACGTCGTCGACGACGACCTGTCCGAGGGGGTCGACGACCCGGAGCGACTCGACCACCAGGGCGGCCTCGCCGGGGGCGGCGGGGCCCTTCTGCACGGTGAGCTCGACGGCGCGGCCGACCATGAGGGAGGCGAGCTCGGCGTTGCTGGCCGAGGGCTCGGCCTCGCCGACGACCTTGCCCAGGCGGATGACCGTGATGCGCGAGGCCACCTCGCGCACTTCGCGCAGCTTGTGGGTGATGAAGACGATGCCCGTGCCGGCGTCGCGGAGCTGGCGCATGATGCCCATGAGCTCGTCGGTCTCCTGCGGGGTCAGCACGGCCGTGGGCTCGTCGAAGACGAGCACCTTCGCGTCGCGTGAGAGCGCCTTGACGATCTCGACGCGCTGCTGCACGCCGACGGGCAGTTCTTCGACGACGGCGTCGGGGTCGATGTCGAAGCCGAAGCGCCGCGAGATCTCGCGCACCTTCGCGCGGGCCGCGGCGAGGTCGAGGAACCCGCCGCCCTTCGTCTCCTCGTGGCCGAGCATGACGTTCTCGGCGACCGTGAACACCGGCACGAGCATGAAGTGCTGGTGCACCATGCCGATGCCGGCGGCCATCGCCTCGCCGGGGCCGGAGAAGCGCTGGACGACGTCGTCCAGCAGGATCTCGCCCTCGTCGGCCTGGTACAGGCCGTAGAGCACGTTCATCAGGGTCGACTTGCCGGCCCCGTTCTCGCCGAGGAGCGCGTGGATCTCCCCCGGCTCGACGGTCAGGCTGATGTGGTCGTTGGCGGTCAGTGCGCCGAATCGCTTGGTGATG
>Ga0265780_10012343_pt1 | contig 10031 bp, 7 predicted proteins | sample P1T30metagenome_FD_192432 | JGI IMG/M metagenome (GOLD analysis project Ga0265780, IMG submission 192432) | Plant litter microbial communities from East Loma Ridge, Irvine, California - P1 T30 | ecosystem: Environmental > Terrestrial > Plant litter > Unclassified | place: USA: California... | reverse complement strand
GTGATCGCGCGCCGCTGCCAGCACGGGATCTTCATTTTCAGTAAACCTTCCATGATGACCTGGCCGGCGATGGTGCCGGTAAAGGTGGAGCTTTGCCCGGACGCCAGCAGCGCCAGCGCGAACAAGGTCGCCGCCAGCGCCGTGCCGGCCACCGGCGCGAGCAGCAGGTAGGCGTCGTCGATGTCGAGCACGCGGGTGTTGCCCGGCTCGTGGAAGGCGGCCGCCGCCAGCACCAGAATGGAGCCGTTGATCAGCAACGCCAGCAGCAGCGAGACGATGGTGTCGATGCGCGACAAGCCGATCGCTTCGCGCTTGGCGCTGTCCTTTTTCGACACCACGCGCGTTTGCACCACCGACGAGTGCAGATACAGATTGTGCGGCATCACCGTCGCGCCGAGGATGCCGATGGCCAGGTAAAGCGGCTCGCGCGACGACAGGGTCGTCAGCGACGGCACCAGCCCGGCCATGACCGCGTTCCAGTCGGGCTTGACGAAGATGAGTTCGGTGAACAGGCAGGTCGCCACCGTCAGGATCAGCGCCAGCACGATGGCTTCAATCTGCCGGAAGCCTTTGCCTTTCAGGCCGAGGATGAGCAAGGTGTCGAGCGCGGTGAGCGCGACGCCGGTCGGCAGCGACACGCCCAGCAGCAGCTTGAACGCCAGCGCGCAGCCAAGCACTTCGGCCAGATCGCAGGCGATGATGGAAATTTCGGCGAAGCCCCACAGCGCCTTGGCCACCGGCGGCTTGTACTGCTCGCGGCAATGCACGGCTAAATCCTTGCCGGTGACGATGCCAAGTCGCATGCTCAGGCATTGCAGCACGATCGCGGCCAGGCTCGACAGCACCACCACGAACAACAGCTGGTAACCGAACTGCGAGCCGCCCTGAATCGCCGTGGCCCAGTTGCCCGGGTCCATATAGCCGACCGACACCAGCAAGCCGGGACCGGCGAAGCGCAGCACTTTTTTCCAGAACGGATCGCCCTCGGGTACCTGGACGGTGCCGGCCACTTCCGACGGGCAGAACGGCGCGGTGGCGGTGGTGGGGAGCTTGAAGGGGAGTGAGAACATGGGCATCCTGATAATCAATGCCCAAATTCTACTTGAGATATTGCAACTTTGTCCCTATCCCTTGTTGAGCGGACAGGGACTCAAACAACAGCTTATTCGGCCGCGTCGTTGGCCGCTTCGTCGCCGTGGCACTTCTTGTATTTCTTGCCGCTGCCGCAAGGGCAGTCGTCGTTACGGCCGACCTTCGGCTCGTCGCGCTTGACGGTGGCCACTGGCGCCTTGCGGCGCGGCACCCAGAACTTGTAGATCAGCGGCAGGTTCGCCTCGAGGTCCTGGGCCAGCTTGTGGGCCTTGACCGGATCTTCGACCAGCGGCAGTTCCTCTTCCTCGATCTCGTCGGCGCCCAGCAGGTAGATCGGCTTCATCAGTTCCTGCACGTCCGAATCCCAGATCTCTTGCCACGAGCCCGGACGCAGCTCCATGCCTTCCCAGAAGCCCCAGCACCACGCCTCGGCGTCGATCAGGGTCTGGCCTTCGTGCTCGTGCTCGACGAACAGCGGCTCGAATTCTTTCGGCGCGACCTCGAACGTCACCAGCACTTCGTTCATGAAGCGCATGATCAGGTTGAGGATGCGTTCCTCTTCCTTCGGGTTCTTGAATTTCGGGATGTCGGCTTCTTCTTGGCCCCACACGCGCTTGAGCCACTCGGCCGGCATGATGGTTTCCGGGCCGATGGCGATGGCGGTCAGGTAACCGTGCAACATGTCCATCGTCATCGCGTCCTCGGGGCTGCGCTCCGATAACAGGAAGTTGTCTAATTCGTCGAATTCTTTGTCGCTCAGTGGCTGGTCGAGTTGCATGGCTTGCTCTTTTTATTGGATTGAAGGCCACAGTATACACGCGCGCCCCGTACAATGCGGGGATGGACCAAGATAACCAAGATCGCCAAGATCACCTGGACGACGAAGCAGAGGACGCCCGCGCCGCCGCGCTGGCCGCCGCCATGGCCGGACCGCAAGACGGCGCCGATATCGACGGCGCCCCTGCGGCGGTCGACGTGCCGCATCCGTATTCCGCGCTCAACCCCGAATGCGTGCTCGACGCGCTCGACAGCATCGGCCTGCACGGCGACGGCCGCCTGCTGGCGCTGAACAGCTACGAAAACCGCGTCTACCAGGTCGGCATCGAGGATGCGTTGCCGCTGGTGGTCAAGTTCTATCGTCCGGGACGCTGGAGCGACGCCGCCATCCTCGAGGAGCATGCCTTCACCGACGAGCTGGCAGCACTTGAGATTCCGGTGGTGCCCGCGCTGGCGCTGGGTGGCCGCACCTTGCATCATTCCCACGGCTTCCGCTTTGCCGTCTTCACCCGCCACGGCGGCCGCGCGCCCGAGTTGAGCGATCCGTCGGTGCTGGAATGGACCGGGCGTTTCATCGGCCGCATTCACGCGGTCGGCGCGGTCAAACCGTATCTGGAACGGCCGGCGCTCGATATCGCCACCTTCGGCACCGAGCCGTGCGAGTTCTTGCAGGCCAATCAGTTCATTCCGGCGGATCTGCGCGAGGCGTATGCCAGCGTTTCGCAGCATGCACTCGACGGCGTGCGCCGCGCGTACGACAGGGCGGGGGAGTTGCCGCAACTGCGTTTGCATGGCGATTGCCATGGCGGCAACGTGCTGTGGACCGACGCCGGGCCGCACTTCGTCGACTTCGACGACAGCCGCATGGGGCCGGCGATACAGGATTTGTGGATGATGCTGTCCGGCGAGCGCAGCGAGCAGGTGCGGCAGATGTCCGACATCCTGGCCGGCTACGAGGATTTTTGCGAATTCAACCCGCGCCAGCTGCATCTGGTCGAAGCGCTGCGCACATTGCGGCTGATGTATTACTCGGCCTGGCTGGCGCGGCGCTGGGACGATCCGGCGTTCCCGGCGGCGTTCCCGTGGTTTAATACACAACGTTACTGGCAAGATCGCATCCTCGAACTGCGCGAGCAGGTCTCGTTGATGGAAGAGCCGCCGCTGCCGGTTTGATCGCCGGGCGGATTAAACCAGAATAAGCGGGTTTTTCCGCCTCTGCTTGCCGTTCGGCCCGCATGGCCGCTGTTTGATAATGAGAGCTCAGAAGTCCCGTCGTGTGGCGGGACACATCGTCAAGCGAGAAACCTCATGCAAGCAGAACTGGCTCAAAGCGAAAACGCAATCGTAGACGTCCAATTGGGCGTGGCTTTTTCCGCCGATACCGTTCCCACCGTTGTCTTGCATGACCCCGACGCACCGGCCTCCAATGCGCCAACCCCGCGCGCCGCGATGGAAATGAAGGCCATCCAGGAAGCCATCGCCCGCGTCGAGGCCGAAGCCAAGGCCGCTTGCGCCGCTGAAAGCCGGGCCCACGCCGAAGCGCGCGCCCGCGCCCTGGCCGAGGACCGCGCCGCCATCGACGCCGCCGCCGCCGCCGTCGCCCAGCAAAACGCCCAGGCATCGGAAGAAGCCATTGCCGCCAACCGCGACCGCCTTGAATCGCTGCGCGCCGCCGCCCAGGCCAGCGTCGCCCGCCTGGACGCTGTCAAACACGAAACGGCCGAACTACGCGCCCGGGTCGAGGCCGACACCCAGATCCGCCTGGCCGCCGAGACCCGTGCCAAGGCCGAGAACGAAAGCCGCCAGCGCGCCTTCGAGCAGATCGCCGCCGAATCCGAGCTGGCCGAGCAGGCCGCGCGCGCCGCCGAGGAACTGCAAGCGCAGACCGAACAAGCCCGTTTGCAAGCGGTCGAGCGCGTCGCAGCGGTGCAGGCTGCCAAGGATGAAGTGGTCGGCATCGCCAGCGCAGACGCCCGCGTCGCCACCCTGGCCCGCGAGCGCGAGCGCCAGGCCTATGCCGCGCGCCAGACCGCGCAGATGCTGGCCCAGGCCGAAGCCGAGGCGCTGGACCTGACCGTGCAGCGCGAACGCGCCGACCAGATCGCGCTTGAATCGGCCTTCAACCGCGCCGCCGCCGAAGTGCGTGCGCTGGAAGAGGCCCGCGCACTGGCCCACCTGGAGCAGGAGCGCGAGCAGATCGCCCTGGCCAAGGCCGAATCCGAACGCAGCGCCGCCCAATCGCTGCATCTGCGCCTGCAAACCGAAAAAGAAATCCGCGACGCCGCCATCCACCGCGAACGCCTGGAAATGGTGGCCGCCGCCAGCGCCAAGGCACGCCGCGACGCCGACGCCAGCATCATGGCCGCGACCGAAGCACGCATCGAAGTCGACGGCCAGCTGCGCGCCGTCGCGCTGGCCCGCGTGCAAGCCGAGCAAGAAGCCGAGCTGAGCACCCACGCCAGGGTCGAGGCCGAATCGCTGGCGATGGCGCAGGCAAAACAGCGCCAGGTGGCCGACGAGCTCGCCGCAGAGGCGGCCCGCGCCGACATGCAGGAACAGCAGCGCGCCGCCGCGCTGGCCGAGGAACGCGCGGCGCTGTCGCGCACCGCCGCCGAGCTGGCCGCCAGCGTCAACGCCGCCGAACAGCAGGAAGTTGCCACGATCGCCCGTCAGGTCGAGGCGCAACGCCAGGCCGATGCGCTGGCCAAACAAAAAGCCGATCAGGCCGAGGTGTTGCTGCAAGCTGAGCAGGCCCGCGCCGCAGAAGAGCAACAAGCCATCGCCGCGCTGAAGGAAAAGTTGGCGGCCGAGGAGGGCGCCAGCGCTGCGGCAAAGCATCGCGTGGCCGCCGAGCGCGCACAGACCGAGGCGCTGCGCCAGCAGCAGCAAGCCGAACAGCGCCTGGCTGCCGCCGCCGACAAGCAGGCCGAAGCGGCCAGTGTGATCGCCGCGCAAGTGGCGCTGGAAGCCGAGCAGCAAGCCACCGCCGCGCAGGCCTTGGCGGCGCAAGCGCGCCTGGCCGTGGAATTGGGCGTGGTGCACGCCGAGCGCGCGCGTATCGAGCAGGACAAGGCGGCCGCCGCCGAAGCGTTGTTGCAAGCCGAGCGTGAATTCATCGAAACCGAGCGCCAGTCGCTGGCGCTGATCGAGCAAAAGCTGACGCAGCAACGTCTGACCACGGCGTCGGAAGTGCGTGCTTCGAAGGCGATCGCCGGGCGTCTGGAGGCGGAGCAGCAGATCGCCGAGGCGGCGCAGCAGCGCGCCGACGCCGAGCAGGCGGAACAGGAAGCGATGGCGCAGCGCGCACAGGCCGAGCAGGCTGCCGCGCAAGCGGCAGTGGACAAGGCGGCCGGTCAGCTGGCATTGCTGGAAACGGCCAAGGCGTACGCCGACATGCAGCGCAAGGTGGCCGACACGACAGCCGCGATGACCGCCGCCAAGCAGAAGTTACTGGATCTCGAAACCCGCCGTCACGGCGCGGTGCAGAAAGCGCTCGATGGCGTCAACGCCAAGGTGGAAGCGGCCGAAGGCGCCGTGGTCGAAACGCTGGACGCTGCCCGCGCCCGCAAGGAAGCGCGTCAGGCCCAGCCGGCGTGGCGTGCCCGCTGATCGGAAGCAAGGCGATATGCGCGGAGGACTGGGACGGAGAAAATACGTGGAGACACGTAGGGCGGATTAGGCGGAACGCCGTAATCCGCCATCTTTGTGCCGCCGACGGCGCACAGATGGCGGACTACGCTTCGCTAATCCACCCTACGTGTCTCAGAAGAGTTCAGGCGAACGTGGCCCCGAAGCTTACTGCTGCACCTGCACCCTGGTGATGTAATACTCGCTTTCGCCGAAACACTGGGTCGGCACGCCCTTGTGCTGCGCGTAGCTCAGAATCACGCGCTTGCCGGTGGCGTCGGTCAATTGTTTGGCCACCGCCTCATCGCGCACGCTGAACTCGAACTTCTCCGGGATCGCCCCCGGCATCGAGGTCAGCAGAATCTCGCCTTCCCAGGTCTTGCAAATCCAGCCACGGGTGGAAAACTTTTGCAAATAGCCCGCGCGCTCGCCATCCGAATAGGAAATATGCAACATCGCCCAGGTGTAGGCGACGAAGACCAGCAGCACGGCGGCCACCAAGCCGATGAAGTAGAGAACGATGCGCGATGATTTTGTCATAAGTAAGCCGGTTGAGGTTCCTGATAAGTCGAATAGGTGTGCAATGTTTTCAATCTTATCATGCGGGGTGCAGCCGCTTGTGACGGATCGATGACCACAGCGACACGGCAATGAACGCCACCCCGGACAAGCCGGTGAACCACTCCGGAATATGGTATTTGACACTGGCCAGCATGATCAGTGCCAAAATGCCGATCGCGTAGTGGGCGCCGTGTTCCAGATAGACATATTCGTCCAGCGTGCCCTTGTGGACCAGGAATACCGTCAGCGAGCGCACGAACATGGCGCCGATTGCCAGACCCAGCATGATGATGACGACATCCTTGGTGATGGCAAACGCGCCGATCACGCCGTCAAAGCTGAACGACGCGTCCAGCACTTCCAGATACAGGAAGCCGCCGATGCTGCCGCGCGAGACGGCCGAGACCACCGCGCCGACGCCAGCCTCGGTGGTGTCGCCGTCCTCGGCCGGCGGATCTTCCTCCAGCAGGCTGCTGATCCAGCCCACCGCCAGATACACCAGCACGCCGACCACGCCGGCCGTCAGCACGCTGAATTTCTCCGCTTGCGGCACCAGGTAGACGCAGCCGAACACCGCCGCCAGCGCCAGCAGCACGGCCAGGCTCTCGGTGCCGAGTTGGCCCAGCTTGGCTTCGATCCAGCCCAGCCAATGCAGTTCCTTTTCCTCGTCGAACAGGAAATTGAGGAACACCAGCAGCAGGAACGCACCGCCGAAGGCCGCCACCTGGGCGTGCGCACCGGTCAGGTAGCGTGAATACTCGTCCGGATTCTGGGTGGCCATGGTCCATACGTCCATCAGGCCCAGGCCGGTGGCCATCGACACGATCAACAGCGGGAACAGCAGCCGCATGCCGAACACGGCCACCAGGATGCCGACCGTCAGGAACAGCTTGCGCCAGAATTCGTTCCAGTGGCGCAGCACGGAGGCGTTCACCACGGCGTTGTCGAACGAAAGCGACACTTCCATGATGCCAAGCACTGCGCAAATCCACAGCGCTTGCAGCAGTCCGGAACTGCCGCCGTGGTTGAAGCCCCACCAGCCGGCCAGGCCCAGGAGGATGAAGGTGACGATGAAGGAAATGCCGAAATGTCGCATATTGTGTTTATTGAAAGGATGTGATGTCCTGAATTTTAGCTGACTTGCTTCCGCCACTGTGGACCGTTCTGCGATAATTGCGCCACAAAAAATGCAAAGGAATTCCGGATGGACATCGCTTACCTCGTCACGCCCCTGATTACCTGGGTCACCGTCGGCCCGATCAAGTTTCTAATTAATAGCGCCAAAGCGCGCAAATGGGCCTTTAATCTGGTCGGCAACGGTGGTTTTCCCAGCAATCACAGCGCCGTGGTGTCGAGCATGGCGACCCTGATCGCGTTGCGCGAGGGCATAGGACACCCGGCGTTCGGCGTGGCCGTAACCTTGTGTTTCATCGTGGTCATCGACGCCAACAGCCTGCGCCAGCACGTCGGCAAGCAGGCCGCCGCCATTAACAGGCTGGCGTCGAGCGAGAGCCGGCCCGCCGCCGTGGCCGCCGGCCACACCTGGCTGCGCGAACGCATGGGCCATACCGTGGTTGAAATCATCGGTGGCTTGTGCACCGGCGTGGCCATCGCCCACGCCATCCACGCCATTTTCGGCCGGGGGTGATGCCGACCGGACGCCCCAAACCCGAAAACACCCCGGGGACACGTAGGGCGGATTAGCGCAGCGTAATCCGCCAAGCTCCGTCGGCGGCCCACGGCGGATTACGCGCTGCGCGCTAATCCGCCCCACGTTTTTTCCGGTTTATCCCCGTATTCAGCATTTCAGCCACAAATTCTGCCGTCCGTCGCACGTCGATTGACCTCCGCCAGCCACTCGGGGATACTCTGCGCGCTGTAGTCTGGCTAAAATACTAATAGCACCACGTCCACTATCTCGGAGAACTTTATGTTGCGCAAAACCCTACTCGCTCTCGCCGTCGCTGCAGCCTTGGTTGCATGCGGCAAGTCTGACAAGGAGCCCGGGAAAGGAGCGGCGGCCTCGGCCACCGCCAAGGCGGACGGCAAGGATGACAAGGATGACAAGAAAGAGCCCGAGGTGGTGTTGCAGATGGCGCAGGAAGATATCCTGGCCGTCGAATCGAACTCGCTCGCGTCCGGCCCGGTGATCACCGGCTCGATCCAGCCCGAGCGCCGCGCCGACCTGCGTGCCGAGGTTGGCGCGGTCGTACTTCAAGTACTCAAGGAAAACGGCGAGGCCGTCAAGAAGGGCGACGTACTGGTGCGCCTGGACGAGACTTCGATCCGCGACAGCCTGACCTCGGCCGAGGAAGCCTCGCGCGCGGCCCAGCAGTCGCTGGCCCAGGCCGAGCGCATGCACGAACGTAACACCACGCTGCGCGCCTCCGGCATGGTGTCGACCCAGGCGCTGGAAGACGCCGAAATCCGCCGCAACAACGCGCTGAGCGACCTGTCGGCCGCCCGTTCGCGCCTGGTGGCGGCGCGCCAGCAGCTGAGCCGCACCACCGTGCGCGCGCCGTTCGACGGCATCGTCAGCGAGCGCAAGGTGTCCAATGGCGACACCGCGCAGGTGGGCAAGGAGCTGATCAAGGTGATCGACCCGTCGAGCATGCGCTTCGAGGGGCTGGTGTCGGCCGACAAGATCGGCGAGGTCAAGGTCGGCCAGCCGGTGCTGTTCCGCGTCAACGGTTATCCGGGCCAGAACTTCAGCGGCAAGATCAAGCGCGTCGATCCGGCTGCTAACGCCGTCACCCGCCAGGTCGAGGTGCTGGTCGAATTCGCCGAGTCGGCGCAGCCGCGCGTGGCTGGCCTCTACGCTGAAGGCCGGGTCGAGTCGAAATCGTCGTCGTCGCTGATGGTGCCGCCGTCGGCGCTGGTGCAGGCCGGCGACAGTAATTATGTGTGGCGCGTCAAGGGCGGCGTGCTGAACAAGGCGCAGCTGACCATTGGCACCCGTGACGAGCGCAGTGGCCGCTGGCAGGTGCTGACCGGCCTGGCCGCAGGCGACACCATCGTGCGCGTGCCTGGCTCGGGCTTCAAGGATGGCCAGAAAGTCGTGCTCAGCGCGCCGAAGGCGGTTGCCGCCGCATCGGCCCCGGCCTCCACCGTCGCAGAAAAATAAGGAATAACGCGATGTTCTTATCCGATTTCAGTATCAAACGGCCGGTCGCGACGATCGTGCTGATCCTGGCCATGATGTGCCTGGGCCTGATGGCCTTGAGCAAATTGCGGGTGAACCAGAATCCCGACGTCGAAGTGCCGTTCATTGTCGTCATGATCCCGTATCCGGGCGCCTCGCCCGAAACGGTCGAGCGCGAGATCGTCAACCGGCTGGAGAAGTCGTTCCAGTCGATAACCGGCGTGACCGAGGTCAACTCGACCGCGTCCGAGGGCCAGGCGCGGGTGTTCATCAAGTTCGCCTTCAGCAAGAACCTGATCGAAGCGTCCGACGAGATCCGCAATTCGATCGCGTCGGTGCGCTACAAGTTGCCAATCGAGATGCGCGAGCCGATTCTGCAGCGCATCGACACCTCGGCCCAGCCGGTCATGCAACTGGCGCTGTCGTCGAGCGTGCAGAGCCACGCGATCATCTCGCGCCTGGCCGAGGATAAGCTGGCCGACAGCTTCCGCGGCATCGACGGCGTTGCCTCGGTCAACATCGACGGTTCGCTCAAGCGCGAGCTGAGCGTGCTGCTGAAGGCTGAAAAGCTGCGCGAATACAATGTCTCGGTCGGCGACGTCGTCAATGCCTTGCGCAACCAGAACACCAACGCGCCGGTGGGCAAGGTCAAGGGCGACCTCGACGAGAAAAGCATCCGTCTGGTCGGCCGCATCGAACGCCCCGAGGACTTCCAGCAAGTGGTGGTCAAGCGCAATGGCGACGAGCTGGTGCGTCTGGCGCAAGTGGCCACCATCGAGGATGGCTTTGCCGAAATGAGTTCGCTGAGCGTGCGCTCGGGCAAGCCCAACGT
>Ga0265780_10012340_pt1 | contig 10032 bp, 10 predicted proteins | sample P1T30metagenome_FD_192432 | JGI IMG/M metagenome (GOLD analysis project Ga0265780, IMG submission 192432) | Plant litter microbial communities from East Loma Ridge, Irvine, California - P1 T30 | ecosystem: Environmental > Terrestrial > Plant litter > Unclassified | place: USA: California... | reverse complement strand
AGCTAGCTATATATTAGCTTTATAAGAAGGGTTTTAGGATTATTTTGGTAGAGCTATAATTGATTAAAGTTAGGTAGATGCAAAAAGTTAGTGGGGTGGCCCACTCGCTTGTGTGGACCGCTCGCTTGTCAGATACGTTATACTATTTTTAGAACACTTTCGACTCATCAATCCATGATCTTTGTCCCATGAAGATACCCAGCGTAGCCAAATAACTGCTGGACGTACGATACAAGATGCAGCAATTCTCAGCCCCACACTTGCGCCTTCTGCACCGATTTGATAAGCTAGTTTCTTTGAATATCCCCATCGGGTTCTTTCCAAGAATACTCTATAGTCCCATTCGTACTCGTAGTGACCATAACCGACAAGCTCTATAAGGTGATCTGGTGTACGCCTACAGATAGCTGTGAGAAAAATTTCCGTTTTCTTCTTTTCCTTCTTGGAGGCGCATATTTCCATTTATGATTGACCAAGCTCCTGTGAATTGATTATCAGAATCTGGAACTTTTTTTGCTCGCAGAACAGGCCGACCGCCGATTCGCTTTTACTTTGTCTGCCAAAGGTCACGCCCCTTATTTCGATTTATTCACGCAAAAGGCTCCTGGAAGCTTCGTGGGGTTTTTTTGAGACATGGTCTTAGCGGGGGTGAATCGACCCTCGCATTTTCTCTAATTTTGTACTTTACCTGGATTGTTTTTAAGCTGTCACTATACCAACTGATGTTTTCAAACCCAACTCAGCCAACCGGAACAATGAACAAGCAGATGCATGCCTCGCAGGCTCTGCCTATTACGAAGCAAAGTAGCTATCCGGGACTTAACGCTCCACACCCCCAGAAGAAGTGTAACGATACACCATCACAACAGGTATACCCTGTTGTCAAGCCACACGAGCCCTACGACATCTCAGCGCCAGTTCGGAATGAGCAGCATGTACTCATGCACCCAGGGGCTGCCCAAGATCATCCATCTCGGCGTAGCAACCCTGCTATCATATTGACTGAAGCTACTCCTTCACCTCTAGAAAGCTTACAGCCACCAGTCTCTCAACGGCAACACGAACAACTGACACTGCCCCAAATGTATGACTTACCATTCAGTCATCAAGCATACGAGGTGCAACACCCCGACTCCTTCCTGTACCGGGAGTGCCATCATCCTACCCCACCCTCATATCATCTCATTTCTGAGACGCATCGCTACTTCGACCCCTCTCAACCCCAGCCATACCATCAACACATCCTACCCCCGCACCAAGCACCTTGCGCAACATATTTCCAGGCTGTCCCGCGACCAAAGGAAGACTACCAGGCTATGATTCAGGCCATGGCAGTTGGAAATTTCAGCATTTCCATCTTCGGCGCTGCTGGCGAGCAGTTCCCGCACAATATTTGGCGCATTCCCACGAGACTGGCTATTAAGGAAAATGGGCCTGTTTCCAACAGTGGTCCAGTACAGCAATCTTTACTTTCTTGGGCGCAAACTCTAGCGACGCCGGCACCTCGGCGGAGGAATCGAAAGAAAGGAGGTGCTTTGTTGAGCTAGATTGATTGAGAACGGGCGCATGAACAATAGGCGAAGAGAATTGAATATGGGGGGAGTGTTTGTTGTTTTTTAACAGGTCCATCTCTCATTTGTATACGCATGATGGGATTGCTATGAGATAAACCACATACAGTGACTAGGGGTATTACCGGCTATCATTAACAATACCGCTACATTTACTCAACCCCTTCTCTCACCTCACTCTACCTCGTCACTTTCCGAGCTTCTTCCAACTGAAAGCGCTCAGTACTCCACAACATCATGCCCCGTAAGATTCGGCTTGACCTCCCTCCCCTCCAACCAATCCTTACACTTGGCATACAAAACATCCCTCTCAGGCCCATGAGCATTGAGATCCATCTTCGGCGGCCTCCCCGCCTTACCTGTCCCAAAACGTTAGCATTTGCCATCCCTTACCCAGTCAAACAAGAACAAACTTACTCTCCGCCCAAGCCAAATACCGATACCCACTCGGATACTGCGCGACCTCTTCTTCTGGCACACGAAACGTCTTGCCAGGTACAACAGGCACAAACTTATCCTTGTCGAAAAGCAGCGTCATGTAGTCTGCACCCCACCTAGCCTCTCCCTCCTCGCTACTCTGACGCTTGCTCAACAAGAAGAAAAACCGACACTCGGCCTCATTATCCATCTCCACTCCATCCATCAAGATTCGACACGTAATCGTCACTTTCATCTTACTCACCGCCCGCTGCCCCGCTACCTCGACCACCTGCCCATTAACGCGATGCAAAATGTACGGAAAAGGGCCGTGGGGCGCTTGCTGCTCGAACCCTTTTTTCGAGGCCGCGATGAAGTGGGAGAGCGGGCCTTGGGTCCAGGACGTGGTGATGTAGGCTGTGGGGTGGAACATGGCAGCGTAGTTTTCCCATTCTGCGGCGTCGCGATAGAGGGGCCAGGATTCGCAGAGTTCGCGGATGTGCAGGCGGTCGAGGGTTGCTTCGGAGGTGAGGGCGCCGGGGTGCGTGTTGTTGGTTGTGTTTGTGGGACGCGTGCTGGTCGGGGGTTGGACGGTGGTGTAGGTTTGGCTGGGGTGGGGGGAGGATTGGTCGGGCATTTTTGTAGTATGATATCGGTGTTTGCGATTGGAGATTGAGTTTGGTATAATGGTTTTGGTATACCTGGCCGTTCCGTTTAGAAAGATGATTACATATGTATATGGTGGCTTTCGATTTGGATGATGCGAAGAATGGTAAGGGTTACGTCATGGTGGGATTGCCGATGATGAGAATTGCGGTGGTCATAGAAGGTATTTCTGTTGACGCTCTGAGACGGATAGAGCGGATGGATACGTTGTTGACGTAGCGGTGCAGTGGGTATACACAATGCAGGGTAGACTGTTGATATTGTTAGCGCAAAGTTAGCCGCATGCCAGGCCTGTTAGTGGACCCTCGTTGAACGCTCCAAAACGACCTCATAACACAGAGAAGAGGTTAAACGCGGTGTGTCAGGGGAAAAAGTCAATAATGGCTAAATTACAAGATATAATCTACAATCTCAGAGCTGCTCGTTGACGAACAAGCCAGCCATGCCCATACCAGTACCAATGCACATACTGGTAAGGAGAACCTTCTTCTTTTGCCTCCTGCACTCGCTCAGACCTGTGACAATTTGCCTCGCGCCAGTGCATGCCAATGGGTGACCCAGGGCAATAGCACCACCCCTAACGTTGAGCTTCTGGTGGTCGATCTTGAGAGTTTCCATACAGTACACGGCCATGGATGCGAAAGCCTCGTTAATCTCGATCAGGTCGATATCGTCGATGGAGAGGTTGAACTTGGAGAGTAGCTTGGGGATGGCGACGGATGGGCCGATACCCATGATGCGAGGGGCAAGTCCAGCAACGGTTGCGCCGACGTACTTTGCAAGGATAGGTTGGCCGAGCTTCTCGGCAGTTGAGCGCTTCATCAACAGAATCGCGGCAGCACCGTCTGTGAGCTGCGAAGAGTTTCCAGCATGTGACTTGTCGCCGTGAGGAAGGAAGGCAGGCTTGACCTTTTGCAGGCTCTCGAAAGTGGTGCCGTAGCGGATACCCTCGTCCTTGGTCAATGTTACAGCCTTCTCCTCGCCGGTCTTGGGGTCCTTGATGACAGTGGGGATGGGTGTGATCTCGTCGTCGAACCAGCCAGCCTTCTGGGCAGCCTCTGCTCTTCGGTATGACTCGGCAGCGAACCTGTCCTGACGCTCGCGCGAGATGTTGAAGTCGTTGCCGACGTTTTCCGATGTCTGGCCCATGGGCTGCATGCAGTCGCACGCCTCCTGGTTCTCAAGCACCTCGGCTGTGAACGGCCTCTCAAGCCTGTCGCCTCCAGCAGTCATGCTCTCTGCGCCCATGGCCAATCCGATATCGATGCTGCCGACGGCGATCTGGCCGGCAATGTCTTGCACGGCCTTGAGTCCTGAAGAGCAGAACCGGTTCAGCGACGAGCCGGCGGTTGTGTTGGGGAAGCCAGCGGCGAGCATGGCGGCGCGGATGTAGTAGGCTGCCTTCGAATCCGACACATTGCCAACGCAAATGTCTTCCACAAGCGCAGGGTCGAGGTTTGACTTTGCGACTACTTGCTTGAGTGTCTTGACCATCAGCCCATCCAGGGTCGTGTCCTTGAAGCCGCCCTTGTAGGCCTTGGTGAGGGGAGTTCGGATGGCGAGGGTGATGACAATATCATCGGCATTCTTGGTGGTGCTATACATTCACTGTCAGCCATTTCTCCTTCTGATTGTTGCGCCTTCCTCAGCCGTCGCTCGTGTAGGAGTCCGGGTAGTGGCGATGCTTACATTGCCGACAGTCCGCTTGTGGCGGGTGTCATGTGCGACACAATAGACTTGAGGCGGTCGGTCATTTTGAAGGTGAATTGAGGGATATATAGGGTATGTAGAGGGCGAGGCAGAAGTTTGGAGCTGATGGATCAAAATGTGGAGGCGGAGAAGGGCACCTCTTAATGCCATGTATCGGACTTGTGGGGCTGGTAGCCGCGACAGCTTCTGGGCCGAGGATCTCGGAGCCACAATCGCCAGGTCACGTTGCTGTTTCTCGGCAATTGCATGTCTCCCCATCGGGCCTTTTTTGCTCTTCTATTTCGCGCATGCCTAGGTATCTTCTGTCGCATGCTAATCGCCAGTCTTGTGTTATCAGGACATGAGACGGTATTCGGTGCTCAAGTCTGCGGTCCGAAAGTCGCTGCATCGGCTCAGCCCGCGTTCCCCACAAACCGCTACCGCGGCTGCTCTCCAACATCACGTGTCAAAGGTAGGCCTCCAAACCCTAATCCATCATGTGTGTCTGTACCTCTTGATACCTAGTGCAGGTCAATAGATGAGTGCCTCATTCCCAGAACCCGCCCTCGGCAAGTGATGATCTGCATTCTGTCAGGTTGAGGTCATGTGACACACAGGTAGCGTAGGTGAGACACTGAAGATACTTCAACAGTTGTTATAGAGAGTTGTGTGCAGGAGCAGGTATTGCGACAAGAGATTGTCGATTGCCTTATATGCCGTGACCAGAAACCGGACATGCGCCACATGTGAACTGCGCCAATAGGGGCAATCAGGCGGTCATCACAAAGGTTGTAGATACTAACAAACCTAAGCGGATTCTCCAACCAGAAGCTATTCCAAGGGCATGCAGTAAAAGCCTGATTGGGTGTTTGATGCCTCCGATCGTATTGATTACGTGTTCTTGTAGATTACCGAGACATTTTCGCCAGTTGTGAGGTTGAGGTACGTTGTGTGCTTGTTTCTGTTGCCGGGGCAGATGGTCGGTATTATGTGCATCTTGATGTGGTCATTATGGGTAGGATTTACCAATCCCAGATTTCTCTACTCGGTGTGCCTGACCAATAGCGCTCTGGCACTCGAGACTGTATGACTAAAGATCGGATTGTTAGAGCACATGACTGCGTGGTTTCCTTCTTTAAATGGCATCGAGTTTGTATTCAGTCAAAGATGAGAGCCATCGAGCCTATATGGCGTCTCGTCTCAGGTAGACTAACCATCTATAGAGCAATACTTAGTAGCCCCAAAACGTTACAACTGGGGCTAGGTGGGTACATACATGTTTGTTGGCGTCTTATTGCTCAGCCCCCCCATACAGGCACCGCTGGTCCTGCAAGCTCAACAGGCTCTGTCTACATCTCTGCTAAAGAAGAACTTGCCATCTCCTTTGCCCTGATTTCTTCCATTTCGTGGACCTTGTGGCCTGGGAGCTCGCACGGAATAAGATCCCCACCAAGATATTTTACCTGGCTTACGTCCGTTGTCCCTGTCTTCTTGCGTCGAACTCGTCAGCGCAGATGATGAATGAGATACAAGACACCAAGACCGACCAGGACATGACCGGCGATGGAGCGCACTATAGCTCCGATTAAAGTCACTCGACCAAGACCCTCAGATCATGGTGTCGCTGTATCCCCTGGCGTTGAGTAACGTTGCAGAACTCTGCATTCTTTCTCGAAAAAGTATCGGTCGTAAGTGCGGTTTTGTTCTAGGCCGGTGACATTGGCACCGCTTTTAATACTGTTCATTATGAGATACGACAGTTACTCAACGATTTGACGTTTTTACAACAGTACATACGATCCTCCAATGACTTTAACAAGAAGGTCCGGAACTTTGTATGGTGGGTTTTCCTAGCTGTACCTATTCCATATTTGACCAGGCGAGATTATGGTGTCCATGTCTATGTTGTGCTATGCTTCGGCAGTATGCGCGTCGCAGGTATCGGTCTTAGGAAGAGCACCGCCCATAACAATCATTTGGGTTCCGCTGATGACGTCGCATGTCATGCTGTGATGGCCGAGTACTGAGCTTCTGTTTTGGTACAAATTGAGCCATGTAAAGGATTGGAGAGAGAGAATACTGAAATCGTCGAATGCAGAGCTTTTCTGTGCCAGGCCGCCATGGAAATAACTGATGTGTATTAGATCTGGTTTCAGGTATGGGAAAAGAATGGACTATGAAGGAAAGTTTCAGTGTACATGGGGCGGGAGATAAGATGCGATGCATTTGTGCTTGACATGTAGCCCCAAAGCACCGAGGTCGCAGAAAGCGTACAATGAGAAGATGCAGCTGGAACAGAGGTGAATTCGGAGGTTCGGAGCTCCCCTTGGTAGTTGCTAACGTTACGTGTCCACCTATGTACGAAGATGCTTGTTTTCAGTGCGGCCCTAGATCCTGAGGTCTGACTAGCTCTTCTTAGAATGCAACAAGGATACCTAGTAAAAGGCCCAAGGCCGATCACCATTCCACCAATCACAACTCCTAGAATTATTCCACAAGTCTTGTCAAATCGACACCTCCCGAGGTCATTTCAAAGCATAATGTCAGCCTTCAACCTTGGTCCGCTTACCTCTATTCTCGCGACATTTACGATTACGGCGTCTACGACGAAACTCGGCTCAGCATCTCATTCCAATCTATTGGACAGGCGTGGAGGCCGCTGTAGCTTTTAGATACTATAGATCCCGCTACGATAGTCAACGAACCGTCAACACGTTCCTTGGCTGAGAATGTTCGCGAGTACGTCAATGTCAACTGTTCTTTGAGAGGATTGAAAAGCATGATAACAACCGTGCTTAGTGGTTGAGGCTGCTGCTCATTGAGACTAACTTTGGACTCGACCTACCCATTCGTTTATAACCTCAGATACATTTAAGCGGACAATGTTCGGAATTCGGGTATATCTCAATGAGCGGCACTTATGAAGGAGCTCGTTACTTTTGGGTTAACAGCCCTAACCCTAATTTAGTATAGCTTGTTGCCTCAAAAGCAACGAGCTTCTTCGTAATCTTTGACACAAGCTGCTCAAATTAGATTAGATTAGATCCATCAGCTTCCTGCTGATCCCGATTCAATATTGCAAGGACAAGGTAGTGATTGTGCAGACGTGCGAACTCTACCCCGACCTGTCAAGCATCAACCAAAATACTCTTACTATGAGGAGGAGGTATTGTAAGGCGTGTAGAATCTCAAGGCAAGAAGAGGTAGGTGGTTTCGGTATGACCGACCTAGACCGGGAAATTCTCCAAACACAATTGACATTGTTCTTACAATGCAAACAACAATGGTACAGAAGCATCGGAAGCGGCACGTATGGCACAAGCTTCATGTCATCGCTGACGCAGCTTCTAACCATGCAATAAACTCGTGTCAAGCATGTCAAGATAAGATACAATAAGCTCGTGTAACGCGTGTCAAGTCAAGGTAGTTTCGAAGAAACTTTCTGAGAATGCAACAGTACGTCATGACTTGATTGTAATGGTTAGATACAACACTGGAGGGATCCCTAGCTTTGAGCATTTCTTGGTGACTCCGGACTATAAGTACATGGCAAAATCTCTGTTAACATGCTCATCACATCACCGACTTACTTCACACTTGAACACACAAAACGATATTTGTTCCATCCTCAACATGCACGCTCTATTCAATCTTCCTACTCTTGCCTTTCTTTTGGCCTCTGGGTTGTCCGCCTCCGCTGCCAGGATTGTTCAGGACACCAATGTGGAAGCTGGTAGAGTTGTAGCCCGTGATACAGCTCCAAGATGTGGAATCTACACGTATGTACCGATTAGGAACAGGAAGGGTTGTGTGCTGATATTGTAACAAGTCAATTGCAAACCAGCTCGAACACTCTAGTTTCGAGTTGTGGAGCCGCAGATATTGCATCAGGCTCTCTTTCGCTCATCTGGGACCCTGCACTGGCTGCCTTCCCGAACTGCTTGGTGACGTTTAGCACTGCTGCAAGTTGTGAGAACTTTGTGGTTACAAACGTACAGAACTGTGGGAATGGCAGAAGCTTTACAGTTTTTACTCCTGGAAATGATCCTACGAACCCAGATGGATCAAAGATTTGCAACATTTAGGCCAGTGAGCTGTATTTGTTCACCAGTCTACGGTCAAACATACTCTGGTATATGAAAAAGCGGGGAAATGGGGGGACGGGGGTCCTCACCAAGTTGAGCAAACGGAAATATACATTCATTCATTCATTTTTTTTCAATCGTCAAGGTTGCTCAAGCAGGCACCCTACGCGTAAAAAGCAGAAGGATATATATTCGCTCGTTTTGATAGACGTATCAATCAACCCACTATATCTCCAATCTTGTGTTTGATTTCTGATATGTACCCCATGATTGACAGAGGATATGATGGGCACCTTTGCGAGAGACTGAGCTGGGCTACGATGATTCGAAAAGAAGATGTAGTAACTCATCTTGAGAGATAGACAAACTTGATGTCTACTGGTCGATGAACTGTCCTAGCTCCTATTTCAATAGAAAGGTATGCTTTTAGACATCAAGTCGACGACGAGGTGGCTGTCTTTCTTTCGTCTCTGTTGACCTGTACAATGCGATTAGCTGCTGCAGCGATGGAAAGTACAGTACAATGCGCACGTGTGTCTTCTTGCATCTGCCGAGAAAGCTTATTGTGCCGTTTCAATCGCTCGTCCTGAGCCTATACATCACGCTGGCTCGTGCACAGTTTCTTTTGAATTAACGAGCTATACCAAATTGGGCTTAGGGTTCTTAACTCGACATATACGAGCTTCTTCGTGCTGGCGCACTAGCGCATATTTGCTCTCGGCTTATGAGGTACCGATAGGGCTGAGAAACGTGATCATTCCTTGCCTGCGTGGTTGCTGTACCAGCAGCTAGAATGTTTCCTTGCAGCAATGTTAGCGGTCAACATATACCGTACTGTATCTGTACATACAGTACAATGCTATCGGACTCTTAAAGACCCTTTGTGCTTTGGGCTGTGATCTGACACATCCGGAAGAACAGTAGTCGGAGCCGGCCACCCATAACCGCCTGATTTCCGCGCCTTTCCGAAATGCGGCCGTGTAGCGGTAAGCAGGGGTTGTACTGGTAACGGGACCCGTCGGGAGTCTAGACTGCAATCTGTCAACAGAACGTTCTCAAAGTCATCCAACACCTACGTACAGATCAAGCTCAACGTATAACTCAATACTGTGATCACCAGCTTCATAGCTCGCTCTCAAAACAACAACAAAATTGAGGGATTGTCTACAGTGTTGATTTTTCCGACCTCACATGTGCCGCAGTAAGGGAGCGGTAGCTGTAGACGCTCATGTTGTTGATGGAGGCATCTGATAGAGTCGCACAGGAGCATCTTTTATATGCTCGCGCAGTTCTAGGCGACTACAGCAGAGTCATCGCCATCTCATTACAACAAGATCTCGAGAGGCATCATCACAGTTATAAGGAGACCTCTAGAGTTATTAAGCAACCGTGGTAGTCGTGTAGAGTTGAACCGTACTATCAGACACAAGCTAACAGCAATTTCAATGTCATTAAACAACCCTCTAGGTCAACCTTACAATGTACGATTCAATGTCGCAATATCAGCTCAACAGCTCGTCGCAAAACAAAACATGTGCCGCAGTGAAACACGAACATAAGAACCTTGACAGCAACGATACGAAGTAACGCACAGAAAGTTTGGT
>Ga0265780_10012337_pt1 | contig 10033 bp, 13 predicted proteins | sample P1T30metagenome_FD_192432 | JGI IMG/M metagenome (GOLD analysis project Ga0265780, IMG submission 192432) | Plant litter microbial communities from East Loma Ridge, Irvine, California - P1 T30 | ecosystem: Environmental > Terrestrial > Plant litter > Unclassified | place: USA: California... | reverse complement strand
ACGTGGTGGAAGGTCGATTATCATTGGTTCATGAGGTTCTGGAGGTCGAGTGATGGCTTGTTGAGAGAAGAAATCCGTCCATCCTTCGTCCGCTAACAGGTCCGCCTCGGCCCGTTGGGGTTCCCTCGGAAACAGGTCGAAATGGTCGTTCTTGATATCTTGTAGGTCTTCAAAGGATCCAAGGAGATCGCCCTGCTCAAGCGTAGACGATTGGGTCGATGAAGGAGCAGCTGAGAAATCACCAAACTCGAAAGATGGTTCGCGGTGGTGTGGTGCGAATGGCCGCGTTGGCCGAGATGGTCCTGGTTGAGATTGTTGCGAGCGGTCCATCTTGAGATATATGTCTTGTTCGAGACTTTACTGCTGCATAGCCTCGTCGACCGTAATGTATAATTGAGAGATTGAGTACTCGTAATCATTCATGTCAAGTCACTTGAGATAGCCGACTTGATTTTGGTGCCGTCTAAATATCCCTTTGTACTGTACTTATAACTCTCATGCATATATTTTGATGGTGAGACATAAGAAGACAAAGAAGAAACCGCTATCCTCAACAGTCGACCCAGCGGCGGTATCTCGCAAAGTCACTCAATCTACAATCTCTCAATTCCACACACTGCTGAAACAAAAAGCAATAGTGAAGCGTCAGGTTACAGCGACTGGCGACAATGATGAGAGTGGTTCTAAGGAATTATTGGCGCGACTAGTAGAGATTGAGGGCAAGCTGGAAGGTATCGGAGGCTTAAAGGCATATCAGGAAGCTAGTAGGCTAGGGCAGGCGGATGATAGAGGTGGGGATAGCTCGAAGATTTTGGTGGGCTGGTTGAAGGAGGGGGCCTTTGCTGGCAAGGGAAAAGAAAGGGAGTCGCATGAGAAGATCAGGTATGCCCTATCTCCCGCGTCTAGTGTGAAGCTGATTGCAGATTGCTGGAGTTAGGGGCATTGTATCACGACAATTATGCCAGCTGTAGTTCGTGGATTGACAACCACCCAATCGACCTCAAGTCAAACCACCCACAAGTCCTCGAGCAAGACTTCTTCGACCGACCACTACCCCGCGACTCTCTGGACTACTTTGATATCGTCAGCTGTAGTCTGGTGCTCAACTTTGTTAGCGAGCCGACCCAGAGAGGTGAGTAAGCAAAAAAAGACTATACTGATTGCCAGGACGAATGTTGGAATTGATACATCAACAACTTCGGCCTGTTCCCACTTCGCTATTTTTCCTGGTCCTGCCGCTTCCATGTGTCGTCAATTCGCGATATCTATCGGTGACACATATGCAAGAGTTGATGGCGGTCGTGGGATTCGAGATGGTCAAGGAGCGCTGGAAGAACGGGGGAAAGGTCGGATATTGGTTATGGGCTTGGAGGGAACCCAGGACTGGTCCAGTGAGGAAGAGGTTCGAGAGGAAGCAGATATTGGTGGATGGACCTAAAAAGAACAATTTCAGTATAACATTACCATCATCAGAACCATAGTTGTTGTCATATATATTTCGAGCATGAGCATTGTACCAAACAGGATTACAAGGGCACCTCCACTTTCACTCTCCAGTCTCTTAAACTCACTCTCCATTGTCACCTGGATGCCTACATGACACTTCAAGCACCGTCCAAGCCGACATGGAGGTGGAAGTCGATAATCTGGTGCTTCATAGGCACAGGCCTGTCGGTCTTGATCTACCAATGCTTCCTCGAAGACCAGCGACAATCCGGTTCTTACGGTTGCGAGATGAGTTACATGTGGCCGACCTATCATCCTGTAGATTGGCCAGATAATCCCTCGAAGAAGTACTCGTTGTATCTATATCGAGAACAAGGCTGGGATAGAGACGACAGGGTAAGCTCCCTTGACCAGCTTGGTGAACGAGCTGATGTAGAAGCCAAGCGGTCACCCTGTCATTTTCATTCCAGGTAATGCGGGTTCCTTCAAGCAAGTCAGAAGTATAGCTTCGTCGGCTTCTCGGCAATACTACACCGAGCAAGGGACAGTGGCCAAGAGCATGGAGGATATGACCAGTCTCGACTTCTTTGCCGGTAAGTTCGGCCACTGGGAAGGAGACATTGACTAACATGCAGTCGACTACAACGAGGACTTTTCAGCCTTTCACGCTCCGACACTCCGGGATCAAGCCCATTTCTTGGCGAGCAGCGTTCACTATGTGCTACGGCAATATGAATACCTGCCCCCATCACGCCAGCCCGATAAAGTAACGTTACTCGGCCATTCTATGGGAGGCGTTGTGGCCCGACTGGCGATGAATGACCTCCCAAACTCAATCGACATCATCATGACCATGTCGACCTCACATGCTCTTCCTCCCGTTACACTTTCAAGAGATATGGACACGATATATAATACTCTGGCAGGTCAAGTATACAACGCATCCGCTCCTTTGCTGTTCTCGATATGCGGCGGAACGGCAGACACTCAGATTGCCTCGGATGCCTGTGTGATTCCTCCCCGCTCGATCACGAAAGATGATGGATTCACTATCTTCACAACTGGAATGCCGGGAGCATGGACAGGAGTAGAGCATCAAACCATGGTCTGGTGCCATCAAGTACGGTCGAGAGTGGCCCGGACGTTGTTAGGGATGACCTCTGTTGGGGACCGGCAGGACAAGCTTGCGGTAGCGGAGGAATGGCTACTCGGTGTCAAGCCTACGACGAAGACAAAAGTGGAGCAGAATATTCGGCGCATACCGGTCACTTCGCCATCAATGTCGATCAGGATCTCAGGGGATTACGATACAGCCTCTCCTGTGAAGTGGTGTCGAGACGACGGAGATTGTCAATCCGTCAAGGCGGTTGTTACGACCCTACCCGCACCCAAAAATCCACAAGCTCCGTTCCCTCTACCAGGCGAAGGTATCCGACCGGATGAGCAAATCATCGAGACAGTCGTGGAAGTGCCTTCGCCAACTGGATTCCTCGAGATACATGCTGGTAAACAGCAGCAAATAGCCTCTGGACCTTTCCAAAAACATATAGTGACTGGCAAAATCTGGAGTGAGTCATGTAGTCGTTCGGCGCTGATCTCAGGTGTCGGTGCCGGTGACAGTGATCTGGTCGGTGCCCATCTAAGCATCCGTTTCTCAAAAGCTGCCACTTCATCTTTGATAGTACACCGTCTCAAAGTAGACTTCGAAGCTTGCAAGGGTGAGCTTCACATCAATAGTCACATCTGATGGGTAGGTCGACGTCCCACTGTTAGATACCTAGTCAACCCCACCGTCGACCATGAGACGGTCCACGAATCACGCTTCTATCCAAACGTCCCGGATACGATATATCTCCACGCCCACTCCGCCTCTTCACCCTATCTACCCTCGACATCTTCTGGATTTGATATCAATATCTACCAGGATGCGTCTTGTCCCGTCAACCGACTTTCGATCTCCATCGATTGGGGCTCGAGTCTTGCAAAGATGGTCACGCGGTACCGAATGGCCGCACTAGCATGGATCATTGGCTGGGTCGCGGTAGTGATATTCAGATCTGTCACACTGTTGGAGAAGACTGGCAAGTAATCTCAATCACTTGTGGACGGTAGCTGAGATGCAGGCTCGGTTCCGACGACTGGAGACCTGATGGAGAGGTCGGCACATCCGCTTTTCCTAGTCGTCGCTGCCCAAGTTGTCGCTGCGTCAGGAGTTGCCACGATCCTAGGCTGGCACAGTTGGTACTTAGGACTCGATCGCCTTTACCTGGTGCCGTTCTCCCTTGTACTCGCAATTTGGTCGTTTGGGATCGTGACTCTTATCTCGAAAGTGCTTGAGCTGGCTTTTTGGTTCAGCAGGATACTGCCTATCGTCAGACGGACCACTCAGTAAGTCAAGGTCATAGTTGCAGACCTGATCAAGTAGTGCCCCATCGCCTATCTCTTTGTGGTCGGTTGTGTCGACTGCAGGTCCGCTCTTAGCGGCCGTACACTTTCTGATACCTCATCAAATGGCTTTCGTCATCCTTCTCCTAGTCTTACTAGCAGCCCTGATATCGGAAGAACCACTAGTAAGTCTCTTTCGGTAATCTCGGTGGCTCCACTAATGTCGAGACTTCCCGATACAATCTCATGTCGACGCTCGCACTACTTTTGGTGGTTTTGATACCCTTCAATGCCCCCGTCCTAGCGGTCTGGGGGCGCAACATATGGGCAGACTGGCGGAACCCCTTCCCCGGAGATTGGGATACCATCAGGATCTTACCGCTGCTCACGCTAGTATGGTTATGCGTCTCAGGTCGCCCAATCAAGACAAGGCCCAGGTAAGTCTGACTAACTCCACGACACGATCGGGGTACACGATTGACGATACAGCCTGCTCAAGGCGATGAAATGGACTTCGGTGTTCCTCGGTCTAGCTGCATTTGCATTAGGTGGCCGCCGGACATGGATTATCCCACCGATAGTTGACATACTGTATATAGAGTTGGCATGCTTGTTCATCTAATCTGTCATGCATGAAGATGTGCCAAGCCAATTTCATATCTCGGATATTGCGGAGCCATTTAGCCGTCGTGTACTTGGTGATTAATGATGATGGTGGTGACTCACCATCACCTCGAGCCAACGGCCATGCACGCTCCTTACATGACTCAAAGGCTCGGCAGTCGCTTACTTGGTAACACACTACGCCCTCTCGCCAGCTCATCAAGGTACGTCAATTCCCGTCAACGCCTTATATCTGGAAGCTGACTAGTAGCCGAACAAGATTATCCTCCACATCTGCTGTGCCCGCCCAGGATGCATCGGCTTCATCGCATACACAGCTAGAAGCCACCTCAAGCCAACTATTCATAACGTGGCCCAACGGTCGTCGGACAGCCTTGTACGTTCCTGCCCCACTTCGTGTGCTCGAAATTGATTTGAAAGTGACCACCATTTTTTGTACGACCATTGCAGATGCCCGAAATGCTTTCATTCACAAACGAAACAACGTCTAAAGACCTTGACGGATGTTCCTCTTGATATAGCGCCTGAGAGTGTGGAGTATAGTGATTCAGGTGTCAATATCCGTTGGCCAACGACTGGAGGGCATGAATCGTTCTTCCCATTTTCATTCTTGTCGAAAGCAGCCTATGATCCTCCAGTCGCTGAAGGGCGGACGGAGACTATGTAAGTCCTCTTCGGTGTAACCCTGTTGTGCGGGAAGCTCATGGACAGGCGGACAGAGTGGAACTCAAAGATTGCGCAGACACCGCCGACGGTTGACTACAAGGGGATCATGGCGGAGAATGGGCAAGGGGAGACTGGCGTTTTGAGTGTGCTTGACAAGGTGGTGAGTGATACTTATTACCAGATATATGGCACTGATAATGAGCACGAGTTTGGCTTCTGCTTTATCAGCGGAATACCAGCTACACCGGAAGACACCGAGACTCTGATCCGACGTATAGCCCCAATTCGTGATACCCATTGTGAGCTATTCAGTTTCACCATAGGCACTTAGACTGACTGGTAGACGGGGGATTCTGGGATTTCACATCCAACATGTCCCATGGCGATCTTGCATACTCGACGGAAGGATTACCAGCCCATACCGATACCACCTACTTCACAGATCCAGCCGGTCTTCAGATTTTTCACATGCTATCCCATCCACCTCCCGGAACAGGAGGTACTTCCCTTTTAGTCGATGGCTTCTACGCCGCGAACCTTCTACGCGAACTGTCGCCCTCATCATACGCTACACTCAGTAGACTGCGTATATCAGCTCATGCGTCCGGTACACCAGGGACGATGTTGAGACCGACCATCAGCCAGCCAGTGTTCAGACATGATGAGAATGGAGAGTTGGCTCAAGTGAGGTGGAATAATGAAGATAGGGGTGTTATTGGTCAGGGATGGAGTCCAGATGATGTTAGAGCTTGGTACAAAGCTGCTAAGGAATTCGAGCGGTTACTCAAGGGTGAAGATACGGAGTACTGGGTCCAACTTAGTCCCGGGACTATGGTCGGTGCGTACTATCAAGCTGGCGGAGACTGTATCTTAGCTGACGCTGATAGTAATCGACAATTGGCGGGTGATGCACGGCCGATCCCCCTTTACGGGGTCAAGACGGATGTGCGGAGCATATGTTGGCGCCGACGATTGGAGGTCGAGACGGACGGCTATCAGGCAGGAGTTATCTTCGGACAAAGGCGATGCTTGGAGTGTCGGCTGGTAAACGTGGTCATTGAGGTTACCTTGGCATGCAGTCATGCAACTACAGATGGTACCTCTAAACGTAGCGGCTATAAGCAAGGAAGTGACACAACTACAACAAGTATTGCGACTGAAACTCGATTACACAAAATCGAAGCCCAAAGAAACTCCAGCACCATGTCAGATTATCTCGCCTCATGCCAGCCTCCTACTCGACCCCGAATCTGGCAGCTTCGTCCATCCTTGAGTCGGAGACAAATCAGGATCCGCCGGTCTCCTTACTTTGGGTCGGTCATCCACAACAACACTGGGAGCCAGAAACAGTAGACCCCTCAACTCCTCACTCAACTTATAGGAGCTACTGATCGACGGTCTTGCTGATGAACTCACTCGAGCTCTCAATGAAGCTGTACTGGAAGGTGTCTGTCTTTGATCGTCATCGTCATCGTTTGCGAGATACTCCTTGAGACTTTGGCGGGTCTTGATAGGCGCCAGAGGCGCTTTCGGGGGTCGTGAAGCTTTGAGGGGTTGAGTCTTGAATTTCGATGGAGGGGCTTGGTTGCGAGTGGATACCACCTTGGTCAGTGAAGGTAAAGGGGGGAGGTCGGTATAAAGTCCTAATGAGGTGGATTCGGATTGAGGAGATGTATTGGATGGAGGAGTGACTGGGCCTGGGATGAAACCTTTCTTGAGATCGGTAGAATATGGGGATGACTTCGTGTAGTCGGTATGATAAGAGGGTAATCGAGTCCTCGGTCTGCTGGACTGCGAAAAAAAGTCTTCGGCCAAGGAAGGATTATCTGTCGTCATTGACTGGATGTCAGCTTTATTTAAGGGAGAAAGGAGGTGCTTACATCCCTGTTGACCATCAGTGAATGAATACTGGTCCTGAAGGTGCGATTGGTAGAAGTGATAGGTGGAGGGGAAAGAATACTGTCCACAGGTTGTTGAGTCTGTCGTGAAGATAATGGTGCTTCGGGTGATGATAGCGTGCCATTCCCGACTACTGGTGAATATAAGAATCCCTGCCCAGCAGCTCGAGTCAGAGGGGTGATCGTTCCCTAGACATCATTCAACATCACCACCACGGAGATGTAATCACCCACCTCAGTTCTTAACCAAGGAGAATCAGGCGAAGGACCAAAACCAAAAGACGATTTGAAACTCGGGTGAAAACTCGTTTTCAACGGTTTGATATACCTCGTCCCACATCCATTCCTCGTATGGGTATGTCTCGATGAGGAGCGATCTGACCCAAGTTTGTGTTGTAGTTGTTCTCGGCGCCTGAGTCGGAGGTACCATGTCAAGACTGCTACCATTGCTATTGAGAGAAGGACAGATAAGGAGATGATAGCTGCGTTGGCAGCTCTTTGGGGGTTGCCTGTATTTGCGTTCGTGCTTTCGTGGGCATTCGTAGAGGAACGCCCAGCCGCGAGAGCATTTTTGGTTGATGGACTAGTTATCGACTTTGATTGTGGAGAAATTTTGTCAACTGTTAGCGCGCCATAGCCAGCATCTCCCGAACCCATCGTACGGCGATTGAACGTGGATCGATGAGGATTCGTTTAAGAAGTCGGCAGTATCGATGTACAAGACCATGAGCGGTCCTAGCATAGAAGACCGGTAAGTATAGTAAATATGTTCGAGTAGACCGTCTAGCAGAAACGCTAGACCCCCAGAAGCAATTGGACGATCAGGTCTTTGAAATAGATCTGGTTTCCCCTGCCCGAAGCTCCTGATAGATTGCCACTCACCAGACCCAATCATCTTACTCAAAGGCTTCACCTGCAATTGTCTCCCTTGTTGATGACAAAACGATGGGTCATTCTGAGTTTTCTCCTCGAAGCAGTCAAAGGGGTACCTGTAGGGGGATTAATGATCGTCGTGGCCTTTTTGCACAAGGCTCTTTCTCCCAAAGGATGGATTATACCCCCGGGGAGGCTTGTCTGCGTTTGCGCCTGGACCAGCTGGAAGTTATGACGCGATTGATGTCGCGAACTTGCTTCGCGAACCCATTAAGCTCTATCAAATCTAGTCATCAATTCGCTTCTTGCCACGTTCGACCTGGCCGACTCCTTTCGCATCGAGGTACGCCGATACAACATCAATCGTTCCAGTCAATCAAGATATACTGCATGATCTATGCTCTATTGTAATCCGAATATCCGTGATATGTACAGTCGCGTTATAGAACGCAATCAGTCCCGGGCAGAAACCCGCGACTTTACTGAGTGGCCGCCATGACTCCCTTTGGTAACTCAAAGAGCGGTGGCGGACGATTTGACGCGGAATGCCCGACATGCTGTGTCTGCTGCTGCTGTTGACCGGTAGCATCGACCGATGGTCTCCTCTGTCTCGAATATGCACCATCCATTGGTGGTCCCGAATTGATCTGCTTTGCCGGGGGTGGAAGTGGCATCAAGCGATCAGGCGGTGAAGATGTCGTCGAAGGTGGAGGAGAGGGGTATGGGATATTGTTGAGTGGTACATCGAATTTTCTGATTGCAGATGACTTGGATACGGGGTTGAATTGATGCGTATACTCAGGTCTGGGTGAACTGTGGACAAGCTTGATATCGGGGGATCCGTCCAATGTCCTCTGATCCTCTAAGGAGATAGGCAACATCCCATCCCTGAGTGCTTCCACCTGCCTCATCCTCTTTTCTCCTTTTTCAACATCCCTCTTTGCATTGTTGTACATCAACAGACCTACTCCTGTCAGACAGATCCCTGCAGCCTGAACGTAATGGACAGTCTGCTTGAACCAGACGATGGCGAGGCAGATGACTGCTATACGTTTGACAAGGGACGCGATGGAGTATGTGACTGGCGACGTAGATGACAATATAGCGAAGGCCAGTAGATTCTGAGCAAAGTGAACGGTCCCGTTGAGGAAGAGGTATAGCATGATGGATGGAGCGTTTGGCGGGAGGACGTGATTCACGACCCGCCATGCATCCGAGTATAACCATAAAGGTATCATGAGGACGAAAGCGGTTCCACTGGAGTAAAACAATAAATTGATCTTGTCAAGTTTAGTCGATGTGCTTGATCCGGAATTGGTGGGCATGATCTTTTTGAAGAAAATGTTTTGCGAGACAAAGACTATTGTCGAGCCAAATGCGCAGAAGAGACCAAAAATATTCGACAGCGAGAAGTCGACAGACGTCGCGAGCATGACACCAAACGTGAGGGGGAAGAGCGAGATGTAGGTGGGCAGGGAGTACGACACGCCAAAGAGGAGCGCGTACGCGAGCACGGTAAATAGAGGTGACAGTGCCTAGATATTAGTATTCCCCACTTGCATTGTAGCTCAGAGCCCAGACTGGTGATCGTAAACCCACCTTGATAGTATGTACTGTACTGACTGGCACCCTGCTGATCGCCAGGGAACTAAAGATATGCCCTCCAACCTGGAAAGCCGCCATGGGCAATGTCCCCCTAATAATTGCCTGTGTCGGACTCCTGAGCCTAGTGGCCCATCCAAGTTCAGGCCTGCTGAACACCCAACATAATCCGGCCACGAAGAAAAATTGAACAATCGTCAATGTCACTGGATACCTGAAATTGTTGAGAATGACTTTGCCCGTATTTGAACTCAGCGCAGAGCAAGTATACCAAAGGAGACATAGAGCGACAAATCGTATGGTCTGTATCGTCGGGGTCGTGAAGCGTGGAATGGCGAATGGGTTGGGGGAGGGTGAACGTGATGGGACGGGGGCATGAATATGAGGCGTGAAATTTGGATTGCCATTCGAATTGGATCGATGATATGGATTTGGGGCATTAACGATATATGGATTCGACAGGTCGTTGGAATCCTTCTTCGCCATAGGACGCGATTGGAGATTGCGTTGATGAGGAGTTAAAGGGACGTGTAGACTCG
>Ga0265780_10012336_pt1 | contig 10033 bp, 12 predicted proteins | sample P1T30metagenome_FD_192432 | JGI IMG/M metagenome (GOLD analysis project Ga0265780, IMG submission 192432) | Plant litter microbial communities from East Loma Ridge, Irvine, California - P1 T30 | ecosystem: Environmental > Terrestrial > Plant litter > Unclassified | place: USA: California... | reverse complement strand
TCCCCTTTACTGTAGGTATTACTTTTCCTCTGTCTACTTAATAGCTCTGCACGTTACCGCTTTGAAACATTCTCACTTACCACAACTTTTCCGCTGTTTACCCTCAACATAATGTCCGACAACGCGCCCATCAACGTCCCCAAGGATCTCAAATTTGTGGCCTAGCTGCCGGCCGAGCTGAAGGGAATCATTCTCGAACACTACCTCCAATTTCCCTGAGTCATCACGAGTAAGACGCACTCTAGTCTCTTTCGGCTGCGAGTGCTGACCTTTGCGCTTGATATGTCATTTGCAAATCTAGCAAAGCGACTCTACTACAGCTCTAACGTCTTCTGACTGACTCTAGAGGACTTGGGCAGAGGCCGGTGTTCTACTCCTCGGTTGAGTGAGTTGATCCAACACTTGGAGATATCTATGTACATCATGAATCCTAACGATAGACTGGCTTTGGACTGGTGGAAATCACGTGAAAAAGGTCTTGAGATCCTGAAATGGATCCCAAAATTCCCCAACCTCAAGACGCTGGGTCTGGTGCTCTATATGCAGGTATCCTGGACGGGCTTTCCCCCGATATCCTGTCCTACTGCGCGCGATAGTTGAAGCTATTCGCCCTGGTGAGTTTGAGATCATCCTTTCCGGCAAGGACTGTCCCTGGCTTCGAGAAGAGCATGCGGGAGGGGAGTGTGGATGTCGCGTGTCATTTGAGAAGCGCATTGGGACCTACATCAAGGGTAAAATTGCTCTTTGAGGCTCAAAACACAGATACCCGGGTGTTGATTTAATCTGTGGACGCGACAAGCTTGGAACTTTTGTAACTAGAAGTTCTAAGAACTCACGCAATCTGGCCAGATACTAGTTCTTTTTCTATCTAAGAATCTCATTTATTTATTAGAACACTTTTCACTATATTTACGCCTCAAATCTAATCCTGTGCATGATATTGTGCTGCACTTCACGCTTAGAAAACCTTACGTTTATCTAAACAAGTAGTGGAAGTAAAAGGTTATCGATGAAAACAGAAGACAACACTATTCCCCGAACAGTACAGGCGCATCAGGTCCACTGTTCATGTAGCTAAAAAGCTGGAATTGTGCAAATTTAATATGGTACTTTGTGCCGCACTAAAATCCTAGAGAAGCATCAAGCATTGTGAAGATTTGATGCTTTTAACGTCCTACGTAGCAAGCCTCTTCTCTTTGTGAGGACATCGTGTTTGACAGTGTGGAGGTTTCGTTCAGCAAACTCACCGCTACAATACACTTATTTCTTTAAAATGTCTCTACCTATACCTTTCCCTCGAGCATCACAACTTTGCACCGCAAAAAAGCCCTGATCCAGCCCCACGACATCCTTGCACTACATAAGAGTCCTACAACGACTCTTCTACGTCTCCTCACATCACACGATGGGTAAATCTAGCTCAACAGAAGTTTTGTCGGTGGCTTTCATCCGAGAAGTGTCTTCCGTGATTGCGACCCCGACGTTTGATGGGAGCCGTTGGCGCCGATTGCCGACCGAGCTTAGACTCCAAATTCTCCGATATTACCTCACCTTTCCCAACCCCATCAAACGCCAGACTCACTTCGCTTTTCTGAAGATGCGCGTTCTGCCCCTCTTGCTCACCAAAGACGAGGGGTTCGTTGAGTACGTCAAAGCCGTCTACTATGGCAGCAACACGTTCCTTATGACACCAGAGGATATTCTCCACAACCGCAGCCTGCCGCTTCATATCGGCCAACACATACGTCACCTGGTGTTTCCTATCAACTCAATAACAGATCACTCGACCAATTGGCCTGGTTACCAAGGTCACTGGGAAGCAACTTGGGGAGCTTCTCTTCCTAAATTAGACAGCCTCTCTGTGATAATGACGATCCAAGAGGCAGATAAATACTATGACTACATACGTGGCGATAGGTGGACCCGTGGTATAGAACCGGGCATTCTTACACAACGGTCGGCTCATAAGTATATTACGACTCTGAAGCCCAAAATACGGGCTCTAAACCCGAAAAAGTCACTTTTGTAGTGCTTTGTGAAGGCTGCCCGTTTCGCTTTGACCATCATGGACTCCACTGCAGCTGCGCTAGCGAATTTGAGGAGTGTATTACGCAGCGGATCCTAGAGGTACCATCCTAGAGGTACCAGAACCTACAACGGCCAGTTAGAACGTCGTCATGATACTTATGTCGGTTCCACACCGTATTTCCTGTCAACCAAGCTATGTTCATTAGTTGCTTGACACAATGGCACATTTTTGAACAACGTGTAATAATTGTCGCACCAAACGAAACAACTAAATACATCTTCTGACCTCACTTCACGTGCTTTTTTGATCGTTCCTAAACATCATCGCAGTAGAATTGTACAATGTCTGGAGACGGCGAACAAATATTAGAACGCTTTTGATGTCGCTGTGTTGTTCACAAAACTTGTACGTCCGTCAAAAACTAAACAGTGTATGGTCGCGCTATGTTGGGGTTTTCGAATCTGGTTGAAGCGGGCATCACTATCTAGACGTGAAGAAAATGCTACTTCCCCTGCCCGAACGTATTTTCATTTCCTTTAATGTATCACCACGATCATAAGATCACCGTAAGAACCTAATTAGCCTGATTCCAAAGGTCCGATCCTACCGCAATGCGCGACCAAGTTCATCGTGACTAGCATCCCACTCAGCTACTTCCGCGTTAGGTACACGCAACAGCCGATGCGTGTTCGCACCATTGTCGTCCACATCAACAACCTGGGACCGGAGAGCATAGTTACCCCAACGAGGAAGTACCTTCATCCAAATGTAGTAGTAGGCACCGCAGAAACCGAGAATCCCGATCCCCGTGATCATGTAAGTGGCATAGAAGAAACTGACGGTTCCAGCGTAAATGCCACCCACTGGGGGAATCCACGGCATGACCAGTAGGTAGACCTGAGAGAGTAGATAAAGGATGACAATAGACCACCAGGCCCTGAAATCAGATCGAGGAGTGCCGGATCGGTCGCGGCGCCGGCGGAGGAAAATGAGTCCTGCGCCCAAAGCCACGTGAAAAATGGCATATGGGTACGACTGCAGAGAAACGACGAATTGAAATGCGTCGCCAGCTGGTGGTGCCACGATCATGATGACGGTGAAAACCCATTTCAGGAGATACGGACCAAGTGGTGTACCGAAAGGTTTCGTTGATACCCAGAACTCCGTCCATGGAAGGATACCCTGTCGCGCGATCTCACGGATCTGCCGAGACTGGCCGATCAAGACGGCTAGTAGGTTACCAAAAGAACTGAGCAAGACACAGAAGTTGAGGGCCGACTCTGCGCGGGATCCAAAAGCAGTGCGGAAGAAAACACTTGCGGCTAGTTCGCTCGACTGGACAAATACCTCCTTAGGAACGGCAGCAAAATATGCGATGTTGCAGAAAAAGTATAGGATGAAGACGATTAACAGCGACACTGTAGAGTTCTTCTTGAGGGTTGGGAGAGGATTCTTGATCTCGTTGGCCATGCTGAAGGCGTTCTGCCATCCGGCGAAAGCGAAGCTGATATTAACCATGGCTTGTGAGAGGTTGTAGCCGCTGGACGTAGTTCCATTCATACCGTTGCCATTTCTGAAATTCATGCCTGGGTTCGCCACACGCGGTACGTGACCACCGAGGATAATTAGACCCGATATTGAGATGAAGACGAGCAGTAGTATCTTCAGAGCTCCGATTCCATTGATCGCCCATAACGAGTATCTGTTGTGCGCGGCGACACAGATGACGGCAAATGTGTATGCGGCAATCGCTACTCCGTTGAGCTCCCATGGGTCCGGCGCACGCCCAACTATGCGCCACAAGTAGTTGGACAACACTACCGCGTTGCTGCTACTGAAGGACAAAAGTACAGACTGAACGGCATAAGTCACCGGGAAGAAGTGCTTAGGTCTTGGGAAACTCTGCTCGAGCCACACAACCTCAGAACCACTTCGGTTGGGAAAGAAGCTGACGAGTTCCAGGTATACACCGAGGCCTGCAACAGATAGGATGAAGCCAATGACCCAGTAGATTAAAGCCAGACCCACGGAGCCTGTCAGTCGAAGAATTGTACCTGGCGTAGAAAAGATACCGGTGCCGATCATGTTGTTAACGTTGAGGAAGATGACTGTAAGCCAGTTGACGTGGTAGCCCAGGGGTGAATGCGTTTCTACAGGCGCACCAACGGCTTCCTGATAGCCGGAGGCGCCATTTTCGGCTTTCTGATGGACATAAGCGAGGTTTCCGTCATGGATGACGGATAGTTCGCTCTCGGAGTTGCTGCCATCGGGTGCCACCTGGGATGTGGTGGTCTGTGGTCCTATCTTGGAAAAGAGGCCCATGGTATCTATTCTCTGGCGAGGTTGTTAGCGGTTTGGACGGTGTTTGTGTGATTTGAGCTTGCCAACAATTTTCAGAACCAAATTTCCTCTTTCTCTAAGGACAAAATTGGGCAAGACGGTTCCTTTATCGCAATCTGTACTACCTGAGATGGTGTGGCGTGGCTTGACCAGAATTCTCACACCATGGACAATGCTTCAAGAAGAACGAATGGAGAGGGGAAGTTCTCTCCTCGACCCTCTCATTTTGCCCCATACAAAAGTCGTGACCAGCCAGGATAATAGCACAATCACCATTGCAATGCCGTCCGTGGGGTTGGCGAGCAACATCCCACGCTATACAAAGCTTCTCACCTTCCAGAACTGGGTCATGCCTAGGTGCCCAGAAGCACGTCATATAAGTGCTCATGGTAGACTGCCGGACATTGCAGCCAAGGCTTTGAATCCACCAAACACCAAAGACTTCAACCCTTTTTGCTCCGTGAATCTGCCCTCTGATCTTCTGCTTCCAGGGGTTCGCATGACGGACCTTGCTCGAGCGTTGTCAGCTTGCATGGGTGCTGACACAATACACTCCCCCCCCGTGAACGGGCCGTTACCGTGCAAGAGCCAGATGAAGGGGTTTGTCCAATCTGATGTTGTGAAAACCCTTAAATGGCTCTTGCACGCTAACGGCCCGTTTAGGCGGGGGGGGGGGGGGGGTGGGGGGAGTGTACGACGTTAGACGGGAACTTCGCGATATATGGACGAGTTTGCATCATCGACGCTAACGGACCGTTCTGGTACGCGGGATCTCCACATAATACCCGCGACGGAGGCGCAGGGTCTTGTCACGTGGCTAGTGCTGACGAGTGAATCAAAGCATCCTGTGAAGGTGATGTACCGCAAACGTTCTCACTCAGCCCGCACATGGGTGCGATGCGACAATTTTCTTAAGCGGCTGTTCATTGGGAGCACTGCATTGAGTTCCGAGTTACGCACACTTGCTGCCAACTGCATGAGTTCATGAGTCCTGCACTGCATCCTTTCGCGCCAGAGTGCATGCAACACTTGCCGAACAGGCGTCTATTCACCCTGGAACTATCATAACTCGCGTGAACTAGCTTGATTGCGCTTAAACTTGATATAAATGTACGTCCATTGATCAGCCGAAACTGCCGTGGCCAAAGCCAGAGCCCCTTGGTCGTTCGCTCATTTGGTACTTGGAGTGCTTTCGCTGCGGGCATGAGGCTCCAATGGGAAAGCCTGCAATTGGGGCGTCACAGCATCGTACACGCGAGCCCATCTCGAGACGAGAGGAGTGGGAGTCTCCCATGCATTCTCAGGGTCGCGTAGCCACAATCGTAGCAGATGCCTTCTGTTTCACGCAATTCCGTCAGTTACCTGATCTTGCCTCGCTAGGTAATCTCTTGCCGGCATGTGAACTTACTGCCTGTCGCCTTCATCGGTGAAGCCATCGCGCGCATGGAATATGGCTACGTTGTTGACATACTGAATGTCTCCTTTCTCGAAGTTGGTCGATACACTGAACCGCTCACCAAGAAAGTGTAGCGCATCAAGCGCCTCGGCCTGGGCTTCAGTGATTGGTGGCAGATTGTTACTTCGCGGAAGATCACCAAAACCAACATAATATCGCCTGCCGTACTGGAGAAGTATCCTGTCTGGTGTCTTCCCATCTGCACTGGCTGCCTGGTGGTAAAGCAGTGGGCGCTTCATGAATTTATCTTTGTCGTCCACGGTTTTGGTGAAGCTAGCAGTAGAGAAGCAGGCGTCAGCGGCTTCCGTGCCTTCTTTTACTTATCTCAGATTCTGATAACAGTCATTTTACTTACAGTTCTGCTTCCCAGTCTCCACTCAATGTATGGATGAGGTCAGGCCGTGTTGCAGCCAGGTGATTGTAAACACGCCACGTACTGGCAAGGCGGCTGGCACCTCCCTCTGCCGCCGTTGAAAGTGCGAAAAGCGACACGACATCTCCCGAATCAGTGTGGAAGACTTGCTTGTCAGCTGTATAAGCCGGAGTACCAATCTTGATCTGACCCGTGTTCCTGCCCTCTCCAAGCCCAGCTCTTACATCCTTGATATGCCCTATGACTACATCTGCACGCTTGCCGTCCAAATAAGCATCCTGTCGGCCTCGGGCGGAGCCAATGTGTGAGGATACGCCTGCATAAATAATAATGTTTTCTTCGCGTGTGTAGCGATCGACATCTAGGCCGCGAAGGACGAAGAAGCCATGGCCATGATGCAGCTCGTGAGAGAGACGGCGCAGCTCAGCATGTAGCGTTGGAAGAGGGAAAGTCTCCTGTGTTATGTAGCCGAAGGCCAGTTCGAGAGCTGTTCGGCCCAGTCATTAGCCAGGTTGAAAACATAATCACCACAAGAGAGTTTGGAGCCACAAGGTACGTACACTTGAAATGAGCGAGTGCATTATCGATCTCCTCCAGTTGTTCGGCCGAGAAGACGTAAGTCCACGTGTAATCTTGAGCAAGGGTCTCGCCTTCCCAGACTAAATCGCCTTTCAGCTCATTAGGGAATCCTTCAGGAAGGTTCTTCGGGAGGTCTTCAGTTTGAGTGCGTCGAGCAACTCGAGCCTGATACTTGTCCCAGTCAGGGTGATATGCGATGTCCGGCTGTCCGGGTGGTGGCTGGGCGGCAGGTGTGGTGGTAAAAGCCGGGCCGAGCGGTGGATGTGTGGCAGTTGCAGTAGCCGCGATAGCCATGGTTGCTTTTGGGTGATAAAACTTAATTGGAATCGGTTTGGGTACGAGACCCGGAAGGCGATTAGCTCTGCTGTCTGGGTTCGATTTGTCGCGCTTCGGCTGCGTAGACGACTCGTTTTGGAAGACACAAAGATTGGTCCAGCTGATCCAACAGGCGGCGATTCGGTATCTACAGTCTACCGGACATTCAATTTTTAAATAGGGACGAGATCGGGTGACAGCTTGAGCTGTTTCCTCCCCGCGCCTTAGTACGAAGCACATCATAGATCCTGGTGGTGACGTGATTCGCTGCACCCGCGGGAATCGGCGTCTTCCTGGTATAGCAGCACCAGCGCCTTTCGTCATCAGATGTCTGAGTAGCTGTAGGATGCGTAAGTGGCGGGCACAAGTACTTTTGACACTGGCTGAGCTAGAATAAAGCTAAGTAAGCGAGTTTGTTGCACCATGTCATGGGCTTATCTGGCACCCTACACCTGGATGCATTATCAGAACAATACAATAAGATCCAGAAGAACGCATATAAAAGACCGCATCAACGATTGAGAGCGGCGGGTTGGTAGGACTCGCAAAACACGATCAAACCCTAAAAGAAGAGCATTGAGACCTCTAATCTTGTTCAGTGAGTATCGCCGATAACCTGGGAGAACATCAATTCATGCTGGTCGGTAGGATTGAGCAAGCCACAGGGCAGAGTTGTTCATTCCGGGTCATCGTTTATGAAGCGGCCTCGAAAGGTACAAGATTATCTTGTGCAAGGTATCACGATACACACAACGGCTGCCTAGATTGGTCAAGGGGATCTAAGGCCAACTTTTACACCCTATATTCATTGCGCGGTCTGCATATGTTATCATGCAAGATTCATATCTTTTGCCGAGAGCTGCACGTTTTGCGCGATACCCGAAACTACCGCAGTCCACCTTTTGTTTGATAACTCGCCACCAACAGGAGAGATGCGCACTTCGACATCGGTATCGGGTGGTGCCACCGTGCCATGCACGCCTGCATTGTCCGTTTTGGGAGTGATTCAGGATCCTTCGGTAGGCTCGAAGTCAAAGCGAGTGATCATCAAGGCGACGAATGCGAGAACCTCTGTGCTAGTAAAGTGACGACCAGGACATAGCGTGGATCCTCCTCCAAAGCCGCGGAATGCTACCGGACTTGGCCTCTTGACACCCAGGGATGGCACGAAGCGGTTGTGTTGGAAATCGTATACGTGCTCGCCGTATGCCGGAACTGAGGTGTGCTGTACAGCACCATGAATCATTACAATGCCACCTTTCTTCAGCAGATATTTTCCATCGAGCAAGTGATCTTGTGTAACAACGCGAACCGAAGTACCAACACCATGATACCGTAGAACCTTTTTAAATATCGAAGTCAAGAGTGAGTTGTGCCCTTGAATTTGCGAAACGTCGAGGGTTACCACATCACTCTCCACCGTGCAGCAGGCGAGCACTTCCTATCTGCACTCCTGCAGCACAGCAGGATCGGAAATGACGTGATATAGCACCCAGAATGCGGCGGGGATAGTGTTGCTCAACATCCTGACAATCGTCCCAACCTCGAGAATAGCGATGTCTTTGCCAATGGCTCCCTGGTCTACCTTGTGCTGGTGGTGTGCTTGCACTAATGCTAAGCCCTGTTTGTGGCCGCCAGATTCGAAGTAGAGATGGAACGCCTCAACAATGTCCTTACGCGCCTGGACACTCTTTCTTGCCAGTATATCTGGGTACAGGTCTAACAATAGGATAATGATGCCAGGCTCGAAGTCCCTGGAGCACATGAGAGACCGCAGACCAGAATCGGGGAAAACACATACCAGTAGGCTTGATGTATCTTTGGGTTGTTGAACGGGTTGACGGGCCCATACACAGCGTCTGTCGTAGTCTGCGTGATCTGTGTTCTGATAAACTCCATCAACTTTAGGTATTTTGGAGTCTGAGAAGCGAGCTCATGCACGACTCTTGAGACACTTTGTGCAGAATTTGCGTTCATGACGCGCAATCCTTGCCCCGGAGATAAGACAGGATGAATTGCTTTGTCGAATAATATGGCGTAACTAAAATCCTCAACACCATTGATGTTCTTGATCAATTTTTTTTTCACCGTGGGGCTTGCGCCTATTACATTGAAGCAACCTTCAACTCCACTGGCACGAAGTCCAGTATACGGTACTGTTTCTGCGCAAAAGGGATGATCTCTGTGGCATTGATGATGTAGAGTAAAATGAAAGGTAAGCGTAAGGTGTATATGGTAATGTTGAACCTGTCACTGCAGACCAGAAATCAGCTTGAGGACGGCGGAGCGACTCGACTTTTACTCACCGGAGGTCGATATAGAACTTGGATTTTTCTCCGCATCCTAATGAGAGGACCTACGAAGGGTATCTCATTCAGCAGTGCGACGGGCTCGTTTGTATCTTGAGTGAAGGCAACTAGGCAGCGTAGGAAGATGCAGAAGGCTATCGCACCAGACGCATACAACAAGAGGATTGCCATGGTACTAGCTGGAGAGCTATGAGTTGAGACAGGAGTAATTTGGCATTGGCATTTGAGAGGCGCCAATTGTTATTTGTGTTGTCGTGGCTACCTCGTGTCACCATGCCAAGACAGTCGCTTCGGGTAAGTTCACTCAAGCTCAGCTGTCCTTGCAGTTTCCGGCATCAATTTTTCGTCGTGCGCTGACTAGCGTAGGGACACAGGGTCATCGGGATCACCTGTTTCACCTTCTCGAGCTTACATGTTTTCCAAGTCAATGACCTTAGAACATTTGACCATGGTTAGGCTCCCATGATGTAATGAGTGCTCGCGCATAATGGAATCGAATATCGAGTCACATATTATGTTTGGGTGTATGCCAATTATCCAATTGCGGTTAAGACTGCAGGGCCTTCTGCTATCGCATCCATTCGCGAGACAGAAAGGCTCTCATTTCCCCTTAGGCAACATCCATTGACCTA